>FTAG01000533.1_pt1 | contig 33632 bp, 30 predicted proteins | sample 1638911 | NCBI WGS metagenome assembly FTAG01 (sample SAMEA3914813, study PRJEB12502) | metagenome | biome: forest; material: soil | place: Canada | collected 2011-07-07 | depth 0.3 m
CGGCAGGGTGTGCTCGAGGTTGATGATGTGGATCTTGTTGCGGGAACCGAAGATGTAGGACTCCATCTTGGGGTTCCAGTAACGGGTGCGGTGGCCGAAGTGAACTCCGGCCTCCAGCAGCTGGCGCATGGTGATGCTAGACATGTTTGACGCTCCAAGGGTTGGTTCAAACCGCGCACTCGGAATCCGGGGCCCTGGTGGGGGCGGTCCGGACACCCTGGGATGGGCGCGGATGGATTTGCGGATCGAAGCAGCCAGGCGTGCCGGGCTATTTCTTTCCGCATCATTGCCTTACGGCGGCGCGCTTTATACCACAAAGGAGCCGCCGGGACAATGTTTGCGCCCTGTTTCCGCAGGCTCCGCCGGCCGGCGCGAGGCCGGTGGCGGCCTTGCGGCCACGCCGGCGCGGCACGTGCCTTGTGGAGTCGTCCGCGCCGCGCCGGCGGCGCCCATCCGCACGCGCCGTCGCTCGCTCCCTGCACTGTGCGAAAATAGGCGCCCTCGCAGTACCAGAACAAATGCCAGCAGCCCCAATGTCGGTTTCCATCAAGACCCCTGAAGAACAGCGCCTGATGCTGGAGGCCGGCCGCGCCGCGGCTTCCGTGCTCGGCATGATCGCCCCCCACGTCAAGCCGGGGGTCACCACCGAGGCCCTGAACAAGCTCTGCCACGACTACATCGTGAACCAGATCAAGGGCATCCCGGCGCCGCTCCACTACGGCGGCGGCGGCGGCCGGCCGCCCTTCCCGAAGTCGATCTGCACCTCGGTCAACCACGTGGTCTGCCACGGCATTCCCGGGGAAAAGCAGCTCAAGCGCGGCGACGCCATCAACATCGACGTCACCGTGATCAAGGACGGCTTCCACGGCGACACCAGCCAGATGTTCTTCGCCGGCGAGCCCTCGGTGCTGGCCCGGCGCCTGGCCGAGGTGACGCGCGAGGCCATGTACGCCGGCATCCGCAAGGTGCGCCCCGGCGCCCGCCTCGGCGACATCGGCTACGCCGTGCAGCAGGTGGCGGAGGGCAACGGCTTTTCTGTGGTGCGCGAATACTGCGGCCATGGCATCGGCCGCATCTTCCACGAGGACCCGCAGATCCTGCATTACGGCCGCCCTGGCACGGGCCTTGAATTGGTTCCGGGGATGACTTTCACCATCGAACCCATGCTCAACGCCGGCCGCCCGGAAACCCGCCTGCTGCCGGACGGCTGGACCGTGGTCACCAAGGACCACTCCCTGTCGGCGCAGTGGGAGCACACCGTGCTGGTCACCAATACCGGCTACGAAATCCTGACTTTGCGCAGCGACGAAAAGGCGCCGCATTGATGGGCGCCGAATTCGACCTGGCCGAGGACGCCGCCGCTTCGGTGTTCTCGGCGCGCAAGGTGCGCGCCCGCCTGTCGCGCGAGGGGCAGAAGCCGGTCATTGCGTTCCGCGACACGCTCAATTGGGGCCGCGAGCGCCTCAGCAGCCTGTTCGAGGAAGGCGCCGCCTCCGATTCCCTGGTCCATGCCCGTGCCCACCTGGTGGACGAGGTGCTGCACCAGGCCTGGCTGCAGTTCTTGCCGGAGCAGCCGGCCGGCCTGGGCCTGATCGCCGTGGGCGGCTACGGCCGCGGCGAGCTGCTGCCGCACTCCGACATCGACCTGCTGGTGCTGCACGACGAGCAGCTGCTTCCGGCCAACAAGGACGCCCTGGAGAAGTTCTTCGCCTTCCTGTGGGACATCGGCCTGGAAGTCGGCAGCGGCGTGCGCACGGTGGCCGAGTGCGCCGAACTGGCGGCGCAGGACATCACCGTCATCACCAACCTGATCGAGGCGCGCCCGCTATGCGGCGACGGCCGGCTCTACGCCGCACTGCAGGAGGCGATGACGCCGGACAAGATGTGGCCGGTGGACGCCTTCTTCCGCGCCAAGCTGGACGAGCAGCGCAAGCGCTACGCCAAGTACGACGACACCGGCTACAAGCTGGAGCCCAACGTCAAGGAAAGCCCGGGCGGCCTGCGCGACATCCACACCGTGGCTTGGGTGATGAAGCGGCACTTCAACGTGCTGACCCTGACCGAGCTGCGCAACCGCGGCTTCCTCAGCAAGCAGGAATGCGACGAGCTGTTCGCCGGCCAGGACTTCCTGTGGCGGGTGCGCTTCGCCCTGCACATGATCACCGGGCGCCACGAGGACCGCCTGCTGTTCGACCACCAGATCAAGCTGGCGCAGCTGTTCGGCTATGTCGACTCCGACCACAACAAGGCGGTCGAGCAGTTCATGCAGCTGTACTACCGCACCATCAAATCCCTGTCCTGCCTCAACGACCTGCTGCTGCAGCTGTTCGAGGAGGCGATCCTGGGCAAGGGCGACGCGGCGAAGGTGGAGGAGCTGAACTCGCGCTTCCAGCTGCGCGGCGGCTACATCGAGGCGCGCAGCGACGAGGTGTTCCAGAAGCAGCCCTCGGCGTTGATCGAGATTTTCGCACTGATGCAGCAGCACCCGCAGATCGAGGGCGTGCGCGCCGCGACGTTGCGCCTGATCCGCCGCGACCGCAAGCGCATCGACGCTCATCGCGACGACGTGCGCGCCCGCACCCTGTTCATCGGCCTGTTCCAGCACGGCAGCGGCCTGACCCATGCCCTGCGCCGCATGAACCGCTACGGCGTGCTGGGCCGCTACCTGCCGGAATTCGGCAAGATCATCGGCCACATGCAGTACGACCTGTTCCACACCCTGACGGTGGACGAACACACGCTGTACCTGGTGCGCAACCTGCGGCGCCTGGCGATGGAGCGCTTCCGCGGCGAGCTGCCATACTACGGCGAGATCATGGCGCGCATCCCGCGCCCCGAGCTGCTCTACATCGCCGGCCTCTACCACGACATCGCCAAGGGGCGCGGCGGCGACCATTCCGAGATGGGCGCCGAGCTGGCCGAGAGATTCTGCTTCGAGCACGGCCTGTCCCACGCCGACGCCGCCCTGGTGTCCTGGCTGGTGAGGAACCACCTGACCATGTCCCTCACGGCGCAGCGCCAGGACATCAGCAATCCCGAGGTGGTCAGTACCTTCGCCAGGAAAGTCGGCGAGCGCGGCCGTCTCGACTACCTGCTGCTGCTGACGGTGTCGGACATCCGCGCCACCAATCCGGCGCTGTGGAATTCCTGGCGCGACAGCCTGCTGCGCGAGTTGTACCAGAGCGCCGCCCGCGCCCTCGAGCGCGGCCTCGACAACCCGGTGAGCGAGGCCGAGCGCGTCTCTGAACAACGCCGCGCCGCCCTGGGCCTGCTCGGGACCCGCGGCGTCGACCCGCACAAGGCGGACGCGGTGTGGACGCGCTTCGAAAGCGACTACTTCCTGCGCCACTCCCCGGCCGAGCTGGCCTGGCACCTGCCGGCGATCTGCAACGTCTCCGAGTCCAGCCTGCCGCTGGTGCTGGTGGACATGCTCGATGGCCGTGGCACCACGGTGTTCGTCTACACCCGCGACCGCGACCACCTGTTCGGCCTGTCCACCGGCGTGCTGGCGCGCCTGGGCCTGAACATCCTCGACGCCCGCATCAACACCACCGCCGACGGCTACGTGCTCGACTCCTACGTGGTGATGGAAGGCGACGGCAAGCCGATCGAGAACCCGCACCGCTACGAGGAAATCCGCGACGAGCTGCGCAAGGTGCTGGGCGACCCGGACATCTCGGTGGTCGACGTCAACCGCCGCCGCCCGCAGAGCCTGAAGCACTTCGATACGCCGACCACGGTGAGCTTCAGCCAGGACCTGCCGCGCAAGCGCACCATGCTGGAGCTGGTCACCGCCGACCAGCCGGGCCTGCTGTCGATGATCGGCCGCGTCTTCCACAAGCGCGGCATCCTGCTCGACGCCGCCAAGATCAACACCATCGGCGAACGCGCCGAGGACGTGTTCTTCGTCACCAGCCGCGAACACGCCCCTATCACCGATCCCGACCTGCTTGACGAACTGCGCGAGGTGCTGATCCGCACCTTGAGCGACGCCGAGCCGACCAAGCCCTCCTCCAAGAAAAACGAACGTGACTAGGGGTTTGCTGATACGAACTTGATCGCTGCGTTGTCGCCCCAGATCGCCGGGCAGGACTTCCGGGTTCGATTCCGGGCGACAACCCTTCGGGCCGGCGCCTGTTTTCGCGCATCGCCGCGTCAATCGTCGCTCATGTACTTTCAGTACACTACGCTCCTCTTTCCTTGCGCTGCACAAAAACAGTCACCGTCGCAACGACCAAGTCCATGTCAACAAACCCGCAAGTACAGCTGAAGGCCATCGTCGAACACGCCTGGGAAAAGCGCACCGCGCTGGATCCGCAGGAAACCCATGTGCGCAACGCGGTCGAGGCGGCCGTCGGCCTGCTCGACTCCGGCGCGGCGCGCGTGGCCGAGCCCGGCCCCTCCGGCTGGGTGGTCAACGAGTGGCTGAAGAAAGCCATCCTGCTGTACTTCCGCCTGCACGACAACGAGCTGGTCGAGCTGGGCCGCCTGCGCGGCTATGACAAGGTGCCGCTCAAGTTCGACGGCTGGAGCGAGGCGCAGTTCAAGCAGCAGGGCGCGCGCGTGGTGCAGCCGGCGACGGTGCGCAAGGGCGCCTACATCGCGCCGGGCGCGATCCTGATGCCGAGCTTCGTCAACATCGGCGCCTACGTCGGCAAGAACACCATGGTCGACACCTGGGCCACGGTGGCGTCCTGCGCACAGATCGGGGCCAACGTGCACCTCTCCGGCGGCGTCGGCATCGGCGGCGTGCTGGAGCCCTTGCAGGCCAGCCCCACCATCATCGAGGACGACTGCTTCATCGGCGCCCGCTCCGAGGTGGTGGAAGGCGTGGTGGTGGAAAAGGGCGCGGTGCTGTCGATGGGCGTGTTCATCGGCCAGAGCACCCCGATCTACGACCGCGAGAGCGGCCAGATCTCCTACGGCCGCGTGCCGGCCGGCGCCGTGGTCGTCCCCGGCTCCCTGCCCAAGGACGGCGGCCGCTACAACCTGACCTGCGCCGTGATCGTCAAGCGCGTCGACGCGCAGACGCGGGCCAAGGTCGGCATCAACGAACTGCTGCGGGACTTGTAAGCCTCGACAGCAACAGCCTCACGCAAAGACGCAAAGAAGCGCAAAGGCCGCAAAGAAAAGCTTTTGAAGCCATTTTGCTTTTGATGCTCTTTGCGCTCTTCGCGCTTCTTTGCGTCTTTGCGTGAGCGCTTTTGTTTTGACCCTGCAGGTTTCAGCCGCCGGCCGGCGGCTCCGGCTTGACCGCCACCTGCGCCCCCGGCGGCGAGTGTTCGGGCTCCGGCTCACCGATGCGCAGGTGACTCGTCGCCAGCGAGATCTCGCGCAGGAAGAACACCAGGCCCAGGGTCAGCGCCAGCATGGCGATGATGAACAGCACGGCGATGATGGCGCCGAGGTTGATGCCGGTGAGCGAGTCGATGAACAGCACCACCACGACCACGCTGATCAGCACCGCGCTGCCGGTGCACAGGCTGATGCCCCAGCTGACCAGGCGCGCCCGCACCGCCAGCCGGCCCAGGCTCTCGCGCAAGGTGGCCATGCGCCCGGGAGCCGCGGTGGGAAATTCCAGTTCGAGATGACGGCCGCGGTCGACAATGCGCGCCAGGCGGTTGGTCAGCACATTGAGCAGGGCGGCGATGCCGGACAGCAGGAACACCGGGGCCACCGCCAGCCGGATCACGTCGGCGATCGATACGATATGGTCGACCTCGGACGGCACCATGTCCTTCCTGCCCCTGCGTCGCGGCAATTCGCGGCCAGCAGCATGCCTTGTTAGGCTACGCGCTGCCAAACCCGAACAGAATCGATGTCCGCCGACTCCCCCACCCTCAACCTGACGCGGGACCTGATTGCCCGCCGCTCCCTCACGCCCGACGATGCCGGTTGCTGCGCCCTGATCGGCGAGCGCCTGTCGCGCCTGGGCTTCAGCCTGGAGTGGCTCGATTACGAGGGCGTGACCAACCTGTGGGCGCGCCTGGGCGATCAGGGGCCTTTGACGGTGCTGGCCGGACATACTGACGTGGTGCCGACCGGCCCGCTGGAGCAGTGGTCCAGCGACCCGTTCACGCCGCAGATCCGCGACGGCGTGCTCTACGGCCGCGGCGCGGCCGACATGAAGAGCGGCCTGGCCGCCATGGTCTGCGCGGTGGAGCGCCTGCTGGCGCGCGGCCCGCTCCGCGGTAGCCTGGCCTTCCTCATCACCAGCGACGAGGAGGGCATGGCGCGCCACGGCACCAAACACGTGGTCGAGGTGCTGCGCCGGCGCGGCGTGCGGCCGGACTACGCTATCGTCGGCGAGGCCTCCAGCAACCTCCAACTGGGCGACCGCATCGTCGTCGGCCGGCGCGGTTCGCTGGGCTGCAATCTGCGCGTGCTCGGCAAGCAGGGTCATGTCGCCTATCCGCACAAGGCCGACAACCCGGTGCACCGCCTGGCCCCGGTCCTGGCCGAACTGGTCGCCACCGAGTGGGACCGCGGCAATGCCCATTTCCCGCCGACCTCGTTCCAGATCTCCAACGTCCACGCCGGCACCGGCGCCAACAACGTCATCCCCGGCCACGCCGAGGTGATCTTCAATTTCCGCTACTGCACCGAGTCCACCGCCGAAGGCCTCAAGGCGCGGGTGCACACCGTGCTCGACCGCCACCTGCCGCGCTACGAGGCCGACTGGTGGCATACCGGCGAGCCCTTCCTGACCCGCCAGGGCGCCCTGATCGAGGCGGCCCAGGCCGCCATCGGCGAGGTCACCGGGCTCAGGGCCGAGCAGTTCACCGGCGGCGGCACCTCGGACGCGCGCTTCATCGCGCCGATGGGCACCGAGGTGGTGGAGATCGGGCCGATCAACGACAGCATCCACAAGCTCGACGAGCATGTGCAGGTCGCCGACCTCGACCGCCTCAGCCTGATCTACGAAAAGACCCTGGCGCGGCTGTTGGCATGAGACATCCGACGTCACCCGAGAGCAAAGCTCACCCTGTCTCATGCCGGCGCCGACTCGCGACGCTAGGATCCCCACGCTATGCGTGGGGCCCCTCCACGCTGCTCGCGCCGCGTACATGACCGCCACTCCGATTCTGGGCGACGACTTCCGCCCGTCCTGGCTGCTGCGCGGCGCGCAATTGCAGTCGATCCTCGCCACCAAAGGACCGCGCCGCCGCCGCTGGCTCAGGCGCGGCAGCCGCATGGACGCGGTGGCGCAGCGGCACGTGCTCGATTGCGGCGGCGGCGTGCGCCTGGTCGGCTACCACTCGCGCCAGCCCGAGGGCGTGACGCCGCGCGGCCTGGTGACCCTGATCCACGGCTGGGAGGGTCACCACGACTCGGCCTACATCTACTCCATGTCCTGCCACGTCTACGCGCTGGGCTGGAACGTATTCCGCCTCAACCTGCGCGACCATGGCGGCACCCACGAGCTGAACGAGGAGCTGTTTCATTCGGCGCGCATGGACGAGGTGCTGGGCGCGATGCGCGCCATCCGCCTGCTCGACGGCGCCAGCGGCCCGCTGGCGGTGATCGGCTTCTCCCTCGGCGGCAACTTCGCCTTGCGCGTCGGCCTGCAAGGCCCGGCGGCGGGCGTGACTCCGGCCCTGTCGATCGGCATCTCGCCCTCGATCAACCCCGGCGCCACCCTGCACGCCATCGACACCGGCCCGCTGCTGTTCCGCAAGTATTTCCTGCGCAAGTGGCGCAAGACCCTGGCGGCCAAGGCCACGGCCTGGCCCGGCCGCTACGACTTCGGCCCCTATGCCGAGCTCAAATCCTTCGTCGAAACCACGCGGCGCTTTGTTGCCGACTTCACCAGCTTCCCCAGCGCCGAGGACTACCTCGCCGCCTACACCCTGACGCCGGAGATGCTGATGGCCTCGGCCTCGCCGCTGGCGCTGTTCACCGCCCGCGACGACTCGGTGATCCCGTTCGGGGATTTCGCCGGGCTGGAAGCGCGCGGCTCGGTGGTCCGCTACCGCGCCACCGACCACGGCGGCCATTGCGGCTTCATCGAGAATTTCGCACTGGACTGCTGGACCGAGAAACAGGTGACGGAGCTGCTGGCGCGGCTGTAGCGCTCAGGGAAGAAGAAAACAGCCTCACGCAAAGACGCGAAGAAGCGCGAAGAGCGCAAAGAACAGCAAAAGCAAGCAGCGTTTAAAAAAAGCTTTTCTTGGCGGCCTTTGCGCTTCTTTGCGTCTTTGCGTGAGGGCTTTTGCTTTTTAGCCGCCGACCGACTCAATCGCGGAAGTTCTCGAACTGCAGCGGCAACTCCAGCTCCGCCTTGCGCAACAGGGCCATGGCCGCCTGCAGGTCGTCGCGCTTCTTGCCGTTGACACGCAGCTTGTCGCCGTTGATCTGGGTGTCGACCTTGAGCTTGGACTCCTTCAGCTTGGCCGCAATCTTCTTGGCCTGGGCCTGCTCGATGCCCTGCTTGATGGTGATCTTGCGCCGCGACTCGGCCAGGTTGGTCTCGACCTCGCCCAGCTCGATGGCGCGCAGGTCGATGCCGCGGCCGGCCAGGCGCGGGCGCAGCATGTCGAGCAGTTGGTCGAGCTGGTATTCGCTGGGCGCGAACTGGGTGATGACGTACTCCTCCAGCTCGAAGCGGGCACTGGTGCCGCGCAGGTCGTAGCGGTTGCCCAGTTCCCGCCTGGCCTGGTCGACCGCATTGGTCAGCTCGTGCTTGTCCACCTTGGAAACGATGTCGAAAGAAGGCATAGCACCCAACTCCTAGATTCAATCAATAATCAATGTTTTTAAGTAGATTTCGACGCCAAAAACCTTGGCGGATGCTTGTAATCATCGGCGCAGTACCTACTCGCGTGCGTGCTGCAAAATCTCCTGCGCCTTCACCAAAACATATCCAGGCCTGCTCTTCAACTCGGTTTTATGCAGCTCTTCCGGAGCTTCTACCTGATGTAAAAGACCTAGCGTTGCCAACAGCTGCCCGACTGCAACAACTGTTTCATTCGCAAATCCATATGCACAAATTGACAAACTCGCGATTCCCAGCGCCCCACGCATCAAAGTCGAACGACTAGACCTCAGTACATTCAACTCGGCCCGCACTTCGGCAGCTTGTTCTCGGAGTTGACTAATGTAGTCTTGCTCAGTTGTTACATGGCCCTCCTTTTTGAAAGAAAGATGAGAGCCCAAAAATTCACGCAGCCTAGGAAGCGCTTGATTCGCCTCCTCGCGCAATTGCAGCGTTTGCAATACCGATAACCCGGCAATCCAAGGAAGAGTTGCAGCCCGTCTTACTTCAAGAGCTTGCAAGGACGCGGATGAAGTGAATCGACCTTCTTCGCGTAGAAGTCCAGACAAGCCCACATGCGAATTTGAGAAAATAGCACCGCGCACAAGTTCAGCATCCCGAGCGGCCCACATCGAGGCCCTTATGCTTTTGTACATCACCTCCTTGGCAATTTTCGTCTTGTTGGGCTTCGCATTGGTTTTCGGATACACCCATAGATTCAATGGGGGATCGTATATTCCACCAGTATCTAGAGAAAATGCGCCGTCCTTATTGCGGACAAGCTTAAATGCTTTGGCGTATTCTTTATACAAATCCAATGTCAGATTTTCTACTCTTCTTTCGAATTCAGCGAGACATCCGCTACAGACTGAACGAAACGGTGAGCGAAATTTTAATATTCCGGCTTGAATCAAAGGCTTGATTGCGTGTAAAACGTAGACGTCATCGAGGATGGCTTCGAATTTAAAATTCTCTCTGCGCCCAAAGAGCAGGAAGCGCTCAGAAAAGTAGTCGTAAAGCCATACCTCGTCGGACATTAGTGCGATGCTTCTCGCCACCTGTTCTGCATATCCCAGTCTGCATTGAAGCATTTGACATGCTCCCTCGCGACTGAACAAATCGAGCCCTTCGCTTAAGAAAGCGCGCATCTTTACGGAATTGCCTTGGTTGGCTGGCGTAGCTCTATGCCCAAAGCCAATGTCTGCTTGATTCTTCAGATCGGAGAGCATGCCTTTCAGCTTCTTCAGGTCATGATCTCTGTTTTGAAGAGAGAAGTTTTCGTTCAAAATTAATTGAATTACTGGGGGTAACTCTGTAGCCATGTCAGTCATAGTCAATCTCAGTGAACCAACATCTTTGGGCTGCGCTTAGGAGATCATACGAAAAATCAGCGTTTTGCTAGCATCACTCACACAATGTCTACGATTCAACATAGCGCAGCTAGTCTCCTACCTCGCGTGCTGTCGATCATCCCGCCGATGACGCAGCTCAATACGCCCTACCCGTCCACGGCCTACCTGACCGGCTTCCTGCGCTCGCGCGGCGTGCCTGCCTTCCAAGAAGACCTGGCCCTGGCCCTGGTGCTGAAGCTGTTCAGCCCGGAGGGGCTCGACGCCATCCGGGCCTGCGCGGAGGCCCTGCCGCCGCGCGGCCGCACGCCGCGGGTCAAGGGCTTCCTGGCGCAGTTCGCCGCCTACCGCGCCACCGTCGCCACCGCCATCGCCTATCTCCAGGGCCGCGACTCCACCGCCAGCTACCGCATCTGCAGCCGCGCCTTCCTGCCCGAGGGTGAGCGCTTTCGCGCGCTCGAGGTCTACACCGGCGAGGACGGCGAGGACCCGCTGGCCTGGGCGTTCGGCGCGCTCGGCTCGCAGGATCGCGCGCGACACCTGGCCACGCTTTACCTCAATGACCTGGCCGACGTGCTGCGCGACGCGGTGGACTCGCGTTTCGAGTTCGTGCGCTACGCCGAGTCCCTGGTGCAGAGCCAGGCCAGCTTCGAGCCGCTGGCCCAGGCCCTGGCCGCGCCACCGAACCTCGTCGACCAGACTCTGCGCGCACTGGCGCTGGAAGCGCTGCAGCGGCACGCGCCGGACGTGGTGCTGCTGTCGGTGCCTTTCCCCGGCGCGGTCTACGCCGCCTTCCGCATCGCCCAGGCGATCAAGGCGCAGCGGCCCGGCACCGTCACCGTGCTCGGCGGCGGCTTCGCCAACACCGAGCTGCGCGAGCTGGCCGAGCCGCGCGTGTTCGACTATTTCGACTACGTCAGCCTCGACGCCGGCGAGCGCCCGCTGCTGGCCTTGCTGGAACACCTCGGCGGCGAGCGCCCGCGCCAGCGCCTGGTGCGCAGCTTCCTGCGCGAGACCGACGGTGCGGTGAAGTACATCGATTGCGGTGAAGCAGACATCCCCTTCTCCGAGGTCGGCACCCCGACCTGGGACGGCCTGCCCCTGGACCGCTACCTGTCGGTGCTGGACATGATCAACCCCATGCACCGCCTGTGGTCGGACGGCCGCTGGAACAAGCTCACCGTGGCCCACGGCTGCTACTGGAAGAAGTGCAGCTTCTGCGATGTCAGCCTGGACTACATCTCGCGCTACGACCTCGCCACGGCCACGGTGCTGGCCGACCGCATCGAGCGCATCGTCGCCGAAACCGGCCAGAGCGGCTTCCACTTCGTCGACGAGGCGGCGCCGCCCAAGGGCCTCAAGGCCCTGGCGACGGAACTGCTGCAACGCCAGCTCGCCGTGTCCTGGTGGGGCAATATCCGCTTCGAGAAATCCTTCACTCCGGAGCTGTGCCAGCTGCTCGCCGACAGCGGCTGCATCGCCATTTCCGGCGGCCTGGAAGTGGCTTCCGACCGCCTGCTCAAGCTGATGAAGAAAGGCGTCTCGGTGGAGCAGGTGGCGCGGGTCACGCGCGCCTTCAGCGACGCCGGTATCCTGGTCCACGCCTACCTGATGTACGGCTTCCCCACCCAGACCGTGCAGGACACGGTGGACGCGCTGGAATACGTGCGCCAGCTGTTCGAGGCCGGCTGCATCCAGTCCGGCTTCTTCCACCGCTTCGCCTGCACCGTGCATTCGCCGGTGGGCCAGCACCCGGAGCAGTACGGCGTGATCCTGGGGCCGCCGCCGCAAGGCGCGTTCGCCAGGAACGACATCGCTTTCAGCGATCCGACCGGCGTCGACCACGACGCCCTCGGCGTCGCACTCAACAAGGCGCTGTACAACTACATGCACGGCCTCGGCCTGGAACAGGACGTGCGCAGCTGGTTCAGCGGCAAGGTGCCGCGCAGCACCGTGCCGCGGCATTTCATCGAGAGGGCCTGCGCCGCATAACTCCTGTGGCTCGCCCTTCAGGGCGACAATTGTCGGCCTGAAGGCCGGCCTACAGGTTATTTCACTGCGGGAACTTCGAATGTCCCGTCGACCACCTCCAGAAAGCTGCGCTCCTCCCGCAGGATGAAGCGCTTGTCCTGGGCGAAAGCAAAGTTCTTCCGCCCCTCCTCGTCGGCCTTGATCCGCGCCCGGTAAGCCTCGTACGCGGCGAGGCTGTCGAACGCGATCAGCCCCCAGCCAACATAGTTGCTGCCCTCGTAGGGCAGGAAATAGCCGAGCAGGTGGCCGCCGCAGCGCGGGATGATGCGCCCCCAGTTGCGCGCGTACTCGCGAAAGGCCTCGCGCTGGAATGGGTCGATCTCGTAACGGATGAAGCAGGTGATCATCGGGATGCTCCGGCTGTCGGTGACGGGAAGCGCACCCTCGCCCAGCGCCGCGGCGCTGCCCGGCGCCATCAGGGCGGCAAAGCCCTGCGCCATGAAGTCGCGCCGCGTCAGTCCAGGCGGGTGCTTGGGGTTCATGCAGCCAGTGTCCTGCTCAGTGGCGGCGAGATGCTTCGTCGCGCACCGAATGATCCGGCCGCCGGTTTCAGCCCTTGCGGCGGAACAGCAGCAGCGAAAACGCCGCCTGCGTCTCCAGGCCGATAGCGGCCTCCAGCGCCGCGCGCCGCTCCGGCTTCGCCTTCCAGGCATAGGGCGTCATCGCCAGCAGGCGCCGCAGGTCCGCCTGCCCCAGGCTCAAGGCAAAGGCCAGCTCCTGCCGCGTGTGCAGCTCGAACTGCGCCTCGAAGCCGGCCAGGAACTTGTCCGGCTCGTGCGGCCGCACTTCCTCGAACAAGCGCTCGCGCAGCGACCACAGGTGGTCCGGCGCCGGCGTCACCAGCAGCGCATGACCGCCCGGCCGCAGCACCCGCTGCATCTCCGCCACCTGCAGCGGCGTGAACAGGCTGGCCACCAGGTCGAGCGCGGCATCGGCGAACGGCAGCAGCGCCGCGCTGCCGACCAGCCAGGTGATGCCGTGGAAACGCTTCGCAGCGGACTGGATGGCCGGCTTGGCGATATCCAGGCCGGTCACATCCGCGGCGACCCGCGGCAGCACGCTGGTGTACCAGCCCTCGCCGCAGCCGACGTCGAGCAGGCTCTGCGCACCCAGCGGCTGCAGCAAAGCGACCAGGGCTTCGCGCAGCGGCTGGTAATGTCCCGCCTGCAGGAACTCGCGCCGCGCCGTCACCATCTCCGCGCTATCGCCCGGCTCGCGGCTGTGCTTGTGTTGCACCGGCAGCAGGTTGACGTAGCCTTCGCGCGCCACGTCGAAGCTGTGGTTCCAGATGCAGCGCCAGACCTTCGCTTGCCGGTCCAGCGGCTGGCGGCACAAGGGGCAGAGGACGTCGGGCATGGGATTTCGGAAATGGAATTCGCCTAGAGTAGAGCATCCACAACAGGCGGGCCCATGAGCCAGGATCACGATCAGCCGACTCACCCCGATCGCCGCAGGCTGCTGCGATCAATGGCGGCGGTGCTGGGCGCCGCGGCGCTGCGGCCGGCCGCCGCCGATGCTCCCGTGGCTAACCCCGTGGATGTGATCGTGGTCGGCGCCGGGCTGTCCGGCCTGGTCGCCGCCCGCGAACTGGTCCGCGCCGGCCGCTCCGTGGCGGTGCTGGAAGCACGCGACCGCGTCGGCGGCCGCACCTGGACCATCCCGGTGGGTGCGCGGCGCTACGACATCGGCGGCCAGTTCGTCGGCCCCACGCAGGACCGCATCCGCGCGCTGGCGCAGGAGTTCGGGCTGCGCCTGCAGCCGGTCTACAGCGACGCGAAACACATCTGGGAACTGAACGACAAGCGGGTCGAGTTCACCGGCACGCTGCCGGCCCTGTCGGGCTCGCTGTCGCTGGCCGAGAAGTTCGACCTGGCGCGCCTCGACCTGCGCATGAACCACCTGGCGCGGCAGGTCGGCAGCGCCGCTCCCTGGGCCGCGCCGGACGCCGCGGTTCTCGATGCGCAGACGCTGGCGCAATGGGTGCGGGAGCACAGCTTCAGCGATACCACGCGCGACTTCGCCACCGTCATGACCCGCGCCGTGCTCGGCGCCGACCCCGACGAAGTCTCGGCCCTGTCCTGGGCCTGGTACGTGGCGCAGGGCGACAGCGTCGACATGCTGATCGGCGGCGCCAACGGCGCGCAGGACAGCGTCATCGTCGGCGGCTCGCAGCAGATCTCGCTGCGCCTGGCGCAGGGCCTGGGCGCCGCCGTCAAGCTGGGGCAGCCGGTGCGGCGCGTGATGCAGGACGAGCGCGGCGTGCAGGTCTTCACCGACCAGGGGGGCTGGCGCGGCCGCTACGCCATTCTCGCGCTGCCACCCTCACAGGCGCAGACCATCAGCTTCGAGCCGGGCCTGCCGGACCAGCGTCGCGAACTGCAAGCTCATGCCCGCATGGGCCGCTACGCCAAGGTGGTGCTCAGCTACGAGCGGCCGTTCTGGCGGACGCATGGCTACGCCGGCGACGTCGGCAGCCTGCGCGGCCCGGTCATGGCGTCCTACGACGACACTTCCGACGACGGCGGCCCCGCCCTGCTCGGCTTCATCGGCGGCGGCGCGGAGCGGGCCTGGAGCCAGCTGGCCGCGGAGGAGCGCCAGGCCGCCGTGATCGAGGGCTTCGCGCGCTGGTTCGGCGACGAGGCGCGCCGGCCTCTGGCCTACGCCGAGAAGGACTGGGCCTTGGACGACTGGGTGCACGGCGCGCCAGCCGGCATCTGGCAGCCCGGCGTGCTGAGCCGGCTCGGCCCGGCGCTGCGCCAACCGGTCGGCCGCATCCACTGGGCCGGCACCGAAGCGGCGCTGCGCTGGACCGGCTACATGGACGGGGCGATCCGCGCCGGCGAACATACGGCGACGGAAGTGCTGGCCAGGCCGGCCTGAACCAGACGGTAGGGTGGGTAGAGCGCAGCGAAACCCACCGCTGCGCCGCCCATCTTCTACGGTCTATTCAACCTCACCCGCCAACACATCCGGTACCGCTTCGCTACCCCAATCCGCCGGTAATATTCCGCGTCGTACATACCTGTGAAAGCTCGAGTGCGGCCAGTCAATCACCTGCTGTACGTGACCGTGCTTGACGGGGTTGTAGTGAATGTAATCCACATGTGCGCGCAAATCGTCTTCGTCGCGGATCAGATGTTCCCAATAGCGCCGCTGCCAGACGCCGCGCTCCGCCTTGGCAATACGGCTCGGCGAGCGATGTTCCGCGGCAGGAACGGCGCGGGAGAAGGCAGCCTTGATGCGTCGCCAGCGACCCGCGAAGTCAGAATCTTCCAGCGGCAGGGTCCAGATCGCGTGTAGATGATCCGGCAGCACCACCTGCGCTTCTATCGAGAAAGGGTGCGCATCCATTTCGACACGAAACGCCTTGCGTAAAGCTTCGATGTACTCGACCAGCAAACGACCGGAGCGCTCGGCCAGCGCCACGGTAAAGAAGTAAGTGGCTCCAGGGACCGTGGCACGGATGTAATTCGGCACTCGATGATCTGACGTTTTACGGTGGGTTTCGCTGCGCTCTACCCACCCTACTTTCTGAGCGTCAGCCGGTCTTCATCGCCCGCTTCAGCACGAACGACAGCAGCGACGGGGAGACGCGCTTGAGCAGCACCGCCATGCTTTCGCGGCCGGCGATCAGCACGTCTTCCTGGTTCTTCTCCACCGCCCGCCAGATGCGCTCGGCACAGTAATCCACGGACAGGCCCTTCTTGATCTGCTCGTCCAGCACGCCATGCTTGCGGCCGTCGCCGCCCAGGGCATTGACCGAGACCTGGGTCTGCACGAAGCCGGGACAGACCAGGGTGAAGCGCAGGCCGTCGCGCCACAGCTCGGTCCGCGCCGCCTCGGTGAAGCCGGCCAGGGCATGCTTGGCGGCCGAATAGCCGGTGCGCAGCGGCACGCCGATCTTGCTGACCACGCTGCCGATCATCACCACGTGGCCTTCCCGCCGGGCGCGCATGCCCGGCAGCAGCGCCTTGCTCAGGGCCACCGGGGCGAAGAAATCCAGCTCCATGATGCGGCGGTAGACCTCCAGTTCGGTGTCCTTGAACAGGCTGCGCTGCGAGATGCCGGCGTTGTTGACCAGCACGTCGACCCGGCCGAAAAACGCCTCCGCCTGCTTCGCCGCTTCCGCCGCGTCGAAGGACGACAGGTCCAGCGGCAGCAGCGCCACCTGCGCCGGATCGGCGCACAAAGCCCGTACCCGTTCCAGCTCGGCCGCGCGGCGCGCGCTCAGCACCAGCCTGGCGCCACGTTGCGCCGCGAGCATGGCCATGGCCTCGCCGATGCCGGAGGAAGCCCCGGTGATCCACACCACTTTGCCCTGAAGTTGCGTCATGTCGTTCCTATTGTTCCTGCACCACGCGGTTGCGCTGCACGCCGAGGTCGATGGCACCGTCGGCGGAGCGGATGCGCGCTTCCACCAGGTCGTTCTCCTTCAGATACTGCGGGCGCCTGGACTGCAGTTTGAAGAAGATACGCCACTTGGTCCGTTCCGGCAGCAGCGCGGCGATGCGCTGCCTCGCTGGCGAAGGCACCGCCAGCGCGCAGCCTGCCGGCGTGCCGGTGGCGATCAGGTCGCCGGCGGCGAAGTCGTGGATGCCGGACAGCTCGCTCAGCGTCTCCGCCGGGCCGTAGACCAGGTTGGCGGTGCTGTCCTGCTGGCGCACCGCGCCGTTGACGGTGAGAGTGAGCTGCAGCTGGCGCAGGACGGGAATATCGGCGGCGCCGAGCAGGCACAGGTAGGGGCCGACCGGCCCGAAAGTGCGGAAGCTCTTGCCCTTGTAGAACTGCATCTGCGGGATCTGCACGTCCCGCGCCGAGTAGTCGTTGACGATGACGATGCCGGCGATGTATTCGTGCAGGCTGCCCTCGCTCACTTCGACCCTGCCGAGGATGGCGCGCCGGAACACCAGCCCCAGTTCGATCTCGTAGTCGAGGAAGCGGACGCCGCGCGGGCGGATCACGTCGCTGTGCGCCGGCGCGATGCAGCTCGCCGCCTTGGTGAAGATCATGTTGTAACTCTTCACGTCCGGATCGAGGCCGGACTCGATCATGTGCTGGCGGTAGTTCGCGCCCTGGCAGACGAACTGCTGGTTCGGCGTGACCGGGGACAGGATCCTCACCGCCGCTTCGGGCAGGGCTTCGCCCCGCAATGCCGCGAGCGAGGCCGTGTCGTGGGCGCGGATGAAATCGCCGGTGGTGGGGAAATCGCCGGGCACCGGTGTGATGCGCCCGGCGCGCACCACACCCCACTGGACGCGGTCCTGGTGCTCGAAACGAGCGACGTTGATAGCCATACGGTTCTCGTGTTGAGGGAGCTGCTACCCGAACAGCCGGGCCAGCGTGATCAGCTTGGAAAACGAAAGGTCCGGGCTGCGGCGCAGGTTGCGCAGCAGCGCGAGCAGGTTGGCGGGCGTCAGCCGCGGCTTGGTGAACGACGCGGGCATGGGCTGGCCCCACTGCGCCATCGCCTCGCGGCTGACCGCGTGCAGACCGGTCGGGGCGCCGGCGGTGAACAGGTCGCCGTCGCAGTAGTGCTCGTGCTTGTCGCCCCAGGGGTCTTGCCAGTAATCGAAGATCTGGCTGCCCAGGATGTGCCGGCCCATGCCCCAGGCGTGCTTCCAGCCGCGCTCGCGCAGCACGCGCTGGCCCATGCCGACCGCGTCGGCATCGACCAGTTCGTAAGCGCTGTGGCTGTACGCCGGCATGAAGCCCTGCACGAGCGCCAGCGTGTGGTGGTCGGCGGGACGTTCGCCGAGGTCCAGGCGCAGGAAGGCAACGGCGGGTGAGCCGTCAGGCAGCAGCTGCACGTCGCTGGGGATGAAGCCGAAATGCCGCGCGTACCACGCGCAGGTCGCCTGATAGTCGGCGACCTCGAGCACCAGGTGGCCGAGGCGCAGGATTTCCGGCGGCTGCGCCGGCGGCCGCTGCGGCGCGTTGATGCGCGCCTGCGCCGCATTGAAATTGAGGGTGAGCGGCAGGCGCCGCGGCAGCGGCGCCGCGGCAGCCTGGCCGGCCAGCGCCTCGACGACGAAGCCCGAAGGATCGCGCAGCCGCACCCGCTCGCCGCCTCCGGGCGCCGCCGAGCGTTCGATGGCGCTGGCGCCGGGCAGCGCCGCAAGCCGCTCGAGGTCATCGCGCGAGGCGACGAGCAGTCCGAAGCCCACAAAGCGCGCCTGCGGCGCGCGGCTGATGCCGTAGCAGAACGGCGCGGACCCGGCGCCGCGCAGGTACAGCGCATCGGCGCCGCGCTGCGCGACGGCGAACCCGAAGTCGGCCAGGAAGCGCGCCGCGCGGTCCAGCTCCGGCCGCTCGAACAGCAGGTAGGCCAGCGCCTGCGCCTTGACCGTGGGTGCGTCGTGGCGCGCGGGTTGCGGCGTGGCCAGCACCAGCGGCGCGTTCATGCCGCCCCCAGTTGCGCGGCGATGCGCGGGAACTGCGCCAGCGCGTTGCCGCGCTCCACCTGGCGCAGTTCCTGTGCGTCGAAGGATTCGGCCAGCTGCGGCGCCGGGTTGCCGGGCACGATGAATACCGGCGCGGAAAACGGCCAGTCGGTGGCGAACATGACGTGGCTCACGTCCGTCACGGCGCGTACCGCCCGCATCGCGCTCGGCGCGGGAGACAGCGCGGTGTCGTAGTACAACCCGGCGTAGGCGCTCGCGCCGTCCTGCAAGCCGGCGGAGGGCAAGCCGACCGCGGCCAGGTTCTGGCCCAGCGCCGGGAACACCGTGAGCAGGCTGGTGCGGTAAGCCAGGAACGGGATGGCGCCACCGGCATGGGCGATGAGCCAGCGGATGTTCGGGTACAGCGTGAATACCTGCCAGTACAGCATGTTGACCACGGCGCGGGTCGTGTCGAAAGGAAACTCATAGAGGAAGGTGATCTTCGAGGTCAGCGCCTGCGGCAGCGCCGCCGGCGTCACCGGATGCAGGAACACCATGGCGCCGAGCTCGTTCAGCGTCTCGAACAGGGGCGCAAAGCGCGGGTCGCCCGGGTAGGCGCCGTTGTAGTTGCTGTACAGGCCGATGCCGTCCATGCCCAGGCCGGTGAGCGCGCGCCGCGCCTCGGCGGCGGCGTTGAGCACGTCGAGCGGATCGTCGGGATTGCCTAGCGGCAGCACGGCGAAGCCGCCGAAGCGGCCGGCGAGCAGCGGATCGGCGCTATCGATCAGCCCGTGGGTGTAGTCGTTGATCTGCGTGGCCAGCGCCTGCCGCTCCGCGGAAGTCGGCAGGTAGTAGGCGCCGGGCTCGGAGATGGAAAGCACCTGCATGCGGATGCCGTACAAGTCCATGAAAGCGACCGCGAGTTCGGGCGTCCACGGCGGAATCGGGATGCCGCCGGCGGTGACGATGCCGTGCGTGGCCAGCGACAGGCGATAGAAGTCCGGGATGTGGTGGCAATGCACGTCGACGCGATACGCGGATGCCGGCGCGGCAGAGCCGGGGTCCGGCGCCGTTGCGGCGGCGGACGAACCGCAGGCCTGCAAGCCCGCGGTGCCGACCGTGGCGCTGCCGAGCTGCAGCGCGGCCTTGAGCAGTTCCCGGCGCTGCATCAGGGCGCTTCCGGCAGCGGCGGCAGTTCAGCGGTGGCGATGCGGCGCGCCTGCTCCGGGGCCAGCCCCAAGGCGCGCAGCACCAGCTCGGCGGTGTCGGAGCCGGCTTCGCGCCAGGTGCGGTGGCCTTCCAGCACCAGGAACATCGCCGACAGCGTGCTGCCGGCGATCAGCGCGATCACGGACGGCAGCTGCTCCTGGCGGAAGTCGTAGCGCTGCAGCGTCATGCCCATCAGCACGTCGCGCATCGGCGGGCCGGCCCACAGGCCCTGCAGCGACTGGTTGCTGAAAGCGAAGCGGCTGATGAAGCGCCCCCAGTGCGGCTCTTCGTGCGCGCGGCGGATGAACTGGCGGATGCCGTTGGCCAGGCGCTGCGCCGGGTCTTCGACGCCGGCGTAACTCGCCACCACCCGCTGGTGCATCTCGTCGGCGAGCTGCGCAGCGAGGTTTTCGAACAGCGCCTCCGGCGACTTGAGGTTGTTGTAGATGGTGCCGCGGGCAATGCCGGCGGCCTGGGCCAGCTCGCTGATCGTCACCTGCGTCGCACCCTTTTCGGCGAACAGCTCCAGCGCCGCACGATGGATACGGGCCTGTGCCGGGTTCATGGGTCACCCTCCTGATTTGATGCCATATTGAACAATATCGTTCAATCAATGTCAATATTGATGTAAATAAAACATCAATGCTTGACTATTTTGAACACATTTGTTCAACTCTTCAGCACTCAAGGCGGCAAAGCGGAGAAAGCAGATGCCGGAACACATGCAGTGCGACGTGGCCATCGTCGGCCTTGGACCGACGGGCGCGGTGTTGGCCAACATCCTGGGCCGGTACGGCTGGTCGGTGATCGGGATCGAGCGCGAGGAAGACCTGTACTACGCCCCGCGCGCGGTGCATTTCGACGACGAGATCATGCGCATCTTCCAGTGGTGCGGACTGGCCGAAGAGATCGCCGCCAGCAGCGAGCCATTCACGCAGATGCAGTTCAAGCTAACCCCCCGGGGCAAACCGGTCCTGGCCATGCCGATCGGCTCGCAGGACCGGCGTTACGGACATCCGGGCGCGTGGTGGTTTCACCAGCCGACGCTGGAGCGGCATTTCCACGACGGGCTGAAGCGCTATCCAGGGATCACCGCCCTGTACGGCACCACGGTGCGCGCGGTGACGCAGGATGCCCGGGGCGCGACCGTCATCGCGCAAAGCGGCGGCGGCGAAGTCTCGATCCGCGCGCGCTATGCCGTCGGCTGTGACGGCGGCCGCAGCTTCGTGCGCAGGGAGGCGGGCCTGCCGCTGGACAGCGCCGACTTCGACGAGGCCTGGGTGGTGGTCGACACCAAAACCCGCTCGGGCGCCAAGCATCCCACCCTGCCGCGCGACCACCAGCAGACCTGCAACCCGGCGCAGCCGGTCACTTACGTGCCGCTGGCGGGGCCGTACTATGAATTCCAGTTCATGGTGATGGGCGGAAAATCCGAGCGCGAGGCCACCGATCCAGCCCTGGTGCGCCGGCAGCTGCGCGACTTCGTCGACCTCGACACCGTCGAGATCACGCGTATCGCCTGGTACAAGTTCCACGCGCTGTGGGCCGGCCGCTGGCGCAAGCAGCGCATCATCCTGGCCGGCGACTCCGCGCACCAGATGCCGCCGTTCCTGGGCCAGGGCATGTGCTCCGGCCTCCGCGACGCGCACAGCCTAGGCTGGCGCCTCGACCTGGTGCTGAAAGGCGCGGCCGGCGCTGCCCTGCTCGACGACTACGAGACCGAGCGCAGCTGGCACGTGCGGCACATCATCCGCGGCGCCATGCTGCTCGGCCGCGTCATCCAGACACGCAGCCGCTGGATGGCCCTGCTGCGCAACCAGCTGATGTTCACGCCGGCGCGGCTGATCCCGCCGTTCCGCCGGTTGATCTATGCCCTGGCCAACCGCAAGCGCCCGCTTGGCGTCGGCTGCCTCGGCCGCAACCATCACCGGTTGGCCGGCCAGCTTGCGCTGCAACCGGTGGTGAGCCGCGCCGACGGCGTGCGCATCCTGCTCGATGAAGCCCTCGGCCGGGACTTCGCCGTGCTTGCGCGCAAGGGCGGGCTCGACGGGGCGCGGCGCGCGCTGCAGGCGCTGCGCAAGCGGCTGCCTTTGAAGCTGGTCGAGTTCGATGCGCAGCCGTCGGCGGATTGCATCGGCGATGCCGACGGGACACTGTCGCGCTGGTTCGACCGCCACGGCATCGACTTCATGTTGATCCGCCCCGACCGCACCATCTTCGATGCCGGACGCGCCAGGGCCTTCGACGCCGTCGCGGCGGACCTCGCTGCGCGGCTGCACTCACCAAGCGCTCATTCCCTCCCCCTGGCGGCCGCCGCATGATCCATACACCCGTCCTCATCGTCGGCGGCGGCCCCGTCGGCCTGACCCTGGCGCTGGCGCTCAGCCGGCAGGGCCTGCGCTCGATCCTGGTCAACGATCGCAAGGAGACGACGAAGCATCCCAAGCTCGACGTGGTCAACTGCCGCTCCATGGAAATCTTCCGCCAGCTCGGCCTGTCGGAACGAATCCGCGCCGCCGGTAATCCCGAGCACGCCAACCAGTACTCCGCGTTCGCGGCCTCGGCCAGCGGGCCGTTCTATACCGTGATGGCGGACCGCCACCTGATCTACCAGCCGGTCGCCAGCGCCAGGACGCAGATCCGCGCCTGCGGCGACGGTAGCCTGCCGCTGGAATCGATGCAGCGCATCGCGCAGATGAACCTGGAGCCGGTCCTGCTGGCGGCGGCGCAGGCCGACACCAATATCGACCTGCGCTTCGGCTGGCGGCTCTACGGCTTCGAGCAAGACGGCAGCGGCGTCACCGCGCTGGTGCAGAACCCGGATAGCGGAGAAGGCCGCAACGTTCGCTCGCAATACCTGATCGGCTGCGACGGCCCGAACAGCCGCGTGCGCAATTTCCTCAACATCGACTATGACGGCACCCGCGACCTGGTCGGCGAGCTGTTCATCATCCACCTGCGCTCCGACGAGATCGCGGACCTGTATCCCGGCCGCCAGCCCTACTGGCACACCTGGCTGTCGCGCCCCGGCTTCAGCGGCCTGCTGGTGTCGCCGGATGCCGGCCGCGACGACTACGTGCTGCACCGGCCGTTCGCGCCGCGCCCCGGCGAGTCGCTGGAGAGCGTGGTCGACGCCGCGCTCGGCCGCAAGCTGAACTACGAGATCGTGCAGAGCGGACCCTGGCGTCCGCAATTCCTGGTCGCCGACTCCTTCGGCCGCGGCCGCGTCTTCATCGCCGGCGACGCAACACACCAGTACATGCCCACCGGCGGCCTGGGCATGAACACCGGCGTGGCCGAAGCGCACAACCTGGCGTGGAAGCTCGCCGCCTGCGTCAAGGGCTGGGGCGGCGCCGGACTGATGAACAGCTACGAGGCGGAGCGGTTGCCGGTGGCGCGTCGCAACCGCGAGCACGTGAAGCGCTGCGCCGCCGCCGCGTTCGAGGCCAGCTTCGCCACCACGGCGGAAACGCAGGACGCTTCGCCCGCGGGTGAAGCGCTGCGCGCCGCAATGGCGCGCGAGTTCGAGGCGAAAGTCTCGCGCCTGTACGAGTCGCTGGGCGTGGAAATCGGCTATCGCTACCGCGCCTCCCCGGTCGTCGTCGCCGACACGGCGCCGGAGCCGCCGCAGGAGGACCTGCGCTATGTGCCAACGGCGTGGAGCGGCGCACGGCTGCCGAGCCTGTTCCTGGCCGACGGCTCGGCGCTGTTCGATGCGCTGAGCCCCGACGGCTTCACCCTGCTATGCCTCGACGGGGCCGAAAACGAGGCTGCGCCGCTGGTGGCCGCGGCCGCCGGCGCCGGCGTGCCGTTGAAACTGCTGCCGCTGGCGGAGCCGCGACTGCGGCCAGTGTACGAAACCCGGCTGTTGCTGGTGCGGCCCGACCAGCACGTGTGCTGGCGCGGCGACACCGCACCGGCGGATTGCACCGCCATGATCGACGCCGTCCGCGGCGCGGGAGTTGAGGCATGAACACGCTCGTCGGCAACCTCAAGCTCAGCCTCCTGTTGCACCTGACGCTGCTGCTGGTCCTGCGCGCACGAAAACGGTCGGCGCGCATCGCCCATCTGATGCGCGAACATTCCTTCGTCCTGCAGATCCAGACCCGGGCGGGCTGGGGCGGGCACTTCGTGCTGCGCGACGCGCGCCTGGCGCTGCACCCGGGCCTGCACTCCTCACCCGACCACGTGCAATCGTGGATCGATGGCGGCGCGGCGTTCGCGGCGCTGATCGGTGGCGACGAAACCGAGTTGCTGCGTGCCTTCGAGGATGGGCGCCTGCGCATGCAGGGGCAATTCCTGATCGCGCTGTGGTTCAGCGAAGTGATGAAGCTGGCGCGGAATCCGGAGCGCTAGCGCGGATTGAATGGCGGGCTCGCCCCGCCCAGCCTGCCTGGACGACGCCGATGACGATCTTGCCGTGGCTGCGCTGCGACTTCATCGCCAGTCGCGTGCCGTCCAAAAGAAAAACCCGCCGGGAGAAACTCGCCGGCGGGTTGTTTTACCTCAGAGCAGCAATCAGGCCGCCTTTTCCAGCTTCTCGTTCCACTGGCCCAGGGCCGCCAGACCGTTCATTTTGGCGCGGTGCAGGTGGGCGGCCTTGCCGGCCTCGACGTTCTTGCCGGACCAGGCCTTCTGCGCGGCGGCCTGCAGGGCGCGGCCGTAGGAGAAGGTCAGCTTCCACGGCAGGTTGCCGATCTTGTTCATCGCATCCAGATGGGCAGTGGCGAGCACGTCGGACTGGCCGCCGGAGAGGAAGGCGATTCCCGGCACGGCACCCGGCACGCGGCGCTTGAGCACCTTGAGCGTGCGCTCGGCCACTTCCTGCACGCCGGCCTGGGTCGGGCACTTGGCGCCGGACACGACCATGTTCGGCTTGAGCACGATGCCTTCCAGCAGCACCTTCTGGTAGTACAGCTCCTGGAACACCTCGGACAGCACCCAGTCGGTGACCTTCTCGCAGGTCTCGGCGGTGTTGTCGGCGTCCATCAGCACTTCCGGCTCGACGATCGGCACGATGCCGGCTTCCTGGCACAGGGCGGCGTAGCGGGCCAGGGCGTGGGCGTTGGTGTGGATGGCGTTGTAGCTGGGCGTACCGTCGCCGATGGTGAGCACCGCGCGCCACTTGGCGAAGCGGGCGCCGGCTTCACGGTACTTGACCAGGCGCTCGCCGAGGCCGTCGAGGCCCTCGGTGATGGTCTCGTCCTTGCCGCCGTTGACCAGCGGCTTGACGCCCCGGTCGACCTTGATGCCCGGGATCACGCCCCTGGCGGCCAGGCTCTGCGGGAACGGCTTGCCGTCCAGGCCCTTCTGGAACAGGGTTTCCTCGAACAGGATCACGCCGCTGGTGTGCTGCTCGAAGCCGGGCGTGGTGAACAGCAGATCGCGGTAGGCCTGGCGGTTGGCCTCGGTGTTCTCGACACCGATCTTGTCGAAACGCTTCTGGATGGTGCCGGTGGACTCGTCGGCGGCCAGCAGGCCCTTGCCGGGGGCGACCATCGCCAGAGCGGTTTCGCGGAGAATCTTTTCGTTCACGGGTAAGCCTCTGAGGAGAAAATGTTTCGATTGCTTCGGCGATCTTCAGCGATTTTGGGCCGCTGCCGCCGGGTTGTGCATTTTATCGGCAGGGCCCAGTCGAGCCAAGCTCGCAATGGTTCATACTGCGACGCCGCTTGACTCCCGATAATTAGTTACTAAGATAGTCACGCAATGAATACCCGCTTCGCCGTCGCCACCTATGCCCTGACTTTCATCAGTCTGGCGCAGGAGCGCATGGTTACTTCCGACGAACTGGCGGCAAGCATCAGCACCCACCCGGCCCTGGTGCGGCGCATGCTGTCGATGCTGCGCGAGGCCGGCCTGGTGGAAACCCAGCTGGGCCCGGGCGGCGGCGCCCGCCTGGCGCGCGCGCCGGACCGCATCAGCCTGCTGGAAGTGTACGACGCCCTGCGCGCGGTGGACGACCTGTTCTCGGTCGGCCGTATCAGCCCCAACCCGGACTGCCCCCTGAGCGCCGGCATCCAGTCCACCCTCGAGTGCGTGCTGTCGGGCCCGGAAAAAGCGCTGCGCCTGGCTCTGGGCAATGTCACCATCGCCAACCTGCTCAGCGAGGCGGCCGCGCGGATGCCGCAGGCCGCCGTGGCGCATGCCGTCTGAAACCGCGCTGTAATCAACCGGAAAAGGAATTCGGGGTACTAAGGGATGAATGAAGCATCCGGCGCCCAGCCTTTGACTCTCAAGCATTACACCCGCACCGCCGTCGCCCTGCACTGGACGGTGGCCGGCTTCATCGCCTGCGCCTTCACGCTTGGCCTGATCGTCTCCGACCTGCCGTTCAGCCCGCAGAAGCTGCGCTGGGTGGCCTATCACAAGTGGCTGGGTATCACCGTGCTGGCCCTGGTGGCATTGCGCGGCCTATGGCGGCTGACGCACCGGCCGCCGGCGCTGCCGCCGATGCCGGCCTGGCAAGCGTTCGGCGCCAAGCTGACCCACGGCCTGATGTACACCCTGATGTTCGCCATCCCCTTCACCGGCTGGCTGTTCAGTTCCGCCGACGGCTACCGCGTGGTTTATCTCGGTCTGCTGCCCCTGCCCAACCTGGTGGCCAAGAACAAGTTGCTGGCCGACGCGCTGGGCGACATCCATGCGGGCTTCGCCTGGCTGATGCTATACGTCCTGCTGCTGCACGTGGCGGCGGCGTTCAAGCACCATTTCCTCGACCGCGACGACACCCTGCGCCGCATGTTCCGCTGGCGCGCCAGCTAAGCCCTCAATCCAAAGGACGGACCGTGAAACACCTCAAGCCCATCCTGCTCCTGCCCCTGATGCTGGCGCTCGGCGCCGCCGCCGCGGACGCCCCGCTCAATGCGGCGAAGAGCACGGTCAGCGCCACGTTCAGCCAGATGAAGGTGGCGGTGGATGCGCCGTTCAAGCGCTTCAGCGGCACGGTCGACTTCGACGCCGCCAAGCCGGCGCAGGCCAAGGCGCATATCGAGATCGACACTGCCAGCTTCGACCTCGGCGACGAGGACTACAACAGCGAGGTGCGCAAGCCGGCGTGGTTCGACAGCGCGAAATTCCCCAAGGCCACGTTCGACGCCAGCGGCCTCAAGCCGCTCGGCGGCCAGAAGTACGAGGCCAGCGGCACCCTGAATCTCAAGGGCAAGACCCAAGCGCTGACGGTCCCGGTCAGCGTCAAGAGCGAGGGTGGCGTCACGGCTTTCGACGGCACCGTGACCATCTCCCGCGCGTATTTCAACATCGGCGACGCCGAATGGAAGGACACCGTCGCCGATCCGGTGAGCGTCAAGTTCCACCTCGTGGTGAACCCGCAGCACTAAGCAGCCATAACCCCTGTCCGATACCAAGGAGCCCCCATGCGTCTGAAACACTTTGCCGCCGCCAGCCTGCTGCTGGCGCTGAGCGCCCCGGCCTTCGCCGAGGTCGAGCACTACACCGTTGATCCCGAGCACACCTATGTCAGCATGGAGGTGCCGCACATCCAGGGCATCTCGATCTGGCGCGGCAAGTTCGACCATACCCAGTCCGGCACCATCACCCTCGACCGCGCCAAGAAGACGGGTACGGTAGACATCGTCATCGACGCAGCTTCGGCCGATTTCGGCCACAAGAAGCTGAACGAGGAGCTGCAGGAGGACAAGTTCTTCGACACCAAGAAATACCCGACCGCCACCTACAAGGCGGACAGCATCAAGTTCGACGGTGACAGCCCCGCTGAGGTGGATGGCCAGCTGACCCTGCACGGCGTCACCAAGCCGGTCGCGCTGAAGATCAACTCCTTCAAGTGCATCACCCACCCGATGCTCAAGGTGCCGGTGTGCGGCGCCGACGCCTCGGCGGAATTCGACCGCAGCGATTTCGGCATCGGCTACGGTGTGCAGTTCACCGGCACCGGCAAGGTCAAGCTGCAGATCCAGGTGGAAGCGATTCAGGACAGCAAACCGGGCCCGCAGCACTGAGGCTGGCCGGACGGTAACGAAAAGGGGGCCCTTGCGGCCCCCTTTTTCGTCGTCATTCCCGAGAAAGCGAATCCAGTGCGCGAACCGCTTTGTCTCTTCGTTTTGACCCTCAGCCCGGTGCCGAGCAGTACTCCGCCGACGCTATCTCCCTCCCTGATCCTCCGCTGCGGCAGGACTGCGCTGCATGCAACGCTGGTAATGCTCCTCGACCCGGCCGGCGTACCAGGCGGTAGTGAGATGATGGCTGATCTTGGGCCCTTTCAGCACGATGGCCGGAACCAGGGCGCGCGACACCGGGCGGCCCTGGAACTGCTCGGCCTGGGCGAACACCTTCTGGTACAGGCCGGTGCGCTCGAACTCCGCCGTCTGGCCGCGCTCGAGATCGTCGTGGACGTCGCCTTCGCTCAGTCCGAGCCGCCGGCCGGCAACCCGGGCCGCAAGCTCGGTCGCCGTGGGTGCATCACTCCCCGCCTTGCCTGAGTTGAGCAGATCGCCGTCGGCGACCAACGGGATGCCGGAGACCAGGCTCAGGGCGCTCTGGAACGCGGAGTTGCGGCTGGCATAGCGTCCGGCGTTGTAGTCGGCGAAGCGGTACAGCAGCCGGTCGTAGGCGGCGGGATAGTCGAGCAGATGGGCGGTGCCGAAATACACGCTGCCGTGCCGCGTGAAGGTCTCGCGGCGCAGGGTGCGGTCGATCGGATACGGATACGGATGCGCTGCGGCGTAGGATTCGGCGAACGCGACACTGACCTGCATCGGCCCAGCGGTGCGGATCGGGTTGCGCTCGGCGAGGAACAGGTGCCCGCCCGGGACGGCCGCCACCATGTCGTCGTAGATGGTGCTCAGGTCACGCTCGCTATGGGCGTGGTCGATGCGCTCGCTATAGCTCTTGCCGTTGGCGGAAGGCAGCAGCAGCGCGGCCCGCACCAGCGCGGCCGGAACGCCCGCCTTGCCGGCCCGCGCGTCGATCTCCTTCCAGGCGATGGCGGGCAGGCCTGGAATGATGGGATCGACCTGGAAGCCTGATTCCTGCTGCGCCACCGCCAGCACCGCGCAGACGTTCTGCGGCGTCGGCGCAATGTCGATGGCCGCGAACGCGGCGTACACGTCGGTGGCCCAGCCGTTGCTGTCGGGAACACCGGGCGGCAGCAGACGCAGGATCAGGGCATGCGCCTGCACCGGACTGAGCCCGGGCGGCTCGTGCGGCGACGGTCCGCTGCAAGCCGCCACCAGCAGACAGCATCCGGACATGAGGCCGCGCATCTTGCGCCGGCGCTCGACCCCAGGCTCGTGCCCAATCGCATCAGCCGAAACGTTCACGGCAGCCTGCCATTCCCTTGATCCGTCCCGCAGAGGAACGGGAAAGATAACACCCGCCTTGCTACTTGGTGGATCGCACGCCTTTAACCTGTAGGTCGCCCTTCAGAGCCTGCCCCCGAGGTCTTAGTCGGGGGGGCGACTCTGTCGGGCTGAAGCCCGACCTACAGCGCGCTGAGCGGCACCACCGGCAGCACCACCTTCGACGGATGCGCCGCGTCGCTGTGGATGCTGAGCAGGCCGACGACGGACTGCACCAGGTCCGGCAGCGGCGGCAGGCCGTGGGGGAAGTCGCTGGCGCCGACGGCGATGCGTAAGCGGTGGCCCTTGGCGATCACCGCGCTGGTCGGGAAGATCTCCACCTGGATCTCCGCCAGGCCGCCGCTGGCGACGCTCTGCACGGAGTCCTGGGTGTAGGTGTGCCAGGGCTGGATCATCTGGCCGTCGAGCGTGCGCGAGCGCGCGGGATCGAGCTTGCGCAGGGACACGGTCTGGATGCCGTTGGTCAGGGCGAAGGCATTGCCGCTGCCGTCGACATCGTCGACGCGCACCGCCACGCCGGCGTCGAGCGCGGTGGTGGACACCCACAGGTCGGCCATCAGCGGGCCGTTGATGTAGAAGTCCTGCGCCATCGGTGCGCTGTCGTACTTCAGCTCCAGCAGTTCGGCCAGCGTGTCGTCGGTGAAACAGGGCAGCGACACCAGGCCGAGCAGGCCGGCGGTCCACTGCGCGGTGCTCTCCGAGCAGATGCCGTCGAGCGGCTGCTGCAGCACCTGCACCGCGGCGTCGGCCGCGCCGGGCTGGGCGGTGCTCAGACTCTGGTCGGCATGCAGGTACCACTGCTGCGCCGCGGCCTGCGGATGGGGCCAGTCGGTGCTAGTGACGAAATGCCCCTGACCGTACAGGTACTGGGTGACGTTGGGCAGCTGGTCGGCGCCCACGCTCATGCCCTTCTCGTACTGGTCGAACCACTGCAGCGCGATGTGATCGAGCACCGGCACGCCATCGGCCGGCAGGCCGCTGCCCATCGCCGCCTGCACATGGGTCCAGGGGCCGAGCAGCAGCTTGGCCGGCACATGGCCCTTGAGCTGCTCGTACAGGTTCGGCTCGCCGCGCTGGAAGATGTCGTGCAGACCGCCGACGATGAAGGTCGGCACCGTGATCTTCGCCGCGCCCTCGATCGGCGAACGCTGCGTCCAGAAATCGCCGTCGTAGACCGTGGACGGATCGCCGGCCACCGATTTCAGCAGCAGCGGCACCTGGAAGTTGATGACCGCGCTGGTGACGTGCGACAACTCCGCCTGCAAGACCTCGGCCGGATCCTGGTAGAACGAGGTGTCCACCGCGCTGAGCCCGGTGACCAGCAGCAGCCACAGCGGGATGAAGCCGACATTGACCTGGCCGCCGTTGAACACGATGTCGCGATAGCCGTCGCCCATCGGCACGATCGGGAACATGGCCTTTACCGCCGGGTGCTGCTGCTCGGCGGTGAGCATCGCGGTGATCGCCAGCAGCGAGGCGCCGTAAAGGCCGATGCGTCCGTCGCACCAGGGCTGCTGCGTCACCCAGTCCACCGTCGGGTAATAGTCGGCCTGCTCGGTATTGCCGAAGGCGGTCCACTCGCCTTCCGAGCGGCCGGTACCGCGCACGTCAACCACCACGTGGGCATAGCCGTGCTGCACCAGGTAGGCATTGGCCCCGCCCAGGGCCGGCACGAACGCGCCGATGTCCTTGTTGTAGCCGGTCTGCGTCAGGATGGTGGGGAACTTGCCGGGAATGGCCGTGCCGCCGGCGTCGGCCGGCAGGGTAACGCTCACCGCCAGCCTCACCCCGTCCTTCATGGTGATGAACAGGTTGTTGGTGGTCACCGTGTTGGGGTAGAGCGCAGCCGGGTTGTAATCCACCCACTTGCCGCTGCTGACCACCGTCGCCGGTTGCGCCACGCTCTGCGCGCTGCGTGTGCCCAGCGTGGTCCACTGCGCGCTTGGCGCGGTCCCCTGCTGCGAGCTGTCGACCGCCGAGCTGCCGGTGCAGGCGGAAAGCAGCGCGCTGCACAGGACCACGACGATGGCGGCGGCACGCGGCCGCCCGTTTCTTGTATGGTTCACCACAACACTCCCCCGAGCCTGCCTGGTAAAAAACAATAGTGCTTGATGTTGACGACAAATGGGCTGGCCGGCCTGACACGGACGGATGAAACCGCAGCAAACCGGCGGCTCGCCGCACCCGGACCGACCTTTTGCCCGCCGCTGCGGTCGAACTCCGCATGAGCGCGAAAATCCCCGTCCGGCGCCTGGCACCGGCCCTGCTCCTGCTCGCCTGTCTGGCCGGCTGCAAGACCGCGCCGCAGCCCGAGCCCGGCACCGGAGCGCCGCTCGCCTCGGCCCCCGTGATCCCCTGCCACGCCCGCAGCGGCCGCTCCTGCGTCGCGGTGCTCGGCGCGGCCCAGCCCCCGGCGCTGGACCTGGCCAGCAGCGTCGCCGAGCAGGATCTTGCCAACAGCGGTTACGCCCTGCTTGACCACGCCTCCCTGCCCGATCCGCCCCGCGATTTCGCGGCGCTCGACTATGACCGCCTCGGCAGCCTCGGCGTCGACTACGTCCTGCTGCAGGGACGCTCCGCCCCGGGCGCCCCGGTGACGGTGGCGCTGGCCGACGTAAAGCTGCGCGCCCTGCTGTTTTCCACCCTGCTGTCGGCCGCCGCCAGCGCCGAGCCGCGGCGTGCCGGCCACATCGCCGCCGACCTGCTGCTGCAGCGACTCACCGGCGTGCGCGGCCTCAACGGCACCGCCATCGCCTACATCAGCGCCACCCAGAGTGGGCGCGGCCGGCCGGCCGTGTTTCACCTGATCGTCGCCGCCGCCGATGGCAGCGAGCCGCGCGAAGTGGCGAGCTCGAGCGAGCCCCTGATGACCCCGGCCTGGTCGCCGGACGGCGTCAAGCTGGCCTATGTCGGCTACGACAACGGGCGCTCGGCGATCTTCATCGCCGATCTCGCCAGCGGCGAGCGGCGGCGGCTGGTGGAGGAGCGCGGCATCAACGGCTCGCCCGCCTGGTCGCCGGACGGGACCAAGCTGGCGGCGACGCTGTCGCTGGGCCGCAACCCGGACATCTATGTCATTGACCTCGCCAGCGGCGGCAAGCGCCGCCTGACCAGCGATGCCGCCATCGAGACCGAGACCACCTGGTCGCCGGACGGCCACACCCTGGCCTTCACCTCGGACCGCGGCGGCACGCCGCGGGTCTACACCATGAACGCCGACGGTGGCGGCCTGCGCGCCCTGCCCGCGCTGGGCCGGCAGAACGCCAATCCCTGCTACTCGCCCGACGGCAAGACCCTGGCGATGGTGGTGGAATCCGGCGGCCGCTTCCGCGTCGGCCTGCTGCGCCTGGACAGCGAGCGCTTCGACACCATCAGCGCCGGCCCGCGCGACGAGAAACCCTCGTTCGCGCCGAACGGCGCCGCAGTGGTGTTCGCCGCACAAGATGGGCAGCTCGGCACGCTCAAGGTGCGGCAGCTGGACGGCACGCAGCTCAGGGAACTGCGCGCCGATGGAGACCTGCGCGAACCGGCCTGGTCGCCTTTCATCAACTAGAAGTTACGAGGGCGGACAAGAAAAAAGGGGCTGACTTGCGTCAGCCCCTTTTGTTTGGCGGAGAGAGCGGGATTCGAACCCGCGATACGGGGTTTAGCCGTATACACGCTTTCCAGGCGTGCTCCTTCAACCGCTCGGACACCTCTCCATTTTTGACATTCCCGGGGGCTGGCCGCCGCCGGGGGCGCGTATTGTACGCGAGACGCCGGCCTACTGTCCCGCCTTGGTGGCGCTGGCGTCGGCGCCGGGCGGCAGCGGCGGCGGCTCGTCGAGGCAGGCGTAGGTGGTGCGGCTCGGATGCTTGGGGTCGACCACCTTGCTGCCGAACGGCACGTCGGGCATGCCCGGGGCCGGCGGCGGCACGCGCAACGCGGTGGGGGAATTCGGGATGTTGAGGCCTTCGCCGCCGGTGATCGGCGGGATCGAGGGCACGTGATCGTACTTCTGCTCGCGCATGCAGTAGGACTTGGAGGCGCAGCCGCTCAGCAGCAGGGCGCCGAGCAGCAGCGGCAGGCGGATCGTGGAAAACGCGGACTTCATTTCTAGAGGGCTCCGGCCGCGCGCAGGGCTTCGCGCACGGTGGCGTGGTGGGCAGGATCCAGGGGCACCAGCGGCAGGCGGATGCCGCCGCCGATGCGCTGCATCGCCTGCAGCGCCCACTTGGCGGGGATGGGGTTGGGTTCGACGAACAGGTGCTGGTGCAGCGGCCGCAACTTCGCATCGGCGCCTTCCGCGCCGGCACGGTCGCCGTTCAGCGCGGCGGCGCACATGCGGTGCATCAGGCCCGGCGCGACGTTGGCGGTGACCGAGATGTCGCCCTGGAAACCCAGCAGGATGGACTCGCAGGCGGTGGCGTCGTCGCCGGACAGCAGGATGAAGTCCTTGGGCAGCAGTTCCAGCAACTCCTTCACCCGGCTCATCTCGCCCTTGGCTTCCTTCAGGCCGATGATGTTGGGGATCGGCGCCAGGCGCTTGACCGTGGCCGGCAGCAGGTCGCAGCCGGTGCGGCCGGGCACG
>FTAG01000503.1_pt1 | contig 33416 bp, 36 predicted proteins | sample 1638911 | NCBI WGS metagenome assembly FTAG01 (sample SAMEA3914813, study PRJEB12502) | metagenome | biome: forest; material: soil | place: Canada | collected 2011-07-07 | depth 0.3 m
CGCGCAGAAGCGCAGCGGCGCCGGCTTCCAGTGCCTCCGCATGTGGCCGCAGCTCCGCCGCCGCCTCGGTCGGCGCCAGCCCGTGCAGCGAGCGGGTAAATAGCGCCAGGCCCAGCGCCTGCTCCAACGCCTCCACCTGCCGCCCCACCGTCGGCTGCGTCAGCCCCAGCGCCCGCGCCGCTGCGGAGAGCGAGCCTTCCCGCAATACCGCCAGGAAAGTGCGGTACAGGGCCCAGTCGGGTTCGTGCTCGTCCATACATAAATGTATAGCCAATCCACGAACTTGCGCAATTCCGTTTTATTCGAGCCACCCCGACAATAGCTCCATCGACCAGGAGACACGGCCATGACACATACGACGCAGCAGAAAATCGCACTGATAGTGGGCGCCAACGGCGGCGTCGGCAGCGAGCTGGCCACGGCGCTGAAACGCCACGGCTGGCAGGTGCGCGCCCTGGTGCGCAAGGTCCCCGCCGCGAACAGCGCTGCATCAGGACAGACCGAGTGGATCGGCGGCGACGCCATGCGCGCCGAGGATGTTTTGCGCGCGGCACGGGGCGCGGCGCTGATCGTGCACGCCGTCAACCCGCCCGGCTACCGCGACTGGGATCGGCTGGTCCTGCCGATGCTGCATAACAGCATCGCCGCCGCCCGCGCCAGCGGCGCGCGCCTCGTCCTGCCCGGCACCGTCTACAACTACGGCCCCGACGCCTTCCCCGTCATCGACGAATCCTCGCCGCAGCATCCGCAGACGCGCAAGGGCGCGATCCGCGCGCGCATGGAACAAGCCCTGCGCGACGCCGCAACCGAAGGCGTGCGCAGCCTGGTGGTGCGCGCCGGCGACTTCTTCGGCCCGCGCCCCGGCAACAACTGGTTCTCGCAAGGACTGATCAAGCCGGGCAGCGCCATCAAGTCCATCACCTACCCCGGCACGCCCGGCACCGGCCACGCCTGGGCCTACCTGCCGGACCTGGCCGAAGCCATCGCCCAGGTGGTCGGGCAGGAAGAACGGCTCGGCACTTTCGAGACCTTCCACTTCGCCGGCCACTGGGACGCCGACGGCACCGCCATGACCGGCGCCATCCGCAAGGCGCTGGACCAGCCCGCGCTGCCGGTGCGCCGCTTTCCCTGGGCCCTGCTGACCTTGCTGTCTCCGTTCAAGACCCTGTTCCGCGAGATGCGCGAAATGCGTTACCTGTGGCACGTCCCCCTGCAGCTCGACAACACGCGTCTGGTCAAACTGCTCGGCGCCGAGCCGCACACCCCGCTGGAACTGGCCGTACGCCAGACGCTCGCAGGACTGGCGGCCTGAGGCGGCAGCCGAGCGCTTCCGCTACGCCGGCTTCGCCGCAGCCGCAGCTTTCTTTCGCAGCGGCTTCTGCGCCAACGCCAGCCCGGCCCGCCGCAGGGCCTCCAGCTCGGCGCGGCTGAAGCGGAATTCCTGGCTGCCGCGCAGGCGCTGCACGGTGAAATCGATGAAGCGCCGCACCCGCCGCGGCATGTCGGCGCGCTGCGTGTAGTACAGATGCAGGCTGTGCCGTTCGCTGATGTGCTCGCACAGCAGCGGCAGCAGCCGCCCCGCGCGCAACGACGCGGCGGCGTTGATGCTGTCGAGCAGCCCGATGCCGAGGCCCGCCTCCACCGCCCGCACTTCGGACTCCGAATCGTTGGAACAGAATGCCGCCGGCAGATCGAGGAACGAAAGCTCGCCGCCGACCATCAGCTCCCAGGCTTCGAGCCGCCCGGTAATCGGCCGGCGGAAGCCGGTGCAAACGTGCTGCCCCAGCTCCTTGATCGAGGCGGGAAGGCCATGCGCCCGCACGTAGCCGGGCGCGGCGCAGATGATGAGCTGCATGCGGAACAGCTCGCGCACCACCATCTGCCGGTCCGGCGGCTGGCCACTGCGGAAGCCCACGTCGATCTTCTGCGCCACGATATCGGTGTAGTGCTCGTCCTGCACCAGATCGAACTCCACCCGCGGATGTGCCAGGCGGAACTCCGCAATCAGCGGTACCAGGACTTGCTTGCTTGCCGAGTGGGTGGCGGTGATGCGGATCAGCCCGTCCTCATCTTCCGCGGCCCGGCGCGCACCCGACCAGGCGCCGGCAATGACCTCAACTCCGGGCCGCACGTTTTCGAGGAAGCGGCGCCCATCCTCGGTCAGCGTGCTCTTGCGTGTGGTACGGTGAAACAGGCGCAGCCCCAGCGCGTGCTCGAGCTGCCGCACCGCCTTGCTCACCGCCTGCGGCGTGGTGCCCTGCGCCACCGCCGCCTGGTGGAAGCTACCCAGGTCGGCGGCCTTGATGAAGGTTTCGATGGCGCGGTAGCGGTCCATGATTAACAACCAGTAGTTGATTCTGAAACACGTAAAATAGACTACTCCGGTTGTGTGTGCCTGCCTATAGTGGCGGCCCAGGATCATTCCACGCCGCCGGCATCCATAGCCGGCCGCCGAATTGCCCCACTGTTCGTCCCGCCTCAGGAGTACAGCATGCTCAGCACCCGTGGTTACGCCGCCGCCACTGCCGCCTCGCCGCTGGCGCCGTTCAATTTCACCCGCCGCACGCCGTTGCCGCACGACGTCAGCATCGACATCCTCTACTGCGGCATCTGCCATTCGGACATCCACCAGGCGCGCGACGGCTGGGGCGGCTCGATCTTTCCGATGGTGCCCGGCCATGAAATCGTCGGCATCGTCAGCGCCGTCGGCAACCAGGTCAGCAAGTACCAGGTGGGCGACAAGGTCGGCGTCGGCTGCTTCGTCGATTCCTGCCGTCACTGCGAATATTGCGCGCAGGGCCTGGAGCAATACTGCGACGAAGGCCCGACCAACACCTACAACGGCCTCGAGCGCGAAGGCAGGACGCCGACCATGGGCGGCTACTCGGACCACATCGTGGTCAACGAAGACTATGTCCTGCGCATGCCCGAGAACCTGCCGCTGGACGCCGCCGCGCCCCTGCTCTGCGCCGGCATCACCCTCTACTCGCCGCTGAAGCACTGGGGCGCCGGCCCCGGCATGCGCGTCGCCATCATCGGTCTCGGCGGCCTCGGCCACATGGGCGTCAAGATCGCCCACGCCCTCGGCGCCGAAGTCACCGTGCTGAGCCAGTCGCTGAAGAAGCAGGAAGATGCGAAGCGCCTCGGCGCCGATCATTTCCACGCCACCTCCGACCCGCAGACCTTCGTCAAACTGAAGAACCACTTCGACCTGATCGTCAATACCGTCTCGGCGGAGATGGACTGGAACCAGTACCTGGGCCTGCTCAAGGTGGACGGCTCGATGGTGGTAGTCGGTGTGCCTGAGACGCAGGTGCCGATCGCCCCCTTCTCCCTCATCCCCAAGCGCCGCAGTCTGTCCGGCTCGATGATCGGCGGCATTGCCGAGACCCAGGAGATGCTCGACTTCTGCGGCAAGCACGGCATCACCTGCGACATCGAACTGACCGCGATCCAGAAGGTCAACGAAGCCTACGAGCGGATTCTCAAGAGCGACGTGCGCTATCGTTTCGTCATCGACATGGCTACGCTCAAGGCTGCCTGAACAGCGGCAGCGATTGATGGTTGCCTCTTATCCCTGCCTGGCGGGAGTTGAAAGATGGACTACGTGAAACTCGGCAATACCGGTCTCAAGGTCTCCCGGTTGTGCCTCGGCTGCATGACCTACGGCGTGCCGGAGCGCGGCAACCATGCCTGGACCCTGGGCGAAGAGCAGAGCCGGCCGCTGCTGCGCCAAGCGCTGGACCTGGGCATCAACTTCTTCGATACCGCCAACAGCTATTCCGACGGCACCTCGGAGGAAATCGTCGGCCGGGCGCTGAAGGACTACACCCGGCGCGACGAGGTGGTGATCGCCACCAAGGTGTACTTCCCGATGAGCCCCGGCCCCAACGGCCGCGGCCTGTCGCGCAAGGCCATCTTCAGCGCCATCGACGCCAGCCTGCAACGGCTCGGCACCGACCATGTCGACCTCTACCAGATCCACCGCTGGGACTACACCACGCCGATCGAGGAAACCCTCGAGGCCCTGCATGACGTGGTCAAGGCCGGCAAGGCGCGCTACCTCGGTGCCTCCTCGATGTACGCCTGGCAGTTCAGCAAGGCCCTGCACCTGGCGCAGCAGCATGGCTGGACCCGCTTCGCCACCATGCAGAACCACTACAACCTGCTGTACCGCGAGGAAGAGCGCGAGATGATGCCGCTGTGCTCGGATGCCGGCATCGGCGTGCTGCCGTGGAGCCCGCTGGCTCGCGGCCGCCTGACGCGCCCCTGGGGCGAGCACACCGAGCGCATCAAGACCGACAACTACGGCAGCACCTTGTATGCGGCCAGCGAGGAAGCCGACCGCGCGGTGGTGGAAGCGGTCGCCGCCATCGCCGCCGCGCGCGGCGTGCCCAAGGCCCAGGTGGCGCTGGCCTGGCTGACAGGCAAGCCCTTCATCACCGCACCGATCATCGGCGCCTCGGCGCCGCGGCATCTCGACGACGCCGTGGCGGCCCTGTCGCTGCAGCTCGATGCAGCCGAAGTGGCGCGGCTCGAAGCGCCCTACCTACCCCATGCCATCGTCGGCCAGAGTTGAGCGCAGGCGCCCCGTCTCAATGCAAGACGGGGCGCGGCATTCCGCTCAGGCGTATTGCGCCAGGCCGTTGCCGAAGGACCAGTTCTCCTTCTTCACCTCCACCAGGCTGATGACCACATCTTCCCGACGCAGGCCGACGCGCTCATGCAGCCCGTCGGCGACGGCCTTGTAGAACGCCTTCTTCAACTCCACCGCGCGCCCTTCGTTGAGGGTGACCTGGATGATGATCGCATCGCGGCTGCGCTGCACGCCGAGATAGCTGGGATCGATCATCAGGTCCGTCGCCGCGTGTTCGGCGATGATCTGGAAGCGGTCGTCCTTCGGCACATTCAGAACGCCGATCATCGCCTGATACACGGTATCGCCGACGGCGCTGCGGTACTCGGCGGTTTTGCCAGCGGGAACATCGATGCGGGCGAGCGGCATGGGAGTCTCCTTTCAGGTGGGTGAAAACAACAGGATGGATCAGGCACAGGCATGCGGCTCCGGCTTCACGCCGTCGCCGCCACGCGCTGCGGAAACTGGATCAGGTAAACGCCACACAGGATAGCGCTCATGGCGATCACGTCGGGCAGGCGAAGCGGCTCGCCCACGAACAGGCAGCCGATGGCCAGCGCAACCAGCGGCGGCAGGTAGGTCACGGTCGAGGCCGGCACCGCCCCCATCTGCTGCACGATGTAGTAATACAGGATGTAGGCGACACCGGTGCCGGTCAGCCCCAGGCCGACCACCAGGCCCAGCAGCGCGATCCGGTCGGAAGCGATATGCGTCAGTCCGCCATAGGGCGTCACCAGCGCGAGTATGCACAGGGCAAAACCGATCTGGAAGGTCGACAGGGCCAGCGGAGAGATGCCCAGGGGCGAGATGAAGCGCCGGGCATAGACGAACGAATAGCCCAGGCTCAGCGAGCCGAGTATCATCCAGGCCACGCCGCCGAGATCGAGCCGGTTGGCGCCCGCGCTCCAGGGGTGCGCGATGAGCAATACGCCGAGAAAGCCAAGCCCCACCCCGACCAACTTGCGCCCCGTCAGCGCCTCCTGTTTCAGGAACAGCGCCGTCATCACGAAGGCGAACAGCGGGATCGCCCCGCTCAGCATGCCGGCGACGCTGGACGGCAACAGGGCCGTACCCTTGGCGAAGGCGTAGTAGTAGAAGGCGGTGGCCAGGACCGACATCACCACGAAGTGCGGCCAATGGCGCAAGTCGCTCTTGCGCAGCGCGCCGCGCCAGAGCGCCAGCAGCAGGATCGGAAGAAACCCGAACAGCACGCGCAGGAACACGATCTGCACCGGGCTGATCAGGCCGGCCGCCCATTTCATGAAAATGAAATTGCTGCCCCAGATCAGGCCCAGTGCGGCGAAGGCGGCATAAGCGGAACGGGCCATGAACAGGTCGGCGGATCATCCGTAAGGGGCATCATTGTCGCCGGCCGCCGGGCGGCCCACAACGGATTTTTATTCGCAGATGTGATAGAAAAACTATCTTATGAAAGATCTGCCGCCGCTGCGCTCCCTCGTCGCTTTCGAAGCCGCCGTACGTCATCAGAGCTTCACCAAGGCAGCGGAAGAGCTGTTCGTCACGCCGGGCGCAGTGGGCCAGATGATCCGCAAGCTGGAAAGCTGGCTGGGAGTAAAACTATTCCTTCGGGAAGTGCGCCGCATCGCCGTGACCCCGGCCGGCGCCGCCTATTTCGGGCGCGTCAGCGCAGCCCTGAGCCAGATCTCGCAGGCGAGCCTGGCGCTGCGCCAGCACCAGCGCAACCAGGTACGGATCTCGATGTCGCCGAGCATCGCCACCAAGTGGTTCGCGCCGCGCATGGCGCGCTTCATCGAACTGCACCGCGACGTCAACCTGCAGATCAGCGCCACCGCCGCCCTGGTGGATTTCGACAACGAGCCGATCGATCTCGCCATCCGGCACTTCAGGCCCCGCAACAGCGGCAAGCTCGAAATCGAACTGCTGTTCCCCGACGAGGCCCGGGTCTATTGCAGCCCGCAGTATCGCGACCGCCTGAAGCTCAGGCGGCCGGAAGATATCTCCAAGGCAACGCTGCTGCTCACCACCCTGCACCCGCACTGGGAACGCTGGTTCGAGCATTTCACCGGTCTGGACCCGCGCGCGGTGGGCAACATCGCCACCATCCGCTTCGACCAATCCCACCTGGCGATCGACGCCGCCAGACGCCACCAGGGTGTGGTGCTGAGTTGCGCGCCGCTCACCGAACAGGAAATCCTGAGCGGCGAACTGATCGAGCCTTTCGAGGCCCGGCTACCGCTTGAAAAAGCCTACTACCTCGTTCATCCCAAGGGTGCGCTGGCCAGCGGCAGCGTGGTCGATGCCCTGCGAACCTGGCTGCGGCAAGAGGCGGCACAACACCTGCCGTCGCCGGAGCATTCACGCCGCAAACGCCGGTAACGCCATCCAGGCGGAGCGGGCCATGCAGCAGCCCGCAACGGACTTTTTATTGCATATAAGATACGGAATCCATCTCGGAGACGATCCACTGCTACAACGGAGCGGCCGCGAGAAGGCAAAACAATACGGAAAGGGGAGCGGAAAGTGGGCAAAAAGTCGTTGTGGGCCTCAATTGCTTCAATCCTGCTTCTGGGCGCATGCGCAGAATTACCCACCGGCAGCGTTGGCGACCATGCCCTGAAAGAAGCGAACTACGGATATGGCGAAATCTTTACGCTCCAGGCCTTCGCGCCGCTGCCGCTGGACAAGCGATACGACGAGTTGACCGCTGACCAGAAGGGAATGCTGCGGTCCTGGTACAAGAACCTTGGCCCGGATGATGAGCCTCCCTACCCTGAGCAGGGATTGCAAGACTTATACGAAAAGCTGATCGGCGCACACCACGGCTATCAGGTTTACGGGCAGATATTCGTCGTCGCCCATATCGACGCACTGGGTGTCGCACACTCGGCCGCGATCCTGCCAGCCGGAAATTATGTGATGCGGGACGAGGTCAACCAGTACTTCGCATCCGTTCTCATGAAGCAAAAATACAAGCCGGGCAAATGCAACGGAACGCCATGCGCCATGGACTTCGGGGTTTCGATCAACTACTACGAGGACTCCCACCAATAGCTCGCGGAAACAACAGGAGTCCCGGCGGGAACAACAATAAACAAGGCGTGCCGTGCGGAATTCCGCACGGCACGCCTTGGATCATTGCTTCTCCACCTGTCCTGCTTCCTGCACACCACCGCGCAGCTTCTCGTCGAGAAAATCCGCGATGGTGTGGAACACATGCTTCTGCATCGCCGGCGTCGACAGCCCATGCTTGCCGCCCGGATAGGTCATCAGCCGGAACGGCGTGCCCTGGGTCTGCAGCGCCGCCATCAGCCGTGTCGAATTGCTGAACAGCACATTGTCGTCCGCCATGCCATGCACCAGCAGCAGCGGTGAACGCAGGCCGGCCAGCCACTTGAACACGCCGCTGTCCTCGTAACCGGCCGCATTCTCCTGCGGCGTGCCGAGGTAACGCTCGGTATAGGCCGTGTCGTAGATATGCCAGTCGGTCACCGGCGCCACCGCCACGCCGGCGGCGAACTGGTCAGACGCCTTGGCCAGCAGCATCAGCGTCATGTAGCCGCCGTAGCTCCAGCCGAACACGCCGACATGTGCCGCATCCACCCAGGGCTGCTGCTTGAGCCAGCGCACGCCGGCCAGCTGGTCCTCGACCTCCACCACGCCGAGCCGGTTCTTGATCGGGTCGGAAAAGCGGCGCCCGCGCCGCGGCGTGCCGCGGTTGTCCAAGGTGAACACCACATAACCCTGCTGCGCGAGGTACTGCGAGAACAGCCCGCGCGGCTCCCAGCGGTTGCCGCCGAGCTGCGAGCCGGGACCGCCATACACATAAACCAGCACGGGGTAGCGTCGCGCCGGATCGAAGTGCGCCGGCTTGACCATCTTCCACGCCAGCTTCTGCCCATCGCTCGCCGGCAGCGTGCCGAACTCCGGCTGCGTCAGGTTCGTGCGATAAGGCGTATACGGGTGGCGCTCATCGAGCGTGTTCTGCTCGATCCAGGCCAGCAGCTTGCCGTCCGCATCGCGCACCGAAGTCTGCGGCGGGTCCAGCGGATCGGACCAGGTATCCACATACAGCCCCACCTTGCAGCCGGACGCCAGCTCCTTGCTGCAGCCGAACCTGGCGCTGTGCCAGCCGTCGCCCTGCGAGACACGCAGCGGCGCCGCCGCAGTGCCATCCAGCGTCACCGTATAAACCTGGCTGTCCTCGATGCGGTCCTTGTTGGAGCCGAAATAGATACGGTCGGCGGACTCGTCCACCGCCAGCACCGCATCGATGTCCCACTCGCCCGCCGTCAGCGGCCGGATCAGCTTGCCGTCCAGACCGTACAGATAAAGATGCTTGTAGCCGGACCGCTCCGAAGCCCAGACGAAAGCCGGCTGCCCCGTCAGGAAGCGCAGATCGTCGTTGACGTTGATCCAGGTGGGCGAATGCTCGGTGAGCAGGCCGGTCTGCCGCAGCGTCGCCGCATCCACCTGCAACAGCTCCAGCGTCTTCTGGTCACGCGACAGGCGCTGGTAGGCCAGATGCTTGCCGTCCGGCAACCAGTTCAGGCGCGGCAGGTAGATGTCGGCATTGCTGCCGGTGTCGATCCAGCGCGGTGCCGACTTGCCGTCCGGCCGCACCAGGCCGAGCCTGAGCCGCGCATTGGCCTCGCCCGCGGCGGGATAACGCTGCTCCACCACTTCCGTGTGATCGGCATAGACCTCGAAGCGCCGCGCCACCGGCACGCCGGATTCGTCGTAGCGCTTGAAGGCAATCTGGCTGTCGTCCGGCGCCCACCAGTAGCCGCTGCTCTGCGCAAACTCCTCCTGCGCCACGAACTCCGCTTCCGCCTCGTGGACGATGCCGCCGCCATCGTGGGTCAGGGCACGCTCGCGGTCCTTGGCCAGCTCGATCACATGCAGATTCTGCCCGCGGACGAAGGAGACATAACGGCCGCGCGGCGAAATCTTCGGATCGATGATGTCGCCGCCGCCATGCGTCAGCTGCCGTACCGCATGGTCCGCGTCCGCATTCAGGTCATAGAGATACAGCTCGCCGCCCAGCGGGAACAGCAGGCGCTTGCCGTCCGGTGACCAGCTGTAGTCGAGGATGCCGTGATACAGCGCCGTACGCTCGCGTTCGCGCCGCGCCTTCTCCGTATCGGACAGATGCTCCTCCGGCACCAGCCGCTTCGAGTCCACCAGCAGCCGCGTGGCGCCGGACTTCAGATCGAACTGCCACAGGTCGAGCCGGAACTGATCGTCCTCACGCCCGCGCAGGAAGGTCACGCGGTCGCCGGCGGGCGAAACCTGCACCCCCTGCGCCGCCTTGCCGGACAGTGCCGGGTCGTCGAACAGCCGGTCGATGCTCAGCTCCGCGGCCAGGCAGGGCATCGCCGCGCACAGGGCCAGCAGGGCAAGAAGCTTGCGCATGTCGCACTACCTCGAAAGGGAATTGCGACAACGATACACCGGCGACCACCTTCCGTGGCCGCCGGGTCTGCGGGCCTTACAGTAGACGTGTATCCGCCGGCGTCTGGTCGAAGCGATCGTGACGGCCGTCGGCACACTTGACCGGCGCCGCCGCCAGCTCATCGGCATCGACATCATCGAGCGTCGTAACCGGCACGGCATGGAACACCCCGCCCATCGCCTCGTGCTCGCCCCGCCCATAGGCGCGGATGCCGCAGGTCTTGCAGAAGGCATAGCGCAGGAAAGGCTCGGGCTTGCCCGCGGGCGTCCAGCGGTACTCCGTCAACGCCCCGGCACCCTGGGTCAGACGGAAGCCGGCGCCGGGCACGATGGCAAACCAGGCACGCGCCTTGGTGCAGATCGAACAGTTGCACTTGTGGGTGCCCGCGCCCAGATCGATATCGGCCTCGAAGCGCACCGCGCCGCAATGACAGCTGCCCTTATAGGTCTTCTTCATTTCGATTTCTCCTTCCGCTGGATGTTTCAACTATAAATCCGACGGGCTCAATTTAGAGCTCCCGCGAAGCCGCATCGACCAGCCGCTCAGGCCGCCAGGAACTCTTCCAGCAGCTCGAAGCATTCGCCCCAGCCGCCGCGATGCCCGTCGCGCGAGGCCACGGAACTGAAGAAGGCCTGATGGAACGACATGCGGGTCTTGCCCTGGTAATCCTCCAGCTTCACCGTCACCACCGTTTCATGGCCAGGCTTGCCGTCGGGCCCGTCCCAGGCATGGGTGAAAACCAGCAGCTCGTTCTCGATCACCTCGCGATAGACGCCGCCGAGCCAGAGATCCTGGCCCTCAGGCGAGCGCATGCACGAGCGCCAGGCACAGCCGGGGCGCGCTTCGCCCTCGTTGTGGGTGAAGACGAAGCCACGCGGCGCCGACCACTGCGCCATCTGCTCGGTCCAGGCCTTGAACACCAGGGCGCGCGGCGCATCGAACACGCGCATCATCATCAGCTCCAGCTCCGACGAGGCGCCGGCGACGGGCTTATTTGCTTTTGCGTTCATGCTTCTTCTCCTTCTTTTGAAGTTCCTGCAGATAAACGTCGAGACGGTCGAAGCTCTCTTCCCAGTAGCGCCGGTACTCCTCCACCCAGGCGGCGACGTCCTTCAGCGGACCCGCCTGCAAGCGGCAGGGCCGCCACTGCGCCTCGCGGCTGCGCACGATCAGGCCGGCATGCTCCAGCACCTTCAGGTGCCGCGACACCGCCGGCAGGCTGATGTCGAAGGGTTCGGCCAGTTCCTGCACCGACACCTCACCCTCCGCCAGCCGCGCCAGGATGGCGCGTCGCGTGGGATCGGCCAGGGCCGAGAACGTAGTGCTGAGCTGGTCGGGCGACATGGAGCGGGCTTCATCCGTATTTAACTTACTTGTTAAATAAAATACCCCAAAGATCCATCGGGTACAAGCATCGACGACAGCGGCCCTGACAAACGCTCCGCGCCCCGACTAAGAAAGCCCCCGGATTACCCGACTTCCGCCTGCGCATTCGCAGCACCCCGCCGCCGCACCGCCGACGGCGTCATGCCGAACCAGCGCCGGCAGGCGCGCGTCAGCACCGACTGCTCGGAATGCCCGAGCAGTCCCGCCAGCTGCGTCAGCGGAATGCGCGTCTCGCACAGATAGCGCAGCGCCATCTCCTGCCGCACCGCCTCGCGCAACGCCTCGAAGCTGGTTTGCTCGGCGGCGAGGTGACGCTGCAGCGTGCGCGGATGCATGCCCAGCAGCGCCGCCACCGCGGTCTTGCCGCCTTGCGCTGTACCCAAGGTGCGTTGCAGCGCGTGGCGCGCGCGCACCGCAACGGTCTGCCCCGGGTTGCCGAAGTGCAACGCCAGGTACTCCACCGCCAGCCGACGCAGTTCGTGGTTCACCGCCTGCACGCTCTGCTCGAACACGGCCGGCGCAATGTGCAGGCCGCCATACGGCTGCGCCGCGTGCACCGGCGCACCGAAGAACCGCGTATAAGCCTTCAGCGGCGCCAGCGGCGTGTGCGGCAGCGCCACTGCCCGCAAGGCATACCCCTTCCCCGCCAGCAACTCCACCATGCGGTGCACATCGCCCAGGCAGGTGTCCATGGTCTGCCGCAGCCCCGCCAACCCAGGCACGTGCAGCTCGAAGCGCAGCTCCACCGCGCCGCGCACCAGGGCACTGCGCGGATGCGCGCTGATCGACATGCCCGGGCTGTGCACGAACAGATAGCGCGAGGCCGTCTCCAGCGCGCTCGCCACCGTCGGCGCGTTCTGCATGGCGATGGCTACCGGGCCGAGCACCGAAATGTCCTGGCTGTCGGCCAGGCGCAGGCCGAAGTCCGGGCACTGCGTCACGCTGGCGCTGGCTTCGAGCAGATGCACCGTCGAACGCAGCGGCAACAGCGCGTCGTCGTCCTCCAGCGCTTCCGGCGCGATGCGGTAGCGGCGCAGCATCGCCTCGGGGTCGGCGCCGAGCCGGCGCATCAGCACCCCGTATCCGCGCAAACCGCTGGCCCGCACCATGGCTGTCATGTCTCAAAACATCAAATCTTTGTCTCTGAATGTCAAGTCATGGCGCTGCGGCCAACGCAAACTAACCTCGTCCCGTGAAACATAGACTCGATGCACGGGCGACATAACGAGGAGAGCGGCATGAACCAGAATTTCGATGTCCTGATCATCGGCGCCGGCCTGTCCGGCATCGGTGCCGCCTGCCACCTGGCGATGGAGTGCCCCGGCAAGCGCGTGGCCATCCTCGAACGGCGCAATGCCATCGGCGGCACCTGGGACCTGTTCCGTTATCCCGGCATCCGCTCCGACTCCGACATGTTCAGCTTCGGCTTCAAGTTCCGCCCCTGGAACGAACTCAAGGTGCTGGCCGACGGCCCCGCCATCCGCCAGTACGTCGGCGACACCGCGCGCCAGTACGGCATCGACAAGCAGATCCAGTTCGGCCTCAAGACCATCGCCGCCGACTGGTCCAGCGAGCAGCGCTGCTGGACCGTCACTGCCCTGCACGAGGCCAGCGGCGAGACCCGCACCTACCGCGCCAACTTCCTCATCGGCGCCACCGGCTACTACAACTACGACAAGGGCTTCCTGCCGCATTTCCCCGGCGAGGAGCGCTTCAAGGGCCGGCGCATCCACCCGCAGCACTGGCCCGAGCATCTCGACTACCGCGGCAAGCGCGTGGTGGTGATCGGCAGCGGCGCCACCGCCGTGACCCTGGTGCCGGCGATGGCCGATGCCGCGGCCCACGTCACCATGCTGCAGCGCTCGCCCAGCTACATCTTCTCGGTGCCGGGTTTCGACAAACTCTCCGCCGTGCTGCGCCACGTGCTGCCGGAGAAATGGGTCTATGCCATGGCGCGCAAGCGCAACATCGTGCTGCAGCGCTGGATCTACCTCGCCGCCCGGCGCTGGCCCGAGCGGGTGCGCAAGATCCTGCTCGCCGGCGTGCGCAAGCAGCTCGACGACAAGAGCAATATGCGCCACTTCACGCCGAGCTACATGCCCTGGGACGAGCGCCTCTGCGCCGTGCCGGACGCCGACCTGTTCAAGGCCCTCAACAGCGGCAAGGCCTCGGTGGTCACCGACCATATCGAGACCTTCACCGAGACCGGCATCCAGCTCAAATCCGGCCAGACCCTGGACGCCGACATCATCATCACCGCCACCGGACTGCAGATCCAGGTGTTCGGCGGCACCGAGCTGCGTGTCGACCAGCAGCCGCGCCCGGTCAGCGCCGCCATGACCTATAAAGGCGTACTGATGCAGGACATCCCCAACATGGCCTGGATCGTCGGCTACACCAATGCACCGTGGACATTGAAGGCCGACATCGCTTCGCACTACATCTGCCGCCTGCTCAAGCACATGGATGCCAAGGGCCTGGCCGTCGCCACGCCGCACACCGACGAAAGCAGCCTGGAAAACGAAACCATCTTCGGCTCGCTCGGCTCCGGCTACGTCCGCCGCGCCAGCCACCTGCTGCCCCGCCAGGGCCGCGACCTGCCCTGGCGCGTGCTGCATCACTACGAGCGCGACAGCGAGATGCTGCTCAACCAGCCCATCGACGATGGCGTGCTGCAGTTCACCCCGGCCAGCGCACCGTCGCAGAAAGACAACGTCGCCCTGGCCGCATAGTCAGCCACTCTCTCTGTCATCCTGAGCGCAGCGAAGGATCTGGCCGCATCCTTCGCCGCACCCAGGACGACAAGCACGTGTGCCACAAGGCGGAACCAGTATCGTAGGGCGGAATAAGCGCAGCGCACTCCGCCATCGCCCAAGCGCAACAACACGATGCAGATTGCATCCTCCAGCCTTGCTATGCTGCGCCCCTGTCAACAGCGGAGCAGCACCATGAAACTCAGCGCGCGCAACCAGATCAAGGGCACCGTCGTCGAAGTCACCAAGGGCCAGACCACGGCGCACGTGGTCATCGACATCGGCAACGGCGTCAAGGTCACCTCCTCCATCACCAACGAAGCCATCGACGATCTCGCCCTCAAGGTAGGAGACGCCGCCATCGCCGTGATCAAGGCCTCGGACGTCATGGTGGCCAAATAAATCCGGCACCCGCGTGCGGCGATATCAGGGCCGCGCAGCAAGCCTCTGCTCGAACGCCTGGAGCCTGGCCGCGATGGCCGGCTCCAGCCGCAGTCCGGCGCTGTTGAGAAAGCCCGCAATCATCTTGTAGTGCCCGACCAGCACCACGAATTCGATCATCAGCCTTTGATCGAGGCGCTGCGACAGCAGGTTCCAGGTCTGGTCGGAGACACAACTGTCGCGCAGGATCTCGTCGCAGCCCAGCAGCAGGGCGCGCTCATGTTGGTCTGCACAGGCTTCCGCTCCACGCGCAACCCGGACGATCTCCTCGTCGCTCACCCCAACCCGCAGCGCAATGTCGACATGCTGGCCCCATTCATAGCGGCTGCGGCAGTTCCACGCGGTGCGCAGAATGATCTTTTCGCGATCCCGCGCCGGCAGCCGCCCGCCCGGCATCAGGCGCGAGGCAAACCACAGCCAGGGCCAGAACAGCCGCGCATTGATGTGGAACACCGGAAAGATATCCGGCACCTCGGCGCGTCCGAACCATCTGGCGAGCAGGGACACGCCGCGAAACAGCAGGCCGCGTTGCCCGGGCAGTGGCGTCGGCAGGCGCGGCGCCGCCGGCCCGATCCAGCCGCCCTCGGGCTGGAGCGCATCGCCAGGCATCGCCGAATTCCCGGGTGCGTCGGTCATTGCGTCCATCTCTCCCCCGGTTCCTCTATTTTTCGATTCGGACCTTCGACGACCGCGGCAAGCGGCGTCGAACCCCGTCAGCGATTTCCCCTGCGCTGCCGCGGCGCAGCTTTCGCCACCGGGGCATCCTTCCCGCTCAAGGTTATCAGCGAGCCATAGGCGCCTTCGCTGGCAGCAGCGCGAAATCTGGCCTGAGCGAAGTCGGCGAACGCCGACACCGCCAGCGGGATCTGCTCGCGACTGGGAAACACCACGTTGAAATCCGAGCCGCCGCGGCGATAGTCGGGCAGCGCCCGCAGCAGGCGCCCGCTGGCCAGCACCGGCGCGGCCAGCGTCGCCGGCAGCAGCGCGATGCCGAGCCCGGCGATGCAGGCCTTCATCAGGACCCGCGCATCGTTGGCGGCAAAGCGCCCGCTGACCTGCACGTCCTCGTCGCCATCCGGCCCCTGCAGCCGCCAGCCGATGCGCCCCTGCCGGCTGGAACTGATCAGGCAATCGTGCTCCGCCAGCGCCTGCAAGCCCTTCGGCGTGCCGCGCGCCGCCAGGTATTCGGGGCTGGCCGCCAGGATCAGGTAATGCGGCAGGATCTGGCGGAACGCAAAGCCGGCACCCGGCGGGGTCCCGGCGCGAAACGCCAGGTCGATGCGCTCGCCGATCAGGTCGGTGGTGGCGTCGTCCAGCACGAAATCGACCCGCACCTGCGGATACAGCGCCAGGAATTCCGCCATCCACTCGATGCGGAACAGATCGAAGAAGCCGGCCACCGCCGCCACCCGGATCGAGCCGCTCGGCGTCTGGCTGCCGTCCACCAGTTGCTGCCCCGTCGCCAACACCGTTTCCACGGCAGGCGCACAGCGATCGAAGAAGGCATGGCCCGCGACGGTCAGCGTCAGCTTGCGCGTCGAGCGCTGCATCAACCGCGTTTCCAGCCGCGCTTCAAGCTGCCGTACCCGCCGGCTCAAGGTATTGGAGGGGATGCCCAGGCGCCGTGAGGCCTCGGTGAAGCTGCCTGCGCGGATCACCTGCACGAACATCGCCACCTCATTCAGATCGAGCATGGCATTCCTTCCAATTATGGACTAGTCCTTTCCGATTATACCGTCTAGTCAGGCAATCCTCCGGCGCCTATCCTCTATGGAGAGCGCATCAGGCTGCATGTTCGCGGCCCGTGGCAGCGCACCCCCACCTCAGCGGAGATCGCCCATGTCGAAAGTACTCGTCCTCTATTACTCATCCTACGGCCACATCGAGACCATGGCCGGCGCCATCGCCGAAGGCGCCCGCTCCGCCGGTGCCAGCGTCGACATCAAGCGCGTCCCCGAAACCGCGCCGGCCGAAGTGGCGAAGGCCGCCTACTTCAAGCTCGACCAGGCCGCGCCCATCGCCACCATCGACCAGCTCGCCGACTACGACGCCATCATCATCGGCACCCCCACCCGCTTCGGCCGCATGCCCTCGCAGATGGCCAGCTTCCTCGACCAGGCCGGCGGCCTGTGGATGCGCGGCGCGCTCAACGGCAAGGTCGGCGGCGCCTTCACCTCCACCGCCACCCAGCACGGCGGCCAGGAAGTGACGCTGTTCTCCGTCATCACCAACCTGCTGCACTTCGGCATGACCGTGGTCGGCCTGCCCTACAGCTTCCAGGGCCAGATGACCCTGGACGAGATCACCGGCGGCAGCCCCTACGGCGCCACCACCATCGCCGGCGGCCAGGGCCAGCGTCAGCCCAGCGCCAACGAACTGGAAGGCGCGCGCCACCAGGGCAAGCTGATCGCCGAAACCGCCAGCAAGCTGTTCGCCAAGTAAGCAGCAAGTCATCACCGAGGTCGCCATGAACGCCACTGCCCGCGTGCGGAACGAAGCCGCCGCACTGAGCCGCAGCATCGTCTTCCGCACGCGCGGCAAGGCGCACGGCCCCATCACGCGCCTGGTCAGCCCATCCGACGTCGGCCAGCTGATCAAGCCCTTCGTCTTCCTCGATGCCTTCGCGGCGATGCCGGGCAGCGGCCCGCAGTTCGGCTGGCATCCGCACTCCGGCATCGCCACCCTCACCGTGCTGCTCGAAGGGCAGACCGGCTACGAGGAAAGCACCGGCGTGAAGGGCGTGCTGCATGCAGGCGGCGTCGAATGGATGCGTGCCGCCGGCGGCGTCTGGCATACCGGCGCGATGAACGGCAGGGAGCAGGTCAAGGGCTTCCAGCTCTGGGTGGCGCTGCCGCCGGAACTGGAAAACGGCACGCCGCAAAGTCGTTACCTTTCCGCCGAGGAAATCCCTGCCGATGGCCCCGCACGCGTGGTGCTGGGCCGCAGCGGCAACGCCAGCAGCGCAATACCGGCGCCGGCGGGCATGAACTACCTCGACGTCCGCCTGAAAGCCGGCGAGCGCTGGACCTATCAGCCACCATCGGGCCATACGGTCGGCTGGGTGGCGGTGCATCAAGGCGTGTTACACACACCCGAAGCGGTGACGGCGGGCGAGCTGGCCGTGTTCGACCGCTCCGATGCGGCCATCACCTTCGAAGCACAGGGCGATACCGGCTTCGTGCTGGGGGCGGCCATCCCGCATCCGCACGACCTGGTGCTGGGCTACTACTCGGTGCACACCAGCCGGGCCGCCCTCGATCAGGGCGAACGCGAGATCGACCGCATCGGCATGCAGCTGCGCGCCGACGGCCGCCTGCGCTAGGCCCGGATCAGACAGCGGTGATCGGCAAGCCGAGGATGCAGCTCGCCACGTAACCGTTGGTGGAATCGCCCGACAGCGTCAGTTCCATCTTGCCTTCCGTCTGCTCGGTGTAGACGCGGTCGCCGGCATTGGTGGTCGTGTTCTTGCCTTCCGAGCTGTAGGGCGACACCGTGGTGTCGATGGTATCGACGGTGGCCTGCGGAAAGAACAGCTGCGTCGTGTTGGTGCCGTCGGAAGTGGAAGACGCCTCGCTGTAGCTGGAGCGCACCCGCAGATGGATATGCGTGGTGCGGCCCTGGTACCAGCCCGGAACAATGGTCTTGAACGTCACCGCACCGGTGGAATCGGTCAGCTGATAGCCGCGCAGCCAGCTCTGCCCGAGCGTGCTCTCCACCGATTCGTTGGAGTACACGCCCTCGGCATTGCAATGCCAGATGTCGACCTGCACACCCTCCAGGGCGGCGCAGCTGTTGTCGAAGTCGTAGACATAGATATGCAGCGTCAGCGGAATTCCGGACTGCGTGCTGCTGCCGTCGAGATTGGAGCGGATGTCGCTGCGGTTGTAGCCGCTCGCACTGTCGTCGGTGAAGTACGGCCCGATCTCGCCTTCCGGCGTCAGCGTGCACGAAGCGGCGCTGCTGCCCGAACTGCTCGAGCTGGAGCCGGAGCTGCTGGAACTGCTTGAGCTTGAACTGCTCGAGCTGGAATCGTCGCTGGAGGAGCCGCTGCAGGCCGCCAGCGTCATGCCGCCCAATGCGCCGCTGATCAAGCCAAGCGCGGAGCGCCGGCTCAGGAAAGCCTGGGAAAGATTTGTTTTCACGCCTAGTACCCCACCAGATGTCTTGCACCGGCATGGTTACGCAAGCGCAACGTATGTAACGTGATTTTTACAAAGGCTTAACGGTCATCCTGCAGCGAACGGCGCGGCCAACCCGGCGAAATTGAGCACGATGGTCGAGCGCTCCTGCTCGCGCGTGGCCAGGGCCAGCCGTGCCAGCGGCGGCTTGCCCTTGCCCTCGCTCTCGATGTCGAGATAACGCACACCTTCGACCTGCACCTGGCTGATCGCCGCCGGCACGATCGACACGCCCATCTCCGCCGCCACCAGGTTGACCACCGAGGATATCTGCGGCGCCTCCTGGTTGAGCAGCGGCTCGAAGCCGGCCTTGCGGCAGGCGTTGACGATCTCGTCGTAAAGACTCAGGCCCACCGCCCGCGGAAACAGCACGAACGGTTCCTGCGCCAGCGCCGACAGCGGCAAGCGCTTGCGCTTCGCCAGCCGGTGGCCGGCCGGCAGCACCACCTTCATCGGCTCGTCGGCGAAGCGGCACAGGCGCACGTCCTTCAGCCCGGCAAGGCCGGGGCGGATGAACAGGGCGTCGAGCTTGTTCGTCGCCAGCGCTTCGAGCAGGCGCATGGTATTGGCCTCCTCCAGACTCAGGTGCACCCGCGGCCAGGCGCGGCGGAAGTTGCGGATCATGGTCGGAACCACGGGATTGAACGCCGCCGAGCCGGTGAAGCCGACGCGCAACTGCCCGCTCTCGCCGCGGCCCGCGCGCTGCGCCGCGGTCCTGGCGCGCTCGGCGCCGGCCAGCACCAGCCGCGCCTCCTCCATGAAGGCCGTGCCGGCCTCGCTCAGTTCCACGCCGTGCGGCGTGCGGTGGAACAGCACCGTGCCGAGTTCCTGTTCCAGGTCCTTGATCTGCTGGCTCAGCGGCGGCTGGCCGATGCCCAGCTTGGCGGCGGCGCGGGTGAAGCTCGATTCCCCGGCGACCGCGAGGAAGTAACGCAGGTGGCGCAATTCCATGGTATCTGTAAAACAGATGGAGTGTACCTGTACCATATATTTGACAGGCACCCCATGCAACCAGATAATGGGCACCTCCAATCCAAGGCCGATGCCGGCCGAGGCAAGCGTCATGGACTCGTCCACAATCATGCCGCGGCAAAACCTGCTGCCGCGGATAGAAGTACCAATCGTTACCAACGTCGAAGCGCAGCGCGAACCGACCTGGGTCGAGCCCGGCTCGCCCACCTACCGCCGCGTCAGCCTGGCGCTGTTCCTGGCCGGCTTTGCCACCTTCTCCCTGCTCTACTGCGTGCAGCCGCTGCTGCCCCTGTTCGCCGCCGACTTCCATATCGGCGCGGCGCAGAGTTCGCTGGCGCTGTCGCTCACCACCGGCTGCCTGGCTTTCGCCATCCTCTGTGCCGGCGCCTTGTCCGAAGGCCTTGGCCGGCGCGGCCTGATGTTCGGCTCGATGACCCTGGCCGCGCTGTTCAACCTGCTCGCCGCACTGGTGCCGGGCTGGCCGTCCCTGCTGCTGGCGCGTACCCTCGAAGGCCTCGCCCTGGGCGGTGTGCCCGCCGTGGCCATGGCCTATCTCGCCGAGGAAATCCATCCGCGCGGCCTGGGCCTGTCGATGGGCCTGTATGTCGGCGGCACCGCCTTCGGCGGCATGCTGGGCCGGGTCGGCATGAGCGTGCTCAGCGACTTCTATTCCTGGCGCACTGCGCTCGCCGTCATCAGCATCGTCGACCTCGCCGCGGCCTTCGGCTTTCTCGCCCTGCTGCCCGCTTCGCGCAACTTCGTGCGCCGGGCAGGATTCGATCCGGCCTACCACCTGCGCGCCTGGCACGGACACCTGACCCACCGCGGCCTGCCCTACCTATTCATCATCGGCTTTCTGGCCATGGGCGTGTTCGTCACGCTCTACAACTACGCCGGCTTCCGCCTGATGGCGCCGCGCTACGGCCTGAGCCAGACGCAGATCGGCCTGATCTTCAGCGCCTACCTGTTCGGTATCGCCGCCGCCTCCATCGCCGGCGGACTGGCCGACCGCATCGGCCGCGCCCCAGTATTGATCGGCGGCGTGCTGACCACCGCGCTGGGCGTGGCCCTGACCCTGCAGCATTCGCTGCTCAGCATCATCGGTGGCATCGCCATCCTCACCATCGGCTTCTTCATCGCCCATTCCGTCGCCAGCGGCTGGGTCGGACGCATGGCCGGCGCCACCAAGGGCCATGCCGCCTCGCTCTACCTGCTGGCCTATTACCTCGGCTCCAGCGTCATGGGCTCCTGCGGCGGCTGGTTCTGGGAACACGGCGGCTGGAACGCCGTGGTCGGCTTCTGCATGGCGCTGCTTGCCGTTGCCCTGCTGGTAGCCCTGCAACTCGGCGCACTGAACCGGCGCGGCACCCTGGCCTGACCGCCGCGGGTACAGGAGACAACAAATGAAGATCGACCGTCTCGACCATCTCGTATTGACCGTGGCCGACATCGAGCACAGTTGCCGCTTCTATCAGCGCGTGCTGGGCTTCGAAGTCCTCATTTTCCGCGGCGGCCGCAAGGCCTTGGCTTTCGGCCAACAGAAGATCAATCTGCACCAGCTCGGCCACGAATTCGAGCCCAAGGCGCTGCGCCCCACCGCCGGCTCCGGCGATCTGTGCTTCATCGCCGGCACGCCGCTGGAGCAGGTGATGGAACACCTGCGCGCTGAAAACATCGCCATCGAGGAAGGTCCGGTGGAACGCACAGGCGCCCTCGGCGCCATCCGCTCGGTCTACATCCGCGACCCGGACCGCAACCTCATCGAGATTTCCAACTACCTCGATGCCGCCGGCTCATGAAGCCTGCGCATTGGCGTAAGTCCGGCGATAACTTGCCGGCGTAGTGCCGAGGCGGCGCAGGAAGGCCCGGCGCAGACCGTTGACGTTGGCATAGCCGCAATCGGCGGCGACGCGCTTGGGTGAGTCCTGCCCCGCTTCCAGCAAGCGCCGCGCCGCCTCGACCCGGCTGCGCTCCACGTACTCGCCCGGCGTCACGCCCATCTCCTGCTGGAACACGCGGGCGAAATGGCGCGGGCTCAGGCCGGCGCGCTGCGCCAGCGCCGCGATCGACTGGTCCTCCGCCGGATGCGCACCGATCCAGCGCTGCAGCTCCTGCAAGGCCGAGCGCCCCGCCACCTCGGCCACGCCGTGGCGGCTGAACTGCAACTGCCCGCCCGGCCGCTTGAAGAACATCACCAGCTGGCTCGCCACCCGCATCGCCAGCTCGCGGCCGAGATCCTCTTCCACCAGGGCCAGTGCCAGGTCCATTCCCGCCGTCACGCCCGCCGCCGTGCACACCGGCCCGTCGCGCACGTAGAGCGCGTCCGCCTCCACCGTCAGTCCGGGATAGCGCTGCTGCAACTCGTCCGCCACGTTCCAGTGCGTGGTGATGCGTCGCCCCTCCAGCAGCCCCGTCGCCGCCAGGGTGAAGGCACCGCTGCAGATCGAGCCGTAGCGCCTCGCCTTGCGCGCATGGCGCCGCACCCAGTCGATGGCGCTGCGGTTGACCGGTGCCGTGGCGATGCCCGGCGCACCCGCCACCAGCAAGGTATGCAGCCCCTTGATCTCCTCGAAGATACTCAGGCTGGGCAGCAGGCGCATGCCGGAAGAGCTTTCGATGGCCCGCGCCGAAGTGCCGACCACCTGCAACAGGTAGTGCGGCTTGCGGCTCTGGCGGTTGGCCTCGGCGAACACGTCGAGCGGGCCGGAGACATCCAGCATCTGCACGCCGGGACAGGCGAGGATCGCGATGGTCTTGCTCATGGCAGGCACCTCTTGCCGCCGCGGCGGCCGTAAAGGATGCAATATGGCAGTAAATGATACTTTAAATCAATTAATGCCATGTTCGCGCGGGGTTCAAATAGGCAGCAGGCAGGCATCGGGCCTGACCATCAACCACCGCGAGAGGAACACAGCCATGAGCATCACCATTGCAGGCATCAGGATTCCGGACAGCCAGTTGGCGCGTGAAGCCACCGACCTGGTGCGCGATACCGAAACCGGCCTGCTGTTCCACCATTCGCGCCGCGTCTTCCTGTTCGGCGCCCTCACCGGCGACAGGAAAGGCCTGCGCTACGACCCCGAACTGCTCTACATCGGCGCCATGTTCCACGACATGGGCCTGATGAAGCCCTACAGCAGTGCACACGAGCGCTTCGAGGTCGACGGCGCCAACGCCGCGCGCGACTTCCTGCGCCAGCACGGCATCGCCGAGGCCTCGATCGATCTGGTGTGGGACGCCATCGCCCTGCACACCACCCCCGGCATCCCGCAGCACAAGAAGCCCGAGGTAGCCCTGGTCACCGCCGGCGTCGAAATGGACGTGCTCGGCATGGGCTTCCCCAACGTCAGCGACGCCCACCGTGCCGACGTGGTCGCGGCGCATCCGCGCGGCAACCAGTTCAAGCAGGACATCGTCGAAGCCTTCTACCAGGGCATCAGGCACAAGCCGGAGACCACCTTCGGCAACGTCAAGGCCGACGTGCTCGAACTGAAGGAGCCGCACTTCCATCGCGGCAACTTCTGCCACGTCATCCGCGATTCCGCCTGGCCCAGCTGATGGCGAAGCCGGGGCTGCTCAGCCATGGGCAGCTCGGATGCGAAGGGCCGTTGGCCCAGGTCTCAGGATTGTCTGTAGTAAAGCGCGATGGCGAGCGCGGCGGGGACGCCGAAGACCACCAGGAATACCAGGCATTCCGTCAGTACGGACTGCCCTTCCCGCACGCCGATCGCGCCGTGAATGAAGGCGCCGACGAAAGACAGGCCGAGGAAAGTGACGAGGATACTCCAGTTGCCGGCGCCGAATGCCTTGCCGATGCCGACGATCACGGCCAGCAACAGAAGCCCGGCAGCGGTGGCGATGAGGGTATGCATAAAATCCTCTAGCGGCTTGCTCTACGAACGCGCGGCAACACCTTCCCCGTTGCGACGGGAATCCGCTGCTGCGGCAGCGGATGATGCGTCTGCATGCGCACTTCCACTTTCTGGTTGGCGATGCGGCGCTTCTCGAATTCCGCGATCGCATCGAGCAGGCGCAGCCGCATCGCGTGCGCCTGCTCGATGTGCCGGTCCAGCTCCTGCAGCTTGGTGCCGAGCCGCTTGATGACGTAATCGCAGCGCAATGTCTGCCCCTTCGCCTCGACGAAGCTGCGGCTGATTTCCTCCAGGGTGAAGCCGAAGGATTGCGCCTGCAGGATGATCTGCACCGTCTCGATCACGCTCTCGTCGTAATCGCGGTAGCCGCTCGGCAGCCGCCGGGCCGGCTCGATCAGTCCCTGGGCCTCGAGGAAGCGCAGCTTCGACGCCGCCACGCCAAGCCGTTTTGCCAGTTGTCCGATTCTCATGCCTGTTTCCTGTGCCGACACCTTGACATTAAAGCTGGGTTTAAGGTGTAGGCTAACACGCATCGATTCGCAGCAAAGGCATTTTGCGCTATCTGCCGCAGCGTAGTCCGCTCGCGCAGCGCGCTCCGAATCCCGTTTTCGCCTTCATTCTTGGAGTATCCGCCGTGTCCCTGTTCCAGGCTTTGACCCTGCCCAACGGCGCCATCATTTCAAACCGCATCGCCAAGGCCGCCATGGAAGAGAACATGGCCGATCTCGCACAGGGCCCCTCGGCCGAGCTGATGCGCCTGTACCAGGCCTGGGCCGAAGGCGGCGCCGGCCTGCTGCTCAGCGGCAACGTCATGATCGACCGCCGCGCCATGACCGGCCCCGGCGGCGTGGTGCTGGAAGACGCACGCCAGCTGGAGAAATTCCGCCAGTGGGCGCGCATCGGCCGCGCGCAGGGCGCGCAGTTCTGGTTGCAGCTCAACCACCCGGGGCGGCAGATCCGCTCCAACCTCGGCCAGGAAGCGTGGGCGCCTTCGGCGGTGGCACTGGAACTGGGCGGCGCCTCGAAACTGTTCGGCATGCCCAAGGCGATGAGCGAGGACGATATCGCCGAAGTGGTGCGTCGTTTCACCGAAGCCGCAAGGCTGGCCGAGCAGGCCGGCTTCAGCGGCGTGGAAATCCACGCCGCGCACGGTTACCTGCTCAGCCAGTTCCTGTCGCCGCTGACCAACCGCCGTACCGACCGCTGGGGCGGCACGCTGGAAAACCGCGCGCGGCTGCTGCTGGACGTGGTCAAGGCAGTGCGCGCCGTGGTCACGCCGCAGTTCTGCGTCGGGGTCAAGCTCAACTCGGCAGACTTCCAGCGCGGCGGCTTCGCCGCCGAGGACGCGCGCGAAGTGGTGCGCATGCTCAACAGCCTGCCGGTGGACCTGATCGAATTGTCCGGCGGCAGTTACGAGGCGCCGGCGATGCAGGGCGAAGCGCGCGACGGCCGCACCCTGGCGCGCGAAGCCTACTTCCTCGAATTCGCCCAGGACATCGCCGCCATCGCCCGCATGCCGGTGATGGTCACCGGCGGCATCCGCCGCCGCGCCGTGGTCGAGCAGGTGCTGAACAGCGGTGTCGCCATGGCCGGCATCGCCACCGCCCTGGCCATCGACCCGGCCCTGCCGCGGGAGTGGCGCGAAGGCCGCGACCGCACGCCGCGCATGCAGGCGGTGGGCTGGAAAAACAGGACGCTGGCAGCCCTGGCCACCATGTCCATGGTCAAGTTCCAGCTGCGCCGGCTCAGCATCGGGCGCAGCCCCAAGCCGGACGTGTCGCCGCTGCGCGCCTTGGTGCTGGACCAGCTGCGTCTGGCGCGCCGTACGAAGCAGTACCGCAAATGGATCGCGCAATCGGCCTAGCCGCGGCGATATAAAAACCCGGTCGCTGCGGCGCCGGCCGCTCAGGCCGCCGCATCCAGATGCGGCCGCAGCGTCTCCGCCATCCAGTCCATGAACACCCGCACCCGTTTCGACAGGTTGCGCCGGTTGGCGTAGAGCAGCGACACCGGCATCGGCTCCGCCCGGTATCGCGGCAGCACTTCCACCAGCAGCCCCTGCTCCACCAGGTGGCGCAGGCCCACCGCCGGCGCCTGGATCAGACCCAGCCCGGCGAGGCAGGCGGCTTCATACGCTTCGGAGTTGTTCACCGTCAGTGCGCCGGCCATCGGCAGGCTGCGGAAGCCGGCGCCGTCCGGATCGGCGTACTCGAAGCCGTCGGGCCTGGCTCCCAGAGTGGAAACGTAGTGCACCAGCCGGTGCCCGGCCAGATCTTCCAGCGTCCGCGGCGTGCCGTGGCTGCGCAGGTAGGCGGGGCTGGCATAGGTGGCGACGCGCAGGTGCCCGAGCGGGCGCGCGATGAGGTTGAAGTCACCCAGCGCGCCAACGCGCAGCACGCAATCGAATCCTTCGCGCACCAGGTCGACGCGGCGATCGGTACTGCTCAGTTCCAGTTCGATCTGCGGATGCGCCTGCAGGAACTGCGGCAGTCGCGGCATGATGTACTTGCGCGACATGGCGCTGGGCATGTCCACCCGCAGTCGCCCGCGCAGTGACTGCTCGCCTCGCTGGAACATGGACTGCAATTCGTCCATGTCCGCCAGCAGGTCTTTGCTGCGCTCGTAGAAAGCCTGCCCGTCCTGCGTCAGTTGCACCTTGCGCGTGGTCCGGTGCAGCAGCTGCGTACCGAGCGCGCTCTCCAGCTGCTGCACGGCATTGGAGGCGCTGGCCTTGGGGATGCCCAGGCTCTCCGCGGCGCGGGTGAAGCTGGCCAGTTCCGCTACCCGGGCAAAGATCTGCATCGCTTCCAGTCGGTTCATCGCACTTCCGGATCAACCCTGGCGAATATCAATTGTTCATAAATTATGAACAGATAAATCAATTATTGCCAGTTTATCTTGTTCATTCACGCCAATAAAGTGCTCTCCACCGCAACCCCCGGCAACCCCAAGCTACCCGGTCCCTAGAAGGAGACACCCATGAGCACTGCAAGCACCCCCATCGCCCTCGTCACCGGCGGCAGCCGCGGCCTGGGCCGCAACACCGCCATCAAGCTGGCCGAGTCCGGCACCGACGTGATCCTCACCTACAACAGCAATCGCGCCGAAGCGGACAGCGCCGTGGCGGAAATCGTCAAGCTCGGCCGCCGCGCCGTAGCACTCCAGCTCAATGTCGGCAACAGCGCCAGCTTCAACGCCTTCGCCGAGCAGGTGCGCAGCGCGCTGAAGCAGCACTGGCAACGCGATCGCTTCAACTACCTGGTCAACAACGCCGGTGTCGGCGTGCATGCCTCGATTGCCGAAACCACCGAAGCGCAGTTCGATGAACTGGTGAACATCCACTTCAAGGGCACCTTCTTCCTCACCCAGAAGCTGCTGCCCCTGATCGCCGACGGCGGCCGCATCGTCAACCTGTCGAGCGGACTGGCCCGCTTCAGCTTCCCCGGCTATGCCGCCTACGCTTCGATGAAGGGCGCCGTCGAGGTGCTGAGCAAGTACATGGCCAAGGAACTGGGGCCGCGCGGCATCACCGTCAACGTCGTCGCCCCCGGCGCCATCGAAACCGACTTCGGCGGCGGCGCGGTACGCGACAATGCCCAGGTCAACGCCATGGTCGCTTCGCTGACCGCCCTCGGCCGCGTCGGCCTGCCGGACGACATCGGCGGCGCCATCGCCTCGCTGCTGTCGCCGGCCAACGGCTGGGTCAACGGCCAGCGCATCGAAATTTCCGGCGGAATCTTCCTGTAAGGCTGCGCCGCACGCGGTAGCGGGCAGCACCTGGCCAGCCTTGAAGGGCTGGCCAGGTGCCTCTCGCTAAACCGGCAGGGTATTCAGGAATTCGGCAATGGCCGGATTGACCAGCTCCGGCGCTTCCAGCGCGGCCAGGTGTCCGACCCTGGGCAGCACCCTGAACCGGCTGCCGGGAATGGCGTCCGCCATCTTTTTGGTTTCGGCCACCGGGAAGGTGCGGTCTTCCTCACCGGTCATCACCAGCACCGGCTTGCGGATCGATCCCAGCAAGGCGTGATGATCGACGCGGCGTGGCACCACGCTGTCGATGGCCCAGCACACCGAGTGCGCATCGCCCGCCGCGGCGGTGGCGCGGATGAAGGCCACCACCTCCGGCTTGGTGCGCTCGGTGGTCTCGCCGGCGAAGGCCTTCACGGCGCGGTCGACCAGCGGCTTCGGCACCGTGCGCAGCCGGCGCAGCATCAGCGTCATCAGGTAGAACTCCAGCTTCTGGCGCAGACCGGCGGCCGAGCCGGTGCAGTTCATCAGCACCGCGGCACGGGTGCGCTCCGGATACAGCGCGGCGAAGACGCCGCCCATCATGCCGCCCCAGGAATTACCCACCAGCACGCAGTCCCGCAGCTCCAGCCGGTCGAGGATCTGCGTCAGGCACAGCGCGCACTCCTCCAGTGTGAAGTGCCGCGTCAGCGCATCGCTGCCGCCGTGCCCGGGCGAATCGATCAGGATCACCTGGTGATCCGCGCCGAAGTAGTCGGCCTGCGCCTGCCACATCGCCCCGGTCATCAACAGGCTGGGCCAGCACACCAGGGCCGGACCGCGCCCGCTGATCTGCACTTTGATGTTGCCGAGCAGCGTGGGAATGCGTTGATCGTTCATCGGAATGAGGGAAGTTCCCGGAAAAGCAGCGATGGCATGGAAGCGCGCCATTGTCGCACTCGCATCGTGAATGTTGTGCAGCGCCGCCTCAGCTTTTGAACTGCTCCAGTGCCCGCTGCACGATGATCGCACCCGCTTCCTGCACGAAGTGCCCGGCCTCGGCCAGCTCCAGCGGCGGCGGACAGTTGCGGATCACGCGCCGCAGCAGCTTCATCGCCGGCGGCCCCAGCACAGGGTCCTGCATGCCGACCGCCATGAAGCTCTGGCCGGACCATTGCGTCTGCCACCAGTCGCGGGCGCGCCGCGACAGTGCGGCGCCTTCAGCATCGGGACGATCCTGCACCAGGTTGGGAAAACGGCGCACACCGGCCTTGTAACGCGCATCCGGAAACGGCGCCACGTAGGCCTGCGCCTCGGCTTCGCCGATGCCGGTTACAGAACGCTTCATCAGGCCGGCGATGTCCATGTCCGGGCTGCGGTTGCTGAAGGCACGCCAGGCGAGGAAGCCATCGCCCAACGGCATGTCGCCGGTGCCCAGGCCGGTGTTCATCACGATCAGGTGGTCAAAGCGACCCGGCAGATCCATCGGCAGGGTCAGGCCGAGCAGGCCGCCCCAGTCCTGGCACACCAGCGTCACCCGGCGCAGGTCCAGATGCTCCACCAGGCGCAGCAGCGCCTCGCGGTGGAAATCGAAGGTGTAGACCGCCTCGTCGACCGGCTTGTCCGAGCGGCCGAAACCGAACAGGTCCGGCGCCACCGCGCGCATGCCGCCGGCGACGAAGGCCGGAATCATCTTGCGGTACAGATAACTCCAGGTCGGCTGCCCGTGCAGGCACAGCGCCACCGGCGCATCCGCCGCGCCCTCGTCGAGATAATGCAGGCGCAGGCCTTCATAGCCTCGCAGCGTCTCCACATAATGCGGCGCGAAGGCGTAGCCCGGGAGATCGGCGAAACGTTCGTCCGGCGTTCTCAGCTTGTCCATGGTGCTCTCTCCTCCGCAGTCATTGACCTCTTGTCCCTCATCCCGGGCGCAGCGAAGCATGACGGCGATTGATGACAGTGATTATCGAAGCATTTCCTGCCAACCGACAGGCTCCCTAGTACCGCGTAGTCAGCTCCGTCAGCCAGTCCGGCGAAGCCGACACCAGCGCTTTTTCCAGTGCGCGGTCGTAGCCGGTGACGATGCCCAGACCGATCAGCAGCAACAGTGCCCCCAGCACCTTCTTGCCGCCGACAGCAGTGCTCAGCAGGCGCCCGCGAACACGGTTGAGGGTCTGCCGCGAGATGGTGCCGAGCAGCACCAGCGGCAAGGCGGCACCGATGCCGAAGACCAACATGGTCAACGCGGCATGGCCCAGATGCTGCCCGGCGCTGGCCAGCGTCGCGGCCGCGCCCAGCGTCGGGCCGACGCAAGGCGTCCAGATCGCGCCGAGCACCAGGCCGACCACGAACTGCCCCGACCAGCCGTCGCCGCGGATGCGGCCGGACAACGCGCCGCCGCGTGCGGCGAAGGCACCCGCCGCGGCCATGAAGCGGTCCTGCAGGGGCGGGATCAGCAGCACCGCGCCGAACAGCAGCAGCATGCAGCCGGCGCCGAAGCGGAACACCGACTGATCCAGGCCGAGGGCGATGCCCACCGTGGCGATGAACAGCCCCAGCACGGTAAACGACAGGGTCAGCCCGACCCCCAGCGCCATCCCGCCCCAGCGATGCGCCTGCACCGCAGAAGCGATGACAATCGGCAGCAGCGGCAGCACGCAGGGCGACAGCGTCGACAGCACGCCGGAGAGCAGCGCCAGCAGGAAATCGGAAGCGGCCATGGTCGGCGGGCGTCCTACAGGCCCTGGTCGAGCAGCGCGCCGATCTGCTGCGGCGTGGTGATGCCGGTGGCCCGCGCCTTCTCCTGGGTGCCGTGAAACACGATCAGGGTGCTCTGGCTGGACACGCGGAACTGTTTCAGCGCATCGGTCTGCTTGTCGAAATCGACCACCAGGATGGTGTAGTCCTTGTACTTGCCCTCCTTCACCAGGCTCTCCAGCACCGGCTGCTGGCGGCGGCAGGTCGGGCACCAGTCGGCATGCACATCCACCACCACCTGCTGGCCGGCCTGGGTGAGTTGCTTGAAGTCATCCGTGGTGTAAGGGCGTTCGCCCGCGGCGGCGGCGCTTGCGGCCACGGCGAGCAGGGTCAATGCGGCGAGGATTTTTCTGATCGGGATCATGTCGGGCTCCGGGAGCTTGGATTCAGGGGATCGAGGTCGGCGAGCTTGCCGAGGCCATCGCGGCGGCGATGTATTGCGCGGGTTCGCCGTCGCCGGCGAAAAAACTCATCGCCACCGAATTCAGACAGTAGCGCAATCCGGTCGGCTGCGGACCGTCGACGAAGACATGGCCCAGGTGGCAGTCGCAGCGACGGCAGCGGATTTCGGTGCGCACCATGCCGTGGCTGCGGTCTTCGACATAGCGGATGTGATCCGGATCGGCCGGCTCGAAGAAGCTGGGCCAGCCGCTGCCGGAATCGAACTTGGCGAGCGAGCGGAACAGCGGCAGGCCGCACAGGCGGCAGGCGTAGAGCCCGTCCAGGTGGTTGTCGACGAAGCGGCCGCAGAACGCCCGCTCGGTAGCGTGATCGAGCAGTACCTGCCGCTCTTCCGGCGTCAGCGATTGCGCCAACTGCCGGCGCAGCTCCGGCCCCAGCGCGGCGAGATCGTAGCCGCTGCGCGAGACGCCGGTCGTCGTATTCAATTGTGTCGCCGTGGAAGCATTCATGGTTTCACCTCGGGAAATAAACGGTGTAGGTCGTCGGCAGGCGATATCCGCTCAGGAATCTTCCGCTGCCGGCGTCAGGGCGCGGCGCCCCGCGGCCCGCACCTGGCCTGGACCAATGCCCGCAATCCGCTTGAAGAAGCGGCGGAAGGCCGGCTCGCTCTGGTAGCCCAGCGACTCGGCGATGGTCGCCACCGAGATCGAGCGGTCGCGCAGCAGGCGCTGCGCCTCGGTCACACGCCAGTGCGCCAGGTACTGCATCGGCGGCACACCCATCAGCTCGGTGAAGCGGCCGCTGAAAGTGGTGCGCGACATGGTGGCCACGCCGGCCAGCGCCTGCAGGCTCCAGTCATGGCCCGGACTGGAATGGATCGCCGACAGGGCCAGCGCGATCCTGCGGTCGGCCAGTGCAGCGAAAATGCCCTTGGCCTCGCCGGTATGGCGCGCGTAATCGAGCACCGCCATGGTGAACAGGCTGTCGGCCAGCTTGTTGCGCACCACCTGGTGGCCGAATTCGCCGGCCGAGGAAATCGCCGAGAGGCTGGCGGTGAGCGAGCGGAATACCGCGCTGCCGGTGACGTCCTGCACCACGAAGTAATGCGGCAGTGCGGCGAAGATCGGGTTGCGCTCGCCCGAGACGAATTGCAGCTCACCGCACAGGATGGTGGTGTCGCCCGGCTGCCGCTCCTCGCCCGGCCGGTGCGGGCAGGCCGAGAGCGTATGCGCCGAGCCCTTGGGGAAGACCATGAAGTCGCCGCGGTTGAGCACGATCGGGGCGCGCATGCAGCCACCGCTGACCAGGCACTGACCCTCTTCGATCAGGTGGAACTGTCCGCGCGCAGTGTCCAGCTCGCGGTCGACCCAGTCGCCGCAATAGCGCACGCTGGTGACGATCTCGACGCGCAGCTGGTACGAGCTGAGCGCCGATTCCAGCACGGCTTCGATGGGTTCACGCACCATGGCGGCAGGCTCAGCGGCCCATCGGCGCGGCGCGCGCCGCTGGTGCGCACTGCCCCGGGTGTGGGGCCGCATCGAGCGGCGCCTGCGCCAGGCCAGATCCAGGACTGATGTTCATGCCGTGACAGTACCCGCTCGGCGCCGGACGCGGCAGGCACAGGCGTTCGCACTTTATGTCTGTGCATCCGCATCGCCCGGCTGCAGCGGGACCGGCGGCGGCTCAGCGGCTTGCCGCGCGCCCCGGCGCCTGGCAGCGGTGCGCATCGTGTCCCCGGTACAGGTCCAGCAGCTTGCGCGTCACGCCGTTGGTCCAGCCGAAGCCGTCCTGCAGCGGATACTCGCCGCCGCTGCCGCCGGCGACGCCGTGCAGCGAGTACTTCTCCACCATTTTGCCTTCTCGCAGGTAGACGGCGGAGACCGTGGCCAGCCAACGGCAGGCGATTTCGTCGGCCAGTTCGTGCAAGCCGTAGTGCTTGAGGCCGCTGACCGCCATCCATTGCATCGGCGCCCAGCCATTGGGCTGGTCCCATTGCTGGCCGCTGTGCATCTGCGTCGTCGCCAGGCCGCCCTGTTCCAGCAACAGGGCGCCCACCATTTCGGCGGTGCGGCTGGCCTGCTGCGCCGAGGCCAGCCCGACGAACAGCGGCACCACGGCCGCCGCGCTGGGTTGCGGCCGTCGCCGCTCCAGCGTCCAGTCGTAATCGAGGAAGGCGCCGATGCCCTCGTCCCACAGCAGCGCATTCATCGCCTGCCGGCGCTGCTGCGCCTTGGCGCCGAACAGCGCCGCGCTCTCCAGATCTCCGTCGGCTTTGCTCAACTGCGCCAGGGTAGTCTCCAGTTTGTACAGCAGGGCATTGAGATCGGCCGGCACGATCGAGGTGGTGCGGATGCTGTCCAGCCGACCGGCATCGCCCAGCCAGCGCGAACTGAAATCCCAGCCGGAGGCGGCGGCGGCGCGCAGATCGCGATAGACCTCATGCGGCGGCCGGTTCGCATTGGCCGCCGTGGTCATGTCTTCCAGATAGGATTCCTCGCGCGGCGTGTCGCGGTCGTCCCAGTAGCGATTGAGGACAGCGCCCTGCCCCAGGCGCACCACCTGCCGCCACGCCTCGCCGGGACGCAAGCTGTCGGCGCCGTCCATCCAGTAGTCGTATTCCCGGCGCAGCTGCGGCAGGTAGTGCTGCGCCTGTTTCACCCCGTGCTGCTCGAACAGCTCCACCATCAGCGCGAACACCGGCGGCTGCGAGCGGCTCAGATAATAGGTGCGGGTGCCATTGGGCACATGGCCGTAGGTATCGATCAGGTAGGCGAAGTTGTCGGCCATGTGACGCAGCAGGTCTTCGCGGCCGCTTTCCACCAGGCCCAGCATGATGAAATACGAATCCCAGTAATACAG
>FTAG01000363.1_pt1 | contig 33017 bp, 35 predicted proteins | sample 1638911 | NCBI WGS metagenome assembly FTAG01 (sample SAMEA3914813, study PRJEB12502) | metagenome | biome: forest; material: soil | place: Canada | collected 2011-07-07 | depth 0.3 m
CCGCCCGGCCGTCGCTGCGGAACGCGCTCGGCAGGCGGGCCCCGCTCCAGGTCGTCGGCGTGTAGCGGATTTCATCCTGCGGCGGCTCGGGCGCCTGGTCCTTGCATACGACCGGCGATCCGCGATAACGGAAACCGATTTCCATGCCGAGCGATTCGTACATGCGCGACACCTTGCTCTCGAATGTCTGCGCCATTTCCCTGCGGTTGCGCTCGCCTTGCGGCGTCTGGTCCAGCAATTGATCGGTCTTGGGGAAGTTGGTCTCGAACGCCGCCGCCGCGCACTTCTTGACATGATCGCGGTTGCGCCGCGCCACCGGCAGGCGCTCCGCCTCGTAGCTGTCCAGCAGCGCGGCGCCGCCCCAGCCCTGGAGGCAGGCGGCGAGCTTCCACGCCAGGTTGTGCGCCTCGGTGACGCCGGTATTCATCCCCAGGCCGCCGGTGGGCATGTACTGGTGCGTGGCATCGCCGGCGATGAAGACGCGACGGCGGCCGAACGACTCCGCCACCAGGAACTGCGGCCGCCACGGCCCGCTCTGCACGATCTCGTAGTCGAGCTTCACGCCCAGCGCCGCGTCGACGATGCTCTCCAGCGATTCGCCCGGACGCGGTCCGAACGGCCGGTGTACCACGTAGTCGTTGCGGCCGGCATTGGGCGACACCAGCAGGCCGCTGAAGCCCGGCCGCGAGATCCAGGTGTGCCAGTAAGGCTGGCGATCGGGATAGAGGCCGGCGATCTCATCCGAGCGCAGGTGGATGATGAACAGCTCGCCGATCAGGTCGCGCGTGCCGTCGTAGTCGATATTGAGGAAGTTGCGCACGCGGCTGTTGGGGCCGTCGCAGCCGATCAGGTAGTCGGCGCGGATCTGCTCGCTGGCTGCCGAGTCGGTGTCCTGCAGCAGCGCGGTGACGCCGTCCGCATCCTGCTCGAAGCCATACAGGCGCCAGCCGAAGCGCAGCTCGATGTTCGGATCGGCCTTCGCCGCATCGAGCAGCACCGGCTCCAGGTGCATCTGCGCGATGCGCTGCATCGATTCCAAAGGCAGGCTGCCGTCGCTGCAAGCGCGGATCGCCCGCTTGGCTTCCGCCACCGGCTGATAGATGAGGTGACGGCCGGACATCACGGTATAGAACGGCCCGCTCGCCGATGCGGCGAAAGCCGAGTACTGGTTGGCCTCGGGCGGATTGCCGGCGGCGCGGATCTTCTCCGCCAGGCCAAGCTGGCGGAAAATCTCCATCGAGCGGCAATTGACCACGTCGAGCTTCGGATGGGTGGTGGTGTCCTTGCGGTCGTTGACCAGCAGCGTACGCACGCCCTGGCGGCTGAGGCACAGGGCCAGCGTCATCCCGACCGGCCCGCCGCCGACAATCAGCACCGGCACCCGATTCATGCCGCCACCTTCAGGTTCATCGCGGACGCAGCGGGAACCGGAAATTTTGCCAGGAACGCCGCCACCACCTGGCCCAGCACGCCGGCACGGCCGGCATCGAAGATGTAACGGTCCGGCCGGATCAATACGAAATCCACGCCTGCGCTGTCGAACCACTGCCTCAGCTTGCCCTCGGCATCGCCGATGCAGCGCGCATCCGACACGTCTCCGAACTGCACAATCTTCAGGTCGACCAGGCTTTTCAGCTGCGTCAGGTCCGGCCGCCCGGTATCGATGAGGCCGCGGCGCGCCAGCAGCGCGAAGCCGCTGCCGAGCGCTTCATCCAGCAGCGCCTCGTGCCCGTCCGGCTGGATCACCTTGGGCTGCAGGGCGATCTGGCCGGCGAGCTTCCGGTTCACGCTGCCAAGGAAGCCCTCGCGCAGGGGCCGCTTGCGGTTGGCCATGACATAGAAGAAGCGGTTGATCGCCGGCACGGCGCTGGCCGGCTTGAACATCAGGAAGTTGCGCAGCAGGGCCACCAGCGGATTGCGCGTCTGGATCACATGGCCGAGGAACATCGCGCCCTTGATGATGTGCTGCACATGGGCGCTGCGCTCGCGCTCGTAGTCGTCGAGGATCGCCGGCGCCGCCACGCCGCGCAGCACCAGGTCCAGGCGCCAGCCCAGGCTGACGGCATCGCGGATGCCGGAGCACATGCCCTGGCCGAGGAAGGGCGGCATCTGGTGCGCCGAATCGCCGGCGAGAAGAATGCAGCCGTTGCGCCAACGGCGCGCCCACAGCGCGTGGAACTTGTAATAGGCGATGCGCGTGATCTCGATGCTTTTCAGATCGACGAAGGCGCGCAGCTGGCTGCGCACGAAAGCCGGATCGGTCGCCTCGCGCTCGCTCTTGCCGCCCATCACCATGAACTGCCACTCGTAATACGGCCCGGCGATCGGCACATAAGTCACCGGCTGCTTCGGGTTGCAGACCTGGCGGTGATTCTTCGGCAGGTCGGGATGCTTGGCACCGGACAGGGTCTTGGCATCCACCACCACCCAGGCCTCGTCGAAGTCCGCCGAGTCCAGCGGCAGCTCCGCTTTCTTGCGCACGAAACTGCGGCCGCCGTCGCAGCCGATGACGTAGCGCGCGCGCACCGCGCCGGCAGCGCCGCCGCGCGTCGTGTAACGAAGCGTCGCGCCGTCCGCATCCTGCGTGATGCCGCTCACTTCGGCGCCGTAGACCGCAGTGACATTGGAGAAGCGCTTGAGGCCGTCATGGAAATGCCGTTCCAGCGTCGGCTGGTGAAACCACCAGGCGCCGTGATGGCCGTAGCGCAAATCCTGCGATCCCACCTGAGTGCGCATCGCCGCCGGGCCGCCCGCCTTGAGCAGGAACTCCATATCGGTGAACGGCTCCGAAGTGGCGCCGATCTCTTCGGCCAGACCCGCCGCCTGGAACACACGCATGATCTCATCGTCGAAATGCACCGCCCGCGGCGAGTAGTACAAATCCGGCTCACGCTCCAGGCCGATCACCGTGCAGCCGTTCTTGCCCAGCAGGTTGGCCAGCACCGCGCCGGTCGGCCCCAGGCCGACGATGGCGACGTCAAAGGTCTTGATCTCCTCCATTTCCCCTCTCCGGCAACAGTCATGAATGACTTTATTTGAACAATACTGTTCAATTATGGCAAGACTATTTTGATACCGTTCGTCAGTTTTAGAACTTTAATGACTTGTATTGAACATTTATGTTCAATATATTCCCCCTCATCGACTTTCGCCTTTACATGTCCATGAGCCCCGCCCAGACCCGCATCCACCAAGCCGCGCTGCGCCTGTTTGCCGAAAAAGGCAGCACCCGGATCAGCGTCAGTGAGCTGGCCCAGGCCGCCGGCATCGCCCGCGGCACCATCTACAACAACCTCGATGCGCCCGAGCGCCTGTTCCAGTCGGTGGCCGCGCAGCTCACCGAAGAGATGCACCAGCGCATCGTGATGAGCTTCGACGGCGTCGACGACCCGGCGCGCCGCCTTGCCAACGGCATCCGCTTCTTCATGCGCCGCGCCCACGAGGAGCCGCACTGGGGCCGCTTCGTCAGCCGCTTCGCCTTCAGCAGCGAGTCCCTGCAGGGTTTGTGGAGCGGCCCGCCGATGCGCGACGTGTTGCAGGGCATGAGCCTGGGCCGTTACGACTTCCGCAGCGGGCAGTTGCAGGCCGTGGTTTCGATGATCGCCGGCAGCGTGCTGTCGGCGATGTTCCTGGTGATGGAGGGACTCTGCACCTGGCGCGAGGCCGGATCGGACGCCGCGGAGCTGCTGCTGCGCGGCATGGGCGTGCCCGCGCCGGAAGCGCGTGCCATCGCCACCGCGGAACTGCCGCCCCTGCCCGAGCCGATGTCATTGCAGCAAACGGGCCTCAAGGCAGCCTGAGAGCGCCGGGCCGTTCATTCACTGGAGGGAGGAGAACCATGAAGGACAACACAGGCCCGAACGGGCCAGCCGACCCGCAGCGCCGCAGCCTGCTCAAGGGCGCCTTGCAGATGGGCGCCCTGAGCAGCGGCGCCACCCTGCTGCAAGGCTGCGGCAGCTCCCAGGCGGCGGAAGTGGACAGCAGCACAAACGGCAGCAGCAGCGGCGCGGCGACGCCGAGCGGAAACTTCCGCATCGACGTGCACTGCCATCACATCCCGGATTTCTACCGGCTGGCACTGGCCGAGCACGGCATCGTCACTGCCGGCGGCATTCCGATTCCGCCGTGGTCGCCGCAGCTGGCAGTGGGCTTCATGGACGAATACGGCATCCAGGCGCAGATCCTGTCGATCTCCGAACCCGGTGTTTATTTCCTGCCGACCGCAGCCGAGCGCCTGGCGATGGCGGTGCAGATCAACGACTACACCGCCAACAGCCTGATCAACGCCAGCGGCCCGCTGCTGAAGAACCGCTTCGGCGGTTTCGGCGTACTGCCGCTGGGCGATCTGAACGACCCGACCGACATCGCCAATGCCTGCGCCGAAGCGCGGCGCGCCATCAATGAGCTGAAGATGGACGGCATCGGCGTGTTCAGCAACTACAACGGCGTCTACATGGGCGATGCGCGCTTCGAAGCCCTGTTCGCCACGCTGAACGAGCTGGAGGCGATGGTGTTCCTGCACCCGGTGACGCCCAGTGCGGTGCCGGCGATCCCGGTGCTGTCGAGCTTCACCTTCCTCTACGAATTCACCTTCGACACTACCCGCGCCGCCATCAACCTGCTCTACCACGGCGTGTTCGAGCGCTATCCGAAGATCCGCTGGCTGCTGGCCCACGCCGGCGGCACCCTGCCCTTCCTCGCCTACCGCAGCAGCGTGCTGACCATCTACCCGGTGCTGGCGCAGAACCTCAACCTGCCCAGCCTGGACAACGACAACCTCGACTACGCCAAGCTGTTTTACGACACCGCCCTGTCCCCCGCCGCCTCGGCGATGAAGTCGGTGCGCGAAGTCACCGACGTCAGCCACATCATGTTCGCCACCGACTGGCCCTTCTCCAACATCACCTTCATCATCCCGGGCGACCCGGCGCCGCAGTTGAAGAACTCGTTCAATACCGATGAACTGCTTCAGGTGAACCGCAGCAACGCCCTGGCACAATTCCCGGCTCTGGCCGCGAGGATCGGCGCAACATGAACCAGCCCGCAAGCACGCTGCATCTGAGCACGGCCCAGCCCGCGCGCCACGCGCACCCGACCACGCGCGCGCAGTCCCTGGCCTATCTGATCTTCGAGCGGCCGGAGCTGGACCGCGCGCAGCAGTTCCTGGGCGATTTCGGCCTGCGCGTGGCCGAGCGCACCGCGCAGACGCTGTATCTGCGCGGCACCGGCTTCGCGCCTTACTGCTACCGCGTCGGCCTCGGACCGAAGCCGCGCTTCATCGGCTTCGGCCTGCTGCTGCCGGAACTGGCGGACCTGGACAAGCTGGCCGCGCTGCAAGCCGGCGCACAGATAGAAGCCAGCCCGCATCCGGGCGGCGGCCGCATGATCCGGCTCAGCGACCCTTCCGGCTTCGTGGTGGAAGCCCTCGCCGGCCAGGCCCAGGCCACGCCGCAAACCCATCGCGCGCCGCTGCCGCTGAATTTCTCCGGCGAGCACCCGCGCATCAACGCCACCCAGCGCCCGCCGATACAACCGCCGGAAATCCTGCGTCTCGGACATGTGGTGCTCGAAGTCGCCGACTTCCAGGCGACTTGCGCCTGGTACACGCAGCACTTCGGCTTCATCCCCAGCGATGTGCAGGTACTGCCCGACGGCTCGCCCGCCGTGACCTTCCTACGCCTGGACCTGGGCGAACTGCCCGCCGATCACCACAGCCTGGCGCTGGCGCAGGGCTTCATGCCGGCCTACAGCCACAGCGCCTACGAGGTGGTGGACGCGGATGCCGTCGGCATGGGCCAGCGCGTGCTGCGCGACCGCGGCTACCGCCACGCCTGGGGCATCGGCCGCCACATCCTGGGCAGCCAGATCTTCGACTACTGGCAGGACCCCTGGGGCGACAAGCACGAGCACTACTGCGACGGCGACCTGTTCACCGCCGACATCCCCACCGGTGTGCACGTAGCCAGCCGTGCCGCCATGGCGCAGTGGGGACCGGCGATGCCGGCCAGCTTCACCAAGCCCAAACTCACACCGAGCAATATTGCCGCCCTGTTCCGCAACCTGCGCCGCAGCCCGGACCTGAGCCTGGGCAAGCTCCTCACCCTGGCCCGGCTGTTCGGCTAACCTCATTCAAGATCCAGAGCACGACCATGCCGCTCAACATCATCCGCTTCAGCCATCAGAACCGCATCCAGTGGGGCGTGATCCGCGCCGGCAGCATCACGCCGGTACCCGGCGACTTCGCCACCACCGGCGACTTCATCCGCGGCAATAACATCGCCGCACTGGCGGCGCTGAATGGCCCCGCGCTGGAACTCTCCGCGGTGCAGCTGCTGTCTCCGGTGACGCGCAACCAGCGCTTCGTCTGCCAAGGCGCCAATTACCGCCAGCACATGATCGAATCGGGCATGAATCCCGATGCGAAGTCCTACAACATGATCTTCACCAAGGCGCCGAGCTGCATCACGTCCGCGGACAGCGAGGTGATCAAGCCCGCGATGGTGCAGTTCCTCGACTACGAGATCGAGCTGGGCTTGGTGCTGCGGCGCGAAATCGTCGCGAAGCAGCAGGTCACCGACGCCAATCTGCACGAGTACGTCGCCGGCCTGGTGATCGTCAACGACTACTCGGCGCGCGACGTGCAGATCCCGCAGATGCAGTTCTACAAGGGCAAGAGCTTCCGCACCTTCGGCCCGGTCGGCCCCTACCTGTGCCTGCTGCAGCCGCAGGACATGCCCTTGCTCAAGGACCTGCAGCTCAGGCTCAGCGTCAACGGCGAGGTGCGGCAGAGCGACAGCACGAAGAACCTCGTCTACGGCCCGGCCGAAACCCTGAGCGAGCTGTCCGCCGTGCACGACTTCCAGCCCGGCGACCTGCTCGCCACCGGCACGCCGGCCGGTTGCGCCCTGGCCGTGCCCTCGCCCGCCAAGCAGCGCCTCGCCGCGCTGCTGCCGGAGAAGATGAAATGGCAGATCTTCTTCAAGGTGCAATCGAAGCGCAGCCAGTATCTGAAGGCGGGCGACGTCGTCGAAGCCGCCATCCGCAGCGCCGACGGTACCATCGACCTCGGCGTGCAGCGCAACCGCATCGTCGCAGAGCCCCAATGACCGTCAACGGATCCTCATGAAAGCAAAACCCGTGGTACTCATCACCGGCTGCTCCAGCGGCATCGGCTATGCCCTGGCCGAGGCCTTCCAGGCGCGCGGCTGCATCACCTATGCCACGGCGCGCAAGCCGGCAACGCTGTCCGCACTGGCGGCGCAGGGCATCCACACGTTGGCACTGGATGTCACCGATGCGGCCTCCATCAGCGCCGCGGTGGGCGCCATCGAGAAGAAACACGGCGCGGTCGACATGCTGGTCAATAACGCCGGCATCCCGGTGATGGGCCCGACCGCCGAGCTGCCGCTGGACGAATTGCGCCGCCAGTGGGAAACCAACCTCACCGCGCCGGTGGCGATGGTGCAGGCGGTGGTGCCGGCCATGGCCAGGCAGGGCAGCGGCCGCATCGTCAACATCGGCAGTGTCTCCGGCCTGCTCACCACGCCATTCGGCGGTCCGTACTGTGCCAGCAAGGCGGCGCTGCACAGCCTCAACGATGCGCTGCGCATGGAGCTGAAGCCGTTCGGCATCGAAGTGCTGCTGGTGCAGCCGGGTGGCATCCAGTCCGGCTTCGGCGCCGGCGCGCAGGCGCAGACCGGCAAGCACACCTGGAAGCTCTACGCCCGCTTTGCCGAGGGCATCGCCAAACGTGCCGGCGCTTCACAGGAACACGCCACGCCGACCGCGGTATTCGCCAGGGCGATGGTGCGCGCGGTGCTGGCCGACAAGCCCCGGGCGGTCATTCCGCTGGGCTCCGGCAGCAGCGCGCTGCCGCGCCTGGCGCGATTGCCGGTGAAACTCAAGGACCAGATCCTGATGCGCCGCTTCGGCCTGATCGGCCGCGCCTGAACGCGCTCCACGACTACCGCAGCCGGCGACGCGGCGCTCAGCGCGAGCTGATCGCTTCCAGTATCCGCCGCATCTGGGCCAGGTCCGCCGTGGGCAGTGCGGCCAGCGCCCCGGGGGCATGCTCGGAGATGGCGTGCACGCGCGCCACCATCTGCTTGCCGGCCGGCGTCAGCGCCACCAGCTTGGCGCGGCGATTCTCCGGATGCGGATAGCGCTCGACCAGGCCGCGCCGCTCCAGGTCATTCACCGCGACGGTCGCGGCCGGGGCGTCGGTACTCATGGCGTAGGCCAGGTCGACCAGGGTCAGCGGCGCGTCGACCAGGCGGCGCAGCGCGCGCACGCGGCTGAACGGCAGGCCGGTCATCTCGATGACCTGGCGCCGCCAGTCGCCGCGGCTGTCCATCACCAGTGCCACCAGTTCCTGCCAGACCTGGTCGGCCGCGCTGCCGGCCTTGCGCCGCGCGCTCATCTGGCACCGCCGGCGAGCGGCGCCGGCCCGGCGTCCGCCACAGCGGCATCGTCCATCAGCAAGGCGGCGCGCCGGCTGGAGGCGCGGGCCCAGCCGCTGTTGGACAGCAGGCCCAGCGCGACAACCGCGAGGCCCAGCCCCACCATGATCCACCAGAAGGCGTGCGTCGCCTCGACGAAGGAGGTGCCGGCGGCAACGCGTGTGCCCACCACCGTTCCGGCCACCGCCACGCCCAGGGATGCGCCGATCTGGCGGCTGGTCGAGGCCACCGCCGCCGCCAGGCCGGCCTGGGCCTTGGGCATGCCGGACACGGCGGTATTGGTGATCGGCGCATTGACCAGGCCGAAGCCGGTGCCGAACACCACGTAAATCAACAGCAGCAGGCCCAGCGCCGAGTCCGCGGCGAGTTGCGTCAGCATCACGGCGCTCAGCGCCATCGCCGTGCCGGCCAGCAACAGCGAGGGCCGCGTGCCGTAAGCGCCCACCATGCGCCCGGACAAGGGCGAGCAAATCACGGTGGCCAGCGCCAGCGGCAGGGTGCACAGGCCGGTATGAAATGCCGACAGCCCGCGCACTTCCTGCAGATACAGCGCATTGAGGAACAGGAAGCCGGTGAATGCCGAAAAGCTGCATATCGCGATGGCGGCGGCGCTGCTGAACGGCACGCTGCGGAAAAAGCGCAGGTCCAGCAGGGGATCGACGCGGCGCGGCTCGTACAGCACCAGCCCGATCAGTGCCAGCAGGGACAGCGCGAACAGGCCGACCACCGCTGCCGATTCCCAGTGCAGGCGCGGCCCTTCGATCACCGCGAAGGTCAGCGAGAACAGCGCAGTGATCACCAGCAGCTGCCCCAGGGGATCGATGCGCCGCGCACGCGGCGCCTTCGATTCGGGAATGTGCAGGGCCGCCAGCACGATCGCCGCCGCGCCGATCGGCAGGTTGATCCAGAAGATCGAGCGCCAGCCGATGCTCTGCGTCAGCGCGCCGCCGATGGGCGGCCCCAGCGCCATCGAGATGCCCGCCACCGCACCCCAGAAGCCGATGGCGCGCGCCCGCGCCTTCGGTTCGGTGAAAGTGTTGGCGATGATCGACATCGCCACCGGATTGAGCATGGTCGCGCCCAGCGCCTGCACCACGCGGAAGACGATGAGCTGATGGATGTCGGAAGCCAGGCTGCATAACAGGGAGCCGAACATGAACAGGCTCATGCCGGCCTGGAAGATGCGCCGCCGGCCGAAGCGGTCGGCCATCGAGCCGGCGAACATCAGCAGGCTGGCGACGACCATGGTGTAGGCGTCGATCACCCATTGCAGCCCGGAGATCGAGGCATCCAGATCGCGGCGGATCGACGGCAGGGCGACGTTGACGATGGTCGCGTCCATCGAAACCATCAGCAGGCTGAGACAGCAGATCGCCAGCACCAGGTTCGGCCGCGGCGGACGGGCGGCCGTGGCCGCCTTAACAGTTGTATTCATACAACCATTGTACAGCAACAATCGTCGCATGCAACTTCGCGCGGATAAGGCGGATCGCCGCGGACCGCAAAGGCAGTGCGCCGATGCGAGAACCAGGCCCGGCTTGACAAATTTCCGTATCCGGAGATACTTAAGCAAATGCTTAATCAAAGCCTTGCACTCGATCTGATGTTCCAGGCCCTGGCGGACCCCAGCCGCCGGGCCATGGTGGACCGGCTGTGCCGCGGCCCCACCTCGGTGAGCGAACTGGCCCGGCCGCTGGCGATGTCCCTGCCGGCGGTGGTGCAGCACCTCCAGGTACTGGAGGCGAGCGGGCTGGTGCGCTCCGAGAAAGTGGGACGGGTGCGCACCTGCCACATCGAGCCGCGGGCGCTGCGCACCGCCGAGCAATGGGTCAATGAGCGGCGCACCAACTGGGAACGCCAGCTCGACCGGCTTGGCGACTTTCTCGCCGAGCAGGCGCAGCAGGAGAGCGGCAAGTCCGACAACGGCCCAGCCCGCAAGCCGGGCAGCAAGAGGAAGCCATGAAGCAAGCCATCGCGCATCGCACCTGCTGCAAACAACATCACATCCATGGAAGGAGAACTTCGTGAGCCACCCATCCAGCAGCCGCGCCACCAGTACTTCCGGCATGTCCCTCAAGCTCTACCTGCACCCGCTCTCGTCCTACTGCTGGAAGACGCTGCTCGCCTTCTACGAAAATGGCACGCCGTTCGAGCCGCTGATCGTCGATCTCGGCAACGAGGCCGAGCGCGCGGCGCTGGCCAGGCTGTGGCCGTTCGCCAAGTTTCCGGTGCTGCGCGACGACGCGCGCGACCGCACCGTTCCCGAGTCCAGCATCATCATCGAATACCTGGCGCAGCATTACCCCGGCGCGACGCCGCTGCTGCCGGCCGACGCCGACCAGGCGCGGGAGACGCGCCTGCGCGACCGCTTCTACGATCTTCACGTCCATCAGCACATGCAGAAGATCGTCGGCGACCGCCTGCGCCCGGAGGGCCAGCACGATCCGGCGGGCGTCGAGCAGGCCCGGGCGCAGCTGCGCATCGCCTACGGCATGATCGAGCAGGACATGGCCGGCCGCAGCTGGGCCATGGGCGAGGCCTTCAGCATGGCCGACTGCGCCGCGGCGCCGGCCCTGTACTACGCCGACAAGGTGCAGCCCCTGCGCCCGAGCTACCCGAATACGGCGGCCTATCTGGACCGGCTGATGCAGCGCCCCTGCTTCGCCCGGGTACTACGCGAGGCGCAACCCTACTTCGCGATGTTCCCGCAATAACCCACTGCGACCGAAATCATCTCCATCAAGGAATCGATCATGAGCGAAACATCCGTCATCCACGCCAGCTTCACCATCGACCGCGTCTACCCCGCCGCGCCGTCGCGCGTCTTCGCCGCCTGGGCTTCGGCGGAAGCCAAATCCCGCTGGTTTGTCGGGCCCGCCGGCTGGACCCAGGTGCGCCGCGAACTCGACTTCCGCGTCGGCGGCCGCGAGCACGTGCACGGCCGCTTCGACAACGGCGAGACCACCGCCTTCGACAGCACCTATTACGACATCGTGCCGGACCAGCGCATCGTCTACGTCTACGACATGCGCCACAAGGATGTGCACCTCTCCATTTCGCTGGCCACGGTGGAGTTCAAGCCGGAGGGCAAGGGCACGCGGCTGATCGTCACCGAGCAGGGCGCCTTCCTCAACGGCCGCGACGATCCCGGCGGGCGCGAAGCCGGCACCCGCATCCTGCTCGACCAGCTGGGCAAAGCGCTGCAGTAAGCCGCCGCCACCAGGAGAAAGCCATGAAGCCGGGCATTGTTCATCACGCCACCTTTGTCATCGAGCGTCACTACCCCTTCACGCCGGCGCGGGTCTTCAGGGCCTGGGCCGATCCGGCCGCCAAGGCGCGCTGGTTCGGCAGCAGCGGCGGCGAGTGGAAGTCCGCCGGTCATCCGCTCGAATTCCGCGTCGGCGGCCGCGAGCACCTGAGCAGCACCGGGCCGAACGGAGTGGCTCATATTTATGACGCGCAATATCAGGACATCGTGCCGGACCAGCGCATCATCTACGCCTACACCATGCACCTCGGCGACACGCGCATCTCGGTGTCGCTGACCACGGTGGAATTCATTGCCGCCGCGGGCGGCACGCGCCTGGTCTTCACCGAGCAGGGCGCTTTCCTCGACGGCCACGACAATGTGGCGCAGCGCGAGGCGGGCACGCAGCAGCTGCTGAACAGCCTCGGCAGATCGCTGGTGGACTGAACGGCGACACCGGGCCGGGCGCAACAGCAGGCGCAGGGTGCGGTCCGCTGCCGGCCCCAAGCTGCCGGTCGCGAACGACAGGTATGGGGTGCGGCAGATGCAGCCAAATTGGCTAATCGAGGCTGCCAGGAATTGGTGATCCCCAACGCCTGCGAAGACTGCACAGGGGAGGCGCCTCCCCAACCAGTTTTATTTCACCAGACGGCGACGATCCAGCTCAACACCATAGCCGCGCCTAGTAGCCACAAGGCCGTTGAATAGACGGGCTTGAGCCGGTAGCGGCACGAGAAATCATCGAAATACAGCACGCGCGCGACGGCGCCCTTCGGCGGATCCAGGTGTGCCATGTTCCCTCCCTATATGTCCGAATCCGGTAGCCCGGATACGCTATAGAAATAGCGCTTCGCAGCGCCTGTGCCACCTGGAGCGCGATGGGAGGTCTGAGGCGGCGGAGAGACGGTTCGGGTCTCGGGCGGTGAAGTTCGCCAAGCAGGCAAGGGTGCGCACCGCGCACGGGCCGCAGCGGGCCCGAAGCGGACGGTCGTGAAGACAGCTTTCGGGTAGGCTACTCGCGTGCGCGGTGCGCACCCTTGCGCTTGCTGGTGGACTGAGCGGCGACACCGGGCCGGGCGCAACGGCCCGGCCCCCGGCCTACTCCCAGTAACCCGGCCGCTGGTAGTGCCGGTACAAGTTCTCTTCCTGGGCGCGGCTGAATTCCAACTTCGGATCGTACTCGGGCGCGGCCTTCACCGTGTCCCGCGTCACATCGACCTCGACCACATTCTCCGGCCATTCCAGCCGCTTGATCCAGCGCGGCGGAATCACCACATGCTTGCCGGGCAGCCAATTGCGCGTATCGATCACGATGTAGTGGATTGCCCAGCTTTCGCTGTCGAGCAGGAAATCCTCGAGATGGCCGATGGCGTCGTCGCTGGCCAGGATGCGATAGCCGCTCACTTCCACGGCGCTGCGCAGATGCGGATCGTTGCGGCTTTCAGCGGATTCGACCAAGGCATCATCGGCGGCCGGCATGACTGCAGTCGGCATCACTGGAACCGGCATCGCGCCCCAGAGCAGCGAGCCGCCGAGATAGTCGGGATAGCCGTAGTAGCCGGAGTACTCCATCTCGTACTGCCGCGACACCGGCTTGTCGCTGTCGATCGGCGGGCTGCCCTTGACCTGCTCGCGCGTCAGCCGCACCTGCACCGTGCGCTTGTCCCAGTCGATGCCGCTCACCGCCATCGGCGAGATCAGCACCTTGCGATCCTCCAGCCAACTGCCGGCGTCCACCACCAGGTAACGCGCGGCCCAGCGCCGGTCGTCGAAGTAGACGTCCTTGACCTTGCCGATCTCGCCATCGGTCGCACCGATCGACATGCCGATCAGCTTTTCCATGCGATAGAGCATCATCCTTCTCCGGTAAGCGGGGGTTCTGCCCGCGTGCGCATCCGCTTCGGCGGGATTGACGAAGCGGACCTTGAAGCCTGCGCCCGGACAACGGCTGATGCAGTTCCGGTCGGAGGGCTGGTTTGCGGCAGCCGGATGACCCCTGTGCAGGAGGCTCCATCCATACCGCCACGGCGGCGCACCGGCCTGGCGTTTCATGCGGGGCCGGATGGCCCTCCATCCTGTGACCCCGCAAGCAGGGCCCTGGTTCCGCCGGTCCATACCCGGCGCGGCCGATCCGGCGCCCGCGCGCTCGCGATGCGCCACCGCGCATGCGAAGATGATTGCGGACCTTTCGATGATCCTGCGCTGAACGTGTTTCACGATTCCCTGCTGTTGCTGCTCGCCTTCCTGCTGGTGCTGCTCAACGGCTTCTTCGTCGCCGCCGAGTTCGCCATCGTCAAACTGCGCAATACGCGCGTCGCCGAGCTGCGCCAGGTCGGCGGCTGGCGCGGCCATGCCCTGGCCCGCGTGCATGGACAGATGGATGCCTATCTCTCCGCCTGCCAGCTCGGCATCACCCTGGCCTCGCTGGCCCTGGGCTGGATCGGCGAGCCGGCCTTCGCCCACCTGGTGGAGAAGCCGCTGGGCTGGGCCGGGCTGCAACTGGATCGCGCGGCGGTGGAGGCCATCGCCTTCGTCGTCGCCTTCTCGCTGATTTCGTTCCTGCACATCGTCATCGGCGAGCTGGCGCCCAAGTCCATGGCGCTGCGCCGGCCGGAGTCGGTGTCGCTGTGGACCGCGCTGCCGCTGTGGCTGTTCTACTGGCTGATGTACCCGTTCATCTGGCTGCTCAACAACAGCGCCAACCTGGTGCTGCGCCTTGCCGGCCTGAACCGCGCCGGCGACGAGCACCAGGCGCACTACTCGCCGCGCGAGCTGCGCTCCATCCTGCACAGCAGCCGCCCGGCGATGGAAGGCGAGGAACGCGACACCACTGCATTGGCCAAGCATGCGCTGGAACTGCCGGAGCTGGATGTGAGCGAGCTGATGCGGCCGCTACGCGAGATGAGTGCGATCCGCGACGGCCAGAGCCACGCCGAAGTGCGCCGCATCCTGCAGCAGCAGCACTACAGCCGCTACCCCCTGCTCGACGGGTCGGACCAGGTGCTCGGCGTGCTGCACGTCAAGGACATCCTCGAAGCGCTGCTCGACAGTCCCGGCGCGGACTTCCCCGCCCGCCTGCGTCGGCGGCTGCACCAACCGCTGATCGCGCGCGAGGACGACAGCCTGGCCGAGCTGCTGCGCCGCTTCCGCCACGGCAGCTCGCACTTCGCCCTGGTGATGGACCAGGACTACCAGCGCAGCGGCTTCCTCACCCTGGAAGACCTCCTCGAAGCCCTGCTCGGCGAGATCAGCGACGAGCACGAGGCGCGGCGGCCGCAGCAGGTGCAGCGCCAGCCGCAGAAACTCAAGGACGGCCATTGGATGGCGCGCGGCGACACTCCCATCTTCATGGCCGAACGCGAGCTTGGCCGCAGCATCGCCGGTACCGAGGAGTCCAGCACCCTCGCCGGCCTGCTGATGGAGCGGCTCGACCGCATGCCCGCCGAAGGCGATGTGGTGGAGCAGGACGGCGTGCGCATCGAGGTGCTGCGGGTCAGCGGCGCGCGGGTCGAATCCGTGCAGTTTTCCGCAAGCGTCGAAGAGGACGGCTTGCCGGAGGGCTGAGCCGATTCCGCTGCGCCCCCGCGGGCATTACCGGGCATTGCAACGCCCGCGGCGGTTCGTGCATCAAACACCGGCGGGGTAAAATTTCCCGGAATTGCCGGTACTTGGGCGATCCGCCCCTAATAAATGGACTTGAATACACTGTCGCTGTCGATTTCGCCGCCGCTGCTTCGACGCAGCAGTAGAGCCCGGATTGCTCCGGCCCGTACTGAACAGGAGTTTTGACGATGCGATTCATGATTCTGCGCAAGGCCGACCGCGATACCGAAGCCGGCGTGATGCCGGAAGAGCAGCTGATCGCCGCGATGACCGATTACAACGAGCAGCTGGTCAAGGCCGGCGCGATGCAGGCCGGCGAAGGCCTGCACCCCAGCGCCAGGGGCCAGCGGGTCAAGTTCAGCGGCGGCAAGCCGCGCATCATCGACGGCCCCTTCACCGAGGCCAAGGAGCTGGTCGCCGGCTTCACCATGATCGACGTCGAGTCGAAGCAGGCGGCGATCGACTGGGTCAAGCGCTGGCCGGTGCAGGACGGCGACGGCAACGTCGAGATCGAAATCCGCGAAGTGGGCTGCGCGGCGGGCATGGAAGGGCATAGCCCGGGTGCCGAGGCCGCAGCCGCGCCGCAGGACGGTCCGGTGCCGGGGCGCTACATGGTGATGCTCAAGGCCACCCCGGAGACCGAGGCCGGCTACCTGCCGGACCAGAAGCACCTGGACAAGATGACCCTGCGCAACCTGGAAAGCGCGCGCACCGGCATGCTGCTGGCCGGCGATGGCCTGCAGCCGAGCCGACTGGGTACACGCGTCAAGTTCGCGAACGGCAAGCCCAAGGTGATCGACGGCCCCTTCGCCGAAGCCAAGGAGCTGATCGCCGGTTTCTGGATCCTGCAGGCGCACTCGAAAGAGGAAATCGTCGAGTGGGTGAAGAACTATCCCTTCCCCCTCAAGGACGAAGCCGAGATCGAAATCCGCAAGGTCTTCGACGCGGCGGACTTCGGCGAGGCGTTCACGCCGGAGCTGCGCGAAGCCGAAGAAAGCCAGCGCGCGCGCATCGCCGGGTCGGGCAAGCCGCTGACGCCAAAGCCCTAACGCCGCAAGCAGATGAGTAAAAGGGCGAGGCGTTCTGCCCCGCCCTTTTGCGTTCCCTGCGACAGCGCGGACTACGGCGAGACGCTGTCCTTGGCCGCCGGAGCTGCGGCATCGAAAGACTGCCGCTGCTCGCGGTTGAGCATGGCGTAGAGCAGCTCGTTGGCCCGGCGGGCATGGGCTTCGAGAGCGGTGAGCAGCTTGATCTGTTCGCCGGCCAGGTGCTGGAACTGCGTGTTGCTGCCATCCATGGGGCTATCCTCCAATTGGTATGCCACCACGCTACGGGGTATGCCGGCCCCGCTCAAGGCGGTAGGCCACATATAAAAAATTAAAAAATTCGGTCTGGCGTGTCGATTTCGGGATTCGGCGTTCGACGTATCCATGTAAGCAGGCTTGAAACGGTCGGAATCCCGCCCGGAAAGCCAGTCCCAATCGAAACAAAGCGAACAGACCAGGAGAGACAAACATGCGATTCATGATGATCCTGAAGGCCACCAGGAACAGCGAAGCCGGCCTGATGCCGAGCGCCGAGCTGCTCACCGCCATGGGCAACTACAACGAGGAACTGGCGAAATCGGGCGTAATGCTCGACGGTGCCGGCCTGCAGTCCAGCGCCAAGGGCGCGCGCATCCACTTCCGCGGCGGCAAGCGCAGCGTCGTCGACGGGCCTTTCGCCGAAACCAAGGAACTGATCGCCGGCTTCTGGATGATCCAGGTGAAGTCGAAGGAAGAAGCGATCGAGTGGGCCAAGCGCTGCCCCGATCCGATGCCGGGCGAGGACGCGCAGATCGAGTTGCGCCAGGTGTTCGAGGCGAGCGACTTCGCCGATGCGCCGGCCGAGGTGCTGGAGCAGGAAGCCCGCCTGCGCGCCGCCGCCAAGCACAGCTGAAGGAGACGACCATGCAAGCTTCCCTGCAAGTAGCGCCCTACCTGTTCTTCAACGGCAACTGTGAAGCCGCCTTCCGCTTTTACGCGCAATGTCTCGGCGGCAAACTCGCCATGATGATGCGCCACAGCGACGCCCCAGCCGGCACCCCGATACCGGAGGGGAGCAGCGACCTCATCATGCACGTCCGGCTCGAACTGCCCGGCGGCCAGGTGCTGATGGCCTCGGACGAAATGCCCGGCCAGCCGCACCAGGTCGCCGGCTTCCGCGTCTCGCTGTCGGTAAAGGAAGTGGCCGAAGCGGAGCGCCTGTACCAGGCGCTGTCGCAGGACGGCACGGTGGTCATGCCCCTGCAGGCCACCTTCTGGTCGGCCAGCTTCGCCATGTTCTCCGACCGCTACGGCACGCCGTGGATGATCAACTGCGAACTGCACGGCTGAGCCACGCACACAACCAGTAAACATCAAAGGGAAAACACCTAATGTTCAAAATCATCGCCATCGTCGCCGTGGTCGTACTGGCCGGCGTGCTCATCTATGCCGCTACCCGCCCGGATACCTTCAGCGTGCAGCGCAGCCTCGCCATCAAGGCGCCGCCGGAGAAGATCTACGCCCTCATCGCCGACTTCCGCAAATGGGGCGAATGGTCGCCCTACGAGAAGCTCGATCCCGCCATGCAGCGCAGCTTCAGCGGCGCCGACAGCGGCCAGGGCGCGGTCTACGCCTGGGACAGCAAGGGCAAGGCCGGCGCGGGACGGATGGAGATCACGCAGACCACCGCGCCGAACAGCATCGTCATCCAGCTCGATTTCGTAAAGCCGTTTGAAGCCCACAACACCGCCACCTTCACCCTGCAAGGCGAGGGCGATGCGACCAGGGTCAGCTGGACCATGTCCGGCCGCGCGAACTACTTCCACAAGCTGCTGAGCGTGTTCCTCAACATGGACCAGCTGATCGGCAAGGACTTCGAGACCGGGCTGGATAACATCAAGCGCATCACCGAGCAGCAGTGAGCATCGACAGGCCCTAGACTGAAGCCATGAGCACTTCGCCCACCCACCGCGCCGTCGACGCGGTCTGGAGAATCGAGTCGGCCAGGGTCATCGCCACGCTGGCGCGGATGGTGCGCGACGTGGGGCTGGCCGAGGAGCTGGCGCAGGATGCGCTGTTGTCGGCGCTGGAACAGTGGCCGCAGTCGGGCGTGCCGGACAATCCCGGCGCCTGGCTGGTGACCGCGGCCAAGCACCGCGCCATCGACTACTTCCGCCGCGACAAGATGCAGGAGCGCAAGCACCAGCAGCTCGGCTACGAGATGGACCTGGAGCAGGAGACCGCCGACGCCGAGCGCGCCGCGCGCATCGACGCGGAGATGGACGACGACATCGGCGACGATCTGCTGCGCCTGGTCTTCACCTCCTGTCACCCGGTGCTCTCCACCGAGGCGCGGGTGGCGCTGACCCTGCGCCTGCTCGGCGGCCTCACCACCGACGAGATCGCCCGCGCCTTCCTGGTGCCGGAGCCGACCATCGCCCAGCGCATCGTGCGCGCCAAGCGCACCCTGGCCGAGGCGCGGGTGCCATTCGAGGTGCCGCGCGCGGACGAGCTGGCGGCGCGCCTGTCCTCGGTGCTGGAAGTGATCTACCTGATCTTCAACGAGGGCTACTCCGCCACCGCCGGCGACGACTGGATGCGCCCGGCACTGTGCGAGGAAGCGCTGCGCCTGGGCCGCATCCTGGCCGGGCTCGCGCCGCTGGAGCCGGAGGTGCACGGCCTGGTCGCGCTGATGGAGATCCAGGCCTCGCGCGCCGCCGCCCGCACCGGCCCCGGCGGCGAGCCGGTGCTGCTGATGGAGCAGAACCGCACGCGCTGGGACCAGTTGCTGATCCGCCGCGGCCTCGCCGCGCTGGAGCGAGCGGCGGAACTGACCGGCACGCTCGGCCCCTATGCGCTGCAGGCCGCCATCGCCGCCTGCCATGCGCGGGCGCGCACGGGGGAGGAGACCGACTGGAAGCGCATCGTCGCGCTGTACGACGGCCTGGCGCAGCTGATGCCCTCGCCGGTGGTGGAGCTGAACCGCGCAGTCGCGCTGACCATGGCCTTCGGCCCGGCGGCGGGGCTGGAGCTGGTCGATACCCTGGTGGGCGAACCGGCCATGGCCAACTATCACCTGCTGCCGAGCGTGCGCGGCGACTTCCTGTTCCGCCTCGGCCGCTATGAAGAAGCGCGCAGCGAGTTCGAGCGCGCCGCCTCCATGACCCGCAACTCGCGCGAACGCGCCCTGCTGCTGGACCGCGTTGCCGCCTGCGGCAGCCCGTCGGATCAGCCGCAGCCGCGCACGCACTGATTGCGTCCGATGTCGGCCAGCATGCTTGCGCAATCCGGATACCGATATTTATACCCGGGTATTATTGACGCACTATTTTCATCCGGGTATTATTTGCCGCACCTGAATTTGCCCGAGCAAGCCGCCGTGAACGACACCCGCTTTCCACCCTGCACCGCTTTCGATGGCCAGCGCCGTCTGGCTGCCGGCCCGCTCGACCAGGTGGCCCTGGCGGTCAAGACCGCGACCGAAGGCGGGGCGCAGGGACCCGTGCTGATTTACGGCGACGACAGCGGCCGCGTCGTCGACGTCGACACACGCGGCACGCAGCGCCAGGTGCTGGCGCGGCTGGCACAGGCTTATCCCGCTGCGCCCTCCACCCCGGCCGCCGAGGCGGAGCCGGCGGAGGCCGAACCGCGCGGACGCGGACGGCCGAAGCTCGGCGTGATCGCACGCGAAGTCACGCTGCTGCCGCGCCACTGGGACTGGCTGGGCGCGCAACCCGGCGGCGCCTCGGTGGCGCTGCGCAAGCTGGTGGAAACGGCGCGCCGCGACAACCGCGCCACCGAACAGGGCCGGCGCATGCGCGACGCCGCCTATCACTTCATGTCCGCCATGGCCGGCGACCTGCCCGGCTTCGAGGAAGCCGCGCGGGCGCTGTATGCCAAACAGCGCGAACGCCTGGTCGAGCTCATCGCCGGCTGGCCAGCGGATCTGCGCGACCACGCCATCCGGCTCGCCTTCGGCGACGGCGAGCCTGAAGCCACGAATACCTGAGGCCACCATGCCCCGGCGACGCAACAGCAAGGACATCCTGACCCGCTTCCTGTGGGAGGTGTGGAACAAGGGCAACGTCGACGCGGCGGACCAGTTCCTCGCGCCGAAGTACACCATCCATCACGATCCGGGCGATCCCTGGCACCAGCAGGAGCTGGACCTCGCCGGCTTCAAGGAGCGGGTGCGGCAATCGCGCGCACCGTTCCCGGACCAGTACTTCGAGTTGCAGGAACTGTTCGCCGAGGGCGATGCGGTGATCGCCACCTGGCTGTGGAGCGGCACCCATCAGGGCGACCTGCCCGGCTTCCCGGCCAGCGGCAGGCGCATCAGCATGTCCGGCGCCACCGTCTATTACTTCGAGGACGATCGCATCTGCGGCCACTGGCAGGTCAGCGACCGCCTCGGCGTGTTGCAGCAGTTGCGCAATGCGCCCGCCTGAAACACGCCGGCTCTACAATGGGCCAGTCAAGAATCAGGCAGGACCTCATGGAAGCCGCAACGATCAATCCACAAGCCGCTTCAGGGCCGGCGCTTTACGCGGAGCTGCGCGACAGCGCCGCGGCCCTGTTCAGCGGCGAACGCAATGCCATCGCCAACGCCGCCAACCTCGGCGCCCTGCTGTGGCAGGCCCTGCCCGGCCTCAACTGGGCCGGGTTTTATTTATGGAGCGGCGAAGACCTGGTGCTGGGCCCGTTCCAGGGCAAGGTCGCCTGCGTGCGCATCGGCCTGGGCAAGGGCGTCTGCGGCCGTGCCGCGCAGGAGCGCAAGACGCAGATCGTCGCCGACGTGCACGCCTTCCCCGGCCACATCGCCTGCGATGCGGACTCGCGTTCGGAAATCGTGGTGCCGCTGACCCTGGGCCAGCGCCTGCTCGGGGTGCTCGACCTGGACAGCCCGCTGCTGAACCGCTTCGACGCAACCGACGCCGCCGGGCTGGAAGCGCTGGCGCAACTGTGGATCGGCGCCAGCGATCATCCCTAGAGCGAATTTCCACAACCACACATGACTCCCCTCTCCCGCCTGCGGGAGAGGGGTTGGGGGAGAGGGCGCTTTTCCCCGCGCCACAGCCCTCTCCCGGCCTTTCAGGCCACCCTCTCCCGCAAGCGGGAGAGGGGAAAACCTATATGCGCCGCGACCTACTTCGCGGCGACTTCCGTCACCAGCACCGGCTTGTCGCGGTAACGCTCGGGAAACAGCCGCTTCAGGTTGCGGACCTTGGGCAGATCGTTGATCGCAATATAGGGATAGCTGGGATTCAGCGCCAGGAAATCCTGGTGGTAGTCCTCCGCCGGATAGAAGCCCTGCGCCGTTTTGGTTTTGGTGACGATGGGCTGATGGAACACAGCGGCCTTGTCGAGCTGCGCGATATAGGCATCCGCCACCCGCTGCTGCATGGCGTCCTGCGGGAAGATGGCGGAGCGGTACTGCGTGCCGCTGTCCGGCCCCTGGCGGTTGAGCTGCGTCGGATCGTGCGCCACCGAGAAATAGATCTGCAACAGCTGGCCGTAGCTGATCTGCTTCGGGTCGTAAGTGATCTGCACCGATTCGGCATGGCCGGTATCGCCCTCGCCGACCCGCTCGTAATGCGCAGTATCCGGGCCACCGCCGGCATAGCCGGACACCGCGCGGCTCACACCCTTGACGTGCTGGAACACGCCCTGCACGCCCCAGAAGCAGCCGCCGGCCAGCACCGCCGTTTCGGAGCCGCTGCTTGCAGCCACCGGCTCATCGACCACGGGCGGCGGCACCGGCCGCGCCTGCTCTTCCGAGCGGGCCGGAAACTGCCACAACAGGAAAGCGAAAGCGGCGGCGCCCAGCACGGCAAACCATTTATTCATGAGGGAAGCTCCGATGAAGATGAGCGGGCTGCGCGCTAGCCGAAAGTGAAGGCGAACGCTTCGGCGCCCGCGTCGAGGAATTCGATCTCGAAAGTGCGGTCGCGGATCGCGCCGCTCTGGCGGATCAGCTGGTAGAGGCGTTGCCCGGTGATGCTGCCCTGGCCCTGCGCGTCGGTATCGACACCATGGCTGGCATCAGGCGCCTGGCCGTCGAGCAACACGCGGAAGCGCACCGGCTTGCCGTCGGCGCCCGGCCCCAGCACCAGGTGCAGGTCGCGCGCATGGAAGCGGTAGACGATGCGGCCCGAAGATTTATCCAGCACGGCATTCTCGTCATGCACGGTCCAGGCGCCGCTCAGCCCCCACTGGTTCAAGGTCAGCGACGCCGGCGCGGCGTAGACCTGCGAGCGATCGTGGACTTCACCGCCGGAGGAAGCGAAATTTTCCGCGCGGCTGTAACCGACGTAGGTTTCCGGCGACTGCACATCGGCATCGTCCGGCGCCAGTCCGACGCCACTGGTATCGGCTTCGACCAAAGCACCGGCGGCGGTGGTCTTGCCGGCCTCGGCGAGCAATTGCCGGATCACCATTTCGGACTGGTCGTACTCGCCTTCGCCGAAGTGGTGGTAACGCACGCGTCCCTGCGCATCGACGAAATAATGCGCCGGCCAGTACTGGTTGCCGAAGGCGCGCCAGATCGCGTAGTTGTTGTCGATGGCCACGGGATAGGTGACCTTCAGGTCCTGCACCACGCGCCGCACATTGTCGAGGTTCTTCTCGAAGGCGAACTCCGGCGCATGCACGCCGATCACCACCAGGCCCTGGTCGCGGTACTTCTCCGCCCAGGCGCGCACATAGGGCAGCGCGCGCAGGCAGTTGATGCAGGAGTAGGTCCAGAAATCGACCAGCACCACCTTGCCGCGCAGCCCTGCACTGGTGAGCGGCGCCGAATTGAGCCACTCCACCGCGCCGTCCAGCGAGGGCAGCTCGCCTTCCACCGGCAAGCCGCTCGCGGCCTGCGGCCCGCTCCGTGCGGCCATCATCATGCCGGGCCCGCCGCTCATGACGGCAGCGGAGTCCGGCGCGGCGCTCTGCGCCTGCGGATGGAAGCGGTCGAGGAAGCCCTGCTCCAGGCTCGCCGTCCGCGCCAGCGACAGCCGCGTCAGCAAGCCGGTATCCAGCCCCAGCGCAATCGCGGCGACGCCGGCCAGCACGGCCACACCGAGCCCGCGCCGCACCCATTCGCCGACGCCGAGCGAACGCTTCAAGGCAGCGAAGACGCGCCCGCCGATGAGCAGGGCGGCGGCCAGGGAAGTGGCGGCGCCCAGGCCATAAGCGAGCAGCAGCAGCGAGGTGTGCCTGCTGGCGCCCTGCAGCGCCGCACCGGTGAGCAGCAGGCCGAGAATCGGGCCGGCACAGGGCGACCACAGCAGGCCGGTGGCGACGCCAAGCAGGAACGAAGGCGCCACCGAGGACTTGCCCTGGGCCTCATTGGCGGATTGCGACAGGCGCGCACCGACAGCGACCAGCGGCCGCGTCAGCCGGTCCGCCAGCTCCGGAAACACCAGGGTCAAGCCAAAGAACCCGAGCAGCAGGATGGCAGCGTAACGGCCGTATTCATTGGCCTGCACCGCCCAGCCGCCGCCGACCGCGGCCAGCGTCGCCACCAGGGCGAAGGTGATGGCCATGCCGAGCAGCAGCGGCAGGCCGCTGCGCACGAAGGGCTGGCCGGCGCGCGCGAACACGAACGGCAGCACCGGCAGGATGCAGGGACTGAGTATGGTCAGTACCCCGCCGAGATAGGCCAGCAGCAGAAGCAACATGGGACTCCGCGGGAAACGCCGAAAGCTCAGGCCGTGGCGGCCCTGAAGGTCATGGCCACGCCATTCATGCAATAGCGCAGTCCGGTAGGCGGCGGGCCGTCGTCGAAGACGTGGCCGAGGTGCCCGCCGCAGCGGCTGCAGCGCACTTCGGTGCGCTCCATGCCGAGGGAGCGGTCGCTGTGCTCGAGCACCGCCTTGTCCAGCGGCTTCCAGAAGCTGGGCCAGCCGGTGCCGCTGTCGAACTTGGTCTGCGACGAAAACAGGTCCTGCGCACAGCCGGCACAGGTGAAGACGCCGCTGCGATGCTCGTCGTTGAGCGGGCTGCTGTACGGCCGCTCGGTACCTTCCTGGCGCAGCACGGCGTACTGGCCGGGGCTCAGCAGCTTGCGCCACTCCGCATCGGTATGGGTCACTGTGAAAGTCTCCGTGGTAGCGGCCTGGACGCGCGATCCGCCCAGCATCCGAATGCCGACCAGGGCCAGCGCAATACCCGCCGCGCCGCCGCTGAGCAGGCGCCTTCTGTTACGGTCCATCGGCCATCTCCTGGGCGCAGATCCGGCGAGGAATGCCGGACTTTTCGCCATGCGGGCAGCTTAGCAAGCGCCGGTGACGGCACCAGCGCCGGGCGTACGGAGAATATGTCCGGGCGTCCCGCAGGCGCGGCGTCGACAGGCCCTAGGCGACGGCCCGGGACATGATGAAATCCTCGTGCAGCTCGGCGCCGACCGCAAAGCGCTGCTCACCGACCACCCGGAAGCCGAGCTTGCGGTAGAACGAGATGCCGCGGGCATTGTGCCGGGACACACCCAGCCACAGGGCATCGTGCTCGCCTGCATGCGCCTGTTCCAGCGCCACGCCGAGCAGGGTCTGGCCGACGCCGGTGCCGTGGAACTGGCTCAGCACATACAGCCGGCGCAGCTCCAGCGGCCGCAGCGCCGGCACCTCGGGCGGACAGACGGCCCGGCACAGCATCAGGTAGCCGACCAGGCGCTGGTCCATTTCCGCAGTGACCAGCGAGGTCTGCGGACACGCCAGGTGGGCGCGGAATTTCTCCGGGCTCAGCTCGGTGCGGATATAGGCCTCCAACTCTGCCGGCGGCGTGGAGGGCGGGCAGGCCAGCGCGAAAGTCGCTGCGCCGATGGCGGCCAGCGACTCGGCATCTTCCAGCTGCGCCGGACGTGTACGGAAACGCATAAGGCAATCGAATGAACCGGACGGTAGGTAATCGGCAAATCCGCCGCAATGCCGCCATCCCGGAATAGTGCGGCGGCAGCGCTGCCGGCTATCCGCCACAGGCGGATACAGGTGGACCGCGGCATGGAAAACGTTATATTCCTGAATATATAACGCAGCGCAAATATAGCGCATTTCCTGCCCGGGCAGACCTGCAGACGCGGCGGCGCCGGAAATCTGCCGCAGCGCTTTCCGGAAAAATTGGCATCTATTTTGCTACATATAATCAGCCGCCCATCGCAGAGCGGCCCAAGGACACCGACGTCCACGCCTGGCATCACTGCCATCGCGTGGATTTTTTTTGCCCGGCGCAGTGCGCGGGCCGCGCTTTGAGAGGAAAAGTTTTGGTTTACCCGTGGAGATTCTCCCTCGCCACGGACTCCGCCGTTACCGGGAACGATCTTGCCCATGCACCGGCTCCCCCGCCGCCGCAGGCCTGACCGGAACGGCACTCCCGGCTCGTGCTGCCCTGTACGAGCCGGGTCTTTTATTTGTCTTGCATTGGCACCGCTGACCCGCCACACCACCCGATCGAGAGCCGACATGAGCCGCTGCAAACCGCTGACCATGCTGTTGCTGTGCACCGGCCTGCTGGCCGCTCCCGCCATGGCCATCGAAGTGCCGCCGCCGCCCGCGCCGACGGCGCCCAATGCCGTCAACGTCGGCTGGATGGTGTTCGTCCCCGCCACCATCACCATCGCCGCCGGCACCACCATCACCTGGACCAATGCCGACGACTCCAACCACATGGTCAAGTTTCCCGACCAGAAAAGCCCCAGGCTGGACAAGGGCTCGACCTGGTCCCGCACCTTCAGCACGCCGGGCGAATACCCCTACCAGTGCGGCATCCACGGGCCGCGCATGACCGGCACGGTGATCGTCAAGTAACCTCATTCCTTCCTGGTCGCCTACGGCAGCAGTCCGGAAGCGCCCTTGCAGGCAGCGAATACCGCGGCCGGCGACTGGCCGTGGGCGGCCTCGAACACGGCCCGGCTGCAATAGGTCGCCTGCGGCGAATAGGCGCCCATGACACGCGCGGGATCGCCGCCGGACGGCACGTTCTGCGCCGCCTGGTCGAAGCCGGCATTGGGCAGCATATTGCGCAGGATGACGGCCCCGGTGTCGGCGGTCGGACCGTAAGGCAGGAAGTTGAAGCCGTCGGCGGTGTCGGCATTGGCCGGACGCTGCGCAGGATCGGCAATCACCACGGTGTAGTACCCAGTGACATCGAGCACGGCGTCGCGGTCGGTGATGCAGGCGGAGACCTGCTGCGTGTCGTAGTCGTTCTGGCAGATGGACCAATAGCGCAGCTGCGGCGCCGACGCGCCGCCGGCCTGGTCGGTGAAGCCCGGCGCCTGGCCGCGGATCAGCTGTATCGGGCCATCCTTGAGCGTGGTGGTGGCATAGATGTAGGCGATGTCCTGGTTGCGGAAATAGCCCTTGCTCAGCACATCGCCGCCATAGGATTTGAACTGCGGCGGATTCTGCGGCGGCGACGGCACCAGGGTCTGGTGCTGCGCGCTGCTGGATTGAATGAAGCCGTCGTACAGCGCCTGGCAGTTGGCGGCATCGGGCGTCCGCGACAGGGGCACATCGCCGCCGGCGCTGTGCAGCACCAGTTGCGGCAGCTGGTAGCCGCCGTCCGCCGCCGTGCCGTTCCCCGGCACGTAGACCCGCAGCATCAAATAGCTGCGCTTCTGCCCGGTGATCGTGGTGATGAGGTCGGTGCCGCGATACAGCGTGTTCGGCGCGGGCACTGCGGGCGCATTGCGGAAATCCAGGTAGGCGGTGTAGGCGCCGCCGGAACCGGCGCCACTGCGCTGGGTAATAGCGTTGAACGTATTGCGGCTGCCCGAATCGGGCTGGATCAGATAATCGGGCAAATGATCCTTGGCCGCGCCGCTGCCGTCGTAGACGTGCAGCGAGAAGTAACGCGCATCGAGGTAATTGCCGGAGATCTGCAACTGCATGTCCGCACTCGGGCTGGACGGTCCCACCGCGATCCAGTAAGTGGCACTGGTTTCCGGGAAGGCGACATTGTGGTCCTGCGAGTCGAACGCCGGGAACCAGTCGCAACCGACCTGGAAGCTGGCATTGTCGGGCGGGATGTTGCCGCTGCCTGAGCTGCTGCCCGAACTACTGCTTGAGCCGCTGCCCGAGCTACTGCTTGAGCTGCCGCCCGAACTACTGCTCGAACTGCTGCTTGAGCTGCCGCCCGAGCTGCTGCTCGAGCTGTTCTCGGCTTCCGGTGTTGAAGTGGACGCGGAGCCGCATCCGCCGGCGAGCAGGCCGGACAACAATCCGGCAACGAGGGTGCGGATACGCATATGCGAATCAAGCCTGGTGAAAACTTCTGGAAAACGGTGGCGCAGCGCATTGAAGCCGCGGCGTGGCATAGGCGAGGAAACAGGTCGTGTCATGAAGACTAGCCGCAATGCGGCCTCCGATATGTACGGCTGCGCACATTCGGCTCTCTCCATGCAGCCGCATTGCATCGCGCACCGACGCCAGCCTAGGAATTTCCGGCCTCGTCCTGCCTGGTTTGTGCAATGGCTTCCGGCCTGCGGCCACTGAAGGCAATCGCCGCGGGCAGCAGATGAAGCAGAGCCAGCAACGGAGCGATCGAGCTGGCCAGCCGCGCACCGACGATCAGCTTGAGCAGCCTCGTCACCAGTTCCGGGCGCTGGATCAGGAAGCGCATCGTCATGCTGCGCGGGTAGCCGCCGCCGGTGGTAGCCGTCGGCGCCAGCCGCTGTGCCACCACCTGACGCTGCAGCTGGAGCTGTCTGCGGATCGACTGGCGCTGCTCGGCCAGCGATGGTTTGTCGGCTGTCACAGACTGTTCTTCAGCACGCCGGCATCCGCGGCGAGTTCTTCGCGTGTAGCCGCAAAGGTTTGTGCACCCAGCGCGGACCAGACCTGAAAACGCCACCAGGCCGCGGCCACACCGCAGCCGTAGAACAGGATCAGGCAGAGCAGAGCGGGAATGCGATAGGCCGTTTCCCAGCTTGTCGCCAGAATCAACACACCGCCGAACAGCAGGATGCACAGCAGGCAGGCGAACCCGAGCAGGGTGGCGAGCAGCATCTTCAGCAGGCGATTTTTCTCCTCTTCCCATTCGACCCGCGCCAGATGCCCGTGCAGCAATGTCTGCACCAGCAGGGCGCCGCTCGCCGACTGCAGCAGCCGCGCCACGTCCAGCAGCCTGACGCCGCCCGGCTCGCCGCCCGCCTTCGGCCGCGGCTGGATTGCTTCCACAGCCATCGGCTAGATACGGCGCGCGAGCACGAAACCCAGAAGGAAGCCCGCCGCTGCGCCGATGCCGACGGCGTTCCACGGCTGCTGGTGCACATATTGATCGGTGACAGCGACTGTCTTGCGGGCCTGCTGGGCGATCGCGTCACCCATTTCCTCGACCGAGGCTTTCGCCGCCGCGATGCGCTTGCCCAGCTTCGCCTTGGCTGCCGCCAGGTCTTCACCGCTGAGCGTGGTGGTCGACTTGACCATGTCTTCGACGTCGGCGAGGAAATTATTCAATTCGAGAGATATGCCGGAGGCTGCATCGGCGGCCGGCTTGGAACCGGGCTTGGTGGAGTTCGATTCGGTTTGCATGGCGGGTGCCTGGTGAATGCTGCTATGGACGGCGAGAGGGCCGGCATGCGGTTGCTGCTATGAAACCACCGCAACCCGATCACGACTCGTAACAGGTGGGTGTCGACAATGTGGCGAAAGGCGAATCGTGTCTGTACGTAAGCGCACGCAGTCGAAGGTTTTCCGGCACCAGGTGTTTTCGATGAAGGTTTGCGCCCGGGGCAGGGCCGCAGCAAGGTGCGCCTAACCTTGCTGCTTTTGGCGGCCATGCAAAACACCGCGCCCAACCAATAGCCCCGGCCACCGAGTGTAAGGAATTGGAAAGTCCGCACCGCTACTTTGATTGTCTGCCGCACCCTCTGTCTATGCAGCTCGCACATCTGGCATATTGGGCGGCCGGCGCAGTATCGCCGCGGCTGTAAAAAGGAATTCAAGGAATGTCAGGCCCGGAGCAGTCAGGGCAAAGCGGCGGAGCCGATCCGCCCGCGCCCGATCCGGAACGTGCGTTGTTCCAGTCTGCACCATCGGGGAGATTCACCATGCACCAGATTTCGCCCGCCCTCCTGCCCACCCGCCGCGGCGGCTACGCACCCTGGTGCATCGGACTGTTGTGCGCCTGCCTGGCCTTGCCGGCGGCGGCCGACACCGCGGCCGCACCGGACAGCAAGGCCCTGCTCGGCGCCCAGGCCGACGATGCCAACTGGATCCTCCCCGGCAAGACCTATCAGAGCAACCGCTACACCGCGCTGACCCAGATCGACCGGCATAACGTCGGCACGCTGGGCAAGGCCTGGCGCACCAATATCGCCGACGACGGTGAGCAGGAAGCCTCGCCCATCGTCTACAACGGCGTCATGTACATCTCCACCCCGCACGACGGCGTGCTGGCGCTGGACGCCGCCAGCGGCAAGCTGATCTGGCAGGCCGCCTACAACCCCGCCTATGTGCTGTCCTTCGCCGTGAACCGCGGCGTCGGCCTGGCCGACGGCAAGATCTTCCTCGCCACCCAGGATTGCCGCGTCGTCGCGCTCGATGCGAGCAACGGCAAGACCCTGTGGAGCGTGCCCGGCTGCCGCGACAGCAGCAACAGCTTCTATTCGATGGCGGCCTACGTCTTCAAGGACAAGGTCATCGTCGGCACCGGCGGCGGCGACTACGGCAACATCGGCATGGTCAGCGCCTTCAGCACCGCGGACGGCAAGCGCCTGTGGGACTGGCAGACCATACCCGGCCCCGGCCAGCCCGGCCATGACACCTGGCCCGGCGATTCCTGGAAGCACGGCGGCGCCGATGTGTGGAGCGGCGTCAGCATCGACCCCGACACCGAAACCCTGTTCGTGGCGCCGGGCAATCCCGGCCCGGACTGGGTGCTGAAAGGCCGCGAGGGCAAGAACCTCTACACCAATTCCCTCGTCGCCCTCGACATTTCCGGCGCTGCGCCGAAGATCAAATGGTATTACCAGCTGCTGCAGAACGACACGCACGACGCCGATGCGGCGATGATCCCGGTGGTGTTCGACGGCCAGGTCGACGGGCAGACGCGCAAGCTGGTGGCGATCGGCGACAAGGCCGGCAACTTCGCCATCCTCGACCGCGACAGCGGCAAGCTGGTGCATCGCCTGGCCCTGAGCAACCAGAAGGGCCTGAACGACACCGTGCCCACCAGGAAAGGCACCAAGGCCTGCCCCAACCACGGCGGCGGCATCGAGTGGAACGGCGGCAGCTACGACCCCAAGACCAACTCCTTCCTGGTGCCGAGCACCGAGGAGTGCGCCATCTGGAAGATCAGCTCCGACGACAAGGTGCCCTACATCCCCGGCCAGCCCTACAAGGGCGGCCCGTCGCCGACGCGCGAGAACGGCACCGGCGTGCTCAGCTCGGTGGACGTGGCCACCGGCAAGCTGCGCTGGCGCAATGCCCTGCCCTATCCGGCCAACGGCGGCGTGCTGATCACCGCCAGCGGCATCGCCTTCACTTCCGACCTGGGCGGCAATGTCTACGCCGTGGACGCCGACAGCGGCCACGAATTCTGGCGCGACAACACCGGCTCGGCCATCGTCGCGCCGATCTCGGCCTACAGCGTCAACGGCAGCGAATACATCGCCCTGGTGGTGGGCAAGGCCGGCAACCAGCAGACGCCCAATATCCCGGTCCCGGAAGGCAGCCGCGTCATCGCCTACCGGCTCGGCGACGCCGCCACCATCGTCAACGACGCCAGCGGCCAGGTGGCCCTGGCCAATGCACCCAACGGTGCCGGCGGCGAATCGGCACCGCCTTCACCGTCCAAAGGCTCCGCGCCCTACACCCCGGCACAAGTGGCGCAGGGTGGCGACCTGTTCGCCAAGGATTGCGCGGTATGCCACGGCGCCAACCTGCAGGGCATTTCCGCTCCGGCGCTGACCGGCCCCGGCTTCGGCCGCTCGCATCTCAGCGGTTCGCAGCTGCGCACCGTGGTCACCACCACCATGCCGATGACCGCGCCGGCCTCGCTCAAGCCGGACGAATACGCCTCGATCATGGCCTTCCTGCTGAGCTACAACTGCGTGCAGCCCGCCGGTGGCGGCAAGCAGCCCTTCCCGACCACCGACTCGCCGGCGCTGCAACAGGTGGAGATCGGCGGCGCGACCTGCGCGCCATCGAAATAAGCGGGCGGGGCAACACCGCCCCGCTCAAGCCGTTTGCCTGAGCGGGGCGGTGTTGCGTTAGTCTCTTACTCCTCATCCAGAGGAACAAGAACATGAGCACCTGGTCCGACCGCCGCATCCTGGATCTGTTCGGCATCGACCTGCCCATCGTCCTGGCGCCCATGGCCGGCCCCGGCACCGCGGAGCTGGCGGTCGCGGTGAGCCAGGCCGGCGGCCTCGGATCACTGCCCTGCGCGCAATTGAGCGTCGAGCAGACGCGTGCGGCGCTGGAGTCGATACGCCGCGGCACTGCACGCCCGATCAACCTCAACTTCTTCTGCCACAAACCGCCGCCCGCCGATCCTGTGCGCGAATCGGCCTGGCGCGCGCAGCTTGCACCCTACTACGCCGAGTTCGGACTCGATGCCGCAACGCCCTTGCCGGCCGCGAGCCGCAAGCCCTTCGACAGCGACTTCTGCGACGTGGTCGAGGAGTTCAAGCCCGAAGTGGTGAGCTTTCATTTCGGCCTGCCCGAAGCGGGTCTGCTGCGGCGGGTCAAGGCCAGCGGCGCCAAGGTCATCTCCTCCGCCACCACCGTGGCCGAAGCGCGCTGGCTGGAAACGCAGGGCTGCGACGCGATCATCGCCATGGGCCTGGAGGCCGGCGGTCATCGCGGCCATTTCCTGTCCGGCGACATGTCGCGGCAGGTCGGTACTTTCGCCCTGGTGCCGCAGGTGGTCGACGCGGTGAAGGTGCCGGTGATCGCGGCCGGCGCCATCGGCGATGCGCGCGGTATCGTGGCGGCGCTGGCGCTGGGCGCCGCAGCGGTACAGATCGGTACTGCTTATCTGTTCTGCCCGGAAGCCAAGGTGCCGCCGCTCCATTTGCAGGCGCTGAGGAATGCCGCCGACGACGATACCGCCATCACCAATGTCTTCACCGGCGGCCCGGCGCGCGGCATCGTCAACCGACTGATGCGCGAAGTGGGACCGATGTCCACTGCCGCCCCGCCGTTCCCGGTCGCCGCCGCTGCGGTGGCGCCGCTGCGGGCAAAATCCGAGCCGGCGGGATCGGGCGACTTCATCAATCTGTGGTCGGGACAGGCCGCGGCCCTGGGGCGGGAGCTGCCGGCAGGCGAGTTGACCCGGACCCTGGCCGCGCAGGCGCTGGCCAGGCTGGGGCGCGGCTGAAGCTTGCCGCGCTGCCTCATCGGGTGGAAGCTACGCCCCCTCATTCCCTGATCCAGGAGCACATCCCATGAAGCCCACCCAAAGGCTGCGCCAGCTGCTCGCCGCACCCGCCGCCGTGGTCGCGCCGGGCGCCTTCGACGGCCTCTCCGCCCGCCTGGTGGCGCAGGCCGGTTTCCATGCGGTGTACGCCAGCGGCGGCGCCATCGCCCGCGCCGCGGGCTATCCGGACCTGGGCCTGCTCGGCGTCGATGAAGTACTGGATCGGGTGGAAAAGATCGTCCAGGCCAGCGGCCTGCCGGTGATCGCCGACGCCGATACCGGCTTCGGCGGCACGCCCAACGTCGAGCGCACCGTGCGCGATTTCGAGCGCGCCGG
>FTAG01002277.1_pt1 | contig 32074 bp, 19 predicted proteins | sample 1638911 | NCBI WGS metagenome assembly FTAG01 (sample SAMEA3914813, study PRJEB12502) | metagenome | biome: forest; material: soil | place: Canada | collected 2011-07-07 | depth 0.3 m
GACGTTGTTGCGCAGGCGGTCGAGCTTGATGACCTTGAACTCGAGCGGCTTGCCTTCCAGGTAGGCGGTGTCGCGCACCGGACGGACGTCGACCAGCGAGCCCGGCAGGAACGCGCGGACATTGCCGATGTCGACGGTGAAGCCGCCCTTGACCTTGCCGGTGATGGTGCCGATGACCGTTTCCTTGCCCTCGAACGCCTTGGTGAGGCGGTCCCAGGTGCGGATGCGCTCGGCCTTTTCCTTGCTGAAGCGGGTTTCGCCGAAACCGTCCTCGACCGTCTCCAGGGCCACCTCGATGTGGTCGCCGACCGCCACCGTGGCTTCGGCGCCGTCGATCTGGAATTCCTGGATCGGGATTACGCCTTCGGACTTGAGGCCGGCGTCGACAATCACGACATCGGGCTTCACTTCCAGCACGATCGCGTTGACGATGGTGCCAGGCTGCATCGACTGGCCGCCCTTCAGGCTTTGTTCAAACAGTTCAGCGAAACTTTCGATCATTCAGCACACTCTATGGTTGGTGACAACTTCCTCGACGGCTTCCTGCTGTCGGGGTCTGAAAAGAATCGGGCCGCATCCTTGCCGCCCTTCCTTGCAACTCATACCGTCTGCCGCGTTGCCGCTAAATCAATGGGAAATGCCGCGATCACGCAGCAAACGCCCGATTTCGGCCAGCACTTCGGCCGGGTTCATCTGTGTGGAATCCACCACTACGGCGTCTGCAGCGGGGGCAAGCGGAGCGATGGTCCGCGTGCGATCGCGCTCGTCGCGTGCCCGAACTTCAGCACAGAGGTCTATCAGTTTAGCATTTACACCGGCTTGGCTCAACTGACGCCAGCGCCGCTCCGCCCTCGCCTCGGCGCTGGCGTCGAGGAAGATTTTCAGCCCCGCATCGGGGAACACCACCGTGCCCATGTCGCGCCCGTCCGCCACCAGGCCCGGGGCCTGGCGGAAGTCGCGTTGGCGCTGCAGCAGGGCCGCCCGCACCGGGGGCGCGGAGGCGATGCGCGACGCCAGGGTGCCGGTGGCTTCGGCGCGGACTTCGGCGGTGCGGTCACGGCCACCGACCAGGATCGCTTCGTCCTGCTCAGTGGCGCCGGTGAAGCGGATTTCAAGGCCCGGCGCCAGGGCGGCGACCGCCTCGGCCTGTTCCAGGGGCAGCCCGGCCTCCTGCGCCGCCAGGGCCAGGATGCGGTAGAGCGCGCCGCTGTCCAGCCGGTGCCAGCCCAGGGTTTGCGCCAGCCAGCGCGTCACCATGCCCTTGCCGACCCCGCTGGGGCCGTCGACGGCAATGACCGGGGCGAGCGCCATCAGGAACGAACCCGGATGCCCAGCCCGGCTCCGGACGCCAGTGCGGCGAAGCCCGGGAAGGAAGTGTTGACGTTGGCGCAGTCGAGGATGCGCACCGGCTGCTCGGCACGCAATGCGCCGATCGCGAAGGACATGGCGACGCGGTGGTCGCCCTTGGAATCGACCGTGCCGCCCTGGAGGCGGCCGCCGGCGATGCGCGCCCCGTCGGGCCGCCCCCGGGCCGAGATGCCCAGGGCCAGCAGGCCGTCGCACATGGCCTGGATGCGGTCGCTTTCCTTGACCCGCAGTTCCTCGGCGCCGCTCACCACCGTTTCGCCTCTGGCACAGGCCGCGGCGATGAACACCGCCGGGAATTCGTCGATGGCCGCCGCCACCAGGGCCTTGTCCACCGCGATGCCGCGCAGCGGCCGGCCGCGCACCCGCAGGTCCGCGACCGGCTCGCCGCCGAACTGGCGCGGGTTGAGCAGATCGATCTCCGCGCCCATGCGGCGCAGGATCTCGATCACGCCGGTGCGGGTCGGGTTGATGCCGACCTCGCTGAGCAGCAATTCGGAGCCCGGCACGATGGCGGCGCCGAGCATGAAGAAGGTGGCCGAGGAGATGTCGGCCGGCACGTCGATGTCGGACGCCCTGAGGGTCTGGCCGCCGCGCAGGGCCGCCCGCCCGGAGGTCGCCTCCACCTCGACGCCGAAGGCGCGCAGCATGCGCTCGGTGTGGTCGCGCGAGGCTTCCGGCTCGGTCACCTCGGTCTGGCCTTCGGCGTAGAGGCCGGCCAGCAGGATGCCCGACTTGACCTGGGCGCTGGCCACCGGCGAGCGGTAGCTGATGCCTTTCAGGCCCGCTGCCGGGCTGATCTTAAGCGGCGCGGTGTTGTTCGGCGTGGTGTCGATGCGCGCGCCCATCTGGCGCAGCGGCTCGACGATGCGGCGCATCGGCCGCCGCGACAGCGACTCGTCGCCGACCAGGGTGGTGGGGAATTTCTGCGCCGCCAGCAGGCCCGTCATCAGGCGCATCGAGGTGCCGGAATTGCCCAGGTCCAGCGCCCCGGCCGGTTCACGCAGGCCGTGCAGGCCGACGCCGTGGACCCGCAGGCGCGTCGCTTCCAGCTGCTCGATCTTCACCCCCATGGCGCGGAACGCGTTCATGGTGCACAGGCAGTCCTCGCCGCTGAGGAAGCCACGCACCTCGGAGACGCCTTCGGCCAGGGAGGCAAACATCACCGCACGGTGCGAAATGGACTTGTCGCCGGGCACGCGCACGGTACCGGAGAGGCGGCCGCCGGGCAGGACTTCGAAGCTGAGGCTGGAATGGGACATTGGGGACGGGATGGAAAACCTGGATCGTGATGCGGCGGGCTCGCGGCGGGACGCTACTCTATCCGCGCCAGATGACGTTCGCGCGCCGAGCGGGCGCGTTCGAACACCGCGTGCAAATCCTCCCAGCGGTTCTGCTCGATCATGCCGAGCAGGTCCTGCAGCTCGCGGATCTGGCGGCGCAGCAGGGCCGCCACCGGCTCGGCGTTGGCGCGCAGGATGTCGTGCCACATGCGCGGGCTGCTCGAGGCGATGCGGGTGAAGTCGCGGAAGCCGCCGCCGGCGTTGGGGAAGATGTCGGCCTCGGCGCCTTCGAGGCGGCTGAGCATGTCGACGAAGCTGTAGGCCAGCAGGTGCGGCAGGTGCGAGGTGGCGGCGAAGATCTGGTCGTGACGCTGCGGGTCCATGCTCACCACCCTCGCTCCAGCGGACTGCCACAGCCAGGCGACCTGTTCCTGCGCCGCCTGGTCCTGGTGAGGATGGGGCGTCAGGATCACGCGATGGCCGCGGAACAGGTCGGCACGTGAATGCGCTACACCGCTCTTCTCGGTGCCGGCGATGGGGTGGCCCGGAACGAAGCGGGCCGGCACCTCGCCGAACACCTCCTGCGCCGCCGCCAGCACCGAGCGCTTGGTGCTGCCGACATCGGTGAGGATCATCTCGGGCCGGAGCGCCGGAGCGCAGGCGCGCAGCGCGGCGGCGGTGGCCAGCACCGGCACCGCCAGCAGCACCACGTCGGCATCCTGCACCGCCTGGGCGGCATCCGCGGCACCGCTGTCGATCACCCCGTGCGACAAGGCCTGGCGCACTTGTTCGGGATCGCTGTCGTATCCGGTGATCGAGCCGACCGCGCCGGCGGCGCGCAGGGCGCGGGCCAATGAGCCGCCGATCAGGCCGAGGCCGACGACGGCGAGACGACGGATCGGGGCGCGAGTGCTCACGGAATCGCCGCGAGCAGCGTGGAGGGGCCCCACGCGCAGCGTGAGGATCCTAGCGTCGCGAGTCGGCGCAGGCATGAGATCAGGCCATGCCCCTCAAAATGACACGAGCGGCGTCTCATGCCTTCAATGCTTGCTTCAAGGTGGCAAGAAAGCGGTCGTTCTCCGCCACCGTGCCGATGCTGACGCGCAGGAAATTGGGCAGCAGATAGGAGCCCATCGGCCGCACGATCACGCCCTGCTCCAGCAGCGCCTGGTGCACCGGCGCCGAGGGGCGGCCGAAGTCCACGGTGACGAAGTTGCCCTGGGTCGGTAGCACGCCCAGGCCCAACCCGTGCAGCGCCGCGGCGACGCGCCCCCGCTCCTGCGTGTTGAGCTGTACGCAGCGCGCGACGTGCGCGGTGTCATCCAGCGCCAGCTCCGCCGCCAGCAGGGCCAGCGAACCGTTGTTGAACGGCTGGCGCACCCGGTGCAGCAGGTCGGTCAGGCGCGGATGGGCCACGCCGTAGCCGACGCGCAGCGCGGCGATGCCGTGCACCTTGGAGAAGGTGCGGGTGATCATCAGGTTCGGGTACTGCCGCATCAGGCGCGCGCTATCGATGCGCGTCTCCGCATCCTGGAAGTGGTGGTAGGCCTCGTCCAGCACCACCACGGTCTGCGCCGGCACCAGCGTCATGAAGCGCTCGAAGGCGGCCGGCTCGACCCAGGTGCCCGTGGGATTGTTGGGGCTGGCAATGAAGATCACCGCCAGGTCCGGGCGCAGCATGCGCGCCATGGCCTCGAGGTCGTCGCCGTAGGGCATGTCGCTGTCCGGCGCCAGCGCCGGCGTGACGATCGCTTCGGCGCTCTGCGCCAGGGTCACCAGCGGGTATACGGCGAAGGCGTACTTCGAGTACATCGCCGCCCGTCCCGGCCCGAGGAACACGCGCGCCACCAGATCGAGCAGGGTGTTGGAGCCGTTGCACAGGGTGATCGATTCCGGCCCCACGCCATGCAGGGCCGCCAGCTTCGCCTTGAGGCGGAAGCCGCCGTCATCCGGGTACAGCGCGAGATTGCCTGCCGAGGCGGCGGCCAGCGCCTCCTTCACCTTCGGACTGGGCCCGAGCGGGTTCTCGTTGGAAGCCAGCTTGATGGCATTGCTGACGCCGAGGCGGCGCTGCAACTCTTCCACCGGCATGCCGGGCTCGTAGGCATGCAGCTCGCGGACGCCGGGGGCGACGAACTGTAGGAACTGCGGGTCTTCCTTCACATTCATTTTTACATTACTGCCCGGGGATAGGAGCCGAGGATCTTGAAGAAGGCGGCGCGGCTACGCACTTCCTCCAGCGCTTGCGCCACGTGCGGCTCGGCCCGGTGGCCTTCGATGTCGAGGAAGAAGTTGTAGTCCCACACGCCGCGCCGGCTCGGCCGCGACTCGATCTTGCTCAGGTTGATGGCGGCCTTGGCGAACGGCTCGAGCAGGCGGAACAGCGCGCCCGCTTCTCCGCCGCTCAGCGCCGAGCACACCACCGAGGTGCGGTCGGCGCCGGTGGCTTCCGGGTTCTGCCGGCCGATGACCAGGAAGCGCGTGGTGTTGTTGGGATCGTCCTCGACGTTCGCCGCCAGCACGCGCAGGCCGTACAGCTCGGCGGCGGCGGCGCTGGCGATGGCTGCGCCCTGCCCGGTCTCGGCCACGCGCTTGGCTGCGGCGCCGTTGCTGGACAGCGGTTCGCGCGCAGCTCCGGGCAGGCGCGTGTCGAGCCAGCGCCGGCACTGGGCGAAGGACTGCGGGTGGGCATAGATCACCTGCACGTCTTCGAAGCGCTCATGGCGGCTGAGCAGCTGGTGGTGCACCGGCAGCCACACCTCGCCGCAGATCGACAGCGGCGTATTGGCCAGCAGGTCGAGGGTGCTGCTGACCACGCCCTCGGTGGAATTCTCGATCGGCACCACGCCGTAGGCGGCGATGCCGGATTCGCAGTCGCGGAAGATCTCGTCGATGGCCGAGACCGCGCGCGCCGCCACCTGGTGGCCGAAGTGCTTGTACACGGCGGCCTGGGTGTAGGTGCCCTCGGGCCCGAGATAGGCCACCGACAGCGGCGATTCCAGCGCCAGGCAGGCCGACATGATCTCGCGCATCAGGCGCGCCATCATCTCGTCCGGCAGCGGACCCTGGTTGCGCTCCATGGCGCGCTTGAGCACCTCGGCCTCGCGCGCCGGGCGGTAGTGATCGCCGGCGGCGCCGCCGCTGCGCAGCTTGATCTCGCGCACTTCCTCGGCGACGCGGGCGCGCTGCGAGATCAGCGACTGCAGCTCGGCGTCGATGGCGTCGATCTTTTCGCGGGCCTTGCCCAGCTCTTCATTGCTCATGAGACGATGACCCGGGTGGCCAGCACGCCCTTGATGGCGGCGATCTCGGCGATGAGTTCCGCCGGGATCGCCTGGTCGACGTCGACCAGGGTGTAGGCGATGTCGCCGCGCGACTTGTTGAGCAGGTCGGCGATGTTGACGTGGCGCTGTGCCAGCGCGGTGGTGATCTGGCCGACCATGTTCGGCACGTTGGCGTTGACGATGGCCAGGCGCCGCTTGCCCGGCGGCAGCGGCATCACCGCCTCGGGGAAATTGACCGAGTTGCGCACATTGCCGGTCTCGAGGAACTCGCGCAGCTGGTCGGCGACCATGATGGCGCAGTTGTCCTCCGCCTCGCCGGTGGAGGCGCCCAGGTGCGGCGTGGCGATAACGCCGCGCTGGCCCTGCAGCCTGTTGCTGGGGAAGTCGCAGGCGTAGGCGCGCACGCTGCCCTCGGCGAGTGCCGCCAGCACCGCGTCCTCGTCGACGATTTCGGCGCGGGCGAAGTTGAGCAGCACGCCCGGCTTCTTCATCAGGCGGATGCGCTCGGCGTTGATCAGCTTGCGGGTGGCGTCGAGCAGGGGCACGTGCACCGAGATGAACTGCGACTTCGACACCAGGTCGTCCACCGACAGCGCCTGGCGCACGCCGGAGTTGAGCTGCCAGGCGTTGTGCACGGTCATCGCCGGGTCGAAGCCCCAGACTTCCATGCCCAGTTCCAGCGCGGCATTGGCCACCTTGACGCCGATGGCGCCGAGGCCGATCACGCCCAGGCTGCGGCCCGGCAGCTCGAAGCCGACATAGTTCTTCTTGCCGTCCTCGACCAGCTTGTGCAGTTCCTCGTCGCCGCCCTTGAGGCCGCGCACGAACTCCAGGGCCGGGGCGATGTTGCGCGCCGCCAGCAGCAGGCAGGCCAGCACCAGCTCCTTCACCGCGTTGGCGTTGGCGCCGGGGGCGTTGAACACCGGCACGCCGCGCGCCGACATGGCGGCGACCGGGATGTTGTTGGTACCGGCGCCGGCGCGGGCGATGGCCTTGACCGTGGCCGGAATCTCCGCCTTGTGCAGGTCGGCCGAACGCACCAGCAGGGCGTCCGGGTTCTGGATGTCCGAGGCCACCTCGTAACGATCGCGCGGCAGGCGCTCGAGGCCATACACGGAGATGTTGTTCAGCGTCTTGACCTTGAACATCGGCGTTCCTGAGGTGGTGTTGATTTGAGCTGGTTTGGGGGCGCTATTGTGCCGTTCCGCGCCGCGCAAAGCGATGGCGCGGGCGCCCCACTACGGCCGGGGTGCGTCGGCGGGTACGGGCTGCGCCGCCCGCGCCGCGGCGTCCAGCAGCGGCAGCAGGCCTTCCACCTGCCCCGTCACCAGCAGCCGCTCCAGCTGGCGGCGCTGCAGCAGGCCCTGGTCGGCGGCGTGGCGCAGGAAGGCCAGCAGGCTGTCGTAATAGCCGTCGATATTGAGCAGGGCGCAGGGCTTTTGGTGGATGCCGAGCTGGTTCCAGGTATACATCTCGACCAGCTCGTCGAGGGTGCCGATGCCGCCCGGCAGAGCGACGAAGCCCTCGGCCAGGTCGTTCATCAAGGCCTTGCGCTCGTGCATGCTGCGCACCACCCGCAGCTCGCTCAGTCCCAGGTGCGCCACCTCGCGCTCGAACAGGTCGTCCGGAATGACGCCGATCACGCGGCCGCCGGCGGCCAGCGCCGCATCCGCCACCATGCCCATCAGGCCGGCATTGCTGCCGCCGTAGACCAGGGTGCAGCCTGCCTCGGCCAGCTGGCGCCCCAGAGTGGTCGCGGCCCGGCCAAAGGCCGGGTTCGCGCCGGAGGCTGAACCGCAATAGACCGCTACGGAACGCATGGGGATTTGTCTTCAAGCTCCTTGATTGCCATCCCTGGCGCTACTTCAGCGCCCTTAACCGGGCCCCGGCCCGGCCATCCATGGCCGGGCGTTCGGAGTGTCTGGAGCGACATTGAGTCGCTCCAGAAACCCCTCACCCCTTCGTGCGTGCAAATTCCTTCATGTACTCCGCCAGCGCCTGCACACCGGCTTCCGACATGGCGTTGTAGATGCTGGCACGCATGCCGCCGACCGAGCGGTGGCCCTTCAGGCCCGGCATGCCGGCCTTGACCGCGCCCTTGAGGAATTCGGCATCGAGTTCGGCATCGGCCAAGGTGAAGACCACGTTCATGCGCGAGCGGTCGGCCCTGGCCACCGGATTGCGGTAGAAGGGGTTTCTGTCGATCAGGTCATAGAGCAGCGCGGCCTTGCGCTGGTTGCGCTCGGCGATCTTCTCCAGCCCGCCCTCGCTCTTGATCCACTTGAACACCAGGCCGCAGACGTACCAGGCGAAGCAGGGCGGCGTGTTCAGCATGGACTCGTTGTCCGCCATCTGCTTGTAGTCGAATACGGACGGAGTGGCCGGCAAGGCCTGGCCGAGCAGGTCCTCGCGCACGATCACCATGGTGATGCCGGCAGGGCCGGCGTTCTTCTGCGCGCCGGCGTAGATCAGGCCGTGCTTCGACACGTCGATCGGGCGGGACAGGAAATTGGACGAATGGTCCGCCACCAGCGGCACCTTGCCGGCCTCCGGCACCCAGTTGAACTCCACACCCTCGATGGTCTCGTTGGTGGTGTAGTAGAGGTAGGCGGCGTCCGGATCGAGCTTCCAGCCGCTGCGCTCCGGAATATGGTTGAACTTGCCTTCCGCCGGCTTGGCGGCGGTATTGCCCTTGGCGTAGCGCGCCACTTCCTTGATCGCCTTGGCGCTCCAGGAACCGGTGACGACGTAGTCGGCGGCAGTCTTGCCGCGCAGCAGGTTCATCGGCACCGCCGCGAACTGGCCCATGGCGCCGCCCTGCATGAACAGCACCTTGTAGCCGGCCGGCACGTTGAGCAGCTCGCGCAGGTCCTTTTCGGCCTCGGCCGCAATCGACATGAAATCCTTGTCGCGATGGCTCATTTCCATCACCGACATGCCGCTGCCGTGCCAGTCGAGCAGCTCGGACTGGACCTGCTGCAGCACGCTGAGCGGAAGTGTAGCGGGCCCTGCGCTGAAGTTAAATATTCTATTCATTTCAGTCTATTGCGTGATAAAGTTAAAGTTACTCCGGGGTCGCCTCGCCGCTTTCCGGCGGGGTTTCCCCCAGCTCGCCGCCATTGTCGGCTTCGCCCTCCGGGACGCTTTCCGGCGTCATGCGGTCGAGGCTGACCAGGCGGTCGCCGTCGGTCGGTCGGACCACGCGCACGCCCTGGGTGTTGCGGCCCAGGGTCTTGATCTCCTTGGCGGCGACGCGGATCAGGCGGCCGCCGTCGGAGATCAGCATGATGTCGTGGCTGTCGTCGACTTCCACCGCGCCGATCAGCTCGCCGGTCTTGTCCGACAGCGCCTGGGCGATCACGCCCTGGCCGCCGCGGCCGCGCAGCGGGAAGCCGTCGATCGGGGTGCGCTTGCCGTAGCCTTGGCCGGACACGGTGAGGACGTCGCCCTGGCGGGCCACGATCAGGGCGATGATGTGGGCGCCGTTGGCCGGGGCTGTCAGTTCCGCCTCGATCTCGGCCTCGCCTTCCACCGCCGGCACTTCCTCATCTTCGCCGGCGCCGGATTTCACCAGGCGCATGCCGCGCACGCCAGTGGCGCCGCGGCCCATCGGACGCACGTCTTTCTCGTTGAAGCGGATGACGCGGCCGGCGTCGGAGAACAGCAGGATGTCGTTGTCGCCGGAAGTGAGCGCCACGTCGACCAGGGCATCGTCGACGCGCAGGTCCACGGCGATGATGCCGGCGGCGCGCGGGCGCGAGAAATCGGCCAACGGCGTCTTCTTCACCGTGCCGCGGCGGGTGGCCATGAACACGTACTGGTTGTCGAAGGTCTTGACCGGCAGCACCGCAGTGATGCGCTCGCCCTCTTCCAGCGGCAGCAGGTTGACGAAGGGCTTGCCGCGCGAGCCGGAGCCGCCGGCCGGCAACTCGAACACGCGCAGCCAATACAGCCGGCCGCGGGTGGAGAAACACAGCAGCCAGTCGTGGGTGTGCGCGGACCACAGGTCCTGCACGTAGTCGTCGTCTTTGGTGGTGGCGGCGGTCTTGCCACGGCCGCCGCGATGCTGCACCTGGTACTCGGACTGCGGCTGGGATTTGACGTAGCCCTGATGCGACAGGGTCACGATCATCTCCTGCGGCGCGATCAGGTCCTCGCGCAGCAGGTTGAGCGACCCCTCGGTGATCTCGGTACGGCGCGCGTCGCCGTACTGCTCCTTGATCGCCAGCAACTCATCGCGGATCACCGCCAGCAGGCGCGCTTCCGAGCCGAGGATTTCCAGGTAGCCGAGGATGGCTTCGAGCAGTTCGCGGAATTCCTCGAGGATCTTGTCCTGCTCCAGGCCGGTCAGGCGCTGCAGGCGCAGTTCCAGGATCGCCTGGGCCTGGGCCTCGGACAGGCGGTAGCCGCCTTCGACCAGGCCGAATTCCTTGCCCAGGTCGAGCGGGCGCGAGGAATCGGCGCCGGCGCGCTCCACCATCGCCACCACCTGCCCCGGCTGCCAGACGCGGCTCATCAGGCCCGCCTTGGCTTCGGCTGGGCCCGGCGAATGACGGATCAAGGCGATGATCTCGTCGATGTTGGCCAGGGCCACGGTGAGGCCTTCCAGCACATGGGCGCGTTCGCGCGCCTTGCGCAGCAGGTACTGGGTGCGCCGCGTTACTACTTCGCGGCGGTGGCGCAGGAAGATTTCCAGCAGGGCCTTCAGGCCCAGGGTCTTGGGCTGGCCGCCATCCAGCGCGACCATGTTCATGCTGAACGAGGTCTGCAGCTGGGTGTGCTGGTACAGGTTGTTGAGCAGCACCTCGGAATTTTCGCCGCGGCGCAGCTCGATGACGATGCGCATGCCGTCCTTGTCGGACTCGTCGCGCAGGCCGTCGCCGGCGATGCCCTCGATGCGCTTTTCCTTCACCAGCTCGGCCATCTGCACCAGCAGGCGCGCCTTGTTCACCTGGTAGGGCAGCTCGGTGACGATGATGGCCTCGCGCTCGCCGCCGCGCTCGAAGGTCTCGATGTGGGTGCGGGCGCGCAGGATGATGCGGCCGCGGCCGGTGGCGTAGGCGTCGACCGCGCCGCTGGCGTCGAGGATCAGGCCGGCGGTGGGGAAATCCGGGGCCGGCACCAGCTTCATCAGCGCCGCCAGGTCGAGGTCCGGGTTGTCGATCAGGGCGATGCAGGCGTCCAGCACCTCGCCGAGGTTGTGCGGCGGGATGTTGGTGGCCATGCCCACCGCGATGCCGGACGAACCGTTGACCAGCAGCTGCGGGATGCGCGTCGGCAGGACCGAGGGCTCGGTTTCCTTCTCGTCGTAGTTGGGGACGAAGTCGACCGTCTCGGACTCGATGTCGGCCATCATCTCCGAGGTGAACCGCGCCATGCGGCACTCGGTGTAGCGCATCGCCGCCGGCATGTCGCCGTCGACCGAGCCGAAGTTGCCCTGCCCGTCGATCAGCGGGTAGCGCATGGAGAAATCCTGCGCCATGCGCACCAGGGCGTCATACGCCGCGTTGTCGCCGTGCGGGTGGTATTTGCCGATGACGTCGCCGACCACGCGCGCGCACTTGATGTACGAGCGGTTCCAGTGGTTGTTGAGCTGCTGCTGGGCGAAGAGGATGCGGCGATGGACCGGCTTGAGGCCGTCGCGGGCGTCGGGAAGGGCGCGTCCCACGATCACGCTCATGGCGTAATCGAGATAGGAACGGCGCATCTCGTCTTCGAGGTTTACGGAGAGTATTTCTTTGGCGAATTCGGTCATGCGCAGGATCGTGGCCGCGTTGTGCGCGGCGGTGTGCGGGACACGGGATTTTTAGTCCCTGGATTTTAACACAGCGGCAACAATTGGCCCGCTTTTCCGCGGCTCAAAAATACATCCGCAGGATGCCGCGAAAGTCAAGCAAAATCACGGGGAAATCGCAGTTTTCCGGGGTATCGGGAAAGGTCTCCGGACGGCCCCTCAGGCGCCGCCGCGATGCAGGGTCCGTGCGGTACCGGCGCCAGCCGCCAGACCCCAGTGAAACGCCTCCTCGAACACCGAGTACGCCGACAGGTCGGAATGGGCAAACGACACCCGGCCCTGCGGCTGGCGCAGCGCCGCCAGCCAGGCGCTGCCGCGCACCCCCGGCGCCGGGATCGCCATGGCATGGCCGTAACGCATCATCTCGACCTGGCGCAGCTTGCGCCGCAGATCCGGGTGGGCCGCCTGGAGGTCGGCCAGGATGGTCTCGCACCACTGCTTCCAGGGCAGCTCCAGCAGGGCCCGGCGACCGCCGGCGGGGTCGTTGCCGAGTGCGGTGTACCAGGTCAGCACCGTAGCGTCGGCGTACGGCAGCGTGCTCTGATGCATGGCGTCGACATAGCCCAGCGCCGCGCTGCCGTAGAGCACATTGTCCCAGGACAGGGGGGCGTTGCCCGAATGCTGCTGCAGCGGCTGGTCGATGTGCAGGTTTGCCACCAGCCAGGGCGCGTGGGGCTGCCGCTGCGCCGCCTCCCGCAGTGCTTGCGGCGGATTGACCAGCAGGCGCGCCGCGACGAACAGCGGCGTGGCCAGAATTGCCCGCCGCACCGTCCAGCGCACCAGGCGCCGGGCCGGCAGCTCCAGCACGTCGAGGTCGACGCCAGACTTGTGCTCCTCGACCCGCAGCACCAGGCAGCCGGCATGGGTGCGATCACGCTGCGGTGCGGCCAGGCGGCGTGCCAGCCAGGCATTGCCCTCGGGCCAGGTCAGCAGTTCCTCGCGCTCGCTGTCCCCACCCTGCCCCGGTGCGTCGAAGCCGTTGCGGCTGGCGAAGTAATGCAGCCCGGCCCAGGCCGAAACCCGCTCGATGCCGGCGCCGTAGTCGTCGCGGCAGCAGTAATCCAGGTACCAGCGCAGCGCGGGCGTGCGCAGGTCCTGCCGGTCGAGCCAGGCGGCGAAACTTTGCGCATCGAGCGCGTCGAGCGTTTCGTCCCAGCGGCTCGACGCGGTCGGGATAGTGAATGCGGCCGGCCGGCTCGCCTCCCGCACCAGACCGGCGAAACGGCGGTATTCGGCGAAGGTGGCGGCGTCCTGGCCGCGCACCGGCAACAGGCCTTCCTGCCAGCCGCCGGCGATGTAGAGGCGCTCCTGCGGGCTGTGGCACAGCTGTAGCTCGTCATACTCCACCCGGCCCTGCATCTCGCGGCGCAGCTGGTACTCGCTGAGCAGTTCCGCCACGTCCTCGGCGTAAGGGCCCGGCAGCGGCAGGTAGTGGGCGCCCCAGGGGCAGGCAAAGCCCGCCACCTCGCCGCCGCGGCTGTTGCCGCCGGCCTCGTCCTCCAGCTCGAACAGGTGGTAGTCGTCGATGCCGGCGCGCTGCAGGGCGCGCGCCGCGGCCAGGCCGGCGATGCCGCTGCCGACGATTGCGACGGTGGCGGTGCGAGTCTCGGTCGGCACCGGCGTGTCTTTGTAGTCACGCAGCAAATGGCCGCGCTCGACCTGCTGGCCGACGAAGCCGCCGCTGTAGCCGGGGCCGAAGGACAGGCCCAGGCGTTCCAGCAGTCCCGGTCCGGAGTCCTCCTGCAGCGTACCGCCGCGCTCGGGAAAGCGCGGCAAACCGGCGGCCGCGACGCCGCCGCTGAATGCGCCGAGTGCAGCCTGCAGGAAGCGGCGGCGCCCACTCCGGTGCGGCCTCACTGTTGCACCTGCCCCCACTCGGCGTCGAAGGTCTGTACCAGCACCTGGTTGGACAGGCGGTTGGGCTCGGCGGCGACGCGCGCCATGTCGGGCGGGAAGTCGAACAGCAGAGGCAGGGTCGGCGCGGACAGGAAGCGCAGCCCTTCCGGCAGCGTTTCGGGATACCGGTACGGCCGGTGCCCGGCGATGATGAAGCCCCACTCGCCGAAGCTCGGCACATGGGCGTGGTAGGCGGCAGTGCGCAGGCCGGCTGCTTCCAGGGTCGCGGCCACGGTCCAGAAGCTCTTGCGCGCGATCAGCGGCGAGGTGGTCTGCACCACGGCGTAGCCGTCGGCGGCGAGGTTGTGGTCGACCAGGGCGTAGAAGCTGGTGGTGTAGAGCTTGCCGATGGAGAAGTTGCTGGGGTCCGGGAAGTCGATGACAATCACGTCGAACGGCTCGGCCGCGGCATCGTCCTGGCGTGCCTGCAGCCAGCGGAACGCGTCGGCGTTGACCACCTTCAGCTTCGGCGACAGCAGCGCATCGTGGTTGAGCCGGCGCAGCAGCGGCTGCTGCGAGAACAGCCGCGTCATGTTGGGATCCAGCTCCACCAGGGTGATGCTCTCGACGCTGGGATACTTGAGGATCTCGCGTGCCGCCATGCCGTCGCCGCCGCCGAGCACCAGCACCCGGCGCGGCGCGCCGAAGCCGGCCATGACCGGGTGCACCAGGGACTCGTGGTAGCGATACTCGTCGCGGGAATAGAACTGCAGGTTGCCGTTGAGGAACAGGCGCACGCTGTCGTCGCGCCCGCCGTGGCCCTGGGTGATGATGATGCGCTGGTATGGCGTGCTGGCGGCGTAGATGACATGGTCGGCGTAGAAGCGGTCCTCGGCCCAGGAGGTGATGCGGTCGGCGCCGGCCAGGGCCGCCAGCAGCACCGCCACCGCGCCGGCGGCGGCCAGCGCGTGCAGGCGCAGGTGGTGCAGCTGGCCGCGATACAGCCACAAGGCCAGCAGGGCCACCGCGGCATTGAGCAGGCCGAACACCAGGCCGGTGCGGATCAGCCCCAGGTAAGGTACCAGCAGCAGTGGGAAGGCGATCGCCACCGCCAGCGCGCCGAGGTAGTCGAAGGTCAGCACCTGCGACACCAGGTCCTTGAGGCTGTACTGGCGGGTCAGCAGGCGCATCACCAGCGGGATCTCCAGCCCGACCAGCACGCCGACGCCCCACACCAGGCCGTACAGCACCCAGCGGAACGGCGAAGGCGCATAGGCGCTGAGCAGGAACAGCGCGGCCGGCATCAGGCCGCCGATGCCGCCGACCAGCAGCTCGATGCGCAGGAAATGCGCCGGCAGCTGGTAGTCGAGGAAGCGCGACAGCCAGGAGCCGATGCCCATGGCGAACAGGTAGGTGCCGATGATGGTGGAGAACTGCAGCACCGAGTCACCGAGCAGGTACGAGGCCAGGGTGCCCGCCGCCAGCTCGTAGATCAGGCCGCAGGCGGCCACCACGAACACCGAGGCCAGCAACACCAGCTCGGCGGCGTGGGGAGCGCGCGGCGCACTCTCGATTTCCACGCTGGAAGCGCTGTCCGTCGGCACGCTACTTGTGACCGCCGCCGCTGCTGTAGCCGCCGTAGGCGCCGCCCGAGGTGCCGAAGTAGTAACCGCCATTGCTGCCGCACCTCGACATCAGGAACAGCACCAGCAGGATCACCACGATGGTGCCGACGGTCCCCAGCGAGAAGCCGCTGCTGCGCGACACCGGCGACACGTCCGGACGCAGCGCCATGCGCTCCTGCAGGTTCAACCCGAAAGCGGCGGCGATCGCCTGCGCCGGCATCATCCCGCCCTGCGACCAGATCACCTCCGCCTCGCTCTGTTCGGACGACAGGCGCCGGCGCGAGTCGGTGCCGAGGCCGCTGTAGTCGAGATTGCGGCTGCGCTGGCCCTGCTGCACTTTCCAGTAGAACTCACCTTCGACGTAGAGGGCTTCCGCCGTGTAGGAGTCGGTCAGGCGATAGCGCACCCCGCTCCATTGCACCAGGTGCGACCCCCTGCCTACCGCTCCCGGCACGCCGGTCAGCGTGCGCCAGCCGACCCAGCCGTCCTCGGTGTCGTTGAGGAAGGCAAAGCCCTCGCTGGCGTTGTAGAGCAGATAGTCGTCCCAGACGAAGGCCTCGTTGCCGACTCCGCGACGCCGCGCGAAGCCGACCACCTGCCAGTCCATCGCGGGCAGGCCGGCGACGGCCATCCGGCCGCTGCGCCCCAAGGGGATCTTCGGCGTGAAGCGGCGCATCTGCTGGAAGGCGCGCAGCTGACCGCCCACGCCCTGCGACAGGTCGATCAGGCTGTGGCAGGCGCCGCAGCTGATGCTCTGGGTGCCGGACAGCTTCGGCTCGACCGGCGCACCGCAGTTCGGGCAGGGAAAGCCCTGCGCCGCCAGCAGGCCCAGGCTCGCGTCCTGGCGCAGTCCGCGCAACCGCAGGTCCTGCAAGCGCGCCGGCACGCCGACCGAGAGCAGGGGGCTACGTGGATCGACGTACTCCAGCGTCGCAACCTGGTTCTGCGTATTGCGCAGGTCGGCAATGAGAAAGTTCTTGCCCAGTGCGGGCGCCGCCGGCAGCTCGCCCTGGGCGGCAAGCAGGCTGCTGTGGGTGAGCGAAGCGACGCGCCATTGCTTGCGCACCAGCTCCAGCATCTGGCCCAGGCGCAGCGACTCCGCGGCCGGCGGCGCGATGTCCGGCCGCACGGCAAAGGCCATCACGTACTGGTCATTGTCCTCCGACAGCCAGCCGCTGGCGCCATCATCGAACAGGGCGTGCCATTCGCTCCAGGTGCCTTCGACTTCCGCTGTGGAGGCAAGCGGCGCCCCGTTCCTGCCGTAGCCGTATTGCACCCGGCCGACCAGGGTGAAACCGCGCTGTTGCCAGGTGCCGGATGTGCCCAGCTGCAACTGGCCATGATCGGCGAACAGCTCGGCGCTCTCGCCGATCCGGCGCAGGGATTCGCCGTCGCGCAGCACGCTGCTGCGGCAGTAGCCGCAGATCGCCACCGCCGAGGCGGCGGACTGGAATGCCACCGGCGCGCCGCAATTGGGGCACGGCGCCTGCCAGCGGCGCTGTGGCGCAGGAGGGCCTGGCGGCCCTGAGCCCGGGGTTTCGGCCATTCTGCTGTTAGTGCCGCGAGTGCGGCCGCGCTCAGCTCAGCTTCTTCAGCAGCTCCGCTTTCTTGGCGTCGAATTCGGCATCGCTGAGGATGCCCTTGGTCTTGAGTTCATGCAGCTTCTCGATGGTGGCGACCACATCGTCCGCCTTCACCGTCTCGACCGCGCCCGCAGCCGGCGCCGCAGCGCCGCTCAAGCCCTTCTGCAGGTTCTGGGCGAGCACCTGGCCCAGGGCCACGCCCGCGCCCAGGCCCATGGCGTCGCCGGCGATGCCGCCGCCCGCGCCCATGCCGTCCGCCATCTTCGGGATGGCCTGGCCGGTCTGGTACTGGATGAACTTGTTCATGTCGCCGACCATGCCCATGCCGATGCGCTGGTCGAGGACTTTCTGCAGCTCGTCCGGCAGCGACAGGCTCTGCACCGTGAAGTTGTCGAGCTTCAGGCCCAGGGCCTGGAACGACGGCGCCAGCGCGTCCATCACCACCTTGGCGAACATGTTCTGGTTCGCGGCGAGGTCGAGGAAGGCGATATTGGAAGCGGCGACGCCGTTGGCGATCTGCTGCACCACCAGGCCGCGCAGCTGGCCGTCGAGGTCGGCCATGCGATACAGGTCGCGCGTGCCGGAGATCTGGGAATGGAACAGCTTTGGATCGGCGATCTGGTAGGCGTAGTTGCCGAAGGCGCGCACCCGCACCGCGCCGAATTCCTTGTCGCGCAAGGTCACCGGCTGCGCCGTGCCCCAGCGCTGGTCGAGGCGCTGGCGGCTGCTGAAGTAATAGACGTCGCTCTTGAAGGGGGACTGGAACAGCTTGTCCCAGTTCTTCAGGTTGGTCAGCAGCGGCAAGGTGTTGGTGCTCAGCTTGTAACGGCCGGGGCCGAAGGCGTCGGCGATCTTGCCCTCGTTGACGAACACCGCGAACTGCGACTCGCGCACCGTCAGGATTGCGCCGGTCTGGATTTCGCGGTCCTCCATCGGATAGCGCCAGGCCAACACCTCGTCGCCGTCCTCGAGCCATTCGAGTACGTCGATGAATTGTTTTTTGATGAAGTCCATCAGTGCCATGTGGGGTCGTTCCGGAATGCGGCAAGCTGCCGCGAGGCGCAATGACGATAGCACAGGCGCCGGGCCCTACTCCGGGCCTCTGGCGCACCGTTTTGAAGCGGTTCAGGAAGTGGCTGGCAGGCCAAGTGCAGATGCGACTTTTTCGACGGACTTGCTGTAATTTTCCGGAACGAAGGCATCACGATCCTTCACCTGCCCGTACAGCGCATCGACCGCGGCACGCAATTTGGCTGAGACCATCTCGGCGCCGCGCTCGGACAGCGCGGTGGTCAGCACCGATACCGCCATCGCGGTCTGCTCGGCGTTGCTGAAGTCGCCGATGTGCGCACCGCGCGCCTCGGCGACGATGCTCTTCAGCAGGCGCCGCAACTGCGCGTCGTCCAGCGTGCTGGCGCGTACCAGCGGCAGCACCGTGCCGTCGAGCGTCGCCAGCATGGTCCGGGCCTGCTGGCGCACTTCGGCCGGACCGCGCTGGCCGGCCTGCTGCAGGCTCACCCACTGGTCGTGCCACTTGCCCGCGGCGCCGGCATCGGCGACCTGCAGCCAGCGGATCAGCATCACCAGCTGCGAATCGGCCAGCGGCACCGCGCCGTCGGGCAGGCCGCCGCTGCGTTGCGGCCGCGCGCGGTCGGCCTTGACCAGGGAATGATGGCAGGCATTGCAATCGAAGAACGCCAGTTCCGGGAACATGCCGTTGCCGAAACGCGGACCGGCGAGGTTCTGCAGCAGCTTGCGCGCACCCTCGGCCTGCCCGGCCGCCCAGTTGCGCGCCGGGTCCTGCGCGCCCTTGCGCTGCACATAGCCGGCATCGACGTGCCAGTGCGGCGGCTCCAGCACGCCAAAGGTGTCCAGCTCGAACAGCAAAGGCGGATGGCCGGCCGCCATGATGGCGTGACTCATCGGGTGCGAATCGCTGCCGACGTGGCAGTCGCTGCAGATCGCGGCGCGCGCCAGCGGATCCCAGGTTGCGCGCAGGCCGGCGGCGCTGCGCTCCTCATTGCTCTTGTAGCCGGCGGCGTGCGGTCCGATCCAGCGCTCCGCAGCGCCGTGGCAGGCCTCGCAGCCGATGCCGTCGCTGAGCTGGAAGCGCTCGCCGCGCTGCGCTTCGGGAACATTGTCGGCATGGCACACCAGGCAGCGCGGCGCGGTCGCGGCATCGCTGACGCCGAGCTTGCGCGCCATCGCCTGCGAACGCGGCGAACGCAATGTGTTGTAGGCGCGCGCATGCGCATCCTTGCGCTGCCACACGAAGTACTCGTCCTGGCGGATGCGGCTGTCGTCGAAGGGTCGGGTCGAGCCGTGGCAGGTGCCGCCGGCACAGCTCGCCACCCCCAGATGCCTGTCGCCGGCTCCGCCCACCTCGGCGCCTGCCGCGGCGCAAGGCAGCAGCAGCAGCGTGACTAGTCGCACAAGTGCGCGACGCATACCCCCTATACGCGTGCTGTGAGCCATTGCTGCCCTTTGTTACTTTGCGCATAGTACGGATGCTGGCGGCGCGGTCAAACCACGCGTTTGGGGGGTAAGTGGGAGAGCCATTCAAAATTGCCGTCATCGGCTCCGGACCGGCCGGCTTGTCCGCGGCCGCCCGTGCGGCCGAACTCGGCCTGTCGCATGTGCTGCTCGAAGCCGAGCCGCAGCTGTCGAATACTATTTTCCGCTACCAGAAAGGCAAGTACGTGATGGCCGAACCGGCCGTCCTGCCGCTGCGCAGTCCGGTGTCGTTCGCCGCCGGCAAGCGCGAGCCGATCCTGGAAACCTGGAACCGCGAAGCCGCGGAGCTGAAAATCAATACCCGCCTGCGCTGCGAGGTCACCGCGGTCAGCGGCAGCAAGGGCGCGTTCGTCGTCAAATGCGCTGACGGCAGCGTCATCGGTGCGCAATATCTGGTCCTGGCGATCGGCCTGCAGGGCAATATCCGCAAGCTGGGTTGCCCGGGCGAGGACGCCGAATTCGTGCAGTACCAGCTCGACGATCCGGACGAATATGTCGACGAGACCATCATTGTGGTCGGCGCCGGCGATGCGGCGATCGAAAACGCCATCGCCCTGTCCGAGCGCAACAAGGTCGTCATCGTCAACCGCCGCGACGAGTTCGACCGCGCCAAGTCGGCCAACAACGCCGCCATCCTCAAGGCCATCGCCGACGGCCGCATCCAGTGCTTCTACAACAGCGGCCCGTGCAAGGCCGCAGCGCAGGGCGACAGGCAGCCTCGCGGACTGATGGTGCTGAACACCGCTTCCGGCGAAGTGCACCTGCCCTGCGATCGTGTCATCGCCCGCCTCGGCGCCACGCCGCCGCGCAAATTCGTCGAATCCTGCGGCGTGGTCTTCCCCACTCCCGATCCGACCAGCCTGCCGGCGGTGTCCACCACCTACGAGTCGAATGTGCCGGGCCTGCACATCATCGGCGCCCTCGCCGGCTTCCCGCTGATCAAACAGGCCATGAACCAGGGCCACGAGGTGGTCGAGTTCATCGAGGGCCATGCGGTCGAGCCGGCGGACGAGCCGCTGCTGCGCGAGAAGTTCGGCTCGTTGCCGCGCTTCACCAGCGTCGACGCGGCGCTGGAACTGGTGCAGCAGCGCGTGCCGGTGCTGACGCCGCTGACCCGCCTTCAGCTGCGCGAGTTCCTGCTCGACTCGGAACTGCGCACGCCGCCGCCGGGCGAGACCGTCTTCGAGCGCAACGACTACAGCGACAGCTTCTACTCCATCGTCGCCGGCGAGGTCGAGGTGGTCTTGTCGGCCACCACCGAGTCGCGCACCGCGATACTCGGCGCGGGTGAGTTCTTCGGCGAGATGAGCCTGATCTCCGGCCGCCGCCGCTCCGCCACGGTGCGCGCCGGCCGCGGCTGCGTGCTGGTGGAGACGCCGCGCCGCTCGATGAACAAGCTGATCTACTCGGTGCCGGCGGTGAAGCGCGTCATCGACGAGGCTTTCCTGCGCCGCGCTATCCTCGCCAACATCGCGCCCGACGCGCCGCCGGCGACCATCGCCGAACTGGTTTCCAGCGCCTCGGTGGTGGCCTTCAAGCCTGGCGAGACCCTGTTCCGCGAGGGCGACGTCGGCGATTGCCTGCACCTGATCCGCAAGGGCTCGGCCACCATCTCGCGCCACATGCAAGGCCGCGAAGTGGTGCTGGCCTATGTGCCGGCCGGCCAGTACGTCGGCGAAATGGCCCTGGTCAGCAACCTGCCGCGCTCCGCCACCGCCACCGCCGCGGTCGCCACCGAGACCATCCGCATCGACGGCGAGGCGTTCAAGCATTTGCTGGAGCGCATGCCGGCGGTGAAGGCGCGGGTCGAGGAACGCTACAAGACGCGCCTGATGCGCAACGTCACGGCGCTGCAGCAGCCCGAGCGCGGCGGCGTCATCGGCTTCCTGATGGCGCAGGGCGTGGGTGAAGCCACCGATGTGCTGCTGATCGACGAGTCGCTGTGCGTGCGCTGCGACCAGTGCGAGAAGGCCTGCGCCGACACCCACGGCGGCCTGTCGCGCCTGGACCGCGAGGCCGGACCGACCTTCGAGTCGCTGCACGTGCCGACCTCCTGCCGCCACTGCGAGCACCCGCACTGCATGAAGGACTGCCCGCCGGACGCGATCAAGCGCGCCCCCAACGGCGAGGTCTACATCACCGATTCCTGCATCGGCTGCGGCAACTGCCAGCGCAACTGCCCCTATGGCGTGATCCAGATGGGCGTGGAGAGCAAGACCAGACCGAGCTTGTGGCGCTGGATGCTGTTCGGCGGCAAGGAGCCCGGGGCGGGCGACCACGCGCATCATCACCACGGCGACGTGCCGAAGAAGGCGGCGAAGTGCGATATGTGCAAGAGCCTGCCCGGCGGGCCGGCCTGCGTACGCGCCTGCCCCACCGGTGCCGCGCGGCGCGTCAGTCCCGAGCAGTTCCTGCGCGTGGCCAGGCACGAGTAATCATGGTCGCCACCACCGGCAGCGCCTCGGCGGTGCACGAGGGCTACCTCGTCCACGCGCGTTTCCGTTACCTCAAGCTGGCCTCGCTGCTGTGCGTGCTGGCGGTGGTGGCCTACTGGTGGCACAGCCCTCCGGGCGGGCCCAACGGCGGCACCTGGCTGGGTTATACCCTCGGCACGGTCGGCGCCCTGATCATCATCTGGCTCGCCTGGCTGGGCCGGCGCAAGCGCAACTACGCCTCGCGCCTGGGCACGGTGCGCGGCTGGCTTTCGGCGCATGTCTACCTGGGCCTGTCGCTGGTCACCATCGCCACCCTGCACACCGGCTTCCACTTCGGCTGGAACGTGCACTCCCTGTCCTATGTATTGATGCTGCTGGTGATCGGCAGCGGCATCTACGGCATCGTGGTCTACGCCCGCCACCCCGGCCTGATCACCGCCAACCGCGACCAGGGCACGCGCGAGGGCTGGCTGGCCGAGCTGGACGAGATCAACGACCAGTCGCTCAAGCTGGCCGACTCGCTCGACGCCGAGGTGCACCAGGTGGTGGTGCAGTCGATCGACCGCATCCGCATCGGCGGCGGCCTGCGCGAGCAGCTGTTCGGACCGCGCGAGCCGCTGCGCAAGGCGTTCGAGCGGGTCGAGAAGGAACTCGGCATGACCACCCGCTTCCTGGCCAGCCAGGTGGCCATACGCAACCCCTCCGCGCTGGCGCTGGATACCAGTTCCACCGCGGCCTACATGGCCGGGCAGCTGGCCGGCGGCAACCAGGACAGTGAGAACGTGCAGAAGCTGCTGGACCTGATCGCGCGCCGGAGCGATCTCACCACCCGCCTCAACCGCGACATCAGCCTGCACGCGCAGATGCAGATCTGGCTGTACGTCCATGTGCCGCTGACTTTCGCCCTGCTGGCGGCGCTGCTGGCGCACATCCTGTCCGTGTTCATCTACTGGTGAGCCTGATGAACCAAGTTCGTCATCGGGCTCCCCCTCACCCCACCACCTGCTCCGCAGGTGGTCCCCCCCTCTCCCACGAGGGGAGAGGGACGGTGGTCGGCTGCGCCGGCGCACGGAGTTCTCCGTGCGCTTTTTGATACGAACGTGGAGCAGGCAGGGCGGTGAGAACGTTTCCCGTGACCGCGAGCTGGAAACCGAGTGCCTGCGCATCGGCCGCGGCACCGATCAGGACATCCAGCTGCCCGATCTGCGTGTGGCCATCGCCCATGCCGAGGTCGTGCGCAGCGGCAGCAACGCGGTAATTGCCGCTCTGCCCGGCGCCTCGCTGCAGGTCAACGGCGCGCCCGTCGCCGAACACAAGCTGCACGGCAGCGACATCATCGGCATCGGCCGCTACCAGCTGGTGGTGCTGCCCGGCAGCGGCGGCGCCGATCTGCAGATCGAGATCGAAGAGAAGGTCAGCGCCCGCGACGAGAAGAGCCAGCGCCAGACGCGCCTGAGCATGAGCCTGGCCGAGGTGATCTGGACGCGGCGGCGCCTGGCCTGGCTGTTGTTCATCCTGGCGATCGTGCCTGGACTGGCTCTGCCGGCCTGGCTGCGCTTCCACCATGCGCCGGCACCCGCGGCGGCGGAATACGTTCCACCCAAGGCGCCTGCCGGAGCAGCCGCCTTGCTGCCGACCGATGTGGTCTGGGTGCCGGGCACCTCGAGCAGCGCCCACGCCTACTTCCAGAAGGACTGTGCCAAGTGCCACGAGGCCGCGTTCCAGCGGGTGCGCAACGAGGCCTGCCTGGTCTGCCACAAGAACACCGCGGCGCACGTCGACGACCCGCACTGGCTCCAGCTCGACGACTTCGCCAAGGCACGCTGCGAGGATTGCCATCGCGAGCACAAGGGCGACATGGGCCTGGTCGCCAGGCACAACGCGCAATGCACCGATTGCCATGCGCGGCTGGTACAGCGCTTTCCCGGCACCAGACTCGAGCCGGCGGCGGATTTCTCGGCGCATCATCCGTTGTTCTCGCCGGAGGTGGCGCGCTATGACAGCACCACCCGGCAGTTCCGCTGGATCCAGGCCAGCCAGGACCAGCCCGAAACCCTGCATTCGGATACCAATCTGAAGTATCCGCACGACAAGCACCTCGATCCCAAGGGCATCAAGTCGCCCAGCGGCAGGAAAGTGCTGACCTGCGCCGACTGCCATGAGCCCGATGCTTCGGGCGTATCGTTCCAGCCGATCGACATGCAGAAGCACTGCGCCGAGTGCCACCGCCTCGACTTCGACCCCGACGATCCCGAGCGCAGCGTACCGCACGCCCAGCCGGCCCAGGTGGTGGGCGTGATCCGCGACTACTACGCCCGCGCAGCTCTCGGCGGCGGCGTCAAGAAACCCGGCGCCCCGGAAATCGTGCAGCTGCGGCGCCGCCCCGGCGAGGAACTGAGTCCGCCGCAGGCGCGCGCCGCGCTGGAATGGGCCGACCAGCAGTCGGCCGTCGTCATCGACGAAGTGTTCGACAAGCGGGTCTGCGGCTACTGCCATGCTGTCAGCCGCACCAGGGATCCGGCCCTGCCGTGGAGCGTGCCGCCGGTGGCGCTGGCCAAGCACCGGCTCGATCACGCCGGTTTCAACCACGAGGCGCACCGCAGCGAGAAATGCGAAAGCTGCCATGCCGCCAGGACTTCGAAGCTCAGCACCGATGTGCTGATGCCGGAGCTGAAGCGCTGCCGCGACTGCCATGGCGACCCGGGCAGCGCCTCGAAGATCCAGTCGAGCTGCATCAAGTGCCACGGCTACCACATTGCCGGCGAGCAGAAGATGGGCCTGCCGCCTAAGGAGCCGGAAGCGGCCGCCGCGCCGCCGGAGCAGCGAGTGCCGCCGCGATGAAACGCCGCGGCTGGCTGCTGTCCCTGTGCCTGATCCTGGTGTCCTGCGGCGGCGGCGGTCCCGACGGCGGCTGCAATGGCAGCTGCCAGAGTCCGCCGCAGAGCCTGAGCAGCGCTGACGTCCAGACCGTCATCGCCCAGGCGGTCGCCGAGGCGCAGGCCCAGCGCGCCAAGGGCACGGTGGCGGTGGTGGACCGGGTCGGCAACGTGCTGGCGGTGTTCCAGATGAGCGGCACCGGCTCGGCGGTGACGGTGGACTCGAAGCGCAATACGCTCAGCGGCCTCGACGGGTTGTCGATTGTCCCCGCCACCATCGCCGCCATCTCCAAGGCCATCACCGGGGCTTATCTCAGCTCGGAAGGCAATGCCTTCTCCACCCGCACCGCCAGCCAGATCGTGCAGGAGCACTTCAATCCCGGTGAATTGGGCCAGCCCGGCGGCCCGCTGTTTGGCGTGCAGTTCAGTTCCCTGCCCTGTTCGGATTTCAACACCCGCTTCGGCGGCGGCGCTCCCGACATCGGGCCCAAGCGCTCGCCGCTGGGCCTGTCCGCCGACAGTGGCGGCTTCCCGCTGTACAAGAACGGCACCGTGGTCGGCGGCGTCGGTGTCATCGCCGACGGCCGCTACAGCCTGGACCTGGACATCGAAGACCGCGATCGCGATGTCGACGAGCTGCTGGCCATCGCCGCCACCGCCGGCTTCGATGCGCCCGGCGACCGCCGCGCCGACCTCATCACTGTCGGCGGCAAGACCCTGCGCTACAGCGACGTCGGCCTGGCCGACACCCTCACCGGCGGCCACAACAGCCTGGGCTACGATCCCGGCGCCACCGCCCTCGGCGCCCTGGTCCCGGTCAGCGGCTATTACGCCGGCACGACCGTGCTCGCCGGCACCGCATTCGGCACTCCGCAGTCGGGCTATGCCCAGGCCGTCGACAGCCGCTTCACCGGCCTCGACGCCTTCGAGCTGGTCAACGCCGACGGCAGCCGCCGCTATGCGCCCAAGGCCGGCACCGATGGCGGCCTGAGCGAGGCTGAAGTCGCCGAGATGCTCAAGCAGGGTATCGCGGTGGCCAACCATACCCGTGCCCAGATCCGCCGGCCGCTGGGTTCGCAGATGCGCGGCTCGGTGGTGGTGGTCGACACCAGGGGCGCGGTGCTCGGCGTGCTGCGCACGCGCGATGCGCCGGTGTTCGGCACCGACGTGGCTGTGCAGAAGGCCCGCACCGCGATGTTCTTCTCCAAGCCCGGCGCCGCCGAGGAAATCCGTGCCGCCGGCACCGTCACCTACATCGAGCCGGTCGGCGAGGAACAGCCAACGGTCAAGTTTGGCGACTACGCCGACGCCCTAAACCTGCTGGCCGGGACCAATGTGCTCGAGGGCGGCTTTGCCTACGGCGCCCGCTCGGTCGGCAATTTCGAGCGGCCGTTCTTCCCCGACGGCATCGACGGCAATGCCAACGGCCCGTTGAGCAAGCCCTATCCGAAGTGGAGTCCTTTCTCCACCGGCATCCAGCTCGACCTGGTCTACGAGCGCATCGCCCAGCATGTAGTGTTCACTCTCGGCAGCGGCGGCGCGGATGTGGGGCCGAGCTGCGCCGGTCCGCCGGCCAGCGCGGCCGGCTTTCATTTCAACACCACCGTGCCGGCCGAGTTGGGCGACGGCCTGCAGATTTTCGCCGGCGGCGTGCCGATCTACCACGGCAGCACCCTGGTCGGCGGCATCGGCGTGTCCGGCGACGGCATCGACCAGGACGACATGGTGGCCTTCCTCGGCCTGTACAACGCCGGCCAGGCGCTGGGCACGCTCGGCAACGCCACCGCGGCAATGCGCATCGACCAGCTCGACATCCAGGGCCAGAAGGTGCGCTACGTCGAATGCCCGCAGGCGCCGTTCCTGGACAGCAACGAGCAGGACCCATGCGCCGGCAAGTAGGCCGCCTGGCGCTGTGCAGCGCGCTCGGCACGCTGCTCGCACTCACGGCGCAGGCGGCAGACCGCAGCTACGGTCCGGTCCGGTCCAGCGAAAGCCTGTCGCAGATCGCCTACTCCCTGCGCCCGGAGAAGACCCGCCTCTGCACCTACCAGACCATCACCGCGCTGTACCGCGCCAATCCCGGCGCGTTCGCAGGTTCGCCGGAACATATTCGGCCGGGCAGCCTGCTGCGCGTGCCGGACGCCAGCGAGATCACCGCCATCCCGGCCGCCGAAGCCTATGCGGTCTATCGTTCCGCGCCGCGGCCTGCACCCGCGCCGCGCGCGGCACCGCCGCCGGCCGTGATCGCCGGCGCGCCGCCCGCGACCACGGACTCCAAGCCCGAGCTGCGCCGCCGCACCGGCGAGCAGCGCCTGATCCCCGCCGACAGCGAACCGCTGCCCGATCCCAATCGGGTCAGCCGGCTGGCACCGGTGGCGGCGCCGGAAGCCTGGAAGGAATGGGAGAAGGCGCCGATCCCGGATCGCTGGCGTCTGCTCAACAACCTCGGCCTGGTGCCGCAGCGTTGGTACGACCCTTACAACCAGAACACCTACAAGGCGGACAAGCCGATCCGCCACGGCGACGGGTTCATCAACCTGGCGGTGACGGCGGACACCGTCTACGAGTACCGCCGCCTGCCGGTGCCGGTCGGCCCGCAAGGCAGCAACCATCCGGGCGAGAACGGCATCTTCGGCGGCCAGCGCCAGACCCTGTTCAACGGCAACCTGATCCTGTCGGCGGTGTACATCAAGGGCGACACCACCTTCAAGCCGCCGGAGTACGAGCTGCACCTGACGCCGGTGCTGAACTACAACTACACCACGGCGGAGGAAGCCGGGGCGCTGAACATCGATCCGTCCAAGGGCCGCTACCGTTCCGACCAGTTCATCGGCTTGCAGGAAGCCTTCGTCGACTACCACCTGCGCAACGTCTCGGACCGCTACGACTTCGACAGCGTGCGCTTCGGCATCCAGCCATTTTCCAGCGACTTCCGCGGTTTCCTGTTCCAGGACAACCAGCTGGCGCTACGCTTCTTCGGCACCCGCGACAACAATCGCTGGCAGTACAACCTCGCCTGGATCCGCCGCCTGGAGAAGAACACCAACAGTGGCCTCAACGACGTCACGGTCAAACCGCGCAACGACGATACCTACCTGGTCAACGTCTACCGCCAGGACTGGCCGGTGCTGGCCTTCACCTCGCAGCTGACCCTGGCGCACAACCGCAACCGCGAGAACGGCGAGCAGTTCTACGACGACAACGGCTTCCTGCAGCGTCCCGCCTCGATCGGCACCGAGTCGCCGCGCAAGTACCAGGTCACCTATCTGGGCTACAACGGCGACGGTCATTTCGGCCGGCTCAACCTGACCATGTCCACTTATCTGGCCTACGGCCGCCAGAACCGCGGCGTGTTCGCCGACGACGTCAAGCGTATCCGCGGCCTGTTCGGGGCGGCCGAGGCGTCCTACGACATCGACTGGCTGCGCCTGCGCCTCAGCGCGGTCTACGCCAGCGGCGACCACAACCCCTACAACGGCACCGCCACCGGCTTCGACGCGATCTTCGAGAACCCGATCATCGCCGGCGCCGACACCAGCTTCTGGATCCGCCAGGCGATTCCGCTGATCGGCGGCGGCGGCGTGACCCTGTCGCAGCGCAACGGCGAGCTGGCCGACCTGCGTTCGAGCAAGGACTTCGGCCAGTCCAATTTCGAAAACCCCGGCATCATCCTGATCGGTCTCGGCGCAGACGCCGACCTGATGCCGCAGCTGCGCATGTCCTGGAACTTCAACCACCTGTGGTTCGACAGCGCCCAGACCGTTGCCCTCGCGCGTAACCAGCAGCTGCACTCCAACAGCATCGGCTGGGACCTGTCGACCGCCTTCATCTACCGGCCATTCTTCACCCAGAACATCATCTTCCGCCTGTCCGGCGCCATGCTGATCCCGGACGACGGCTACCGCTCGCTGTTTCCGGACAAGTATCAGTACTCCGTGCTGGGCAATTTGTTGCTGACCTACTGACCATGCGCAGCCCTCGCCTCCTCTCGGTCCTGGCCCTGGCCCTGTGCGGTACGGCACAAGCCTACGAGCACGACAAGCACCCGCCGCGCGAGATCCACTACGCGGAAACGCCGGCGGCGCCGCGCTACCAGACCGCGCAGGAAGCGCAGGACAAGAGCGCTGGCTGCAATTCCTGCCACACCGCCACCGACCACGCCTCGATGCACGTCAATCCGGGCGTGATGCTCGGCTGCACCGACTGCCACGGCGGCAGTGCCGGCGTGTCGCTGGCGGCCGGCCTCAAGCCGGAGGATGCGGGCTATCGCAAGACGCTGGACCAGGCCCACGTGCAGCCGCGCTACCCGGATGACTGGCACTACCCGTCCAGCGCCAACCCGCAGGGCAGCTACACCCTGCTCAACCGCGAATCGCCGGAGTTCATCCGCTTCGTCAATCCGGGCGACTACCGCGTGGCGCGCGAGGCCTGCGGCGCCTGCCACCTGCCGATCATCGAGGCGGCCGAGCGCAGCCTGATGAGCAATGGCGCGATGTTCTTCGAGGGCGCCTCGTACAACAACGGCATCCTGCCGTTCAAGCGCTCGATCATCGGCGAGACCTATACCCGCGACGGCCAGGCGGCGGTGATCTCCGATCCCGACTCGGCGCCGGATGCCAACGAAACGGCCAAGGGCGTCCTGGCCAAACTGTTCCCGCTGCCGCCCTGGGAAGTGGTGCCGCAGGCTGACGTGTTCCGCATCTTCGAGCGCGGCGGCCGCAACATCTCCAACCTGTTCCCGGAAACCGGCCTGCCCGACTCCAGCGGCGAGATCCAGAAGCTGGAGGAGCCGGGCCGTCCGGACTTCCGCCAGTCCAACCGCGGCCCGGGCACCGGCAACCGCATCGCCGTGCCGGTGATCAATCTCACCAAGACCCGCCTCAACGATCCCTATATGTGGTTCCTCGGCACCAGCGAGCAGCCGGGCGACTACCGCTCCAGCGGCTGCTCCGGCTGCCACGTGGTCTACGCCAACGACCGCGACCCGCTGCACTCCGGTCCCTATGCGCGGTTCGGCAACGACGGCACCACCCAGACCGTCGACCCGACCATCCCCAGGAACCAGCCCGGCCACCCGCTCAAGCACGTCTTCACCCGCTCCATCCCCACCGAACAGTGCATGGTCTGCCACATGCACCAGCCGAACATCTTCCTCAATTCGATGCTCGGCTACACCATGTGGGACTACGAGTCGGATGCTCCGGCGATGTGGCCGGAGAAGCAGCGCTATCCCAGCGACAGCGAGATCCGCGCAATCAACCAGCGCAACCCCGAAGAGGCGGCGATCCGCGGCAAGTGGAGCGATCCGGACTTCCTCAAGAACGTCTCTGACCTCAATCCCTCGCTGAAGGACACCCAGTTCGCCGACTACCACGGCCACGGCTGGAATTTCCGCGCCATCTTCAAGCGCGACCGCAAGGGCGACCTGCTCGACAAGGACGGCAGGATCGTCGCCGACGACGATCCGCACAAGTTCGACCCGGCCAACCCGCACAAGGCGGTGCAGCTGATGTCGATCCACGTCGAGAAAGGCATGCAGTGTACCGACTGCCATTTCTCGCAGGACATGCACGGCAACGGCCACATCTACGGCGAAGTGGCCCAGGCGATCGAGATCGACTGCCAGGACTGCCACGGTACGGTCGACAGCTACCCGACCCTGCGCAGCTCCGGGCCCGCCGCCCCGGCGCCGAAATGCCCGGCCGGTGCCAAGCTCCAGCCCGGCGCCTCGATCAAGGTCGGCAACCTGCCGCCACCGGCGCTGCCGACCTATGTCTGCGTCAACCCTGACGGCACCCGGACCGCGGCGCCGCCGGCCGGCACCGACCTGGCACAGATGCGCACCCAGGATGGCCGCCTGCGCTTCGAGTGGATCAATGGCGAGCTGTGGCAGCGCTCCTCGGTGTCTCCAGACAAGGAATGGCGCGTACACCTGGTGAAGGATTCGGTCACGCCGGGAAACCGGGACTACAACGCCAGGGCCGCCCGCGCCAAGCTGATGAGCACGGATACCGCCGGCTTCGCCTGGGGCGCCGGCGTGGCGCCGGCCAGCCGCGCCCACCAGGACAGCAGGATGCTCTGCGTCACCTGCCACAGCTCCTGGACCACCTCCTGCTTCGGCTGCCACCTGCCGATCCAGGCCAACTGGAAGAGCGACCGCAACCGCTTCGACGGCGAGCAGTCGCGCAACTACGCCACCTACAACCCGCAGGTGGCGCGCGACGACTTCTTCATGCTCGGCAAGCACGGCGAGGCCAAGGGCTTCCGCATTGCCCCGGTGCGCAGCTCCTCGGCCCTGGTGCTGTCCTCCACCAATTCCAGCCGCGAGCACATCTACGTGCAGCAGCCGCCGGTTTCGGCCAGCGGCTTCTCCAGCCAGGCCTTCGCCCCGCACTATCCGCACACCGAGCGCACCGTCGAAACCAAGACCTGCTCCGACTGCCACCTGTCGCAGGCCAAGGACAACAACGCCTGGATCACCTCCCTGCTCGGCCTCGGCACCGGCTTCGTCAACTTCGTCGGCTACCATGCCTACACCGGCCTGGATGGCGCCTTGTCCGCGGTGCAGGTGACGGAGTGGGACGAGCCGCAGGCGGTGATCGGCAGCTACCTGCACCGCTACGCCTACCCCGACTGGTACGCCGAGCATCAGAAGAACGGCCAGGAACTGCAGCACGCCTACACCCACGGCACCGGCGACGCGGTCGGCTGCCTGCAGCTACGCGGTGAATACCTCTACGTCGCCCAGGGCAGCCACGGCATGCAGGCCTACGATGTCGCCAGCATCGGCAACAAAGGCATTTCCGAGAAGATCATCACCGCGCCGTTCTCGCCGCTGGGGCACGACACGCATATCGCTTCCAAGGACGCTACGTGCGTCGTTCTGCCGACCAACCAGCCGATCAACCTGGGGCGCAACACCGAGAAGATGCGGCAGGAGAACCAGGAGCAGGCGTTCCACGAGATCTACCACTACGCCCTGATCACCGACCGCGTCGAGGGCCTGATCCTCACTAATGTCGACACCCTGCAGGACGGCGATCCGCGCGACAATTTTCTCACTCGCGCGCTCACCTACAACCCGGATGGCCTGCTCAAGGGCGCGCGCCATGTGAGCATCGCCGGCGACTGGGCCTACATCGCCGCCGACGCCGGGCTGGTAGTGCTGAACCTGGCCGATCCGCTCAAGCCGGTGGTGGCCGCAACCCTGCCGCTGCAGGACCTGCGCGCCACCACGGTGCAGCTGCGCTATCTGTTCGCGGTCACCGCCCAGGGCTTGCAGGTGGTGGACATCACCCATCCGCAGACACCGAAACTGGTGCCGGGCGCCGGCGTCGCCCTGGGCGATGCGCATCGCGTCTACGTCGCCCGTACCTTCGCCTATGTCGCCGCCGGCAAGCAGGGCCTGGCCATCGTCGACGTGGAGAATCCGGAGCAGCCGAAGCTCTACCAGCTGTTCGACGCCGGCGGCAAGCTCAA
>FTAG01002065.1_pt1 | contig 31599 bp, 26 predicted proteins | sample 1638911 | NCBI WGS metagenome assembly FTAG01 (sample SAMEA3914813, study PRJEB12502) | metagenome | biome: forest; material: soil | place: Canada | collected 2011-07-07 | depth 0.3 m
GGAGCGCCCGGTGCCCGCCTCTACCGTGCCGGGCGAAAGCGCGTCGCCCACCCAGCCCTTCGTGACCAAGCCCGCGCCGCTGGCCCCGCTCGGCATCACGCGCGACGACATCTGGGGCATGACGTACTTCGACAAGAAGAAGTGCCTCGAAGCATTCGACCGGCTCGACTACAAGGGCATCTACACTCCGCCCTCGCTGCGCGGCTCGCTGGAGTATCCGGGCCTGGGCGGCGGCGTGAACTGGGGCTCGGTCTCGGTCGATCCCCTGCACCATCGCATGGTGGTGAACATGCAGGTGGCGCCCTTCACCCTCAAGCTCACGCCGCGCGCGCAGTTCAAGGGCGACCTGCATGGCAGCGACCTGGTCGGCGTCGGCCCGCAGGAGGACACGCCGTACGTGGTGGAGCGCGGACCGTTCCTGTCTCCCTACATGACGCCCTGCGTGGCCCCGCCCTGGGGCAAGCTGGTGGCGATCGACCTGGACAGCGGCGACAAGCTGTGGGAGCGCACGCTCGGCACCTTGCACAACATGGCGCCCCTGGTCGGCAACCTGCTCAAGTGGGGCACGCCGAACTCCGGCGGCTCGCTGCAGACCGCCGGCGGCCTGGTGTTCATCGCCGCCACCATGGACAAGTACCTGCGCGCCTTCGACGCCGATAGCGGCGAAGAGTTGTGGCGCTACGAGCTGCCCTACGCCGCGCACGCCGCGCCGCTGAGCTATCAGGTCAAGCCGGGCGGCCCCCAGCTGCTGGTGATCGCCGCCGGCGGCCACGCTCCGCTGGGCACCGAGCCGGGCGACGCCATCATCGCCTTCGCCCTGCCCGGGCAGCGGCCATGAACGAGTCAAACCGGCACCAGGCATAGGCTTGCCGCGAACCGTGTAACATCGGCGTATATTGATAAAAAACACGCCTGCACAAACGTAAATGGCCCGAGAGCAAAACCCCCTGGGGCGCCAGGCCCAGAAGGCCCAGCGCACACGCGAAGCATTGGTCAACGCCACGATTGCCCTGATTCGCGAGGGTGGCTTCGCTTCCGCCAGCTCCAGCAGGATTGCCGAGCGGGCCGGAATCACCTGGGGTGCCGCGCAGCATCACTTCGGCACCAAGGAAGACATCCTCACTGCGGTCCTGGCCCTGGCCTACGACAAGTTCGTCACGACCATGGCTGCCCCCAGCGTGCGCACGGGAACGCTTGAGGAGCGCGTCAGCAAGTTCGTCGACCGCATGTGGATGCATTACCAGACCGACTTTTACCTGGTCGCCCTGGAGATCCTGCTCGCGACGCGGGCGGAGCAGGATCACCCGGCCCGGGCCTGGGAAGAGCGGCATGGCACCGTTCACATTCGCGTGGTGCGCGAGATCTTTTTCGATTCCAAGGTGAGCCAGGCCAGGATCCAGGAGATTCTGACCTTCGTGCACTTCTGCCTGACGGGCATCAGCATCGAAGGTGCGTTCGAAGCGGAGGTCAAGAACGTCGGCCGGCATCTGCAACGGCTCAAGGCCACCGTGATGCTCACCCTCACCGGCGAAATGTAGCCGCGGCGAATGCATGGCAGACCCGCAATGGGTCACCCCAATGCCGTACGCCGCGCCCGAGCTGGCCTTCGCATCTTGCGTTCAGGTCTTCCCCTCGCAGTAGCGGCCGAGTTTTGCAAGCGGCATTGGGTCCCCTCGCCCCACAAATGCAGTACGAAACGGCGAGGCACGATGAGTAGCCTTGCTCCGCAGGTTGCTCAGCGCAAGCCAATCGAATAGCGAACATTCGCCCTGGTTGGCTTCTTTGCAACGCATGACTGGACGGTCTCCGGAGGGTGCCCGATGACGTTTCGCTTCGGCCGCGCTGGCGCGGCCTTGCTCCTGGCGTTTGCCCTTGCCGGCTGCGGCAGCAGCACGCCGGTCGGGCCAGGTGGACAGACCTTTCCCGCTTTCGCCGAACCCTTGTCCCACAAGGGTCAATGGCTGGTCGATGCCCAGGGCCGCGTGGTGATCTTCCACGGCACCAACGTCGCAATGAAGCTCCGGCCGTACACGCCCCAGGCCCAGGGGTTTACGCAACAAGATGCCGCGATGCTGGCCCGCGAGGGGTTCAGCGTGGTCCGCGTCTGGGTGTTCTGGAACGCGATCGAGCCGGCGCCGGGTCAATGGGATGACTCTTCCCTGGTGGCGCTACGGCAATTCATTGGCTGGCTGCACGAATACGGGATCAGCACCATCCTCAACTTCGGACAGACCGTGTGGGGCGAAAGATTCGGGGGGCTGGGCTTCCCGGATTGGGCCGCAAATACAAATGGACTCGCGCCGATCAACATGGGCAGTGTCGGACAGGACATTTTGCTCGAACCTCCCCTCCAGCTGGCATGGGACAATTTCTACGCCAACCAGGCATTTCCGGGAACCGTCGGCCTTGAAGACGAGCTCGCTCAAGCCTGGACTCATGTTGCGCAATTTTTTCGCGACACCCCGGGGATCGTGGGATACGACCTGGTGAACGAACCGGAGGCCGGCACCCAGACGATCACCTGCCTCACGCCCCTGGGTTGCCCGCTGTACGACTCGCTCAATTTGACCCCTTTCTATGAGCGCATTGTCGCCGCGGTCCGCAAGGTCGACGACAAGCACATGCTCATGTACGAGCCGGAAGTCATTTCCGCGGGCGGGCTTACCAACAGTCACGTCAGCGCCGGAACCGATCCGAATCTCGCTGTGACATTTCACTTTTATCCCCAGACCGACAGCGGGATCAGTGGGGCCGCATCGCAGCAGATCTCGAAATTCACGCAACTCGCATCGTCGAACGGCGATGGCCTGCTCTTCACCGAATTCGGCGCGACGGACGATCTGACGCAGCTGTCGGCCGTCGTCGAGGCCGCCGATCAGGCGAACCAGGGCTGGTTATATTGGGCGTGGTACTCGACGGAGCCGACGGGCGATCCGGCAAGGCCGACGACCGAAGTATCGACACCTCAGGAAGGCTTCATTGTCGATCCGGCACTGCCTCCGGACGAGAGCAACCTCAAGGCCGACAAGCTGACGGTCCTCGACCGTCCCTATCCCTACTTCACCGCAGGAACGCCGCAGTCCTGGTCCTTCGATACCACTACACGCACGTTCTCGTTTTCCTACAGCACATCCCCGGTCGGCGGCGCGGCTTCCGCGACCGGGCCCACCGTGGTGGTGCTGCCGGCGCGTACCTACCCCGGCGGCTACCAGGCGACGGTGTCGGGGGCTCAAATCACATCCGCCCCCGGGTCCCGAATACTCACACTCGAAGCGCATCCGGGGATACAGACCGTCGAGTTGACTGTGTCTCCCCAGGGATCGTAGAGCCCGCTCGAAGCCCGCTTCGCCTTGCCTTACTCGACGTACAACTCGAAAACCTCCCGCTCGGCCGTGCACTCCGGGCATAACCAGCCTTCCGGAAGGTCCTCGAACCGGGTCCCGGGCGCGATTCCCTGGTCGGGGATGCCAACGGCTTCGTCGTAGATGAAGCCACAGGTCGTACAAATCCACTTGCGCATCGCTTGATCGGTCATCTCAGTCATCTGACCAGGTTAATCGCCCGCGAGGCTTGAGCGAGGTGAAGCGCAGCCGCAGGCTCTCCATGCTGGTGATGGCGGCGTAGGGCAGCCACTTCACCCCTTCCTGGCACAACTCAACGCGGGACACCACGCGGCTGATCACGCAGAAGAAGGATTGCAGCTGCGCCCGCGCCAGCGCCTGCCCGAGACAGAAATGCTGGCCCAGGCTGAAGGTGAAATGGCGGGTCGGCGGACGCTTGAGATCCAGCAGGTCGGGATTCGCAAACGCGCCGGGATCGCGGTTCGGAGCGGGAGTCGCGACGATCACGCCCTCGCCCCTGGCAAACGGGACACCGCAAAAGCTGAGGTCTTCCTTCGCGACCTTGTTGGCAATGAGGGTATTGGGCGGGAACAGCCGCAGGTTCTCCTCGACAAACGCGTTCACCGATTGAGGATCCTGCCGCAAGACTTCCAACACACCGGGATACTGCGACAACAGCAGCAAACCGCTGGCCATCGAGCTGGCCGTCGATTCCACCGCCCCGATGAACAGATTCAGGAACAGCACGATCACTTCGTCCTGGCTCAGCTTCCGCCCCTGCTCCTCGGCGGCAAGGAGGTTTGCCAGGGCGTCGTTGCGTGGACGCATGCGCCGCTCGCGGACCTGGTCGCCGACGAAGGCGACGAGGTCCGCAAAGATCTCGTTGGCGCGCGTAACGATCTCCGGCGTCACCTCCCGGCCAAATGCTTTAGCCTGACCCTCGCGCACCAGGCCGTCGACCCGGCTTCGATCGGCCTCGTCGATTCCCAGGTATTCCCCGATCACCTCGAGTGGCAGCCGGGCCGTCACCGCGGGGATCACCTCGCAGATCCGGTCGAGATGCGGCGCCAGGATTCCCGGCAGCCGGCGCTCGACGGCGCCTCGGACGTATTCCACATAGCGGGGCCCAAGCGCCTTGCCGGCCAGGCTGCGAATCCGCACATGATCTGGCCCATTCAAGGCGCCAAGGGCCTTGCGGCGAAAATCATACAAGGCGTCGCCGGGCCTGAAGCCGCGACGGGCCAACAGCGTCGCGCCCTCGTTTTCGAATTTTCCGGACAGCAGCATGCGCTCAACGTCGGCATGCCGCAGCAGCACTTTTGTCCCGTCATGCGAAAGCGCCACCGGCGACTCTTCCCGGAGCCGCGCCAGCACCCCGGCGGGGTCCTGCCAGAACGCGGGGGCCTTCAGATCCAGAACGGGGAGTGCCATCTTCGGCCGATCGAGCCACTTGGTTTGGATGTTTAGTCTTGCAACCCGCGCTGCGTCCTTCGCCCTGCAAATGAGGTATGTGTCGGCTGCCCCACGTGGAGCACCCGCGCGGACATAAAACATTTTGACGCGTATGTTTTATGGTGCTACGGTATTTTGATACCCACAGCTTCTTTCGCCCTGCATGATCATCGGAAGGCTCTACTCGTGACTACACGGCACCTGGTGGACCCCGCCCTCCTGCCCGGAATTGCGCGGCCGCCTACACGGATCGCAACAGCCGAAATGCTGCCGCCTTTCCGTGCGGGCTTGAACAAGCTCTTGACCCTGTCTCCCAAACTTCCCGGCGCGATCACCCGGCGACAGATCGAAATCCCGGGCCTTGGTGACAAGCCACCGGTCCGTGCGCTGGTTTATCAGCCGTCCGTGGAGTGCCAGCCAGTCGGGGCCATCCTGCACATCCATGGTGGAGGTTTCGTCATCGGCGCGCCGGAGATGAACGATGCGCGCAATGCCGCGTGGTGCGACCAGCTGAACGTCGTAGTGCTATCTGTGGACTACCGGCTGGCGCCCGAGGCCGCCTACCCGGAGGCGCTCCACGATTGCCACGCCGCTCTGGCCTGGTTGAGGGACCACGCGCCTGAGCTTCGGATCTCCTCGCGCCCCCTTGGACTCGCCGGAGAGAGCGCCGGTGGCGGCCTTGCCGCAGCCCTGGCGCTCTTCGCAAGGGACCGCGGCCAGCACGATCTGGCGTTCCAGCTTCTCACTTACCCCATGCTCGACGATCGCACCGCGACCGTCCGGCCACCCGGTGCCCTTACCGGGGAATTCGTCTGGACTGCCGAAGACAACCGGTTCGGATGGCGCTGCCTGCTCGGGCGCGAACCCGGAGGCGCCGAGGTCCCCTCCTGCGCGGCGCCAGCGCGCAGTTCCGATCTTTCCGGGCTCCCACCTGCCTTCATCGCCGTGGGTGCACTGGACCTGTTTCGGGACGAGAACATCGATTACGCCCAGCGCCTGCTGAAAGCGGGCGTTCCCACCGAACTCCACGTCTACCCCGGCGCGTATCACGGATTCGATATGGTGCCGAACACACCACCGGCGAAACGTCTGGCGGAAGACTGTCTGGGTGCGCTGCAGCGCTGGTTCAGGAACGAATAAGATCCCCGTGCTACGTCAAAACAACGCTTGTCCGCGCGCACAAATCCTCCGTGCGGTCCTCCTCATTTTTGTGTCGCTGGCGGCAGCCTCTTGCGGCAGCAGCAGCGCTGTGGGCTCGCCCTCACAATTGCCGAGGTACTCCGTGTTCCCGCCGGATTTCATGTGGGGCGTATCGTCGTCGGCGTTCCAGATCGAGGGCGGCAACATCGACGCGAACTGGAACCGCTACAACGACACCAACACCTCGCAGGACCGCTACGGCAATGCCGTGGACTTCCGCCACCGGTATTCGCAGGACATCGCGCTCGCGCACGATCTCGGCGCAAACACGTACCGGATCTCCATCGACTGGGCGCGTGTCGAGCCGAAACGGGGGCAGTACGACGCCCCCGAACTGGCCTACTACGACGATGTCATTGCGACCATGAAGCGCAGCGGCATTACCCCGCTGATCTCTCTTGAGCACTGGGCCTACCCCGGCTGGGTGCTCGACCAGGGGGGATGGGTGAATGCGAATACCATCAGCGAGTATCTGGCCTTCGTCAAAATGGTGGTCACCAGGTACCACGCCGATATCCGCTACTGGCTGACGTTCAACGAAGCGGCTTTCTACCTGATCACCGAGGAGGGCGCCCGAGTCCTGGATCCGATCAGCCTGCTGCAGATGGACGCGAACCTGATCGCCGCCCACCGCCAGGCCTATGACCTGATTCACCAGATCGATCCCGGCGCCATGGTCTCCTCCAACATCGCATGGGCGGGAAAGGCCGTCGGTACCGGCGGCCCGGTGCAGATCACCACGGACCTGCTATTCCTCGACGCGATCGCCGACAAGGTGGATTTCATCGGCTTCGACTACTACTACGCCGGCTTCAGCCCGCTGGACCTGGTCTACGCAGCCGAGGAGCAGCCCTGGAACGCGGCACTTTGGCCCTACGGCATTTACGCAGCCCTGCAGCAACTCGGCGCGCGCTACCCGGGCCTTCCCCTGCTCGTCGTGGAGAACGGCATGCCCACCGACAACGGCCTGCCTCGCAGCGATGGATACACGCGGGAAGAAGTGCTGCGCGACACTGTCTACTGGGTACAGCGCGCCCGAGCGGATGGCATGAACGTCATCGGCTATCTGTACTGGAGCCTGACCGACACCTTCGAGTGGGGCGCGTACAGCCCGCGCTTTGGCTTGTACACCGTCGATGTGCTCAAGGACCCGACGCTCACCCGGAAACCAACCGCGGCCGCGGCTGCCTACCGACAGATCACTGAACAGAATGGAATGGACCCTGCCTATACACCGGTGTTGGGCGGCGACTGCTCCCAGACCCCCCTGTCGCTGAATTGCATAGCACCAGGGTTGTAGCTGGTTCCACTATAAAACATTTGTGCTAAAATGTTTAGCAATGATGGCGAACTGCAGGAGACAATCATGAGTGACGATCAAATCGAGGCAGCCGCGCCGGTCCAGGCACGAGGCGACCTCGCGCAGTTGCTCGAATCACAGAGACTGGAGCGCTGTCCGTTCCCGATTCCGAGCAGCTGGTTCTTCGTCGATTTTTCGGAGAACCTCGCCGTTGGCCAGGTGCGCAACGTCCAGCTGTTCGACCAGGAATGGGTGCTGTTCCGCGGCGAGAGCGGAAAGGTCGGCATGTCCGACCCCTACTGCGCGCACCTGGGTGCGCACCTGGGCCATGGCGGCACGGTCTGCGGCGACCAGCTGCGTTGCCCGTTCCATCACTGGGAGTACAACGCCGAAGGCTACTGCGTCAAAGTGCCCTACGGCAAGGTTGCCCCGGCGGTCATCAAGAAGCGCCCGATCCTGCGGACGCTGCCGACGCAGGAGCGCTACGGCCAGATCTGGGCCTGGTACCACCCCTATGCCGAGCCGCCGGGCTGGGAGCTGCCGCATATCCCCTGCATGGAAGACCAGGGCTGGGTCGGTGACCAGCGCGGAAAGTGGAGCGCGAATACCGCCATCCAGGAGATCGTCGAGAACAGCGTCGACATCGCGCACCTCAAGTTCCTGCATGGCGCCCCCGGCATCCCGCCGATCAAGGTCGAGTTCGACCGGCACATGCAGCGCTTCGACCTCGGCGGCGGCTATATCGTCGGCGAGACCTGGGGCGCCGGCGCGGTCGGCACCGTGACGTTCACCCAGGAAGGGGCCAGCGCGACGCTCTTCTCCTACACCCAGCCGATCACCCGCGAACGCACCCAGATGAACATGAGCTTCCGGCACAAGGACTACCCGGCGGGTTCCAGGGAGCTGCACATCGCCAAGAAGCTGATCGACCACATGGTGCATGAAGCCGAAGGCGAAACCAGCGCCGGCTTCGAGAGCGTCGACATGACCATCTGGAACAACAAGAAGTACCGGCACAGGCCGTTGCTGTGCGACGGCGATGGGCCGATCCTGTTGTTCCGCAAATGGTTCCGCCAGTTTTACGCCGCGGAGCCCGAGGTATTGGCGAAGATTTAGCGCGCAGACGTTTGGACGTGACGGGACATCCCTGCACATCACTCGATGTTCTGCACCACTTTTACCTGCGGTCAAGGCAACGCTGGCAAATCTGTTCGATTTCCAGCAAAAGCTCCATGTCGCCGTTGTTCACGGGCTCACTGCGGCATGGTCAGCTGGCTGCGGCGCCACGCCGGCGATAGCCGCCGAGCGGCGCCGCCGACTGGCGCACCTTGAGCTCGTAGTCGAGCTCGCGGCGCGGCATCGGGTTGGGCCAGGCGCCGCCGTTGCGCGAGGCCAGCAGCGACAGCAGCATGTCGGTGGCGGCCTCGGCCATCAGCGGGATCGGCTGGCGCACCGTGGTCAAGGCCGGCCATACCACCTGGGCGATCGGCGCGTCGTCGAAGCCGACCACCGAAATCTCCTCCGGCACGTGCAGTCCCATCTCGTGCGCCACCGCGATCACCGCGGCCGCCATGTCGTCGTTGCTGGCGATGATCGCAGTGGGCCGCGGGCGCCGGTGCAGCAGCCGCCGCGCGCAATCGAGCCCCGAGGCGTAGGAAAACGAGCCCTGCTCGAGCAGCTGCTCGGCCACCTCCAGCTTGTGCGCGCTCATGGCACGGCGGAAGCCACGCAGGCGCAGGCGTGCCGCGGCATGCTTGGGATCGCCCTTGATGAAGCCAATGCGCCGGTGGCCGAGCCCGACCACATGTTCGGTCAACTCCTGGGCGGCCCGCGCGTCGTCGATGCACACCGCCGGCGAACGGTCGGACTCGGTGTCCGGCGCGATCCGCACGTAGGGCACCCGCGCCTCGTCCAGCACGCGCAGCACCTCGGCGTTGTCGGTAATCGGCGCGGTGAGGATGACGCCATCGAGACGCAGCTGCGACACCAGTGCGGCAGTGCGCACCGCAACGTCCGTGGCCGCGTCGTCCAGCTGCTCGACCAGCAGGTGATAGCCGGCGCCACGGCAGCGGTTGAGGATGCTGACCTCGACACGATGCGAATAGTCGCCGCCCGGGTCGCCGAACAAGTAGCCGATCAGGAACGAGCGCTCGCCGGCCAGGCTGCGCGCCGAGAAATTCGGCTGGTAGCCGAGCGCGGTGGCGGCGCGCGTGACACGCTCGCGCACCTCGTCGCGGACATTGGACTCCTTGTTCACCACCCGCGACACGGTCTTCATCGACACCCCGGCGAGCTTCGCCACGTCCATCATGATCGGTTGGCGTGCCGGCAGGCTGGGCTGCGGTCGGGCCGGGGGGTTGCGTTTGCGCATTCTGTTTCGGTCTTGGCTGGCGCAGCGCCACTGGCTGCCTGCGTATGATAGCGCTGCCAACGCGGGGCATTTTCATAAAAGGCGGGCGGCATGCAGCATCCGGAGAAAGGGCTGCGGACGGAGGACCGCGGACGCGAGGGCAGCCTGGCACCGGGCGCGGCCTTCGGCTTCGCCGTGGGCGACTTCGGCCTCAATCTCTACTGGCAGGGGCTGGGCCTGTTCCTGGTCTACTTCCACACCGACGTGCTCGGCGTGCCGGCGGCCTGGGCCGGCCTTGCCTACCTGGTGGCCTCGGTATGGGATGGCATCTCCGACCCGCTGCTGGGTCTGGTCGCCGACCGCAACCGCACACGCTGGGGGCGATACCGGCCGTTTCTGCTGTTCGGTTCGGTGCCGCTGGCGCTGGCGTTCGTCCTCGCCTTCTCGGCGCCGCGGCTGCCGCAGCCGGCGCTGTTCGGCTACGCCCTCGCCACCCAGCTGCTGGTGCGCACCCTGTACAACGCCCTGGCCATCCCCTACTCGTCCCTGTCGGCGGCGATGACGCGCGACAGCGCGATGCGCACCACACTGTCGGGCCTGCGCATGCAGTGCGCTTTCGCCGGTGGGCTCGCCGTGGCCTGGCTGATGCCGGCGCTGGCGCAGGCGCTGGCCCCGACCCTGGGCCGCGCCGCCCACAGCCTGGCGGCCGCAATCGTCGGCGTCCTCGCCACCGCCAGCTTCCTGTGGTGCTTCGCCGCGGTGCGCGAGCCGCAGGACGAAGACCACGGCAGCACCGCGGCGGCGCAGCTGAAGCTGCTGCCGGAAATCCGTGCCTGCCTGCACGCGGTCAGTGGCAACACGCCTCTGTTGCGCCTGCTGGCGGCGCGTTTTGCCGTGGCTTTCGCCCAGACCATGCACATCCGCAACACCATGTACTTCCTCAAGTACGTGCTCGGCGACACCGGCCTGGCGCCTTATGCCCTGCCGCTGTTCGCGGCGCTGAGCCTGCTCAGCGTGCCGCTGTGGGTGCGGCTGATCCGCCGCCACGGCAAGCGCGGCGCCTGGCAGTCCGCCTGCGTCCTGAGCCTGCTCTGCGCCCTGGGCCTGCACCTGCCGGCGGCGCTGCAGCCGGCCTGCGCCATGGCCCTGCTGGGCGCATTCGCGGCCGGTACCACCGGCCACGGCGTCTGCTTCTGGGCCATGCTGCCCGACACGGTGGAGTACAGCGAATGGCGCTTCGGGCGGCGCGACGAAGCCAAGGTGTTCGGCATCGCCTCGCTGACCCAGAAGCTCGCCATGGGCCTGTCCGCCTTCGCCGCGGGCCTGCTGCTCGACGGCGCCGGCTTTGTCGCCAACCAGGCGCAGGGCGCCGGCGCGGTCGAGGCGATCCGCGCCAGCCTGGGCCTGATCCCGGCACTCGGCATGGCGCTATCGATGCTGCTGATGCGCGGCTACAGCCTCGACCAGGCCGAGCACCGTCGCATCCTCGATGCGCTCGCCGCGCGGCGCGCAAATGCGCTTGGGCGCGGCCGGCCGGATGATTGACAGCGCTATCAATCGGCCTCGCTGCGGCGTTAAGATGGGGTCCGGAAGGAGACCACTATGCCGGCAATACGCAGGGTTCTGATCGTCGGGGGCGGTACGGCGGGGTGGCTCACCGCGACGTTTCTGGCGCGCCAGCTCGGCACGGCGCAGCAGGGCGTGCGCATCGCCCTGGTGGAGTCGAGCGAGATCGGCATCATCGGCGTCGGCGAGGGCACCTTCCCCTCGATCAAGGGTACGCTCGCGGCAATCGGCGTCGACGAGGCGCGCTTCCTGCGCGGCAGCCTGGGCACGTTCAAACAGGGGATCCGCTTCAATCACTGGGTGCGGCCGCGCGGCGCGCCCGGTCCGGACCACTACTTCCATCCCTTCAGCCTGCCCAGCCAGCGCAACGGCGGCCCGGAGCTGCTGCCCTACTGGCTGCTGGGCGGAGCCGGGCCGGGCGTGGCCTTCGCGGAAGCAGCGACCCTGCAGAAACGGGTGGCCGATGCCTCCCACGCGCCGAAACGGCCGGGCGACGCGGATTTCCTGGGGCCGCTGAACTACGCCTACCACTTCGACGCGGCGCGCTTCGCCGGGCTGCTGTGCGAACACGGCAAGAGCCTGGGCGTGGAGCACCTGCTCGGCACGGTGGAGCGGGTGGAGCTGGACCAGAGCGGCGCCGTTGCCGCGGTGCACACGCGTGAGCACGGCGCGCTCCGCGCCGACCTGTACATCGACTGCACCGGCTTCCGCGCGGCGCTGATCGGCGATGCGCTGCGCGTGCCGTACCGTGACATGAACGAGGTGCTATTCGTCGACCGCGCCTTGGCCATACAGGTGCCATACGAGCGGCCAGACGCGCCGATCCCCTCCTACACCATCGCCACCGCGCACGAAGCAGGCTGGACCTGGGACATCGGCCTGCAGGCGCGACGCGGCGTCGGCTACGTCTATTCCTCGCGGCACACCGACGACAGCCGCGCCGAACAGGTGCTGCGCGACTACATCGGCCCGGCCTGCGCGCAGCTTTCCGCGCGGCAGCTCAAGCTCAAGGTCGGCTACCGGCAGGCGCAGTGGCTGAAGAACTGCGTGGCAGTGGGCCTGTCCGGCGGCTTCGTCGAGCCGCTGGAATCCTCCGGCATCGGCCTGATCGAAACCGCAGCCTACCTGATCGGCTACCTGTTCCCCTTCGACGGCGCGATGGAGCCGGTGGCGCGGCACTTCAACACGCTGATGCAGGCACGCTACGAGCGCATCTTCGACTTCGTCAAGATGCACTACTGCCTGACGCAGCGCCGCGACCATGCCTTCTGGATCGACAACACCGATCCCGCCACGATCCCGGAGACACTGCGCGAAAAACTGGCGATGTGGCGCTGCCGTCCGCCGCAACGCCTGGACTTCATCGCCGACCTGGAGATGTATCTGCCGGCAAGCTGGCAGTTCGTGCTGTACGGCATGGAATACCCGACCGATCTCTCCGCCAGCCGCGCATGCTACCCACATCATGAAGCGGCGCAGCGCGAATTCCAGATGATCCGCCAGGTGTCGCAGCGGGCACGGGCGGACTTGCCGACACACCGGGCGCTGGTGGACCGGATGTGCCGGCAGGCGGAAGAATCGGCGACGGTTTAAGGCACCTGGGGACCTTGAGCCCGGTTGAATCCATCAGGGACATCACATCGCCCTGATCAAGGGTGGCGATGGCAGATCTTGCGGGGCAGCGATCGATATCGACGACAGCGACTTTGATCGTCAACTCCAGGTTTATGCCTGCAAAAAGACATCCTCGACACCATCTTCACGATCCAGCCTGCAAGATGGTGCGAGGATCAAGCCACAGCCCATGCGACCGACCCGTGCTTGGTTCGGGATCGGGCATGACCGTGGGGATACGTGGCGGGAGATTGCCACGTACCTCCGAGCACATTGAATTGCCGTAGCATTTTTGCGAGCACAGCACGTACGCATCTAACCGAAGGCGCTCTACCGCGCTGCCGGAGGGCACACCGCTCCGGCTGGATCGGAAGCCAACTGCACACTGCTGAGCGACAACCTGAGTCGCCCGGCCGTGCTCAGCGCAAACGGCTCGATCACCCTGGCAACATCGGCTCCGGCATCGCGCAGGCAGGCCAATTTCACTTTCAATGTGCGCCATTCTCCAATCGCCGCACCGTCCAGCGTAGCCGTGAGATCGACGGCCGAACCGCAGCCGGAACCGCAGCCCAACTCCAGCCGCACCGGCGCGCTGGGCCGCTCGTCGACGCGGTAAACGATGCTCAGCGTCGCGTCGCCATTTGTGAGCATGCGCATGTCCAGCGGTCCGCCGGAGATGGCCACTGCGGCCTCGCCCCGCCCGGACCAGCTCAGTTCGCGCCCTGCTTCCTGCACACCTTCCGCGTCCACCGCGCGCATGCTCAGGCCTGTCACCGCGCCGCTGTTGCTGCCGGTGGCGATGTTCTGCGACTGGCTGACGCTGCGCAGCACCAGCTGCCAGGGCGGCGCAGCGCGGCCGTGCACCAGGTAGTTGGAGAAGTTGAAGGCATCGGGTGCCACGCCGGAGTCCTCGGACAGGAGCGGCAGCTCGCGGTGATCGCCGTAACCCAGGCCATAGCCGTAAGCGAACCGCGGGCGATAGGGTTGGGACTCGCGGTTCAGTACCGCCTGCGCGGCGTTGCGCGGCCAGGAGAAAGACAGCTTGCCGCTGAAGTCGAAGCGCGGCCGGCCGGCCGCGTCGCCGACCAGCACGTCGGCAATGCCGCCGCCCTCGGACCCTGGCAGCCAGACGGCGACGAAAGCGTCGGAGGCATTGATCTCCGGGTTGGTCCACAGCGGGCGACCGGACAGGAACACCGTCACCACCGGCACACCCTGCGCCCGCAGGCGCTTGAGCAAGACCAGGTCGCTCTTGTCGCCGGGCTGGTACTCGAGGGTCTTGAGATCGCCCCAGCCTTCGGCATACGGCGTCTCGCCGATTACCACCACCGCGACGTCGGGCTTTTGCGTGTAGCTGCCGTCGACGTTCAGCTCAACGCTGCCGCCGCCGGCTTCCAGCGCCTCGCGCAAGCCGGCGTAGATCGACTGGCCGTTGGGGAAATCGCTGTTGCGGTTGCCGGTGCCTTGCCAGGACAGGGTCCAGCCGCCGCATTGGCGGCCGATGTCGTCGGCGCCGGAACCGGCCACCAGCACCCGGGCGGAGGAACGGATCGGCAGCACCGCGCCATTGTTCTTCAGCAGCACCAGCGACTTGCGTACCGCCTCGCGCGCCAGCGCGCGGTGCTGCGGCGAGCCGAGCACGCCCTCGCGCCCTTCCCACGGGCGCCGCGGATCGAACACGCCCAGCGCGAACTTGACGCGCAGGATGCGGCGCACGGCATCGTCGATGCGCTGCGGCGGAATCTCGCCGGCGCGCGCCTGCTCCAGGGTATTGCGGTACAGGGCTCTCCAGCTGTCCGGTGCCATCAGCATGTCGATGCCGGCGTTGAAGGCTGCGGCGCAGCTGTCGTTGCGGCAACCAGGCACCTGTCCGTGCGCGTTCCAGTCGCTGACGACGAAGCCGTCGAAGCCGAAGCGGTCTTTCAACACGTCGGTCAGCAAGCTCCGGTTGCCGTGCATCTTCACGCCCTGCCAGCTGGAGAAGGAGGCCATCACCGTCATCACACCGGCCTCGATCGCAACCGGGTAGCCCTGCGCGTGGACGCGGATCAGCTCGGCCTCGCCGATATCGGCGTCACCCTGGTCGACGCCGCCACGGGTGCCGCCGTCGGCCAGGAAATGCTTGGCCGAGGCCGCGACATGGCCGTTTTGCAGCACTGGCCGCGCACCCGGCTCGCCCTGGAGGCCACGCACCATCGCGTCAGCGTACTGCCGCACCAAGCTGGGCTCCTCGGCATAACCCTCGTAGTGGCGACCCCAGCGCAGGTCGCGCGGCACCGATAGCGCCGGGCCGAAGGCCCAGTCGATACCGGTCGCCGCAGTTTCCTCGGCGGTGGCCGCGCCGATGCGGCGCAGCAGCCCGGGGTCGTGCGCCGCGCCCAAGCCGATGTTGTGCGGAAACAGGGTGGCGCCGACGACGCGGCTGTTGCCATGCACCGCGTCGAGGCCGAACAGCACGGGGATGGGCTCGTGACCCGGTCGCGGCTCCACCGACACGGCGCGGAAGGCGCGCGCCGTCGCCACCCAGGCCGGCGCTGGCGAGCGCGGGCCGTCCGCGCCCAGCGCGGGCGAGTTGCCACCGGCCAGGACCGAGCCCAGCGGCACCTCGCGCAGGTCTTCGGGACGGATGCTGGCGATGTCGGCCTGGATCATCTGTCCGACTTTCTCCTCCAGGCTCATGCGCGCGAGCAGTTGTGCGACGCGCGCCTCGGTCGCCGCGTCGACCAGGCCGCGGCTGTGCGCCTGCGGCCACAGCTGGGGATGCGCCTGGCCGCGGCCGGACGCTGGCGCCGCCGCTTCGCCCGGGGTTGCCGGCGCGGCCACCAGCGCTGCGAGTAGGAACAGCGCGCTTGCATGCTTTCTCATGAATGTGCGTTTCGGGAAATTCAGGCTTCGGCGGCGACGACCAGCGGCTGCCCGCTGCGGCGATAGCGCAGGCGCAGCAGCGGCGCGGTGACCAGGGTTGTGGCCACGGCCATGATCACCAGCAGGGTGAAGACTTTCGGCGGGATGAAGCCGAGGTCGAGGCCGATGTTCAACACCACCAGCTCCATCAGGGCGCGCGTGTTCATCAGCACGCCGCAGGCGGCGGCGTCCTCGTTCCGCATCCCGGCGGCGCGCGCGGCGAAGTACACCGGGACGATTTTGGCGGCGCCGGCGACGAGCACGATCAGCGCGCACCAGCTCCAGTCGGACACGCTGTCCAGGCCGAGCAGGTTGGTGCGCAGGCCGGTGCAAGTGAAGAACACTGGCAGGAAGAACACCAGCACGAACTGGCCCACCTGACGCCGCCAGGCCTCGACGAAGGCGCGGTGCCGGTGGAACAGCAGCCCGACGGCGAAGCCGCCGAAGATGGCGAACAGGCCGAGCCGGCTGGTGCCGATGGCCGCGGCGAACAGCAGGGCCAGCACGATGGCCATCAGGTTGCCCGGCAGCTGGCCCTCGGTCGCAGGGTAGCGGCGCACCAGCCGGTCGGCCAGCGGCCGGCCCAGGTGCCATAGCAACAGGACGAAGGCGGCGATGCCGGCCAGCTGCAGCGCCGCGTGCTGCAGCGACAACCGCGCCGTGGCGAAGGCCGAGACCAGGCCCAGCAGCACCCAGCCCACCAGGTCGTTGACCGCCGCGGCGGAGATGGCGATGACGCCGACCGGCGTGCGGGTCATGCCGAACTCGCGCAGGATGCGGCCCATTACCGGCACCGCGGTGATGGCCATGGCCACGGCAAAGAACAGGCTGTAGACCAGGCGATCGGCACCGGCGGCGAGGAACGGCGCCGAGCTCAGGCCAAGCAGCAGCCCGGCGCCCAGCGGCACGGCGAGGCTGGCGGCGGCGATCGCCGCCACCGCCTTGCGCTGCCCGGGCTGGGCCAGCTGGCCGAAGTGGAATTCGCTGCCGATCTGGAACATCAGCAGGATCAGGCCGATCTGGCTGAGTACGTCGATTGGCGCCGCCGCCGGTCCCTGGAACAGGAAGCTGGCCGCTTGCGGCAGCAGCGCGCCGAAGCAGGACGGGCCGAGCAGCAGGCCGGCGATGATCTCGCCGACCACGCCAGGCTGGCCGCAGCGGCGCATCACCAGGTTGGCGGCGCGGGCCGCCAGCACGATGACGATCAATTGCAACAGGGTGGCGAGCAGTACGCCCTCGCCGCGGGCCGCTTCAGCTGGATGCATCGGTTCCTCTCCTGGCGCGGACGGCGCTGCCGGGCGGCAGTGTCCCTGCCCGCAGGCCATCCTTCAGCGGACTGGTTAGATGGAAAAAAAGCTCCTGGCCCGCACCGCAGTGCGGGCCAGGAATACCGCGGCCGGCAGGCCGGGGCGGGTTGGGCATACCACGTCCCCGGCAAGATCGTTCCGGCTCACAGCAAATCCGCGGCTGGGAGCGTCCCGCGGACCAAACACTTTCCGAGCTCACGCCCAGTCATGCGCACGCGCCGCCGGGGGAGCGGCGGCACGAGCTCCCCCGCGCGTCCACAGGCCCTGAATCGACTCCAGGCTGCGCCCGGCCGTTTCCGGCACAAAGCGCCACACGAACAGGCCCGCGAGCACGCTCATCAGGCCGTACAGGTAGTAGGCGAAGCCGTGGTTGAGCCACTGGTTGAGAAGGGAACTGCCGTCCAGCACCTTGAACGACCACGACACCACCAGGTTGGCGATCCATTGCGCTGCCACTGCTACCGCCATGGCCTTGCCGCGGATCGCGCCGGGGAAGATCTCCGACAGCATCACCCACACGACGGGCCCCCAGGACATGGCGAAGCCGACGATGTAGACCAGGACGCAGAACAGCGCCGCGCCACCCTGCGAATGAACGCTGAACAGGTAGCCCAGCAGCAGCATCGGCAGCGCCATGGCGGCGGCGCCGATGATCAGCAGCGGCTTGCGGCCGAAACGGTCCACCGTGTAGATGGCGATCAGCGTGGACAGCATGTTGGCGGCGCCGACCACCACGGTCTGAAGCAGGGCGCTGTCGCTGCCGGCGCCGAGATTGCGGAACATCAGCGGCGCGTAGTACAGCACCGCGTTGATGCCGACCAGCTGCTGGAACACCGACAGCGCCAGGCCCACCAGGATCACGGTCCAGCCGTAGCCGAGCAGACGCGGCGCCGCCGTGGCCTTGAGGCTGGCGCCGATCTCGGACAGGATCTGCGGCGCCTGCGCCGCGCCGGCGACACGCTGCAGCACCTGCAGCGCTTCTGTTTCACGGCCGCGCAGCATCAGCCAGCGCGGGGTGTCCGGTACGCCCGCCAGCAGGGCCAGGAACAGCAGCGCCGGCAGGCTCTCCGAGCCGAGCATCAGGCGCCAGCCGATGTGGTCGAGCCAGGCGGCATCGCCGCCGCGGGCAATCAGCCAATTGACGAAATACACCGTGACGATGCCGACGACGATCGCCATCTGGTACAACGAGACCAGCTGTCCGCGCCGTTCCTTCGGCGCGATCTCGGCGATGTACAGCGGCGACAGCATCGAGGCGACGCCGATGCCGGCGCCGCATAGCAGACGGTACAGGTTGAAGGCGATCAGCGCCGGCAGGCCGGTACTGCCCAGCGGCTGCAGGCCCGCCTCCGGCACCGCCGTGCCGATGGCAGAGAGCAGGAACAGCACCGCCGCCACGATCAGGCCGGTCCTGCGGCCGTAGCGGTCGGCGATGCCGCCGGCGACGGCGCTGCCCAGCACGCAGCCGAACAGGGCGCTCGACACGGTCAGCCCCGACAGGGCGTTGCGCCAGGTCTCGCCCAGATGCAGCGGGTCGATGAACACCGTGTCGATCGAGCCCACCGCCCCGGAGATCACCGCCGTGTCGTAGCCGAACAGCAGCCCGCCCAGCGCCGCGACCAGGGTCAGCCGCAGGGTCAGACCCGGCTCCTGTGATGCCGCTTCCATCCGTTCCTCCATGTCGATGCCGCGTGCCGATGGCCGGCGCTAGAAGTCCGCGCCCAGATTGACGCCGAAGGTCCGCGGCGGCAGGTACTGCGCCTGCCAGGGGCCGAAGGAGTTCTGTGCATTGGTCTTGATCTTGCCGTCCTCGACGTTCTGCACGAACAAGTCGATCCACCAGGGCTTGGGACTGGCGACTGAATAGCGCAAAGCCAGGTCGGTGCGGGTATAGGACTTCTGCCGGTCGCCATCGCCCAGGTTGAACACGCTGAGCCAGCTTGCGGTTTCGAGGTGCGTGCTGACCCGCGGCGCCAGCACCGCGCCGTTGTCGAAGCGGAAGCTATGCTCGTAGAGCAGTTGGGCGGCGAATGTCGGCGCGTGCGGCAGGGCGTGGTGGGTGACATCAAGGCAGGTGGAAATTCCCGGAACCGTGCAGGTCGGCAGGGTGTAGTCGTTGCTGCCGGCGATGAGATGGCCGAGCCGCGTATGGGTGTAGGCCATGGTCAGCTGCACCTTGTCATCCCGCGTCAGCTTGGCTGCCAACTCCGATTCGAGGCCATAGACCTTGGCGCCTTCGGCGTTGGACGTAACCAGAGAATGCGTGCCATCGGGATTGGTCACCGGCGCGCTGAACTGAAAGTTCTTGAAGTCTTCGTAATAGACCGCGTTGTTGAAGCGCAGCCGGCCGCCGAAGAAGGTGTTCTTGGTGCCCAGCTCGTAATTGGTCAGCGTCTCGGGACCATATGGAACGCCGCCGTCCTGCAAGCCGCCGGACTTGTAACCGGTGGACACGCTCGCGTAAGCCATGAAGTCGTGGCTGAAGTCGTAGCTGGCGCGGCCCAGGTAGGTCGCCTTGCTGCCCTTGAAGTGGCCGTCATTGTGGGAGCCGGTGAAGCCGGAACCCGGTGCTGCCGGATCGGAACCCGGATCGATCGGCACGAAGCCGCCGACGGGAGGATTTTTGGAGGGATTCCAGCCCCAGTTGATGCCGCCCTCGTTCTTGCGGTCGTCGTGGGTGTAGCGCAGGCCGCCGGTAAGATGCAGCGCTTCGGTGAGATTCCAGGTCGCCTGGCCGAACGCGGCCTCGGAGCCCACCGTTTCCTTGGGCTGGATGAAGGAGCCCTGCCAATTGACCGTCCCCTGCTGGGTGCCGCTGAAGATGGGGATGTCGAAGCGGATGCTGTTGTCTTCTGCGGCGTAGTACAGGCCGAGGATCCAATCCACCGTGTGCTTGCCAGCGGATTGGAGCTCCAACTCGTGGCTGTAGTTGAGATAGCGCGAGTAGTCGGTGCGATCTTGCTGGAATCCGTTCGGCACGCCAGATCCGGCTGGCGTGGTGAAACTGGTGGGCACGGTTGCACCGCCGTCCTGGTCGAAATCGGAGGAGCCAGTGAAGCGCGAATAGCCGGCAATGTAGGCCAGATTGAGGTAATCGTTGATGCCGTAGTCGATGCGGCTGCGCAAGGTGTTGACGTTGCGATGCAGGTAGGGCGCGGTGTCGATCAGCGCCGACCAGAACTCCTGCCCCGGCCGTGGCGTCTGCATCAGGTTCATGTCCGGCGTGCCGCGGTCGATGAAGTATTCGTAGGAGATGTTCCAGGTCAGCCGGTCGAGCGGCTTCCACAGCGCGCTAAGGCGCACCGCGCTCTGGTCCTGCGAGTTGTAGCGCGGACCGCCCTGCACAAACAGATTGGGATTGAGCGGCTCGAACGCAATCGGCGGGCCGACCCTGCTCGGGTTGGCGTTGTAGCTGGCAATGTACGGATCAGCCGCGGCGTGTTGGTCTGCGAGCGAGGGATGCGGCGCGTCCTGGTAGCCGACGTAGCCGTCGTGCTGCTCGTGAACGAAGGCGAAGCGCAGTGCCAGAGTGCTGGTGACCGGCAGATTGAACGCACCGCGCGCGCCGTAGCGATTGTAGTCGCCGGCACCGCCCTGCACCGCCCCGAAGCTCTGGTTCAGCACCGGCTTGGCGGTCTGCATGTTGACCGCGCCGACGGTGGAGTTGCGCCCCCACAGCGTGCCCTGCGGGCCGCGCAGCACCTCGACGGAGTCCATGTCGAACAGCAGCGTGGCGGCGCCCTCGGCGCGCGGTGCGTAGATGCCGTCGACGAACAGCGCGACCTCCGGATCGGCGTACTCGGTTTTGGCGCTGTCATTGCCGATGCCGCGCATGGTCATGGTGATCAGGCCGTGGTCGCCCTGCGAGGTGGCCTGGAAGCTCGGAACCAGGTGCACCACGTCCTCGATGGTCATGACGTGGTTGTTTTCCAGCGCCTGCGCGTTCACAGCGGTGACGGCGACGGGTGTCTGCTGCAAGGAGGTCGAACGCTTGGTCGCAGTGACCGTGACCTCCTGCATGGCGGTCGGCGCGGCGTCGTCGGCCAGTGCCGCGCCGGCGCCCGCGAACAAAGCCATGATCGCCGCCTGGATCGGCAGGGCCTTCCTGCGAAATCTCGTCTGCTTCATTCCGATGGTCTCCTCCATCACGGGGTCCTGCGCTGTGGTGCGCGGTCCCTCTTGCCGCGGATTGGGCCGCGGACCCGGTGGTACTGCCGTTTGGATTTGTCGCGGACCCGGCCTGCGCCAGGCCATTCCGTTTGTCTTCGCTGTTCTGTCGACTACCTCCCCTGTTGCCGATCGGCTGGCTTGCTACCTGCCTGGCTTGATCTTGGACGGCGCAATCGCTTGCCGTCAGGATCGAGACTGCGCCGTTTTGACAGCGCTGTCAATAGGACGACAAAAACATTCTACTTGAATGTTTTCCACTCAATTCCGGAAGCCGTCGAGAGCCCAGGCGGCAGCGCCAAGGAGGCCGGGTTGGGCATGAGCAATTGCGTGGGTCGGGATGCCGCGCATCAGCGTCTCGAAACGCCCCTTGGCTTCGAAGCGCTGCCGGAACGCGCCGCTGCGAATCCAGGGCAACAGCCGCGTGGTCATGCCACCTCCGAGGTATAGGCCATGCCAAGCCCCATGCAGTAATGCGACGTCGCCTGCAAAGCCGCCCAGAATGGAGCAGAACAATTCCACTGCGCGACAGCAGGCGATTTCGCCCCGCCGCGCGCCCGCGATGATTTCCACCGGGCCACCGGCGCTGCGCGGACTGCCGTCGATGGTGCAAACCGCGGCATGGAGATTCTCCAGGCCCGGCCCTGAAATCAGCCGCTCAACCGAGACTCGCGGGTAACGCCGCAGCAGGAAGGCAAGAATTGCCGCTTCGTAGGCATCGGCGGGCGCGAATCCGATGTGGCCGCCCTCGGTTTCCAGCACCAGTGGCGGCCCTTGGCGCAAAACCACACGGCACACGCCCAGTCCGGTGCCCGGCCCCAGGACGGCACACTGGCGCTCATGCTCGTCGCGCAAGATGGGTGCCGGCACGGAGCCGATGGCCTGAAGGTCCGTCCGGTCAAGATGAGGAACGGCCCTGCCGAGTGCAGCGAAGTCGTTGATAACCGCAAGTTCCTCCAATCCGACTTCAGCTTGGAGCGCGGCGATCGAAAACGACCAGGGGCTGTTGCTGAATTGAATGCGGTCGCCGGCAACCGGTGAAGCTACAGCGATCACCGCGCGACGCGGCAGCGGCTCGGGGAGCCCGGTCAAGTAGTACCGGGTCGCTTCCGCAAGTGAATCAAAGTGATCTACCAATAACTCGCGCATCGCCCACAGACACGGTCCTCGCCGCGGCCCCGCCGTACTCAGAGCAAAGCGTGCTTTGGTCCCGCCAATATCGGCCACAAGTATTGGGCTGCCCTCAACACCTGCCATGTTGCCCTCCCCCTATTCAACGCCCGCGGTGCTCGCGCAGCTTGAAGAGAATTGACAGCGCTGTCAATTATCGATTTTGAAATTGCTGCTCACCGATTGCCAGCGCGCGCGGCGCGGCGATGCCCGGTATTTCCCGCCGGCCCAATTGCTTGATCGGCATCTTGCGAATCGCACGTATCTGCTCGGGGAACAACCGCGCGCGCGAATCCGAAGCGCAGGTTGGGATCCAGCAGAGCACCGGATTCAGGCGGAAGCCCCGCGATGCCGGCGAACGGACGCTATTCGATGTTCTGCACCTGCTCGCGCATCTGCTCGATGATGACTTTCATCTCCACCGCGCAGCGGGTCATCTCGGCGTCCTGGGACTTGGATGAGAGGGTGTTGGCTTCGCGGTTGAGTTCCTGCATCAGGAAATCGAGGCGGCGGCCAATGGCCTCGTCGCGGGCCAGGGTGTCGCGCACTTCGGTGAAGTGGCTGATGAGGCGGGCCATTTCCTCGTCGACATCGGCGCGCTGGGCGGCGAGCGCCACTTCCTGCGCCAGGCGCTGCGGCTCGACTTCGACGCCGAGGTCGGCGATGCGGGCGCGCAGGCGTTCCAGCCAGGCGTCGCGCACCTGGGGACCGCGCACGCGGACGCGCTCGACCAGGATCGCCATGGCGTCGAGGCGCTCGCGCAGGAAGGCGGCGGTGCGCTCGCCCTCGCGGCCGCGGGTGTCGGCGAAATCGGCCAGGGCTTTCTGGAACAGGGTGGTGGCCTCGGCCAGCGGCGGGGCGACTTCGGCGGCGTCCTGACGGACCACGCCGGGCCAGGCCAGCACGCGCATCGGCTCGGGCTGGGCCAGCGGGCCGAGCTCCTCGGCGACGACGTTGAGCGCGGCGCGCAGTTCGCGCAGGCGGTTGCGATCCGGCTCGGGGGCGTCGCCGACGGCGACTTCACGGTTGAAACGCAGGCCGGCCTCGACCTTGCCGCGGCCCATTTTGGCGCCGGCGAGGACGCGCAGCTCCGATTCCAGCACCCGGAATTCGTCGGGGAGCTTGATTTGCAGGTCCAGATAACGATGATTGACCGAGCGCAGTTCCCAGCTCAGGCGCCCCCAGGGGCCCTGCTGTTCGGCGCGGGCGTAGCCGGTCATGCTGCGGATCATGGTTCCCTTTTTTAATGTAGTGAATATCTATGCGCATTGTAGCGGGGCTGGCACTTCTCGTCCTTGCCGTTGGCGCGGCGGATTCCGCACGCGCGGCACCCTTGCTGAGCTGGCACCTGGTGAAGGAATATCCGCATGACACGGCCTCGTTCACCGAGGGGCTGGTGCTGGATGGCCAGGGGCGGCTGATCGAGAGCAGCGGCGGCTACGGCAAGTCCGAGCTGACAATCCGCGAGCTGGTGACGGGGCGCAAGCTGAAGGCGGCGGCGCTGCCGCCGGGGGAATTCGGCGAGGGCACGACGCTGGTGGACGGGCGCATCGTGGTGCTCACCTGGCGCGAGGGGCATGGCTATGTCTATGACACGGCGCTCAAGCCGCTGGGGCATTTCACTTATAGCGGTGAAGGCTGGGGGCTGACCTGGGACGGCAAGCGGCTGATCCAGAGCGATGGCTCGGCGCAGCTGTACTTCGTCGACCCGAAGACGTTCGAGACGCTGGGGCATGTGGGGGTGCATGACGGCGATGCGGACGTCTATGAGCTGAACGAGCTGGAGTATGTGAACGGGCGGGTGTTTGCGAATGTGTGGCACACGGACCGGGTGGCGGTGATCGATCCGGCGTCCGGCGAGGTCTTGGGATGGCTGGACCTGGGGGAGTTGCAGACGCATTTCACCAAGCAGGCGGGCTGGGATCCGACGGACAACGTGCTCAACGGGATTGCGTTTGATCCGCAGAGCGGGCACCTCTATGTGACGGGGAAGCGGTGGCCCAAGTTGTTTGAGATTGCGGTGGAGTTGCCGGGTGTGAAGTAAGCCGGTAACGATCGTAGAGGTTCATGTGCAGACGATTTCACTCAAGTCCTATTCGCGCGTGGTGTTCTTCACCGGGGCCGGCATGTCGGCCGAGAGTGGTGTCCCCACCTATCGCGGGCGCGGCGGCATCTGGGCGAATTACCGCTGGGAGGAATACGCCTGTCAGGACGCCTTTGACGCGGACCCGCGCAAGGTGCTGGATTTCCACGAGCAGCGGCGCGGCCGGGTGCTGGAATGCGAGCCGCACGCGGGCCACCGGCATCTGGCGGCGCTGCAGGCGGGGCACCCCGCCCTTTCCATCGTCACGCAGAACACGGACGGCATGCACCAGCGCGCGGGAGCGCGCGAGGTGGTCGAGTTGCATGGGAGTTTGTGGCGGATGCGCTGCGGTTTTCACGGCGCGAAGGAGGATCTCGCGGCGGCGGCTTATGCACGGCGCGAATGCGCGGACTGCGGTGCCGGCTTGCGGCCGGACATCACCTGGTTTGGCGATGGGGTGGACAGCGAAGTGTTCGCGCGCGCGGGGCGGCTGATCGCGGCGGCGGAGCTGTTCGTGGCGATCGGCACTTCGGGGATCGTGTATCCGGCGGCGGGGCTGATCCCGCTGGCGGCGCGGGCGGGGGCGCGGATGATCGAGATCAATGTGGATGAGACGGAGATGTCCGCGCTGTTCGGGGAGCGGGTGCGGGAGGCGGCGGGGGCGGCGGTGCCGGGAATGTTTGGGGAGTAAGGGTTTGCGGGGCACGATAAGCGATGCGCTTCGCTGCGCTCAGCACATCCTACGGACCTACCCTCTCAATCTCGTCATCCTCGTGACCGAAGGAAATCCCTTCAGGGACGAAAGCGGGGATCCAGGGATGCCCGGCCCTCGCGCCTCCACCTGCGAGCCAGCGCAACCCAAGTAGAGCGCTCATGGCCGTCGCCTTTCCCTCCCGCTTCGTCCCACCCCGGTCCCATCCCGCAAAACCCATCCTGCCCATCGGGTTAAGGATGATGTAGGGCGGCCCGTGGCCGCCGTTTCACGGTGCTGAAGGGAAAAGCCGGCGGCCGCGGGCCGCCCTACGAGTTCTATGAGGCCTTGATGGGGATTTGCGAGGGGGTGGCGCCAGTGTGAATCAGCAGCAGCGCAATGCAGACGATCAGCGCGAGCAGAGCCACGCCGCCGATAAGGAAGCAGATGGTGCGCTGGGGTTGCTTGCCGCTGATGTAGGCCCAGGAGTGGACCAGGCGGGCGGCGGTGAAGATGGAGAAGACGATGGCGGCGGTGCGCGGGGTGCCGCCGGCGAGCACGTAGACCAGGCCGAGGATGAGGAAGGGGTAGATGTTCGCTTCGGCGTTGCGGTGGGCGCGCAGGACGCGGGCCACCGCCGGCGGGTCGGCTTCGGCCAGGGCGGCCTTGAAGCGCAGGCTGTCTTCCGGGTTGATGGCGGTGCCGGTCTTGCTGCGTGCAGAGCCGCTGTAAGCCCAGAGGAAGACCAGGTTGAGGCAGAGGACCAGGCAGGTGATGACGTACCAGGTGAAGGCGGGGTTCTGCTGGAGGGTGGGCATGAGAGTGCGGGGCTGGCGGCGGGTGGGCGCAGCTTAACCCGGGGCAGGATGCTGGTTGCAGCGTTATGTGACGGGCTGTGCTGGGATTCGCTTTGACCGAAGGAAATCCCTTTAGGGACGCTTCATCCCAGCCTACGGGCATGTATCCGCTCAAGCGGCCTGCGGCGGATGGGCCGCCGCAGGCCGGGTTTATGAGCCGGACAGGACTCAGCTGACGTGGGCGGCTTTATAGCTGTTGCGCAGGTCGCGCACGGTGTCGTGGTTGCGGACGGCGCCGTCGTGCTGGCGCTGGACCACGGTGCGGACCTGGGATGACAGCGTGGCCTTCAGGGCCTTGGCGTAGCTGGCCTTGGCGTGGTCTTCGGCGCGCTCGACTTCTTCGAGCATGCCGAGGTTGGCGTCGCCGACAGAGGTCTTGAGCTTGGTCCAGCCGCGGTGGGCGGCGCCGATGATGGTGCCGCTGTCCTCCGGGACGCCGCCGAGCGACTTGACCAGAGCCTGCAGCTCGATGATGGCGGTGCCGCATTCAGAGGAGCGCTTCTGGAACATGGTTCTCAGCTCCGGCTTGGTGACGCCCTCGCCGGCTTCGGCGAAGCCCTTCTTGCCGTCTTCCGAGGTCTGGATGAGATCGTTGAGGACTTTGATGGTATCGGTGTTAAGCATTTTGATTCCTTGATGGCCGTCGGGGGGATCCGGCGAACTGGGAACACGGTGGGCTCTGAGGGCGGGGGCGTCGGTGCGTTGCAGCACAGCATTGGCGGAGAGCGGCCACCGGGGCGGGGAATGAGGGGTTGGGGGGGTGGGAAAGCGCCGGTTTCCCCCTCTCCCGCAAGCGGGAGAGGGTGGCCCGAAGGGCCGGGAGAGGGGCCGTAAAAGCCGGGGTAACGGCCACTCTCCCCTCTCCCGCTGCGACCGCAGCCCTTGTAGGGCGGCCCATGGCCGCCGGCTTTTCCCCTCTCCCCAACCACTCCCGTTCGCCCCGAGTAGCCCCGAAGGGGCGTATCGAGGGGGTGCGCGGAGGAGTAGGCGCTGGCCCCTCGATACCGCGCTTCGCGCCCACTCGGGACCTACGCAACCCGCTGATCGAAGCCCTGTAGGGCGGCCTGTGGCCGCCGGCTTTTCCCCTCTCCCGCAAGCGGGAGACGGGAGATACAAGTAGCCCGGGTGGAACGAAGTGAAACCCGGGGGCGGTTGGGCAGGAAAGCCCCGGGTTTCGCTTTGCTCCACCCGGGCTACGCATCGCGGATAACGAGGTGCCTGGCGCGCGCGGCGGCGGCGAAGGCCAGGCGGCCGCTGACGCTGTGGAGCGAGGCGCCGCCATAACCGGCCTTGGCCAGATGGGAAACGGCGCCGAAGCCCTGCGCCGCGTCCGCGCCCGAAGGCCAGCACCGCGGAGCGCAGTCCAGCTCTTCCACCACATGACCCAGACCGCGCAGGTGGGCCAGCAGCTCACGCCGAGCTAGCCGCGCCGCCCTGCCCTGCACCGGCCACAGACGCAGGCGGCGGCCGCACAGGGGCGACCAGTCCGTATCCCTTGGCGGCGCGCCGGCGCCGGTGGTGGCGGGCAGGCCGAGGCTGAAGAGCATGGCCGCGACCGTCTCGTCCGGCATCACGTACACCGGGAGGGCGGCATCCGCGGCGAGCAGCTCCGGCAGCATGAAGACCGGGCGGCCGCCGGGCGGCGGCGCGGGCTCACCGCCGCGCCAGGCGCGGCCGTCGAAATGCAGCGATTCGAGGCAGACATTCAGCTCCGCGCCGGCCTCGCCGCGCTGCGGGCGCACAAAGCGCAGGCGGTGGAACAGCGCCGCCCCATCCGCCGCGCGCCAGGTGTGGAGGCCGGCGGGGACCCAGCCGAAGCGCATGCGGCGGTCGATGGGGTTCGCGGAGCCAGCGGACGACGTGGCGCCCCGCCCATTCTCAGCCGGCATGGCCCGGCCCTCCCTTGCGCTGCAGCGAGTCGATCCACGCGGTGACTTCATCTTCGTACCAGCCGGTGGCGCGCGGGCCGAGCTGGATGCGGCACGGGAACTGGCCGGCGGCTTCGAGGCTGCGGAGGGTGCTTTTGCTGAGGGAAGTGCGTTCGCGCACGGCGCGCAGGCGGACGATCCGCCGGATGGCGGGGACTGGTGATTGCATGGGATGGCTCCTGGGCTTTTGAAGGCCGATGGGAATGAAAAAGCCGCCTGGCGGCGGCTTGGGGGGCGGAGGGGTTTTGGGGGCTGGAAACGATGAAGCCCGCTGGGGGCGGGCTTATGGGCTGGACAGAGTTAGGACAGCTTAGGTCTTTTAATGGGGGTTTTACCGGTTGGCAAGGTGCGGGACGTCGGAGCCCGCCAGAGCGGCTGTTTGCCGTAGTCCCATTTTGGGACTATAATTGCGGCATGCGAGTCATTGCCCTTTCGACGCTGAAAGCATTTTGGGCAAATGCCCCTGCGTATGGCGATGCGGAGCAGCCGGTTCTGTCCTGGTATCGCGAGGTGTTGAAGGCCAATTGGGCCACACCCAACCAGGTAAAAGGCCAGTTCAGCAGTGCCAGCGTTCTGCGCGACGGCCGTGTGGTGTTCAATATCGCCGGGAATAAGTATCGCGTCGTGGTATGGATCAACTACCCCTACCGCGTCGTCTATATCCGGTTCATTGGCACCCACAAGCAGTACGATGGCATCGATGCACAGACGATTTGAGGAATAGCGCAATGGAAATCAAGCCCATCAAGACCGCAAAGGACTATCGAGCCGTGCTGCGCGAGATCGAAGGATTGATGCTGGCCAAGGCCAATACTCCGGACGGCGATCGGCTGGACGTGCTGGTGACGCTGGTGGAGGCCTATGAGCGCGCGCACTTCCCGATGGACCTGCCGGACGCCGTGGAGGCGATCAAGTTCCGCATGGAGCAGCAAGGTCTTACCGTCGACGATCTTGCGCCGCTGATCGGGCGCAAGAATCGGGTGTACGAAATATTGAACCGGACCAGGCCGCTGACGCTTCGCATGATCGAAGGGCTCCATGCGACGTTCGGAATCCCGGCTGAAAGCCTGCTGAAGCAAAGCGGCAAAACAACTGCGCGGGCTGCGTAGCAAGCTATTGCATTCATGGAGCCTGCAAGAGTGCCCGAGCGGATCGCCATCTCCAGCGCCCCCTCCGATATGGACGCCGAACTCGCCGCGCTCGAAGCCAGCCGCGACAAGACTCGCACACTCAAGCAGGGCATGACGCAAGAACTGCTGACCGGTCGGATTCGCCTTTTGCCCGAGGCCGCGTGAGCAGCCGCTACGACATCGCCGGCGCACAAGGCGCCACCGAGCCTGGCTCTGACGGCAAGGTGCTCGCCAATAAGTTGCACATCACCGACCTGGCGGAGATGGAAGAAGCCGAACTGGTGCTGCTCGAAAAGCTCTACGAATCGGTGCTGATCGAGCGGCTGCCTCTGCGGACCATCACGGTGGAGGATCTCGTCCACTGGCATCAGCAATGGCTGGGCAACCTCTACGACTGGGCCGGAGAACTGCGCAGCGTAAACACCAGCAAGGGCGGCTTCATGTTTGCCGCGGCCGGGCAGATTCAGCGCCTGCTTGCAGAATTCGAGCGGAACTGCCTGACGCGCTACACGCCGGCCAGCGGGGACGACACCGCCGCCCTGGCACAGGCGATCGCCATCACCCATGCCGAACTGGTACTGATCCACCCATTCGTTGAGGGCAACGGCCGGCTGTCGCGCCTGCTGGCCGACGTGATGGCGGTGCAGGCCGGGCGGGAGCCTCTGGATTACAGCGCATGGGACGCAAACCGGGAACGGTATTTCTCGGCGATCCGCGCCGCGATGGGGCGCGATTATGAGATCTTGATACAGCTGGTATCGCCGGCGCTCGGGCCGGGGCCTTAAAGCGGTATTAACTGGCCAGCTTCAGGTGGCTAAACCTGCTTTGACCCGAGCGCAGCCTGCTCTCGATGGTACTCACGGGCTTGCCGGTTTCGATGGCGGTGGAACTGGCTACGGCACGCTGTATTGCGGCCTTACTGGGTACCTTAACTGGGGGCGCGGGCTTCTTCATTGCACAAGGATAGCTCGTAGTTACCACCTGGTTAGTATACCCGCCCTGAGATGGCTTATCCATTTGACTACAAAGGGTATATTGCCCGCATTCTACTTCCATGGCGTGGACGGGGCGCGGCGCCCTGCCCCTGCTCAGCCGGCATGGCCCGGCCCTCCCATGCGCTGCAGCGAGCCGATCCATGCCGTGACCTCATCTTCGTACCAGCCGGTGGCGCGCGGGCCGAGTTGGATGCGGCGCGAGAACTGGCCAGCGGCTTCGAGGCTGCGGAGGGTGCTTTTGCTGAGGGAGGTGCGTTCGCGCACGGCGCGCGGACGGATGATCCGCTAAAACTTTAACTTTTCATTAACTTCCTGCCTTCTCGAAGTGTGTCCCAGTCCTCAAACACGTCGGGTTGAGTAAGGTATTAACCTCTATATCGCTTGGCCAAAATGCAGCGGCAAGAGATATGGCCGAAGGCTTTGGCCAAGGCGAGACAACACACAGGGAGATATTCTAGTTCCTAGTAAAGACCCCACAAGCGAGTTTACCGAGTCGGCAGGCTTCGCCTCAAAAGAGAACACAAAGAATGCAGGGCCTACTTTCAGAGGAACGCGCCACCGGTATCGAGTAGCTATCCTGCATCGCACCACCATCTTCATTAATAGTGATTAATCAAAGCCATGCCGGAAAGGATTAAATTGCCACTGATCACCGGATTTAAAATTTCCGGCTTTGAGCCCGTTTATACATCCGCCATCGAATTGAAGATGAAGGATGGGCCATATGTAGTTTTGGGCGGGAATGGCTTAGGGAAAACGACACTCATGCAAGCAATTGTCTATGGCCTTGCAGGTGGTCTAGACGACAAAATTGAAGACGTAAAATCCTTCCGATGGTCGAACTCCTATTTTCGAGGTCGCCTTGATTCAAACCAAGCGGCGGATGCCTCTGTTGAGGTCGACTTTAGATTGGGCCGTCACTCTCTAACTATAAGACGAGGATTTAGATCAGCCGGCATTTTGGCCGTCCGTGACGGTCGTAGCTCTTGGATTGTCGGCGATGCACAAAAGAAGTTTTCTAGCCTTCTTAAGGAATACGGAGGGTATCTAGACCCGAGCGACTTCGCCTTTATTGTGCATCGGCTACTTTATCTTCCGGAAAGCCGGCGCCTAATCGCATGGGATACAGAGGCACAAATTCGTCTGCTGATGTTGCTAAATCAAGACATTGCAATTGAAAGCAGCTTCCGAGAAAAGCGCGCAAGACTTAAGTTCCTCGATAGTACTCGGCGACATATACATGTCGCTCTAAATAAAGCCAAGGACGATCTAGCTTCATTGCTTGCGCACGAGCCTGGGACACTTGAAGAAGACGAGGAAGACCCAAATGACAGCGTCGTCGGAGACCAAGCCAATGAAAATTTGCCGGCATTGGTGGCAAAGCTAAGTGAAATAGGGCGCAAACGAATCCAAGCTGAACATAGAGAAAGAACCTCTATTGCTGATCTAAGCAAGGCAAGTTCAAAAATAGACGGCCTCAGACAGCAAATCGAAGTTGCGGAAGCGGCATTGGTCGCGAACTTCTTGTCCACCGTAGAGAGAAA
>FTAG01000553.1_pt1 | contig 31117 bp, 31 predicted proteins | sample 1638911 | NCBI WGS metagenome assembly FTAG01 (sample SAMEA3914813, study PRJEB12502) | metagenome | biome: forest; material: soil | place: Canada | collected 2011-07-07 | depth 0.3 m
ACGCTGTCGTTGTAGAGCCGGCGCACCTTGCGCGCATTGCCCTTGACCATGGTGTTGCCCATCGAGACCTGGCCGTCGCCGCCGACGCAGACCTGGCCGTTGCGGCGGACGGTGAGGATGGTGGTGCCGTCGAACTGTTGCAAAGCGCTTCTCCGTTGAGCCCGCGCAAAACGCGGATTGGTGTGAAGCCCTAGATGTGGACAGTGTGCGCTGTTTCAAGTTTCGGCCGCAGCGGCTTCCGGCTGGAGTCCGCGCCCCTGGCCGGTCCGGCCGAAATGCGTGATCCATTCGTGCAGTAGTGCACAAATGCTCATTGACAACTGAACGGCGCTCATTTAATTTGAAATGAACATCGTTCAAAAGCGACCGGGAGGTCACAAATGGCGACGTTGTTCGCCCGCATCCGCGGGCTGGTGGTAGCACAGGCCCATGAAACCGTGGACCGGGTCGAAGACCCGCAGATCATGTCGCACCAGCTGGTGCGCGACCTGACCACCGAGCTGGCCGCGGCCAACCGCGGCCTGGTGGCAGCGCTGGGCGCGGAGCGCCAGCTGCAGCGCAGCCGCGAGCGCATGGGCAAGGAAGCCGGGGACTGGGAGTCCTCCGCCGAAACCCTGCTGCGCAAGGGCGAGGAAGGCCTGGCGCGCGAGGCGCTGGAGCGCGCCGTGTCGCTGCGCCAGGGTGCGAGCGCGCTGGCCCAGCCGCTGGAGCGGGCGGGGCGCACGGTGGAGCGTCTGCGCAGCCAGGTCGGGCGCCTGCGCACCGAACTGTGCCGGGTGCGCCAGCGCGTCGCGGTGATCGACGTGCACCAGGCCGCCGCCCAGGCCCTGCGCGGCGCCGGCGCGGCGGATGACGCCTATACCCGGGCGCTCGATCGCGCCCAGGAGCTGGACCGCTACGAGCGCAAGGCCGAGACCGGCGAATGCGAGGCCGAGGCCGCCGGCGAGCTGCTGGACGAGCAGGACCGTCTCGAGCGCAACGTCGCCCGCCTCGGCGCCGACGCCGCGGTCGACGAAGCCATGGCCGCGCTGCGCAGCAAGCTGGCGGCGCAGGCCGCCCAGCCCGCTGCCGGCTCAGCTGATCCCGCCCCCAACCAGGAGAAGCCCTCATGAACCCGCAATTTCCCGACAACACCGCTTCGATGCGCTACGACTCGCCGGGCTGGCAGTTCTTCGTCAAGGTGTCCTTCACCGTCGCCCTCGCCGGCATGGTGTTCGGCATTTCGGTGATGCCGGTTGAAATCTGGGTGCGCGGCTACATGATCCTGGGCAGCCTGTTCCTGGTGGGTTCGACCTTCACGCTGGCCAAGACCATGCGCGACGAGTTCGAGAGCGCCAAGCTGATCAACCAGATCGCCCAGGCGCGCGCCGAAAAGCTGTTGCAGGACTACGGCGTCAAGGAATAGGAACCGCGTCACACCCGGGCGCGCGATTGGTGGCGTCCGGGTGCGTGCAAGCACGTATCGGTAGGCAGGTCGGTGCGACTGCCGAACCGGAGGAAAGGATTCGTCATGAGCCTGCCTTACCCGCTGCAAAACGGCGACATCGTCTTCATCGCCACCCGCGGCTTCCTGTTCCGCAAGGTGGCCCGCGCCACCGGCTCCAAAGCCTCCCACGTCGGCATCGCCTTCAACGATCCGCAGCGCGGCTGGGTGGTGGCCGAGAGCGCCGTCCCGCGTTCGCGCTACAGCCCGCTGGAGCGATTCCTGGCGCGTTCGGACGAGCGCTGGTTCGTGGTGCGGCGTCTCGGCCGCGAACTGACCATGGAAGAAGTGCAGAAGCTGCGCGCCGCCTGCGACGCCCGCATGGGCCAGTGGTATCACACCGGCTTCAAGTTCGATTCGGCGCGGATGTTCTGCTCCAAGTTCGTCCACGAGGCCTACCGCGAAGCCTTGGGGCTGGACATCGGTACGGTGGAAACCTTCAGCGAACTGTTGCATCGCAATCCGGAGGAAAAGCTGGGCTTCTGGAAGTGGTGGTTCTTCGGCCGCATCCCCTGGGCCCGTCGCACCATCACGCCGGCGAGCCAGCTGGAGAGTCCGCTGCTGCGCACGGTGGTGCAGTCGGGGCAGAACTCGGGCGCCGCCAACGGGCGGGGCAGTCTCGCCGCGTAGGGCGGCCCTGTAGGTCGCCCTTCAGGGCGACGCTTTACACCTGTCGGCCTGAAGGCCGACCTACGGGTTCAGCAAGTAGCCCGGGAAGCGCGCAGCGCTACCCGGGGTCTGCGCTGAAACCTCCCGGGTAGCGCTACGCGCTTCCCGGGCTACTCCTGCTGCAACCCCGCGACAAACACCCGCACGATCAAATCCGACAGCGGCTTTGCATCCTTCAGCCCGCTCCAGTTGAGCTTGCCGGTGCTGGCCAGCACGCACAGGCCGTGCACGCTGCTCCATAGCGCGGTAGCGGCGGAGCGCAGCTCCTTGGGTGAGGCCTCCGGCAGCAGCGGCGCCAGGTGCTCTTCCACGAACTCGAACATCGCGCGCTGCTTCGCGTCCAGTCCCGGGTGATCCCACTTCTCCGGCGGCAGCCGGTGCTCGAACATCAGGCGCCAGCTGAAGGAATGCTTCTGCGCGAACGTGATGTAGCCGTGGGCGATGGCCTGGATCTGGTCCAGCGGCGTCCGCGCCTTGGCGGCCACGCCCTCCAGGTAGGCATGCATGGCGTCGGCGGTGCGCAGCGAGACCTCGGCCAGCAGGTCGTCCTGGTTGCTGAACAGCAGGTAGAGATTGCCGACGGTATAGCCCATCGCCAGGGCCACCTTGCGCATGGAAAAGCCGGCCAGGCCCTCCGCCGCGATGAGCGAGCTCGCCGCGTCCAGCGCCATTTCCCGCTGCTGCTCCCTGCTGTGCTGATTTCTGCGTCCCATGCGCCATTCTAGCGGTGATTTGAACGCCGATCATTTCCCCGCGCCGGCGGCCTCGTCCGGCGCCACGATCGCATTCCAGCAAACATGCGTCAGCGTGTCGGTCAGCTTCTCCAGCGCGGCCCCGCGCAGCTTCGAGCCGTAGTGCATGGCGCAGTAGTTCACGCTCCAGGTCAGCGCGTCGGCTACCAGCGGGGTCACGTCCGCATGGGCGCGCCCGGCCACGCGCAGGTGCTGCACCGCGTCGCGGCTCTCGGCGCACAGTGCGTCCAGCATCTCGCGCCACAGCCGCGCCACCTGCGCGTCGTTGCGCGCCGTCTCCATCACCGCGTCGATGATCACGTGATGCTTCTGGTACACGCCGAGGATGCCGCGCAGCGCGCGCCGCATGTCCTCGCGCCGCGCCAGTTCGGCGTGCTCGAACCACAGCCCGGCCGAGGCCACGATCTCGTCGCGCACCCGCTGCATCAGCCGCGTCACCAGCTCGCCCTTGTCGCGGAAGTGCAGGTAGAAGGTGGCGCGCGCCAGGCCGGCCGCGCCGGTGAGCTGTTCGATGCTCACCGCCGAGAAGCTGTGGCCCTGCTCCAGCAGCTGCTCCATCGCCAGCAGCAGGCGGTCCTCGATGCGGGGACGCTTGGCGGGGCTGGGGGAACGGCTGCGGCGTGCGGGCATGGGCCAGGATTCGGTGGAGATGCGCCACTGTAGCGGCTGGCGCGGCCGCCGGTCGACCTTGCGGCATGGACAGCCTGTCTACAAAAAATAGACACACTGTCTATTTCTGTGTTACATAAGCTGCGCCAGCGGCCGCATGTTCCGTACGGTCGCGCAGGAGGAGCGCATGAGCAGCATCAACCCCGTCCTCGACCGCCCAGGTCTCGGTCAGTCCGCCGGCCGGCCGCGCCCGGATGGCGCCAGCGCCTCGTCGCCGCGCAGCGTCGCGCTGATCCCCCTGCGCGACGCGACCGACGGCCCGCTGTCGGTGTCCCGTCAGCGCCGCACCCTGGCCATCTACGCCCTGATGGTCGCGGCGGGCCTGGCCCTGGCCTTCACCTCGGGCCCGGCCGGGCAGGCTTTCGGCCTGGGCCTGCTGCTGCCCGGCGGCGGCTTCTCGGTGCACCTCGCCGGCGGCTTGTGGCCTGCCGTCGGCGCCGTACTCGGCATCGCGCTGAGCCTGCTGTTGTTCGGCGCCGGCCTGTTCGCTTGGTTCGGCAGCGGCAACATCCTGGCACCTATCGTCGCCTGGCTCGGCTCTGCCGGCATCGCCGCCGCGCTGGCGCCGCAGGCACCCTGGTCCGGCGCACCCTGGCTGACGGCCTTCGCCGTCGCCGCAACTGTCGTGCTTACGGCGCGCAGCCGCGCCGGCCAGCAACGCCAGGCCGTCGCCGACCGCGAGCGGCGCAATGCCCACCTGGCCCGCCTTGCGGCGCGGCCGGTCATCGACCTCGCCGATGCCGTGCGCGAAGGCGGCGGTGTGCCGGACGAGGCCTGCGGCTACCTGCGCCACCTCCTCGACCGCGCCCTGCAGCCGGTGGAGCGCTTCGAAGGCTTCGATGCCATTGACCAGTTCCAGACCGCCTCCATCCGCTACCAGTGCTGCAACTCCGGCTACGCCCTGGCGGCGCTGCAGCACGAGCACCTGCCGGCCTTCCGCGGCTATCTGTCACAGGCGCAGCAGAACCTGCACGCCAAGATGCTCGACCATCGCAACTGGAAGTACTGGGTGCTGGAAAACGCCTGGGGCAACCTCAGCCTCGATCCGAACCCGGTGCCGCGCGACAACATCATGTATTCCGGCTGGTATGGCGCCATGCTCGCCGAGTACATCTCCAACACCGGCGACCAGCGCTACAACGAGCAGCCGATGGTGCTGCGCCATCCGGACGGCCGCGAGTGGCGCTACAGCTTCTCGCAACTGGCCGAGGCGGTGTACCGCAACTTCAAGCGCAGCGAGTTCACCCTGTTCTCCTGCGAGCCGAACTGGATCTATCCGGTGTGCAACAACTTCGGCTCGATCACGGTCAAGATCCATGACCGCCTCTACGGTACGCAGTGGTGGAACGAGATCGAGGCCGACTATCGCCGCCACTTCGACAACGAGTTCACCACCCAGGACGGCCGCACCCTGGCCATCCGCTCCAGCCGCACCGGCCTGACCATCGCCGCGCTGACCTCGGTGATGGCCGACTGTGTCGCCGCCTACTTCCTCCACGGCGTGCTGCCCGATGTGGCGCGCCGCGCCTGGGAGATCGCCCGTCTCGACTTCATCAAGGTCGCCGACGGCAAGCTGGACCTGGTGACGCGCGGCTGGGACGCCATCGACACCGGCAATTACAAGCGCTCGATGATCACCACCTACGCCCAGGTCGGCGCCGCCGCCGGCGAGATGGGCGACCGTGAAGTGCTGGAGCTGCTGCGCCAGCGCGTGCGCGACGAATACCCCGGCAGCCTCGAGGACGGCGTGCGCCTCCACCCCGGTACCTCCAACTTCGCCTTCGCCAGCCTGCTCGGCCTGTTCGCGCAGGGCCCCGGCGTGCGCCGCAGCCTGCACGTGCGCGGCACTCCGGCGGAAACCCTGCGCGGGCCGATGTTGATGAATGCGCCGTATCCGGACGTGCTGGTGCTGCGCGCTGTCAACGACGGCGGTGTGCTCGCCGGCACCCTGCGCCCGGGCCGCGACGCCGCGGCCGGCGGCAGCTACACGCTGGAACTGGGGCAGCTGCGTCCCGGCGGCAGCTACCGCTGCGAGGGTCTGCGCGACTCCAGCGTCACCGCCGACGCACAGGGACGCGCCACGGTGCAGGTGCAACTCGCCGGGCGCCAGGACTTCCGCGTGATCCCGCAGCACTAGCCATGGCCTGCTGCGCCTTCATCGCCTTCCTCATCGGCCAGTGCCTAGCGGTGTTCCAGTCCTGGCGCAGCCGCATCGCGCGTCTGTTGGGTTTGAAGTCCGGCGGCCCCGCGAAAAGCGGGACCCTCGCGCCGCGCTGGCGCAGGGGCCTGTTGGCCGCACTGGTGATCGAGATCGGTCTTGCCACGGGCGGGGCCATCGGCGCGGGACTTGTTCAAGGCGACGGGGCCTGGTCGGCCTTGTGCAGCGCCACTACGGCGCTTGCCGCGCACTGACATCTGTCTTTGATTCAGTTCGGAGTTTGACCCTTTGCAGCCGGAGCGCATTGCCGATCACCGATACGGATGACAGGCTCATGGCCGCGCTGGCCAGCATCGGCGACAGCAGCAGGCCGAAAAAGGGAAACAGCGCGCCTGCCGCGATCGGCACTCCGATGGCGTTGTAGACGAAGGCGAAGAACAGGTTCTGGCGGATGTTGCGCATCACGTTGCGCGACAGCAGCACCGCTTTTGCGATGCCTCGCAGATCGCCCCGCAGCAGCGTCACACCCGCCGATTGAATGGCGACGTCGGTGCCCGTGCCCATGGCGATGCCGACGTCCGACTGGGCCAGAGCCGGCGCGTCGTTGACGCCGTCGCCAGCCATTGCCACCACCCGTCCTTCCTTCTGGAAACGCTGCACGGCCGCCGCCTTGTCCGCTGGCATGACATTGGCGAGTACCTCGTCGATGCCAAGCCGGGCCCCGACCGCGTCGGCGGTGCGCTTCTCGTCGCCGGTCAGCATGACGATGCGGATGCCCAGCGCCTTCAGCGCCGCGAGCGCCTCGGCTGTGGTGGCCTTCACGGCATCGGCGATACCCAGCAAACCCAGCGGCTTGCCATCGGCGGCGACGAACACCACGGTATGTCCCTGCGCCCGATATCCATCGGCCTGTGCGCTCAAGCCGCCAAGCTCCACCTTGTGCCCTTGCATCAAGCTGGCATTGCCGACCAGCACATCCACGCCGCCGACGCGCGCCCAGACACCCAGCCCCGGGTCGGAGCCAAAGCCGTCCCCCGGGGGCATGACTACGCCGCGTGACTTTGCACCTTCGACCACCGCGCGCGCCAGCGGATGCTCGCTTGCGGACTCGACCGCCGCGGCCAGGCCCAGCAGAGTCTCCGCCGATGTGCCCTGGGCCGGCTCCACGGTCTGCAGGCTCGGCTTTCCCTCGGTCAAGGTACCGGTCTTGTCGACTACCAGGGTGTCAACCTTCTCCAGCCGCTCCAGCGCCGCAGCGTCCTTGACCAGCACCCCCTCATGGGCGCCGCGACCGACGCCGACCATGATCGACATCGGCGTCGCGAGCCCAAGCGCACAAGGGCAGGCGATGATCAGCACCGAGACCGCCGCCACCAGCGCATGCGCCAGTGCCGGAGGCGGCCCGAACACCGCCCAGGCCACCGCCGCGGCGACGGCGATCGCCACGACCAGCGGCACGAACCATTGCGATACGCTGTCGGCCAGCCGCTGCACCGGCGCGCGCGAACGCTGCGCCTGCGAGACCATGCGGACGATCTGCGCCAGCAGGGTGTCGGCACCGATCCTCTGGGCACGCACCAGCAGGCTTCCACTGCCGTTGACCGTGCCGCCGGAAACCTTGTCCCCGGTCTTTTTGCGCACCGGACCGGGCTCGCCGGTGAGCATGGATTCATCGACGTGGCTGTCGCCTTCCTGGACGTCGGCGTCCACCGGAATCTTTTCACCTGGGCGCACGCGTAGCCGGTCGCCGACCTGGACTCCGCCGAGATCGACGTCGGCTTCAGTCCCGCTATCGTCGACGCGGTGCGCGATCTTGGGTGCCAGCTGCAACAGCGAGCGAATGGCGCTGGACGTCCGCGAGCGGGCCCGCAGTTCCAGCAGCTGGCCGAGCAGGACCAGCGCGATGATGACCGCCGCGGCCTCGAAATACAGGGGCGGCATGCCGTTGCTCATGCGGAACGACGCCGGCAATGCGTCCGGGAACAGCAATGCGAACAGGCTGAAGCCGTAGGCCGCACTGGTTCCCAGCGCAATCAGCGTGAACATGTTCAGGCTGCGCTTCACCAGCGACTGCCAGCCCCGCACGAAGAACGGCCAGCCGCCCCAGAGCACCACCGGTGTCGACAATGCGCACTGCACCCAGCCGGCGGCACCGTGGCCGATGCGCGCCGACAGATCCAGCGCGGGCACCGCCTCGCTCATCGCCAGCGCCAGAACCACCAGCGCCAGCGGGGCCGACACCCGGAAGCGGCGGCGCATCGAAACCAGCTCGGGTTCTTCCGCGTCCTCCAGTGACGGCGCTTCGGGCTCCAGCGCCATGCCGCAGATCGGGCAGCTGCCGGGCCCGAACTGGTGCACTTGCGGGTGCATGGGACAGGTGTAGACCGTAGCGGCGGTCGCTGGCTTTGAAACAGGCTGCTGAGCTTCTGCCAAATACTTCCTGGGATCGGCCGTAAACCTGGTCCGGCAAGCCTCGCTGCAAAAGTAGTAGTCGATGTCCCGGTGCCGGAATGATCGCGCAGTGACGGGATCGACCGTCATGCCGCAAACCGGATCGGTGGTTGCACCGGCAACGCGATTGCCCTGATGCACCGCCACCGCAGCATCGCCTTTCGCATTTTGGTTCTGCGCGGCGGTTGCGGATGTGGCGCTCGACTCGTTCCGGTTCATTGAACCTCGACGATCACCTTGAGCGCCTTCGTTTTCGCGGCGTTGGCGAAGGTTTCGTAGGCATCGATGATTCGATCCAGCTTGAAGCGATGGGTAATCAGCAGCTTGGGGTCGATTTTGCGAGACCGCACGATGTTGAGCAACATCGGGGTGCTGACCGTGTCGACCAGGCGCGTGGTGATCGTGATATTACGGCTCCACAGGTCTTCCAGATGGAGATCGACCTTGGTCCCATGCACGCCGATGTTGGCGATGGTGCCGCCCGGAGCGACCAGCTTTTCGCATAGCTCGAAGGTTGCCGCAATGCCGACCGCCTCGATGGCGGTGTCGACGCCGCGCTGCTCCGTCAGCTTCAGGACCTTGTCCAGTGCCATGCCGTCGGAACTGTTGATGACCGCGGTGGCGCCGAAGCGCTGCGCCACTTCCAGGCGATTGTCATCGAGATCGATCATGATGATTTCGGCCGGGGAGTAGAACTGGGCGGTGAGCAGTGCGGCGAGTCCGATCGGCCCGGCGCCGACGATGGCCACCGTGCTGCCCGGCTGCACCTTGCCGTTGAGCACTCCGCATTCGAAACCCGTCGGCAGGATGTCGCTCAGCATCACCAGCGCCTCTTCGTCGGCATCCGCCGGAATTCGATACAGACTCGTATCGGCATAGGGAATCCGGACGAATTCCGCCTGGGTGCCGTCGATGCTGTTGCCGAGAATCCAGCCGCCGGTGGTGCAGTGGGAATACATCAGCTTCCGGCAATACGCGCACTTGCCGCAGGCACTGATGCAGGAGATCAGGACATGGTCTCCCGGCTTGAAGGCGGCGACTCCCGTGCCGACCGTATCGACGATGCCGACACCCTCATGACCCAGGATGCGGCCAGGCTGACAACTCGGGACGTCGCCCTTGAGGATGTGCAGGTCGGTGCCGCAAATGGTCGTTTTGCCGACTTTGACGATCGCGTCTGTGGGTGCGGCGATTTCCGGCTTTGGACGCTGTTCAAGAGCTTTCTTGTTGGGGCCGAGATAAACCAGAGCTTTCATTGCGGACGTCCATGGATTGTGCGAGTCACGAACACTAGTCAAACCACAAGCATCGTGTCGGTGCGCTGGCTCCCATATGTTTTTTGCAAACATGGTCAATCGAGCGTCTCCCGGTAGAACCAGGTTGCAATCGCTCCGACCACCAGGGTGAACGCGGCGATCGGCCACAGTTCAGGCAGGATTTCGCTCAGGCCATTGCCCTTGAGCAGGATGCCGCGGACGACCCTCAGCGTATGGGTGGTCGGAAAAATCTCGCCCACCCACTGCGCCCAAACCGGCATTCCGCGAAACGGAAACATGAAACCGGACAGGAAAAACGTGGGCAAGAGGGTGAACTGCGCCAACTGCTGGGCCTGCATCTGATTGGCGGCGATCGTCGAGTAGGTCAGGCCGAGGGCGAGATTGCTGGCGATGAACAGGCCCAGCGCGATCAGCAGCAGCGGCAACGAGCCGCGCATCGGCAAATGGAACACCAGGGCGGCGATGGTCATGATCAGCGCGACCTGGACATAGCCGACGGCGATATAGGGCACCAGCTTGGCGAGCAGCACCTCGATCGGCCGCAGCGGCATTGCCAGAAGATTTTCCATGGTGCCGCGCTCCCGCTCGCGCGTGATCGAGAGCGTGGTGATCAACAAGGTCGAGATGGTCAGGACCATGCAGATCAGCCCCGGCACGATGTTGAGCACGGTGAGCTGCTCCGGGTTGTAGCGGGCGTGCACCACGAACTGGAACGGCACGCTGGCCGGCGCCGAGCGCAGGCCTGGCGGCAGATCGCGGTCGAGCGCGGCGGCGAGCGGGGCAAGCGCGGCGGTGGCGTTGCCGATGGTGGAGGGATCGGTGCCGTCGGCATCCATCAGGATCGCCGGCTTCTCGCCGCGATCGACCGAGCGGTCGAACCCCGGGGGCATGTTGATGACGAACAGCACCTCGCCATCGGCCAGGGCCCGCTCGGACTCGGCTTCCGAGGTGAACGTCCGCACATCGTAGTAGCCGGTGTTCTGAAGGGCGGCGACGATGCTGCGCTCGTACTTCGAGTGTTCGGCGGACAGCAGCCCGGTCGGCAGATGCTTGGGGTTGCCGTTGATGGCGTAGCCGAACAGGAACAGCTGCATCACCGGCAGGGCGATGATCAGGCGCAAGGTGAAGGGGTCGCGGCGGATCTGGATCCACTCCTTGCGCAGCACCGCCAGGAAGCGGGCCAGGGAGAACCGGCTCATGCGGGCGCCTGGGTGCGGCTCAGCAACTGGATGAACACGTCCTCCAGGCTGGGCTCGACCTCGTGCCAGCCCATCTTCCCGGAAGGATCGAAGGACGCGATGGCGCGCTCCAGCGCCGCACGGTCCATGCCGGCGATGTGGAGCGAGCGTCCGAACACCGTGGCGGCGTCGATTCCGGGCATCCGGCGCAACTGGCGGGCGGCCTCGTCCATACCCTCGCCGGTCGCCTCGTAGGTGACCAGGCCGGTCTGGCGCGCGATCTGCTCCGGCGCCCCCTGGGTGACGATGCGGCCCTCCGAAAGATAGACGACGCGCTTGCAGCGCTCGGCCTCGTCCATGTAATGGGTCGAGACCAGGACGGTCAAACCCTGGCCGGCCATATCGTGGATCAGGTCCCAGAATTCGCGGCGGGCCTGGACGTCGACGCCGGCGGTGGGCTCGTCGAGCAGCAGCAGCTTCGGCTGGTGCAGCACGCAGGCGGCCAGCGCCAGCCGCTGCTTCCACCCCCCGGAAAGATGTCCGGCCGGCATCTCGGCCTTGTCCTGCAGCCGCATGCGCTCCATGATGCCGCGCACCGCCTCGCGGCGGTTCTTCATCTCGTAAACGCTGGCGACGAAATCGAGGTTCTCGAATACGGTGAGATCTTCGTAGAAGCTGAAGCGCTGGGTCATGTAGCCGACCTGGCGGCGGATCGACAATGCCTCATGTGCGATGTCCAGGCCCAGGCAGGTGCCGCCGCCGCCGTCGGGCGTCAACAAACCGCACAGCATGCGGATGGTGGTGGTCTTGCCGCTGCCGTTGGCACCGAGGAAGCCGCAGATCTCGCCGGCCTCGACCTGCAAATTCAGCCCTTCCACCACCTTGCGCGGCCCGAAGCTCTTGCGCAGATCGTGGACGTCGATGACCAGCGCGGTCATCGCGCGGCGCCCGCTGCGATCGGGCTTACCGTGACCGGCTCGCCCGGATTGAGCCGTGAGGCCTGGTCCGGGCGCGGCCTGGCCTCGACCAGATAGACCAGCTTGGCGCGGCTTTGATCGCTGTAGATCAGGGGCGGCGTGTATTCGGCCTGCGGCGAGATGAACGAGACCGTGGCGGAAAGATCGCCGGGACAGGCGTCGCAGGCGAGCGCCATGCGATCACCCGGGTGGATGGCGGCCAGCGCAATTTCGGGAACGAAGAAGCGCACGAAGATATTTTCAGGCGCAAGCAAGGACACCACCGGCGTTCCGGCCGGGATATCCTCCCCGGGCCGCGCCAGGACGTCGGCGACCCGGCCGGCGGCGGGTGCTGTCACATGCCGCTGCGCCAGCCGCCATTCCGCCCCCTCGAGGGCCGCGCCGGCCGCATCGGCCGCAGCCATCTGCGCCTTGATCTCCTCGAAGCGGCCGAGCGGAGCGTGAATCTGGGTAAGCGCAGCCTCGGCCGCCTGCCCTTTGGCGCCGGCGGATTGATAGTCGGCCCGCAGCAGGTCGACGCTCTGGACCGAGACGCCGCCGTCGACGAGCATCGCCTGGCCGCGCCGGTAGTCGGCCCCGGTCCGGGCGAGCGCGGCGTGGGTATCGGCGAGATTCGCCAGGGCCTGCAGAATTTCCGTCGGCTTGCCACCCGCTTGCAGATTCGCCAGTTGGTCCTGGGCCTGCGCGAGTTGGCGGGTTGCCTGGTCGCGGGAGGCGCGGTCGGCAATATCGTCCTGGGCGAAGAGCGGGGTGCCTACCGCTACGGTTTCGCCGCGCGCCACGGATACCGCGGTGAGCCGCCCCTGCTGCGTGGGCGAAACCTTGACGTAGTCGGCTTCCACGTACCCTTGCCACGCCGTGGATGCGGGTGCGCGCTGCTCAAACCACCACCACACGCCGGCACCTGCCGCCAGCAGAACGAGAATCGCGATTCCTGCGCGACGCTTCACGTGACCATCTCATCCCGCCTCGGTTCAATGCGGCACCACGGCGGCGCCGCTGTCGCGGCTCAGTGCTTGAACGCGTTTTTGATCTCGGTGTAACCGGCCGTCAGGGAATCGGCCAGCACCTTCGTTGAGCTATCGATATTGCGCTTGACATCGCCGGCCGCGACCTGGGCCCGGCCCAGGTGCTCCTTGAGATCGCTCCATTTGGCTTCCAGAGCCTCCCAGCGGCTTTTCATGTCCGCCTTGAACAGGTGGGCCTGCAAGGCGAGCTCGTCGTGCAGCAGTTCCAGCAACTGGAATTCGTTGTGCAGCGCGTTTTTGACTCGCGACATGGATCCGTCCTCGTTGGAAATCGGTGCCCTATGCTGAGGCCCCAGGCCGCTGCTGTCGGTTCGCTGGCACACGCTTCCGTGCCGTGGCGCAGGAAGTCGATGGCGTAGCCATCGACACATGCTTTTGCGCGGGAGCACAGCTTGGATTCGCGCACTTTTGCGCTATATGTCTGCCAACGCACAGATGCAGGGCGCCAGGTTTCCTTAGCTTTACTCCAAAGCCATTTTGCGTGCCCGACCGTCTGGCGCACGTTGCCGCGTGGAGTGGAGATCATGCAAAACGTCGGGTGGATCAAGCGGACATTGCTGCTCGCCAGCGGCCTGCTTTCGTTGCTGCTCTCCGGCGAGGCGGACGCGGTACCGGTGTTTGCCCGCCAGACCGGCGAAGCCTGCGAGGCCTGCCACGTCAGCTTTCCCGAGCTGACGCCGTTCGGCCGCTTGTTCAAGCTCAACGGCTTCACGCTCGGCAAGCGCACCATACCGGTGGCCGCGATGGCCCAGATCGGCTTCACCTGGATTGACAAGAACCACGACGACCAGGACAACCTGGTGGTGCCCAAGACCGGCCGGCCCGAATTCTCCGCCGCCAGCGTCTTCCTCGGCGGCAAGGTCACCGACAACATCGGCGGGCTGGCGCAGTTCACCTACAACAATCTGGTGGTCAACCCGGACGGCGTCAGCACCACCGGGCACAGCTCGGTGGACAACACCGACCTGCGCGTGGTCGGCCGCTCGGTCGGGGTGGATTCGATGCAGACCGACTGGATTTACGGCATGTCCCTGAACAACAACCCGACGGTGCAGGACGTATGGAATACCACGCCGGCCTGGGGCTTTCCCTTCACCGGGCCCGCCAACGTGCCGGCTCCGGCAGCCAAAACCCTGGTCGACGGCAAGCTGGCGCAGCAGGAGGCCGGCCTGGGCGCTTATGTGTTCTGGCACAAGACGCTGTACGGAGAGCTCGCCGTCTACCGTACCGGCGACGGCATCTTCAGCTTCCTGCGCGCGGGCAAGGACCCGACGGCGCTCGACGGCTACAACCCATACTGGCGCTTTGCCTACAACCGCGAATGGGGTCCGAATTCGCTGATGCTCGGCACCTTCGGCACCCTGCTGCGGGTGTTCCCGGACCCGACCATGAAGAACACGCCGACCGACCAGTTCTTCGACTATGCCCTCGACGCCCAGTACCAGCGCATCACCAACCCGCACACCTTCACCGCCCAGGCCACGCTGATCCGCGAACGGCAGAACTACCGCGCCAGCTTCCCGGCGACCCAGGCCGGCAGCCCGATCGGCGGCGGTCCCACACCGATGAACTCGGTGGATCACCTACAGACCCTCAAGCTCAAGGGCACCTACTACTACCTGCGCACCTATGGCGCAACGCTGGCCTATTTCTCCACCACTGGTACCGCCGACGCCGGCCTCTACGGCCCGGGCTCCGTCGGCGGCAGCAACAACTCCAGTCCCGATAGCCGCGGCTATACCGCCGAGTTGAACTACGTTCCGATCCCGTATGTGCGCCTGATGCTGCAGTACACCGGCTATCAGAAGTTCAATGGTGCGCGCAGCAACTACGACGGCGGCGGACGCAACGCCAGCGACAACAACACTCTGTTCCTGAATATCTGGGCGGCTTATTGAGGCCTGCCGGCCAGCCGCCGCAACGCGCCGAGAGGAAGACAGGTATGCACAGAAAACCGGGACAGTTCGCCGCACTATGCCGGCGCTTTCCGATGTCGGCGGGACTGCTGCTGCTTGCGGCCGGATCGATGCTCGTGCCGCGAGCGCATGCCGCCGCCGTCGCCGCGGCGGCCGCCGATGCGGCCGCCCTGGTCGCCGGACAGGTCTGCTCCAACTGCCACGGGCCCGGCGGCGCCAGCATCTCGCCGATGTTCCCGCGCCTCGGCGGCCAGCAGGAACAATATCTCGCGGCACAGATCCGCGCCTTCAAGAGCAAGACGCGGGCCGATCCCGAGGCGCACAGCTACATGTGGGGCATGGCCACGCTGGTCAGCGACTCGATGGTCGATGCGCTGGCGCACTACTATGCAAACCAGGCGCCGGCGCCGGGCATAGCCGGCGACGCAAAACTCATCGCCACCGGCAAGAAGCTGTTCGAGCAGGGCATCCCCGACCGCAACGTCGCCGCCTGCGCCAGCTGCCACGGCGCAAACGCCGAAGGCCGCAGCATCTTTCCGCGGCTCGCCGGGCAGCACTCGGCGTATCTGGTGCGGCAGCTCCAGGTGATCCAGCAGCAGTTGCGAGCCTCGCCCATCATGCACGGCATCATCAAGGAGCTGAAGCCGGACGAGATGGAAGCCTTGGCCGCCTACCTGCAGTCAAAGTCGTAGCCGTAACGGATCGAGCGGGCATGCAGCAGGGCAGGCTCGCAGCACCGACCACATCGAGCCAGGAGCACCCGCCATGACTTCGCCCCGCATTCACGATCCGCGCCTGCGCGGCCGCGTGATGTCCGCAGAAGACGCCGCGGCGCTGATCGGCCCGGACATGACCGTTGCCATGAGCGGGTTCACCGGAGCCGGTTACCCCAAGGCCGTGCCGGCGGCGCTGGCCACCCGCATCAGCGCCGCACACGCGCGAGGCGAGGATTTCCGCATTCGGGTGCTGACCGGCGCCTCCACCGCTCCGGAACTCGATGGGGCACTGGCACGGGCCAAGGGCATTTCGCTGCGGCTGCCCTATCAGTCGGATCCGACGGTGCGCGAGCAAATCAATTCGGGACAGATCGAATACATCGACATTCACCTGAGCCACGTTGCCCAGCACACCTGGTTCGGATTCCTTGGCAGCATCGACATTGCCGTGATCGAAGTGAGCGGCATCCGTCCGGACGGCGAGCTGATTCCCTCGTCGTCGGTTGGCAACAACAAAACCTGGCTGGAACAGGCCAGAGGCGTGATCCTCGAAGTAAACCAGTGGCAATCTCCGGGCCTGGAGGGGATGCACGACATCTACTACGGCACCGCGCTGCCGCCACACCGCCAGCCGATTCCCTTGCTGCAAACCGGCGATCGTATTGGACAACCCTATCTGACCTGCCCGCCGGAAAAGATTCTGGCCATCGTGGAGACCGACGCTCCGGACCGCAGCAACGCGTTCTCGCCGCCGGATCAGACCTCCAGGCGCATCGCCGGACACCTGATCGAATTCCTGCGCCACGAAATCAGCCGCGGGCGGCTGCCGGCCGGGCTGTTGCCGCTGCAGTCCGGGGTCGGCAACATCACTAACGCGGTCCTCGCCGAACTTGGCAACGCCGGCTTTGCGGGATTGACCGCTTATACGGAAGTGATCCAGGACAGCATGCTGGATCTGTTGGCGAGCGGCGCGCTGAGCATGGCCTCGGCCACCGCACTGTCGCTGAGCCCCGCCGCCATCGCCCGATTCATCGAGCAGATCGAGCACTATCGACATTGCATCGTCCTGCGACCGCAGGAAATCAGCAACCATCCGGAACTGGTACGGCGACTCGGCTGCATCGCGATGAATGGCATGCTCGAGGCGGATATCTACGGCAATGTCAACTCGACGCATGTGATGGGCAGCGCCATCCAGAACGGCATCGGCGGCTCCGGCGATTTCGCGCGCAATGCTTACCTGTCGTGCTTCCTGTCGGCCAGCACGGCGAAGGACGGCAGCATTTCGCGTATCGTCCCCATGGTCAGTCATGTCGACCATACCGAGCACGATGTAGCGGTGCTCGTCACCGAGCACGGCCTTGCCGACCTGCGCGGACTATCGCCCAAGCAACGTGCGCAGGTCGTCATTTCCCGTTGTGCCGATCCCGCCTACAGGCCGGCACTGCAAGACTATTTCGAGCGCGCCCGCCGTCTCAGCTTCGGCAAGCACACGCCACATCTGCTCGACGAGGCGCTCTCATGGCACCAGCGGTACCTGGACAAGCGCACGATGCGTACTTGATGGCGCAGGATGTTTATACGATGGACTCCGGCAAAGCCTGGGCGGCGCCTGGCGCGGGCGGTGCCGGCACTAACCCGTACCGGCCCATCACGGCAAGCAGCTTCGCCCGGTCCGGCGGACCCCCGGCATTGACCACCGCCGCCACGTCGCGAAAGTACTGCGCCCCGAGATCGGGCGTCAGCACGATCAGCGCGCGCGCCGTTTCCCGGTGCGGATTGCTGAACGCGTGGACCGAGCCGCGCGGGCTGTGCATCCACTCGCCAGGCGACAAGTCCCGGGCGACGCCGTCGACGGAGTAGCGCAACAACCCTTCCAGCGCGTATACGCACTCCTCGTTGAGCGTATGGCTGTGCGGAGGTGGAACCCCGGCGCCCGGTGCCACCGTCAACTCGAACACGCCCATGCCTTTCGAGGCGGTCCCGTCGATGAGGTAGCGGACGCTCAAGCCGCCGATGGTGATCGGTTCCCTGGGCGCGGCCGATGATGCCATGATGACTCTCCAATTGACGCAGAAGGCGAAGGGTGGGCAAAGGCCGAAGGCCGTGCCCACGCGGACCGCAGAAACCGTGGGCACGCTACGCTTTGCCCAACCTATACTAGCTAGACTGCTGCAATTGTCGTCCGATGCAGTAGTCGGTGATGTCCGGCATAGCCGCCGGTTGCAGCGTGCAGCAGCGAGCGGTTGTCCCACATCACGAGCATTTTTGCTTGCCAGCGATGGCGATACTGAAATTCCTCGCGCGACTGCCATTGGTACAGCTCTGTCAGCAGCGGGACTGCCACGGCGTCGTTCATGCCTTCGATGCCGATAATGTAACCGAAACAACTGAAGAGCCCCTCGCGACCACTCTCGGGATGTTTGCGAATCAGCGGATGTCGCTGCGTATTCTCCGCGTCCTTGGAAGGACGGATTACCATCGAGCGGGCCTTTACATCGCCGGCGCCATACAGGCCGTCGGGTGAGTAGGCGCGCTTGGCCGAATGGATCGCCACCCGGCCCTCGATGCGCGAACGCAAAGCCTCGGGCATCGCAGCGAGCGCGGCATGCTGGTTGGCGAACAGCGTATCGCCACCGACTGGCGGGATCACGATGCCGTAGAGACAAGTGCCAGCGGGAGGCTTCGTCTGAAAGCTCCAGTCACTGTGCCAGGTTTCCGCAAAGAGAGAGGAGGTCTCGTCGGCACGTCGCTCGACCGCGATGATGTGCTTGCGCCCGGGTATCGGCGCGATGAAGGGGTCCTCGCCGAAACCACCGAAATAGTTGGTGAAGCGCTCCAGATCGTCGTCGCTCAGGGTTTGATCCGGGAAAGCGAGCACGTGATGCTCAAGCCAAGCAGTACGAATCGTGGCGATGGTTGTAGCATCCAGCGGCAGAGATAAATCGACGCCTGTCACCATCGCACCACAGGCCTGCCCGGAAGATGTCAGTTGAAGATTCATGAATGCGAAAACGCGAGATTTTGTTGAGATTTCAGGGATTCAAGGCGCGGAGCGGCCTCCGCGCCGGTGTCGATGCGTTCCACCGTCCAAGTATGAACGGGTGCATGGCCTTCGCGCTCCCACTCCGGCGGCTTCCAGAAGTGCTTGAGTCGTTCCGTTAGAGTGCCCGGCGCTATCGCGTCGCGCCACATATCCACGAACTCGTGAAGGTTGAGCACGAACCAGTTGTTGCTTCTGATCTGTCGCGGGATGCCGTACTCCACTCTTTCATTTTCTGGTTCGTAGCTGCTGAACAAATGGTCATAGATCATCAGAACACCACCAAAATTGCGATCGATGTACTGCGGATTTCGACCATGATGCACGCGATGATTCGATGGCGTGTTGAACAGCCATTCCAGTGCTGGATGTAGTTTGGAAACAATCTCGGTGTGCACAAACCACTGGTAGGCCAGATTGATGCCAAGCATGGCGCCGAAAACGCCGGGATGTATGCCCAGAAACACGGGGGGCACGAGGAATAACCACACCCCCAGCACCGCATTCAACACACTTTGGCGCGCAGCGGTGCTCATGTTCATGGTCTCGCCGCTGTGATGGCCCACATGCTGCGCCCAAAACCAGCGCACCCGATGCGCAGTTCGGTGATAAACGTAGAAGGTGAGTTCTTCCAGCAAGAAGATCGGCAACAGGGTCCAGGCGTTGATCGGTATGGTGAATACGCGGTGGTCCCAGGCAAACGCCATGATCGCGCCGACGAACACGAGGTGCATCAGAAAATCGACGATGGAAAAGCTGACGCCCAGACTCATGTTGACCAAGATGTTTTGGGGTGTAAAGCCATTCTCAATAGCGGCTGTCCGGCTCCCGCTGCGATACCGAACCCACTGCCACTCCAGGCCCAGCGTCGTGATGAAGAGTGGCAGAGAAGCCAGAAGCAAGGTCTGCATCCAGTCAACATGCTCGCCAAAGGTGCCGTAAACCCAATTAATGATCTCTTGCACAGCTTGCTCCAAATGGCTTCCGGTCGCCCGCGGATCAAACGCAGCGGACATCGCATCTTGGGCAAACAGCGTCTTGTCGTATTGACACCCTGAGATCATTTTTGACAATCTCTGCCACGGAGGGTCATGTGACCGGAAGCGTTTATGTTTGGGGTGGGCTGGCTGAGTTTCTGCTGAGCTATCTGGACGACTGTGCGCTAGACCTTCCCGAATTGCGTCGGACCTTGGCGAAATATGACGCCAGTCAGCGCATGTCCATCACCACTTGGTGGGACTCGCTTGAGCAGATCGCAAAGGTACAACCGCTGCCAGCCTTGGGCCTGCGCATCGGCGATCACGTCAAGGTGCACAACTTTGGTGTGCTGGGTTATCTGGCCGCATCTTGCGAAACACTTGGGCAGGCCCTGCAACGCTGCCAACGTTTTCAGCCGCTGCTGCACAATCTCACGCCTGCCATATCCAGCAGGCAGGCGAAGAGCATGCACTTTAGTTGGAGCCCGGCATATGGACGATCAACGCGGCTCTCCAACGAAGTCGTCGTAGGCAGCCTGCTGCGACTCGCACGCATACTCACCGGGCACGACACGCTCACACCCGCGATGGTGGAGTTCCCTGAAGAAACTCCGCCGAATCTTGCGGCCTACAAAAAGCTGCTTGGCTGCCCCGTGCGATTCAAGGCCAGGACCGTGGCCGTACATCTGCCACTAAAGACCTTGGCGATGCCGATCAATAGCGGCGATCCACATCTGCGAACCTTGCTCGATCAACAGGCGCAGGCACTGCTGCAAGTATTGCCGCAGCCCGACACTTTTTTATCTGCGCTGCAAAAACTCATCGTCAATGCCCTGCAGGAAGGCGAGTCCTCCGCGGAACAAATTGCGGGCAAAATGCAGCTTCCCGAGCGCACGCTCTACCGCCGTCTACAGGAGCGCAACCTGAGCTACAAGGGCTTGCTCAACGAGGTGCGCTTTCAACTCGCCCAGCAATACCTCGCAGACCCGCGCCTCTCACTTTCCGGAACCGCGCTCATGCTCGGCTATTCCGAGCAAAGCTCCTTTACCCGTGCCTTTAAAAGCTGGTGCGGGCAAACACCTCTGCATTATCGGAAGGCGCTGACGGATGGGTACAAGAATTGATTCGCTATTGCAGTTTGAGGGTGCGGCATTTATTTATGGACGCGCCGACGGTACTGATCCAGAGTGAATCGTCCAGCGAGTGTAAAAAGGGCCAGGCTCGATATCTCCGCTCTAAAGTCGAGCCTGGCCCCTTTGATTCAACGACCCTAGGCCACCCTACGCGGGCTATTGCGCAATCTCAACATGCCCCAAAAAACCGGCGCCCAATTAGGGCCTCGATAGAGAACCGAATATGTCCCATAAGGAATCTTGCCGAGTCCGGCAAACGGGCAAGAGGCAGTTCTCGTACCTTCTGGGAGCGCTGTTGAAACAGTAACGTAGATCGCTTGGCCCTCAACCGATGCTTTGGTGTCGCAGACCAAGCCCGAATTGTTTGTGGTGGGCGCTACGGTGACTTTTTTTGTTCCGCTGACATCGGCCACAACGGGGAGCACCCAGCCGCCAACCTCACTGATCAGCGGCGTGCCCACTTGGATGCCCCCAACGGACTGCACAAAGTCCCACGAGCGCGGCTCGGTTGTGCCGCATGAAGTACAAGCAAAAGCGACGATCACGAGAAGTTTTTTCATAAGGCTGGTCACCCTCTCGGTGTCGCCGAGAGCCTATTCCCTCGATGTACCCGCGCGCCGCTTCGCCCGCGGATGCGCCTCGTCATACACCTTGGCCAGCCGCTTCCAGTCCAGCTGGGTATAGATCTGCGTGGTCGACAGATTGGCGTGGCCGAGCAGTTCCTGCACCGCGCGCAGGTCGCCGCTGGATTCCAGGAGGTGGGTGGCGAACGAGTGGCGCAGCTTGTGTGGATGCAGGTGCGCCGGCAATCCGGCGGCGGTGGCCCAGGCGGCTAGACGCAATTGGATCGACCGTTGCGATAGCCGCCCGCCCTTGCGATTGACGAACAGCGCCTTCTCCTCCGGCGCGGCGAGAGTGTGACGCTCAACTAGCCAGACATTGAGCGCTTCGCGTGCCTTGCCGCCCACCGGCACGTTGCGCTCCTTGCGCCCCTTGCCCAGCACGCGCACCTCGTCGGGAAAGCTGCCGCCGGCCGGTACATCCAGCGCATGCAGTTCCGCCAAGCGCAGCCCGGCGGAATAGAGCAGTTCGATCATCGCCTTGTCGCACAGGGCCTGCGCGCCTTCTACCTCCGGATTCAGGGCATTGCCAAGGTCCTCGGCGGCGATCACCTTGGGCAGCAGACGCTTGCCCTTGGGCGCGCGCACGCCGGCGGCGGGATTGTGCTCGACCAGGCCCAGCGCCAGGGCATGGCGGAACAGGCCGCGCAGGCTGGACAGATAGCGCCGTAGGCTGGTGGGCTGCTTGCCGCCGCGGTGCAGCCGGGTGATGAAGCCGCGCACGGTGTGCACGTCGATGCGCTTGGGCTCGGCGATGCGGCACTCGGCGCAGTAGGCGAGGAAGGCCTTGCCATCGCGCGCGGTGGCGTCGAGCGTGTGCGGCGAGGCGCGCTTTTCGACGCGCAGGTAGTCGAGGTAGCTGGCCAGCAGCCGGTCTAATGCTCCGGCTGCTTCATTCATGTCAGGCGCGCGCGGATCGCGGCGGCGACCAGCTCGGCCGTGATCTCCAGGAACAGCTTGCCCTGGCGCGGCTGGAAGCGCTCGGCGTCGCGCGAGCCCAGCGCCAGCATGCCGAGGTTCTTCTCTTTTTCCAGCGGCACGATCGCCGCCGACAGCACCGGCTGCTCGGCGCGCGGGAACAGCAGCTTGGCGCGTTCCTCGCTGATCGGGCCGCACTCGATCAGGCGGGTGCGGATGAAGTTGTCGTAGGCGCGGGCGATGGCGCCGTTCGGCTCCACCGGCACCACGCCGTCGATGTCGTGGCGCTTGTACCCGCCGCCGTTGAGGCCGACGAACACCTCCTCGATGCCGAAGTCCTCGCGCATCGAGCTGCGCAGGCCGGCTACGATATTGGCCAGCGAGGGCGCGCGGATCAGGGTGCGCGCCAGGCGCAGCACGTTCTCGGCGCGGCTCTCGTTGTCGCGGGCGGTGTCGATCAGGCGGTTGAGGCGCGCTTCCAGGCGCGCGTTCTTGCCGCGCAGCAGTTCCACCTGGCGCTCGATCAGCGACACGGCCGAGCCGGCCGCATGCGCCACCTCCAGGCTTTCCAGCAGCTGCGGATGATCGATCAGCAGCTGCGGATGGGCCTTCAGATAGGCCACCACCTGGGCCTCGCTGGCCGGCTCGATCTGCTCCGGCGCTTCCTGCGCCTGTTCCTCGGGTTCGCTTACTTCGGCCACTCCAGGCTCCCTTCGTATACGGTTTCCGCCGGCCCGGTCATCCACACCGGCTGGCCCTCTCCTCCCCATTCCAGCTGCAGCGTGCCGCCGCGCACCTGGATCTCGGCGCGCGCGTCCAGCTTGCCCCACAGCCGTCCCACCGCCATGGCGGCGCAGGCACCGCTGCCGCAGGCCAGGGTCTCGCCGACGCCGCGCTCGTAGACGCGCAGTCGGGCGTGGCCGCCGTCGATGAACTGGATGAAGCCGGCGTTGACCCGCTGCGGGAAGGCCGGATGGTGCTGCAGCTCCTCGCCGATCTGCGCCACCGGCGCCGTGTCCACGTCCGCCACCTCGAACACCGCGTGCGGATTGCCCATGTTCACCGCACCGCCGGCCAGGGTACTGCCGTCGGCCAAGCTGACCCGGTATTCGGGCGAGCGGCCGCCGCCGTCGACCAGCATCGGCACGTCCGCCGGCTCGAAGCGCGGCGCGCCCATGTTGACCCGTACCCGGCCGTCGTCCAGCAGGTGCAGCTCCATCTGCGTGGTGGAAGTGCGCACCCGCAGCTCGCGCTTGTCGCTCATGCGGTGCTCGCGCACGTAGCGCGCCAGGCAGCGCGAGCCGTTGCCGCACTGGCCGACCTCGGAACCGTCGGCGTTGAAGATGCGGTAGCCGAAGTCGAATTCCGGCGCCGGCGCGGGCTCGATCAGCAGCACCTGGTCGCAGCCGACGCCGAAACGGCGATCGGTGAGCCGGCTCAGCAGGGCCGGGGAGGGCGCCCGCAGCAGCTCGCGCGCCGGGGCGCGGGTGGCGTCGATGACGACGAAGTCGTTGCCGAGTCCGTGCATCTTGGCGAAGGGCAGATTCATGGGCGCCGATTATCCGTCCGATCGCCGTCGGTTGAAACAGATTTCTGCGTTGCCGTCTTGTCTTGCAACGCTCGTCACATGCCGCTGCGCAATTCGCCGCGTTCGGGCCTGCGCCGGCGGCCGGCGCGACACTTCGTTCTCTCCGGAATCTTCCCTGTCTTGTAAATGCGAATCTTTATCATTATGATCCGCTCCAACAAGTCAAACACTGTTCGCCGCGCCCGACACAGGTAACCGATGGGGAAGATCCTTAAGCGATTCAGCCAGCTGCCGCCGTACCCGGCGCTCGCACTCCTGTGTGCCGCCCTGGCCGCCTGCAGCGGTGGCGGCGGCAGCCCGGATCAGGCGCAGCTGTCGGCGGCGGCGCAGCTCGGGCAGAAGATCTTCTCCGACCAGACCCTGTCGGTGTCCGGCAAGCAGTCCTGCGCCAGCTGCCACGTCGCCAGCTTCGCCTTTGCCGAAGACAGCAGCGCCAGCGGCCCGGACCAGGGCCTGCCGGTGCCCCTGGGCGGCCCGGGCATGGATCAGCCCGGCTTCCGCAACACCCCGTCCCTGATGTACGCCTCCTTCATCCCGGCGTTCTACTTCGACAGCGACGGCAATCCCAACGGCGGCATGTTCCGCGACGGCCGCGCCGCCACCCTGGAAGACCAGGCGGTGCTGCCCTTCGTCACCGCCTTCGAAATGGCCAATGCCGATGCGGCGGCGGTGATCGGCAAGCTCAAGACGCGCCCCTACCTGAACGACTTCACCGCCATCTACGGCGCCGAGGTGCTGAGCGATCCGGATACCGCGCTCAAGCGCATCGGCGCGGCCCTGGCCGCATTCGAGCGCGAGAACCCGGCCTTCCATCCCTTCTCCAGCAAGTTCGATTACTGGCGCAGCAGCCAGGCCAGCCTGAGTGCGCAGGAGCTGCGCGGCTTCGCCCTGTTCAACAACTCGACCAAGGGCAACTGCGCCGCCTGCCATCCGACCACCTCGTCCGATGGCGTCACGCCGGCGCTGTTCACCGACTTCAGCTACGACAACATCGGCGTGCCGCGCAACAGCGCCATCCCGGCGAACGCCGACCGCGGCGCGCCCTCCTACACCCCGGTCGACAGCGACGACGGCGTGCACCGCTACTACGATCTCGGCGTGTGCGGCCCGTTCCGCGTCAACGGCGGCCTCAACACCTCCGGCATCTGCGGCAAGTTCAAGGTGCCGACCCTGCGCAACATCGCCCTCACCGCGCCGTACTTCCACAACGGCCAGTTCACCAGCCTCAAGGATGCGATCGGCTTCTACGTGCGCCGTGACACCAACCCCGAGCAGTGGTACCCCACCACGGCCGACGGCAGCTCCACCAAGTTCGACGACCTGCCGGCGCTCTACGGCGGCCAGTTCCTGGTCAACATCAACAGCATCGGCAGCGACGCCGGCTACGCCGGCAACGTCAACACCTCCGAGATCCCGTACAACCGCAAGCTCGGCGGCAGCGCTGCGCTGACGCCGGACGAGATCGACGACCTCGTCACTTTCCTCTGCACCCTCACCGACGGCTACGACCCGGCCAATCCCGCGGCCCAGGTCCTGCCGGCGCAATGCCAGGCCGCCGTCTCCACTCCCTGAAGTCCGCCATGAACCAGACCGTGAAGAAAAATTTCGCCCTCAGCCTGACCGCCGCCGCCCTGCTGGCCGCGGGCACCGCCCGCGCCGCCGATCCGGCGGGCATCGACGACGCCACTGCACAGAAGCTGGAGCAGCAGATCGACACCATGCAGCAGCAGCTGGAGGCCCTCAAGGCCCAGCTCAACCAGCTGAAGACGCAGAACGAGGCCCTGGCCGCGCAGCAACAGCAGCAGGCGGTGCAGGTGCAGCAGGTGGCGGAAACCGCCAAGCCGCACAGCGGCATCCCCGAAGACCTCAGCCTGTGGGGCTATGGCGAGATCTACTACACGCACCCGGTGCACCAGCCGCAGGACACCCAGGCCGACCTGGCGCGCGCGGTGTTCGGCATCGGCTACCGCTTCGACGACCGCACTGTGTTCAATTCCGAGTTCGAATCCGAGCACGCCGTCGCTTCCTCCGGCGACAAGGGCGAATTCGAGGTCGAGCAGTTCTACGTCGACCACCAGCTGGCCAACTGGGCCGCGGTCAAGGGCGGCCTGTTCCTGATGCCCTTCGGCCTGCTCAACGAGCACCACGAGCCGACCAACTTCTACGGCGTGCAGCGCAACTTCGTCGAGAACATCATCATCCCCAGCACCTGGCGCGAGGGCGGCTTCGCCTTTCACGGCGATACCCCGATCGGCCTGAGCTGGGACACCGGCCTGACCACCGGCGTCAACCTGACCAAGTGGAACCCCAATCCCGAAGACCCGCTGTACCGCACCGCCCTGGACCTGGGCAACAGCGATGCCCCGCCGCTCAAGGGCACCCACCAGGAGCTGCAGCTGGCCAACGCCCAGCACCTGTCGCAATACGTCTCGCTCAACTACAAGGGCATCCCCGGCCTGCTCGCCGGCGCCGCCGTGTTCACCGGCAACTCCAACACCACCGGCACCACCATCGACTCCCGCGTCACGCTGTGGGAAGGGCATGTGCGCTGGACTCCCGGCCAGGCCGACCTGTCGGCGGTCTACGCCCGCGGCAACATCACCAACACCGCCGCCTACAACAGCCTCAACGCCGGCGGCTCCAACCCGCTGCCGTCGAAGTTCTATGGTTATTATCTGCAAGGCGCCTACAACGTCTGGCAGCACAATGGCTATCGCCTGGCCCCGTTCGCGCGCTGGGAGCGGTACGATATGGGGGCGGGTTACGCGGGCATCGCCCCCGGCTTCAGCACGGTGCCCACCGGGCTGGCTTCGGATGGCCGCCCCTGGCCGCAGCCGTATGATCGCGTCTGGACCTTCGGCGCGAATTTCTACCTCAATCCGCACGTCGTGCTGAAAGCGGACTACCAGACGTTCCAGACCAACAGTGACCTCACCCGTTTCGATCTCGGCCTGGGCATCGCTTATTGAGCCCGAGGCGCAAAACGGCCTGAGTGACATTCTCACTCAGGCTACGACTCGGCTTGCCAGACAGATGAATGGGCGGGCGGAGGGGAGACACGCGTGAACCCCTCCAGCCGCTTGATTCTCCTGCCGGTGGCCGCGCTTACGGTCTGCGCGCCCGCGCAGGCCATGGTCTACATGAGCACCGAGCAGGCGCAGAAGCTGATGTTCGGCGACGAGGCCCTGACCTCGCTGCCCCTGATCCTCAGCCCCGAGCAGAGCGCCGCGATCGAGAAGGACTCCGGCGTCAAGGTCTTCGCCGGCAGCCTGCGCGCCTGGAAGGCCGCCGACGGCTATTTCTTCGTCGACGCCGTGATCGGCAAGCACGACCTCATCACCTACGCCGTGGCCCTCACCGACGACGGCAAGCTGCGCCAGCTGGAAATCCTCGAATACCGCGAGGCCTACGGCGGCGACGTGCGCAACCCGCGCTGGCGCGCGCAGTTCACCGGCAAGCAGCACGGCGACCCGCTGCGCATCGGCGAGGGCATCCAGAACGTCAGCGGCGCCACCCTGTCCTGCGAGCACCTCACCGACGGCATCCGACGCCTGCTCTCCACCTATGCCATCGCCATCGCCAAGCCCTGAGACACTGCGCGAGGTCCGCCGGGCCCGGCCGCTGCTCGGCACCCTGGTGGAGATCCGCGCCGCCGCCGTCGGGCCGGAGACGCGCCTGCATGCCGCCATCGATGCCGCCTTCGCCGCGGTGGAGCGCGTGCAGAACCTGATGAGCTTCCACGACCCGGCCAGCGAGTTGTCCTTGCTCAACCGCGAGGCCGCGCGGCGGCCGGTGACGGTCGATGCGCAGACCCATACAGTCCTTGCCGCCGCGCTCGAACTGTCGCGGCTCAGCGAGGGTGCCTTCGACGTCTGCGTCGCGCCGCAGCTGGAGCATTGGGGCTACTTGCCCGCCGCGATCGAGCCAGTGCTTGCCGGCGCGGACTGGCGCGACATCGAACTGCTGGACGAAAACCGCGTGCGCTTCTGCCGTCCGCTGCGCATCGACCTCGGCGGCATCGCCAAGGGCTACGCCGTGGACTGCGCCATCGACGCCTTGCGCGCCGCCGTGGTGGGGCAGGCCCTGGTCAACGCCGGCGGCGACCTGCGCGCCCTGGGCCATGGCCCCTGGACCGTCAGCCTGCGCCATCCGCAGTCGCCGGCGCAGAGCGCCCACGCCTTGCTGCTGGGCGAGGAGGCGCTCGCGACTTCGGCCAACTACTTCTCCCGCCGCCGCTTCGGCGCCGACGAGGTCTCACCCCTACTCGATCCGCGCAGCGGCCGTCCCTGGCTCGGCGCGGCAAGCGTCAGCGTCCGCGCCGCCGACTGCCTGCACGCCGACGGTTTGACCAAGGTGGTGCTGTTCGCCGCGCCGGAACTGGCTGAACGCGTGCTGGCCCACTATGGCGCCCAGGCCTATATCCAGCAGCCGCTGGAAGCCGCTGCTTAGCCGCGCCCGCGCATGCTCAGCCTGATCCACCGCCGCTGCGCCTACGCCGTGCTGCTGCTGCTGTTCATCAGCGGTCTCGCGCACTGGGTGCTGCACGGCTGGTTCCTGCACCAGGGTGACTTCGGCCCCGAGCCGAACCCGCTGGAGCCCTGGATGCTCAAGCTGCATGGCGCCGCCGCCATGCTCGGCCTGCTGGTGCTCGGCAGCCTGGTCTCCACCCACATCCACCGCTTCTGGCGCCTGCGCCGCAACCGCAGCGCCGGCGGCGTATTCCTCACCACCGCCCTGCTGCTGGTGCTCAGCGGCTATGGCCTCTACTACTTCGGCGGCGAACAGGCCCGCGCCCTCAGCCGGCAGACCCACATCGTCATCGGCCTGCTGGCCCTGCCGGCGTTCGCCGTGCACCTGTGGCGCGGCCGCATGCTGCGGCGGCATCCGCGTGTGGGCGGGTTGCGCGCGTAAAGACGGGTGACACCCGGTACGATTAGAATCGGGCGCAGTTCAACCGGGGGCACCAATGATCCTGAATGCGTTAAAAATCATCAGTCGCGGCTTCCTGCTCGGTGTGGGGTTCGGAATCGCCTTGGGCGGCGCTTCCTTCGTGATATGGAAGTTGTCCGAGTCCAGCGCCAATGCGAACTTTGAATCCAGGATGGTTAGGCTCAACGAGGATGCGACCAAGGATCTGGTGCTCGTCGATGTCGAGGAGCAGAGGCGCGACGGCGAAACCGCCATACTCGGCAGCGTCAAGAACAACGGCACCAAGCCGCACGAGAACATCAGGCTGCAAGCCAATCTCTTCAATCACGGCAAGTTCGTCGACCAGTATTCCACCTACGTCGAAGGCAAGATCGATCCGGGTGCATCCGAATACTTCAAGATTTCCTGTGGTTGCAGCAAGTCTCCTCCGGCCGAGCATGACAGTTTCAAAGTCGAGATCGTCAAGAGTTTCTAGGGATCGGTATCCCGGACGTTTACTATGGACAAAATCACTCACCGCGGCGGCTGCCATTGCGGCGCCGTGCGCTTCGAAGTGCGTGCCCCGGCGTGCCTCACCGTGCAGCACTGCAACTGCTCGATGTGCAGCAAGACCGGCTACATGCACCTGATCGTGCCGGCGGCGGACTTCACCCTGCTGTCCGGCGCCGCGCAGCTGCAGACCTATACCTTCAACACCGGCACCGCCAAGCACCTGTTCTGCACCGTCTGCGGCATCAAGTCCTTCTACGTGCCGCGCTCCAACCCGGACGGCTACTCTGTCAACCTGCGCTGCCTCGATGAGGGCACGGTCGAGCAGGTCACGGTGGAGGACTTCAACGGCCGCGACTGGGAAGCGCATGGTGCCGGCCTGGCGCATCTGAGCAAACGGTAAAGACGCCATCCAGTAGGAGCGGGCCCTGCCCGCGACCGGCTTTCGCGCCCACGCAAGTCGCGCGCAGGGCGCGCTCCTACAGGGGCAGCACGTTCACCTCACACCGTCGCCCGAATGAAATCCAGCGTCACCCGCGCCAGCTCCTCCCCCTTATCCTCCTGGATGAAGTGCCCGGCCTTGCGGATGGTGGTATGCGGCTGCCCCGCCGCACCCGGCACCTGCCGCTGCATGAACACGTCCGCGCCGCGGGTGATCGGGTCACGGCTGCCGAACGCGGTGAGGAAGGGCTTGCGCCACTGCCCCAGCTTGTCCCAGGCGGCGCGGTTGGCCGGCACTGCCGGGTCGTCTTCGCGGTCCGGCACCAGGCGCGGAAAGGCGCGGGCGCCGGCCTTGTATTTCGCGGCAGGGAAGGGCGCGTCGTAGGCGGCGATCACCTCCGGCGGCAGCTTGTCCGCGCAGCCCGAGTTGACGATGCGCCCGATCGGGAACCAGGGCGAATACATGGCGAAGGCGCGCCACAGCTTGAACGCCGGCGGCATCTTCTGCCGCGCTGTCGGCAGAAAGCCGTTGGACAGCACCACCCGGGCGAAGCGCGGCTCCTGCTCGGCGGCCAGGCGCAGGCCGATCAGCGAACCCCAGTCCTGGCACACCAGGGTGATGTCGCGCAGGTCCAGCGCGGTAAGGAAGGCCGTCATCCAGTCGACGTGCTTCTGGTAGCTGTAATCGCCCATCCGCGCCGGCTTGTCGGAGCGGCCAAAGCCGATCAGGTCCGGCGCCACCGCGCGCAGCCCGGCGGCAGTGAAGACCGGGATCATCTTGCGATACAGGTAGGACCAGGAAGGCTCGCCGTGCAGCATCAGAACCGGCGGCGCTCCGTGCGGGCCCTCGTCGACATAGTGCATGCGCATGCCGTCGATCTCGACGTAGCGCGGCTCGAAGGGAAATCCGGGCAGATGGGCAAAGCATTCTTCCGGCGTGCGCAGCGGCTTCATCACTGACTCCCTGTAAGTCCGGTCCGGTGTTGAAAACCCGCTGCCGGCGTGGTTTTTGACCCCATCCGGCCCCCATGCTACAAGACCCGCCATCCATATTTGCGGGAAAGGGAGCTTTGCGCATGCGTATTCTGGCCGCGGACATCGGCTTCGGTTACACCAAGGCCACGGATGGCCGTCAGTTCCAGGTTTTCAAGTCCATTGTCGGCGAGGCCAATCCGATCCAGTTCGCCGAATCCCTGCTGCCCTCGCAGGCGGCCCAGCCGCGGCATTTCGTCGTCGGCGGCGAGGAGGTGTTCATCGGCGAACTGGCCGAGACGCAGTCGCGCGGCCGCGGCTTCACCCTGGACCATGCCCAGTTCATCGCCAAGTACGCCCGCACCCTGGCCCTGGCCGCCCTGACGCCCTACGCCGAGCATGGCGACCCGATCCGCCTCGTCACCGGCCTGCCGATCAGCTTCTTCCGCAAGTACAAGGACGCGCTGACCACCCTGCTGCAGCAGCGCCACACCGTCACCGTGGTGCAGGCCAACGGCACGCGCGAGGACAAGAGCGTCTACATCGAGAAGGTGCGGGTGGTGCCGCAGCCGTTCGGCTCGCTGTTCAACCTGATGCTCGACAACAACGGCAAGGCGCTCAACCAGCGCTTCGTCACCGACAAGATCGGCGTCATCGACATCGGCTTCCGCACCACCGACTTCACCATCAGCGACAAGACCCGCTATTCCGAGCGCGGCAGCCTGTCCACCGA
>FTAG01000386.1_pt1 | contig 30667 bp, 22 predicted proteins | sample 1638911 | NCBI WGS metagenome assembly FTAG01 (sample SAMEA3914813, study PRJEB12502) | metagenome | biome: forest; material: soil | place: Canada | collected 2011-07-07 | depth 0.3 m
AACCTGGACTGGTTCAGCGCGGTGAGCTATCACATGATGGGCGTGCCCACGGCGATGTTCACGCCGCTGTTCGTCATCGCCCGCACCTCGGGCTGGAGCGCGCACATCATCGAGCAGCGCATCGACGGCAAGATCATCCGGCCTTCGGCCAATTACATCGGGCCGGAAGACCTGAAGTTCGTGCCGATCGCGCAGCGCAAGTAAACAGCTCAGCGATACCGGCGGCATCCCGGAGCGATCCGGGGTGCCGTTTTTTTATGCCGCGGCGGGTTTGAGCGTGGCGCCGGGGCTGCGGCTCAGGCGCTTTTTCAGCGCCGCCACCGGGCGCTCGACCAGCAGCCAGGCCAGGGCACCGCAGGCAATCGCCACGAAGATGTTCTGTGGCCAGGCGGTACACCACCACAGCGAACGGTAGGTGTCCGGCGGCGCCAGGAACAGCTGCTGCCACAGGTAGATGCTGTACGAGGCCAGGCCCAGCCCCCTGAGCGGCGCGAGCGACAGCGGGCCGCGCAGCAGCCCTTCTTCCATCACGCTTTCGGCCACCAGGATGAAGGCGGCGAGCGGCTGCAGGCTTGCGGCCAGCACCACGGCCAGCGCCGAAGACGGGTCGTCGCGCTTGAACGCGGCCGCGGCCAGCGCGCACAGCGGCACCGCGACAAGTGCGACCCGGCGTAGCAGGCGCCGCGTGCGCAGGTGGTTGAAGGCGCGCTGCCGGTGTTGTAGCAGCAGGGCCAGCAGGCAGCCGGCGGCGAGATAGGGGATGCAGGGCAGGGTGTTGTCCAGCTTCGGCGGCATCACTTCCAGGCTAAACAGCGCCAGCAGCGGACTGGCCAGGCTTGCCGCCAGCAGCCAGGCGGCGGCGCGCCCGCTGCGCAGCAGGGGCAGGATCAGCAGCGGCCACAACAGGTAGAACTGTTCCTCCAGCGACAGGCTCCAGAAATGTCCGAAGAACCAGTCGCCCTGGAACAGGGTGGTGTTCTTGGTGAAGCTCAGTGCGCCGAGGAAGGATTGCCAGTGCCATTGCATCAGGCCCAGGGCGGCGACCAGCGCAATGCCGGCGCAGGCGGCGGCGAACGGCGGCAGGATGCGCCAGGCGCGGCGCCGCCAGAACGCCGGCAGGCTGATGGTGCCGCGGCGCTGGCGCTCGCGCAGCATCAGCAGGGTGATGATGAAGCCGCTGATGGTGAAGAACAGGTAGACGCCGAGGATGCCGAGGTCGCGGACCGGCCACAGCCAGCCCGGCGCGTTGTTGCCGCGCGCGGCATGGCCGAGCAGCACGATCAGGATCGAGGCGGCGCGCAGGCCGTCCAGCGCTTCGATGCGCTGTGGCGCCGCTTCCGGCGTGGGAGCGAGGGCGGAGCGCGGCGGCGCTGCGCGCGGCGGCGACTGGCGCAGGGGACGGCTGCGCGGACGCGGATGCGGATGCGGTGCGCGCTCAACCTGGGCTTCACTGCCCTTGACCACGGGTTCCATGCATCAAGTGACCATCCTGCTCCGGAAAAGTTTGTTCCGGTTTGTCGCGGGCTTGCGTGGGGCCGCGGCCTTGGCGGTGAATTAATCGGCCGGCCGCGGGTCACAGTGCCAGGCCACAGGATATGGCGGCGGCGGGGGGGCGGGCGATGGCGATGATTTCGGTGGTGCACAAGACGCTTTACCGCTACGCCAGGCCGGTGCAGCTGGGCGAGCACCGGCTGATGTGCCGCCCGCGCGACAGCCATGACCTGCGCCTGATCGATACTTCGCTGGGCATTACGCCGCAACCGCTGCGGGTGCGCTGGCTGCACGATGTCTTCGCCAATTCCATCGCCGTGGCCAGCTTCGGCGAGGAGCCGGCGGCGGAGTTGTCGTTCGAGTCCTCGTTCCATGCGGAGCACTACCCGGCGGATCCGCAAGGGATCGAGATCGAGCCTTACGCGCGGGTCTATCCCTTCCACTACAGTTTCGAGGAGATGCCCGACCTGGTGCGCTCGGTGGAGCGGCAGTATCCCGACCGGGAGCGGAAAATCGATCAATGGGCTCGTGCGTTTCTTGCCGAGAACAATTCCTCCGACACCATGGAGCTGCTGGTCAGGATCAACGGCGCGATCAAGGAGCAGTTTGTGTATGCGCGGCGCGAGGAGGTGGGCACGCAGACGCCGCTGGAGACCCTGGACCAGGGCAGCGGCAGCTGCCGCGACTTCGCCCTGTTCATGATGGAGGCGGCGCGCAGCCTCGGCTTCGCCGCGCGCTTCGTCTCCGGTTATCTCTACGACGAGGTGCTGATCGGCGCCGAGTCCGGCGTGGTCGGCGGCGGCGCCACCCATGCCTGGGTGCAAGTGTTCCTGCCCGGCGCCGGCTGGGTCGAGTTCGATCCGACCAATGCCCTGGTCGGCGGGCGCAACCTGATCCGCGTGGCGGTGGCGCGCGATGCGGCGCAGGCGGCGCCGCTGAGCGGCAGCTTTACCGGCGCGGCGGCGGATTTCCTGGGTATGAAGGTGGACGTGACGGTGACCGTGGAGGGGGCGCAGCAGGATCAAGCCCCGCTGCAGGATCAGGCTCAATCGCAGGTTCAAGCCGCGCCGGCGAACCAGGCGCAATCCCGGTCAACCGTGTCCGGGGCCGTTTGGCGAGGCCCTGGGTGAGCGCACGTGCTCCGGGCGGAAACCCATGCCGACCAGGCGCGCCGGAATGCACTGCAGCCATGGTGAGCGGCCGATCAAGCGCACCAGCCATGGCGGGGTAGGGCGGGTCTGGCTGGCCAGCACGCGGCTGATCATGTTGTTCTGCACCAGGACCTGCATGCGCTGCGTCATCCGCGTGGGCCATTCGCGGCGTTCCTGGACCGCGCGCAGATCGTCGAAGCTCGGCGCGCCCAGGAGCAGCGGCCCGGCGAGCAGGTTGGCCGCCGCCACGGCATCCTGGATCGCCAGGTTGACGCCGACGCCGCCGATTGGCGACATGGCGTGGGCGGCATCGCCGATGCACAGCAGGCCCGGCAATTGCCATTGGCGCAGGCGATCCACCGCGACGGTGAGCAGCTTGATGTCGTCCCAGCCGCGCAACTCCTGGACGCGATTGCGCAGATAGGGCGCCAGTGCGGCGATTTCCTCGCGGAACGCGGGCAGGCCGCGTTCGAGCTTCTCCTGGTAGCCGCCCTTGCGGATGACGAAGGCGCATTGCCAGTAATCGCCCCGATTCAGCATCACCATGATGCGGCCGGTGTCGATGCGTCCGAAAGTCTGTTGCGGGTCGTCGGCCTGTCGCGGCAGGCGCATCCACAGCACATCCATCGGCGCACCCAGCTCCATCACTTCCAGACCGGCCTGCCGGCGCATCGCCGAGTGACGGCCATCGGCCGCCACCAGCAGGTCGCAACGGATTTCCAGCGGGCCCTGGGCGGTCTGCGCGCGAACGCCGGCAATGCGCCCGCCCTCGCGGATCAGGTCAGTGGCTTCGGTTTCGGTTTTCAGGGTGAAGCCGGGCAGGCCTTGCGCCTGCGCCGCGATGAAGTTGAGGAAATCCCATTGCGGCATCAGGGCGATGAACTTGCACTGCGTCGGCAGATGGGAGAAATCGGCCAGGGTCAGCAGCGTGTCGCCGATCTGGCCGCTGAGCTGCGCCGCCTCCTGATGCGGCAGCTTGAGGAACTCGCGCAGCAGGCCGAGCTCGTGCATCAGTTCCAGGGTTGAGGGGTGGATGGTGTCGCCGCGGAAGTCGCGCAGGAAGTCGCGGTGCTTTTCCAGCACCAGCACCGGCACCCCGGCCCGGGCCAGCAGGAAGCCCAGCATCATCCCGGCGGGACCGCCGCCGGCGATGCAGCAGCGGGTTTCGATGCGGCGCAGGGCGCTGCCGGCGTTCTGATCCATGCGGAAATTCTCCTGGAATCAATCAACTGTGGCCGGTTCTTGAATTCCGCCGGGAAAGCTCGAAATGCGCAATCCGGAATAAGCTTATGTCTTTTCCGGAATGAGCAAGCTTGAGCATTGTCCCCGGGGGAGAGCGAAATTACACTGCGCTCCGCAAATCCGATGCACCGCGAATGCGGAAGGCTTGAAACGTGTTCGATGCAGCACCCGGCGGTAAGGCGTCCGCAGGTCCAGCCAGCGGCCTGGACGAAGCCGGGCTGGCCGCGCTCAATGAGAAGTACCTGCCGCTGGATTTCGAAGCGCGCATCCGCATGCTGTACCAGGATTTCGCCGCGGACAAGGTGCTGGTGACCTCCTCGTTCGCCGCCACTTCCGCCTATTTCCTGCACATCGTCTCGCGCATCCGGCCGCAGCAGCGCATCCATTTCATCGACACCGGCTTCCATTTCCCGGAAACGCTGGAATACCGCCGCTACCTCACCGGCCTGTTCGGCCTGACGGTGGAGGATGTGCGCGCCGAGGACTGGCAGCACCAGTTCACCGTCGACGACAAGACCTACGAGCGCGATCCGGACTACTGCTGCACCATCAACAAGGTGCAGCCGCTGGAAGCGGTCAAGCTGGATTTCCACGTCTGGGTCTCCAGCCTGATGCGCTGGCAGACCGATCACCGCGCCGGCCTGCCGGTGTTCGAGCTGCGCCGCGGCCTGCTCAAGTTCAACCCGATGATCGACGTGACGCGCGAGGAGCGCGACCGCTATATCGCCGAGCACCAGCTGCCGTTCCATCCGCTGGTGGCGCGCGGCTATTCCTCGATCGGCTGCACCCATTGCACCGCGGCGGGCGAGGGCCGCACCGGCCGCTGGGTCGGCAAGCCCAAGACGGAGTGCGGGCTGCACCTGTAGCCGCCGCCGGGCGGTGGTTCCAACGTGGCAAGTACCGCGCGGTTCCTGTAACTTCCGCCTCAGACTGAAGACCGTCGAGACGCCGCGTTCCCGCGGCGCGACAGGTCCGCCCACGACGCCTCGCAGCGTCTGGGCGCGGGGGTAGGGCCTGTTAACACTACTTTGGTCGCTGCGAAGGGGTCTATTTTCGCGCAGTGCAAGGAACGAACGACGATGTGTACTGGAAGTACATAAGGAGTGAGAGACGCAGCAATGCGCGAAAATAGACCCCTTCCCGGAGGGTTGCCCCCGGATTTGCGCCCATGCGGCGTTGCTCGTCGCTCACGTACTGTCAGTACGCATCGCTCCTCGCGCCTTGCCTGGACGCAAATCCGGGGGCAACGCAGCGATCAAAGTAGTGTTAACAGGCCCTAGGACGCGGTGGAACCGGATCAGGAAGTGGCGGCGGTGAGGACGGCCAGGCAGAACCAGGCCGAGCGCGACCCTGCGCTCGACGGCGTGCGCGGCCTGGCCATGCTGATGGTGGTGCTGATCCACGGCTTCACCCCCACGCCCACCGGCCTGCCGACGCAGCTGGTGCACAATGCCTTCGAGTCGTTCTTCGTCGCCGTCGACCTGTTTTTCGTCCTCTCCGGCTTCCTCATCACCTCGATCCTGATCCGCACGCGCGGCTCCGAGGGCTATCTGCGCCATTTCTACTGGCGGCGCATCCTGCGCATCTCGCCGGCCTACCTGATCGTGATGTTCGGCTGCTTCGTGCTGCTGCCGCTGTTCGAGCGCCCGGGCAACGCCACTGCCCTGCGCGCGGCGGCCTGGCCGCACTTGCTGTACGTGCAGAACCTGGTCGCCGCGCTGCAGGCGCCGATGCCGGTGGAGCTGTCGCACTTCTGGTCGCTGGCGATCGAGGAGCAGTTCTACCTGCTGTGGCCACTTGCCGTCATGCTGCTGCCGCCGCGGCACCTGCCGCAGGTTTGCGCCGGCCTGTTCGCGGCATCCTGTGCGGCCAAGCTGATCCTGTATTTCTCCGGTGCGTCGTGGCTGACCCTGTATGTGTTCACGCCCTGCCATATCGAGGGCGTGGCCGCCGGCGCCTGGATCGCCTCCAACCGCGTGATCCGCGGCGTGCTGGAGCCGCCGCGCTGGCTGCGCATCGCCGGCCCGCTGGCCGGCGCCGCGCTGCTGGCGCTGGCGCTGTCGGTGCCCGGCAAGAAGCTGTTCGAGCCGGTCCAGGTGGTGCTGCACACCATCCTGGCGACCGTGACTTTCACCTGGCTGATGTATGCGATGGTGTCCGCGCGGCCCGGCACCGCGGTGCGCCGGGTGTTCGACACCCGGGTGCTGCGCATGCTCGGCACCTACTCCTACGGCATCTACCTGATGGGCTGGGGCCTGGTACTGCACATCCAGTACCCGATGGCGCAGCGCCTGGCGGCCTACATGCCGGGCAACCTGGCCATGCTGTGCAGCGGCGTGGCCGTGACCACGCTGAACATCAGCCTGGCCATGCTGATGTTCCATCTGGTCGAAAAGCCGGTGCTGGGCTTCAAGGACCGCGGGTTCGGCCGCCGGCGCAGGCCGTCGTCGGTTGCCGCGCCGACCTAGGCCATGCCGTCCCGGGGTGCCGGCAGTGCCGTGCGCCGCGACATGACAGCAAGATCACGCATCGGGTAACTTGTCCTGCAAGCTCCTGGTAAAGGGTGCGGTGCATGAGGCAGGACGGGGAGTTTGCGGTGGGGGAGACGGGACAGGATCATGCGGCCGAGCGCGACTCCGCGCTGGACGGCCTGCGCGGCCTGGCGGTGCTGATGATCCTGCTGCTGCACGGCTTTGTGCCGGCGCCGGCCGGGCCACTGAGCCGCCTGCTGCACAATGCGTTCGAGTCGATGTTCATCGGCGTCGACCTGTTCTTTGTGCTGTCCGGCTTTCTCATCACCTCGATCCTGATGCGCACGCGCCGCGCCCAGGGCTACTTGCGCCATTTCTACTGGCGGCGCCTGCTGCGCATCACGCCGGCCTATCTGCTGCTGGTGCTGGCCACCTGCGTGGTGCTGCCGCTGCTGTCCGCCCCGCCATCGGCGCAGGCGCTGCGCGGCATGCTGCTGCCGCACCTGCTCTACGTGCAGAACCTGGTCGCGGCGGCGAACGGGCCGATGCCGTCCGAGCTGTCCCATCTGTGGTCGCTGGCGATCGAGGAGCAGTTCTACCTGCTGTGGCCGATGACCGTGCTGCTGGTGCCGCCGCGGCGCCTGCCGCAGGTCTGCGCCGGGGTGTTCGCGGCTTCCTGCCTGGCCAAGCTGGCCCTGTACGCGGGCGGCGCGTCCTGGCTGACGCTCTACGTCTTCACGCCCTGCCATGTCGAAGGCCTTGCCGCCGGCGCCTGGATCGCTTCCAGCCGGCAGCTGCGCGGCATGGCGGTAGTCCCGAGGTGGCTGCGGCTCGCCGGCATGGCGGCCGCCGCGGCCCTGCTGTGCATCGCGCTGGCGGCGCCGCAAACCAAGCTGTTCGACCGCACCCAGGTGGTGCTGCATACCCTGCTGGCCAGCATCGCCTTCGCCTGGCTGCTCTGCGCCCTGGTGTCGGCGCCTTCCGGCGCAGCGCTGCGGCGGCTGTTCGAGTGGCGCCCGCTGCGCTTCCTCGGCCGCTATTCCTACGGCATCTACCTGATCAGCTGGGGCCTGGTGCTGCACCTGCAGTTCCCGCTCGTGCGCCGGCTGGCGTCGTATCTGCCGGGCGACCTGGCTTCCTTGTGCGGCGGCATCGCCGTCACCGGCCTGTGCATCCTGCTGGCCATGCTGATGTTCCACGCCGTGGAAAAGCCGCTGCTGGAGTTCAAGGAGCGCGGGCCGGGCCGCCGGGCGTCAGCCGCCCCGGTCTCAGAGACCCCCTAGGCGGAAATCGCGCGAATTCGACGCAGGCCGGGGCGAAACAGCTTAAAATTTGCCGCCCCTGCCGGGCCGGTTCGCGGACCGGCCCCAGGGTTCGCCCATTGAAGAGCCAGCCCCGACCGATGACCAAGACCTCCTTTCCAAAAGAGGACCTGAAGATCCTGCTGCTCGAAGGCGTCAGCCAGACCGCGGTGCAGCGCTTCCGCGAAGCCGGCTACAGCAACATCGACTACCATGAGAAATCCCTGCCCGAGGCGCAGCTGGCCAAGGCGGTGGCCGAGGCGCACATCGTCGGCATCCGCTCACGCAGCAACCTGACCGCGGACATGTTCAACAACTCGCGGCGCCTGTTCGCCGTGGGCTGCTTCTGCATCGGCACCAACCAGGTCGACCTACAGGCGGCGCAGCTGCGCGGCGTGCCGGTGTTCAACGCGCCGTATTCCAATACGCGCAGCGTCGCCGAGTTGGTCATCGCCCAGGCGATCCTGCTGATGCGCCGCATTCCCGAGAAGAACATGGAATGCCATCGCGGCGGCTGGTCCAAGTCGGCCGCCGGCAGCTTCGAGGTGCGCGGCAAGACGCTGGGCATTGTCGGCTACGGCCACATCGGCACCCAGATCGGCGTGCTGGCCGAGGCCTTCGGCATGCGCGTGATCTACAGCGACATCGAGACCAAGCTGGCGCTGGGCAATGCCAGCCCGGCGGCGAGCCTGGAGGACCTGCTGGAGCGCTCCGACATCGTCAGCCTGCACGTGCCGGAAACGCCGCAGACCAGGGACATGATCGGCGCCGCCGAATTCGCGCGCATGAAGAAGGGCGCGGTATTCATCAACGCCTCGCGCGGCACCGTGGTCGACATCCCGGCGCTGGCCGAGGCGCTGCGCAGCAAGCATCTGGGCGGCGCGGCGGTCGACGTGTTCCCGGTCGAGCCCAAGGCCAACGACGAGAAGTTCGTCTCGCCGCTGGTGGGCATGGACAATGTCATCCTGACGCCGCACGTCGGCGGCAGCACGCTGGAAGCGCAGGAAAACATCGGTCTGGAAGTGGCGTCCAAGCTGGTGCGCTACAGCGACAACGGCTCGACCCTGTCGGCGGTGAACTTCCCCGAGGTGTCGCTGCCCGAGCACACCGGCAGCCGCCGCCTGCTGCACATCCACCGCAACGTGCCGGGCGTGCTGTCGCGCATCAACGAGGCCTTCTCCCGCAGCGGCGTCAACATCGACGCGCAGTTCCTGCAGACCAGCGGCCAGGTCGGCTACGTCGTCATCGACGTCACCGCCACCGAGCAGCAGGCCGAGGGCATCAAGGACGACCTCGCCACGATCGAGGGCACCCTGCGCACGCGCCTGCTGTACTGATATTCCTGAAGAATCGTTCATGCACGCCGGCCGTCGGCGCGGCACACTGGCGGCTGAAGGCCGGACGCAATCCAGGCGCCTGCTGCCAAAGTGTTATTGATGCGGCGGCAACCCGGATGCAATATCGCTGGCGGACACTGAGTGCATGGCGGCATCAACGGAGAAGCGGCGCATGGATCAGGCAGGTTTGAAGCAGGCGGCGCTGGACTACCACGAGTTCCCGGTGCCCGGGAAGCTGTCGATCACCCCGACCAAGCAGCTGACCAACCAGTCCGACCTGGCGCTGGCCTATTCACCCGGCGTGGCGGCGGCCTGCGAGGCCATCGTCGAGGACCCGGCCAATGCCTTCCGCTATACCGGGCGCGGCAACCTGGTCGGCGTCATCACCAACGGCACCGCCGTGCTGGGCCTGGGTGCGATCGGTCCGCTCGCCGGCAAGCCGGTGATGGAAGGCAAGGCGGTGCTGTTCAAGAAGTTCGCCGGCATCGACGTGTTCGACATCGAGATCGAACAGCGCGACCCGGACAAGCTGATCGAAGTGATCGCCGCGCTGGAACCCACCTTCGGCGCCATCAACCTGGAGGACATCAAGGCCCCCGAGTGCTTCCAGGTCGAGCGCGAGCTGCGCAAGCGCATGAAGATCCCGGTGTTCCACGATGACCAGCATGGCACCGCCATCATCGTCGGCGCCGCCTTCACCAACGGCCTGCAGGTGGTCGGCAAGGACATCAAGACGGTCAAGCTGGTGGTCAGCGGCGCCGGCGCCGCGGCTCTGGCCTGCGTCGACCTGCTGCTGGACCTGGGCCTGCCCAAGGAAAACGTCTGGCTCACCGACCTGGCCGGTGTGGTCTACGAGGGCCGCACCGAGCTGATGGACCCGGACAAGGTGCGCTTCGCCCAGCCGACGCAGGCGCGCAAGCTGGCCGAGGTGATCGTTGGCGCCGACGCCTTCCTTGGCCTGTCCGCCGGCGGCGTGCTCAAGCCGGAGATGGTCAAGGCCATGGCCGCAAAGCCGCTGATCTTCGCCCTGGCCAATCCGACGCCGGAGATACTGCCGGAGCAGATCAAGGCGGTGCGCGACGACGCGGTGATCGCCACCGGCCGCAGCGACTATCCGAACCAGGTCAACAACGTCCTCTGTTTCCCCTTCATCTTCCGCGGCGCGCTCGACGTCGGCGCCACCACCATCACGCGGCAGATGGAGATCGCTACGGTGCGGGCCATCGCCGCGCTGGCGCGGCAGGAGCAGAGCGACATCGTCGCCGCCGCCTATGGCGGCATCGAGGACCTGGCCTTCGGCCCCGAATACCTGATCCCCAAGCCCTTCGACCCGCGCCTGATCGTGCAGATCGCGCCGGCGGTGGCGCAGGCGGCGATGGATTCCGGCGCGGCGACGCGGCCGATCGCCGATTTCGACGAGTACAAGCGCAAGCTGCTGCAATTCGTCTACCACAGCGGCACCCTGATGCAGCCGATCTTCGCCGCCGCGCGCAAGGTGCCGCCGGAGCGCAGCCGCATCGTCTTCGCCGAGGGCGAGGACGAACGCATCCTCCGCGCGGTGCAGATCGTGGTCGACGAGAAGCTGGCGCGGCCGATGCTGGTCGGGCGCCCGGCGGTGATCGAGCACGCCATCAAGCGGCACGGCCTGCGCCTCAAGCCCGGCGAGCACTTCACCGTGGTCAATCCCGAGAACGACCCGCGCTTCCGCGAATACTGGCAGGACTACCACAAGCTGACCGAGCGCCAGGGCATCACCCAGCAGTACGCCAAGCTGGAGATGCGCCGCCGCTCGACCCTGATCGGCGCCATGCTGCTGAAGAAGGGCGAGGCCGACGGCCTGATCTGCGGCACCATCAGCACCACTGGCCGCCATCTGCATTACATCGACCAGGTGCTGGGCCGCAAACCCGGCGTCTGCGTCTACGGCGCCATGAACGGCCTGATCCTGCCCGGACGCCAGGTGTTCATCGTCGACACCCACGTCAACCTCGACCCCAGCGCGCAGGAGCTGGCGGAGATCACCCGGCTCGCCGCCGAGCAGATCTGCGCTTTCGGCCTGCAACCCAAGGTGGCGCTGCTGTCGCACTCCAACTTCGGGAGCAGCCACGCGCCCTCGGCGCTGAAGATGCGCCAGGTGCTGGGCCTGCTGCGCGAGCGCATGCCGCAGCTGGAAGTGGACGGCGAGATGCACGGCGACTGCGCCCTGGACGAATCGGCGCGGCACGCCATCCTGCCGGACAGCAGCCTGCACGGCAGCGCCAACCTGCTGGTCTGCCCGAACCTGGATAGCGCCAACATCGCCTACAACCTGCTCAAGTCCGCCGCCGGCCACAATGTGGCGATCGGGCCGATCCTGCTGGGGTGTGCGGCGCCGGCGCATATCCTGACGCCTTCGGCGACGGTGCGGCGCATCGTCAACATGACGGCGGTGACGGTGGTGGAGGCGAACAGGCAGGCGGCGGGGTAGGGTTGTTTGCGCGCGTCAAGCGCGCGGCAACATCAAAGCCCTCTGCCACATCAAAAGTCACTCGTCATTCCCGCGAAAGCGGGAATGACGAGTCATAGGGGGAAGGGTACGGCACCAGATCCTTCGCTCCGCTCAGGATGACAGCCAAAACTGGATCCCCGCCTGCGCGGGGATGACGAGTGGCCCCTAACCTTACTTCGCCACCCGCTCCGCCATCGTCACCCGATCCGAAACATAAGCCGCCCCCTGCGGCAGCGGCGCCCCGCGCCACACCTTGATCAAGCCCGGCACCTCGATGATCAGCGTCGCCAGCACGCCCAGCGCGGTGAGCCCCTGGGCGACATAGCTGGCCAGCAGGTGGCCGGGCAGGACCAGCAGCAGGAAGGCCACGAACAGGATGCTGGAGGCGAAGCCGCCGAGCGACATGACGCAGAACTGTTCGCGGCTGTTGCGCACGTTGTTGAAGCGGAACAGGAAAGGGCTTTCGGTGAGCCGGGCCGGCAGTTCGAAGGCGCTGCCGGCGCTCCAGGCGCCGAGCATGTGGCCCCACTCGTGCAGGAAGAAGCCGCAGAGGACGGTCATCAGTCCGGTGATGAGGTGCAAGGCCACGCCGCCGATGCCGTGTGCTCCGCCGGTTCGCAAGGTCAGCATCCACAGGGCCACGGTGACGGCAACCAGCAGGCTGTCGCGGATGGCGAGTGCCCAGAAGCGGTTCCATTGTCCGGTCATGTGTCTTCTCCTCGAATCAATTGCGCGGCGGCAGCGGCAGCAGGGCCGAGACCTTGCGCATGTGTTCGGCATAGGCCGGGCGCCGTTCGACGCTGCGCGTATCCATCAGCGGAATACTGGCGAACTTGAACATGGCGGTCATGGCCAGGGCGCCCGGAACGATCCAGGCCCATTGTGCGGGCGCGGCGGCCAGGCCGAACAGCATCAGGCCCCACCAGAAGCTCAGCTCGCCGAAGTAGTTGGGATGACGCGACCAGGCCCACAGGCCGCCGGCGATGAAGGTGCCGGGCTGGCGTTTGGCGATGAAGGCGTGCAGCTGCAGGTCGGCGATGGTCTCGATCAGGATGGCGCCGAGCGTGACGACAAAAGCCGCGGCGTCGAGCCAGTTCAACGGCATGCCGGCGCGGCTCATCACGGCGTAGACCGGCAGGCAGCCGAGGAACACCTGCACCGTCGGGAACAGGTGGATGCCGAACAGGTCGGCCCATAGCGCCGCCTTGCCGGCGCGGGCGCGCACGATGGGGTAGCGCCAGTCCTCGTGATGCAACCCGCCCCAGTACACCGACCAGTTGGTGGTGAGGCGGATTGCCCAGAGCCAGATCAGGAGCAGCACCAGGACCGTGCGCGGCCCCGGCGCAATGTCGGGATGGCTCCACACCCAATACTGCGCCAGCAGCGGCGGGAGCACACTCCAATAGGCATCGTAGAAGCTGGAATTGCGGTAGCGCAGGCTGAAGCCGAAGATCACCAGCGTCGCCGCCACGTCGGCGACCAGCGCGTCCCAGGGCTGGGGCAGGGCGGCGAAGCGCAGCACCGCGTATCCCGCCGCGATGCAGGCGGCGTAGGCGATGACGATCGGCGTGAAATCGGCTCTTGAAGCCATGTGCGGGGCTCCTCCAGCCCTTCCCAGGTGTTCGAGGCACTATGGCGGCCGCGCACCGCCCCGGCCTCATCTGAGCGGATGAGACTGGAGCGCGGCGGGGGTGAGTGATTTCACCCCTCATTGACAGCACTAGTGACGAATGTTGAGAATCGTCAGATGCGCAATGCCTCCCAGACCCAGCCGGAAACCCGCGACCGCATCCTGGTCGAGGCCGAGCGCGTGTTCCGCGCCTACGGCTATGCCAAGACCACGGTGGCGGACATCGCCAAGGCCTGCGGCATGTCGCCGGCCAACGTCTACCGCTTCTACGAGAGCAAGGCCGCGATCAACGAGGCCATCACTGCCCTGATCCTGAAGCGCCAGGAGGACCTGGCCCTGGCCATCGCCGCCGAGCGGCGCCCGGCATCACAGCGGCTGAAGAAGCTGATCGTGGAAATGCACCGCTTCACCTGCGAGCAGTACATCAACGAGTCGCAGGTGCACGAGATCGTGGCCAAGGCGATGGACGAGCAGTGGAGCGTGATCGACGCCCACATCGAGCGCCTGCGCCTGCTGTACCGCGCGGTGATCGACGACGGCGTGCGCGCCGGCGAGTTCGCCAACAAGGATGTGGAACAGCGCGGCAACTGCGTGTTCAACGCGATCATGCCGTTCTGCCATCCGCAGATGGTGGCGGAGAAGTTCTCCGAGGACGATGGCGAGCAGGCCGGACAGATGGCCGATTTCCTGATCGAGGCCCTGAAAAAGTAACCCCGTTTTGCTTATTTGAATAGTCCGGGCATGGATGCCCGGTAGCTTGTACAGGATGTACACAGTGATAAAAGTTAAAAAGCGTCAGTGTTTACAAATGGACATTGATTGCAGGTTTTGAGGAGCCGGTCATGAAGCTGCATCGCATCGTCCTGTTATGCGCGGTCTGCGCCACCCTGAGCCTGGCGGCCTGCGGCAAGCCGCCGGCCAAGCCTGAGGAAATCCGCCCGGTGCGGACCGTGACGGTCAACGCCGGCGCCAGCCTCACCGGCAACACCTACGCCGGCGAAGTGCGGCCGCGCTACGAGTCGGACCTGGGCTTCCGCGTCTCCGGCAAGATCCTCAGGCGCGACGCCAATGTCGGCGATGTGGTGAAGAGCGGCCAAGTGCTGGCCCGACTCGATCCCGCCGACATGGCGCTGAACGAAGCGAGCCAGCGCGCCCAGCTCAATTCGCTGGATGCGCAGCTCAATGTTGCCAAGCTCGACTACGAGCGCAACCAGCAGCTGTTCGACGAAGGCGTAATCGGCGCCTCCGGGCTCGATCACTTCCGCGCCGCGTTCGACGCGGCCAAGGCCCAGGTCGAAGCGGGCCGCGCCCAGGTCCGGGCGATGAGCAACCAGACCGGCTATACGGAGTTGCGCGCCGACCACGACGGCATCATCACCGCCGTGACGGGCGAGCCGGGGCAGGTGGTGGCGGCCGGGCAGACGGTGATGCGGCTGGCGCACTCGGGAGAGATCGAGATCGCCTCCAACGTGCCGGAGGACCAGGTCGGGCGCATGCGTCCCGGCATGCCGGTGCAGGTCGCGCTGTGGGCCAGCCCCGGTACGTCGGCCCAGGGCAGCATCCGTGAACTGGCCTCCAGCGCCGACCCCGCCACCCGCACCTACGATGTGCGCGTCTCCGTGCCGAGTCCGCCGCCGACGATGAAGCTGGGCATGACCGCCAGCATCAGCATCCCGCTGGAAGGGCCGAAGCTGGTGCACATTCCGATGCCTTCCCTGGTCGAGCAGAAGGACCAGAAGGGCGTGTGGGTGTACGAGGCGGCCACCCAGACCGTGGCATTCCGCGCCGTGGTCGTCGCCGGCGTGATCGGCAACGACATCCTGTTGGCCGACGGCCTCAAGGATGGCGACGTGGTCATCACCGCCGGCGCGCCGCTGCTGCAGGCGGGACAGAAAGTGAAGCTGATGAGCGCCGACGCGCTCGCGGCGCGCTGAGGCCATGAAACCAGGGGACGAAGGCGGTTTCAACCTGTCGCGCTGGGCGATCGAGCACAGCTCGTTCACCCGCTTCCTGATCGTGCTGCTGATGTTGAGCGGCATCTTTGCCTACACCAACCTGGGGCAGCGCGAGGATCCCACCTTCACCTTCCGCATCATGGTGGTCAGCGCCTATTGGCCCGGCGCCACCGCCGAGGAAATGGAACTCCAGGTCACCGACAAGATCGAGGAGAAGCTGGCCGAGACGCCATATCTGTACTACACGCAGAGCTATTCCAAGCCGGGCGAGATGCAGGTGTTCGTGCAGCTGCGCGAGGACACGCCGCCGAAGGAAGTGCGCAACCTCTGGTACCAGGTGCGCAAGAAGGTCGGCGACATCCAGGCCAACCTGCCGGCCGGTGTCGCCGGGCCGTACTTCAACGACGAGTTCGGCGATACCTATATCGCCATGTACGCCTTCCACTCCGAGGGCTTCAGCTATGCCGAGCTGAAGGACTACGTCGACCAGGCGCGCAAGAGCCTGCAGGGCGTGGCCGGGGTGGAGAAAGTAGACCTGCTCGGCGATCAGGATCCCAAGATCTACGTCGACTTCTCGCAGCGCAAGTTCGCCGAGCTGGGCATCACGTTCCCGCAGCTGGCGGCCGCCTTGCAGGGACAGAACACCATCGCCCCCGCCGGCCAGCTCAATACGCCGGAGCAGGCGGTCTACGTGCGGGTCACCGGCAACTACGACAGCGTGCAGCAGATCGAGGACACGCGCTTCCGCGTCGGCGGCCGCAGCCTGCGGCTGGGCGACTTCGCCCATGTCTACCGCGGCTACGTCGATCCGCCGGTGAGCAAGATCCGCCACCGCGGCCACGAGGCGATCGCCCTGGGCGTGGTGATGCAGCAGAACGCCGACGTTCTCGAGGTGGGCAAGGCCCTGCACGCCGAGCTGGCGCACATCCACGGCACGTTCCCGGTCGGCATCGAGGTGGCGCAGATCACCGACCAGCCGGCAGCGGTGCATGTGGCGGTAGGCGAGTTCCTGGGGTCGCTGACCGAGGCGGTGCTGATCGTGCTGCTGGTCAGCTTCTTCAGCCTGAAATGGCGCGCCGGCATGGTGGTGGCGCTGACCATTCCGCTGGTGCTGGGCGTGACCTTCGTCGCCATGCAGTACGCCGGCATCGAGCTGCAGAAGATCTCGCTCGGCGCCCTGGTGCTGGCCCTGGGTCTGCTGGTGGACGACGCCATGATCTCGGTGGAGATGATGGCGCGCAAGCTGGAGGAGGGATTCGACAAGCTCAAGGCGGCCTCTTACGCCTATACCTCCACCGCCTTCCCGATGCTGACCGGCACCCTGATCACCGCCGCCGGCTTCCTGCCGGTGGGCCTGGCCAAGTCCGGCGCCGGCGAGTACACCTTCTCGATCTTCGCGGTGGTCGGCATGGCCCTGCTGATCTCCTGGTTTGCCTCGGTGTATTTCACGCCCTTTATCGGCCACTGGCTGCTCAAGGCGCACCCGCAGGAAGTGCACGACCTGTTCCACACGCCGTTCTACCGGCGCCTGCGCGCGGTCATCGACTGGTGCGTGGAACACCGCTGGAAGGTGATCGTCGCCACCGCCGCGGCGTTCGTGCTCAGCGTGGTCAGCTTCGCTTTCATTCCCAAGCAGTTCTTTCCGGACTCGACCCGCCGCGAGCTGATGGTCAAGCTGTGGCTGCCGGAAGGCTCCAGCTATGCCGCCACCGAGGAGGTGGCAAAACGCATGGAGGCGAAGCTGGCGCAGGATAAGGACGTGGCCGACTACGTCGCCTACGTCGGCGCCGGCAGCCCGCGCTTCTACCTGCCGCTGGACCAGCAGCTGCGCAACACCAACCTGACCGAGTTCATGGTGGTGAGCCGCGACCTCGAGGCGCGCGAACGCCTGCGCCTGCGGATCGCGCAGTGGATCGCTGCCGACTTTCCCGAGGTGCGGCCGCGCATCGACCGCCTGCCCAACGGCCCGCCGGTGGGCTGGCCGGTGCAGCTGCGCGTGTCCGGGCCGGACCCGCAGCTGGTGCGCCAGTACGCCGAGCAGGTCAAGGCGGTGTTCCGTGCCAACCCCTACGCCGTGAACGTGCACGACAACTGGCACGAGAAGATCTTGGTGGTGCACGACCTGCTGGACCAGGAGAAGCTGCGCGTGCTCGGCATCACCAGCGAGCAGGTGCGCAACGCCGCCCAGACCATCCTCACCGGCACCCAGATCGGCACCTACCGCGAAAACAACCGCAACATCGCCGTGGTGGCGCGCCAGCCGCTGGAGGAGCGCAGCAAGCTCGGCGACCTGCGCGACGCCTATATGCCGACGATGAGCGGCCAGGCGGTGCCGTTCTCGCAGTTCGGCACCGCCGAGGCGGTGTTCGAGGATGGCGTGATCTGGCGCCACAACCGTCAGCCGGCCATCACCATCGAGGCCGAGACGGTGGACGGCATGCAGGCGCCGGACGTGAGCAACATGATCTACGACGCGCTGGCGCCGCTGCGCGCCCAGCTGCCGCCGGGCTACGACATCGGCTTCGCCGGCACGCTGGAGCAGAACAAGCTGGCCAACGACTCGATCAACGCGCAGATGCCGGTGATGGCGGTGATCACGCTGCTGCTGCTGATGATCCAGCTGCAGCACTTCGGCCGTACCATGCTGGTGATCCTGACCTGGCCGCTGGGCGTCATCGGCGCCGCCCTGGCCCTGCTGCTGACGCAGGCGCCGTTCGGCTTCGTCTCCCTGCTCGGTATGATCGCGCTCGGCGGCATGATCATGCGCAACTCGGTGATCCTGGTCGACCAGATCCGCCAGGACATCGACGCCGGGCACGACGAGTGGACCGCCATCGTCGAATCGGTGGTGCGCCGCTTCCGCCCGATCTGGCTCACCGCCGCCGCGGCGGTGCTGGCGATGATCCCGCTGTCGCGCAGCGTGTTCTTCGGGCCGATGGCGATTGCGCTGATGGGCGGGCTGATCGCCGCGACCTTGCTGACGCTGACGTTCCTGCCGGCCCTGTATGCGGCCTGGTTCCGGGTCAAGCGAGTGGGTTAGGCGCCCGCGCGTGCGGGATCGCGCCGCAGCGGACGGATCAGCAGCCAGTACAGCGGCAGGCTCAGCAGCAGTGTCGCCGCCGTCAGCAGCAACAGGCTGTGATCGGACTCGGCAATGACCCACGCGCAGATCAGCAGGGCCGCCACCGCCAGCACGCGATAGCGCACATAGACCCAGCGTGAGCCGGCCCAAGGCGAGGGTCCGGGCTTGTCCAGTCGCCAGATGGCGATGCAGGAATAGATATAGGCCAGCAGGCAAAAGATGGTCGAGACCTCGATCAGCTTGCCGAACTGCTCGCCGATGGTCGGCGACATGGTGGCGAAGACCACGCCGCTCATCACTGCCGCCATCAGCAGCAGACTCGGCACCGGGATGCCGTAGCGGTCGGCGCGACGGAAGAAGGCGGGGAACAGGCCACGGTCGGCGCCGGCCTTGCTGGTCTGGCCGGTGAGCAGGATCCAGCCGCCGAGCGTGCCCACCGTCTTGAGCAGGGCCATCAGGCCGACGAACCGGCCGGTGGCGGAACCGAACAGGAGCTTCGCCGCATCGGCGAACGGCGCGGTGGAAGCGGCGAGGGTGCTGGCGGGGATCAGGCCCATGACCACGGTGCAGGAGGCGATGTAGACCACAGCCGCCACCAGCACGCCGCCGATAGTGGCGATCGGCACGTTGCGCTGCGGGTCCTCCACCACCGCAGCGGCGACCGAAGCGCTTTCCAGGCCGGTAAAGGCCCAGAACACCAGTACCAGGGAGTTGGGGATCGCCTGCATCGCCGGCTCGTGCCGCACGTTCCACGAGGCCTGGAACAGGCCGGGGTCGAACTGGCTCCAGCCCAGGGTGGCGATCAGCAGGATCGGGATCAGGCCGAGCAGGATGGCGCCGGACTCGAACTGGCAGACCAGGCGCGGGCCGAGGATATTGAGTGCGGTCAGCAGCCAGATCAGCGCCGAAGTGGCAGCGGCGCTGGCCAGCGGCGCGGCCAGAACCGGGAAGAAGCTGGTGAGGTAGCCGGTAGCGGTGACGGCGATGGCGATATTGCCGGACCAGCAAGAGACCCAGTAGATCGCGGTGCACTGGAAACCGAAGTAGGGCCCCAGGGCTTCGGCGGTATAGGCGCAGGGGCCGCCGGCCAACGGCGAGATGCGGCCGAGGCGCGCCAGGGTCACCGCCACCAGCAGGGCGCCGATGGTGGCCACCACCCAGCCGACCAGGGTGATGCTGCCCACCGCCGCCAGGGTGGCCGGCAGCAGGAAGATGCCGGAGCCGACCATATTGCTCGCCACCAGCGCGGTGGCGAGGAAGGGTCCGATCTTGCGATTGCGGTTCATCCGCCTCCCGATGTGCAGCAGTGACCGGCCGTGCCTGCGGCTGGCTTTTGTCCCCGGTTCGAGGCTAGCTTACTGCATGGACGAAGGAAGGTTTCGATGAGCGGCATGGCGCAATCCAGGCAGTCGCCGCAGGCCGGCGCGGATCAGGATGCTTGCGGCCTGCCCGGCTGGATCTACCACGATCCCGACTTCTTCGAAGCGGAGAAGCGTGCGGTGTTCCGCCCGAGCTGGCAGCTGGTCTGTCATCTCAACGACATCCCGAACCCCGGCGATTACCACAACCTCGATCTGCTCGGAGAATCCCTGTTCACGGTACGCGGCGAGGACGGGCAGGTGCGCAGCTTCCACAACGTCTGCCGCCACCGCGCCTCGCGCCTGCTCGACGGCCCGCGCGGCAACTGCGGCGCGCGCATCGCCTGCCCTTATCACCGCTGGACCTATGCGCTGGACGGGCGGCTGCTCGCCGTGCCGCAGCTCAAGACCTATCCGGGCCTCGACCTCGCCAGCCACGGCCTGGCGCCGCTGGAGCAGGAAATCTTCATGGGCTTCGTCTTCGTGCGCCTGGAGCCGGGCCTGCCTTCGGTGCGCGAGATGCTGGCGCCGTATGCCAATGAGCTGGCCGAGTACCGCCTGGAGGAACTGGTGCCGCAGGGCCGCGTGATCCTGCGCCCGCGCGCGGTGAACTGGAAGAACGTGGCCGACAACTACTCCGACGGCCTGCACATCAACGTGGCGCATCCGGGCCTGACGCGGCTGTTCGGCAAGGGCTACGGCATCGAGGCCAGTTCCTGGGCCGACAAGATGTGGGGCGAGCTGCTCGATGCGCCCTCGGCCAACTGGTCGGAGCGCCTGTACCAGCGCTTCCTGCCCAAGGTGGAAAGCCTGCCGCCGGCGCGGCAGCGCCTGTGGACCTACTTCAAGCTCTGGCCCAACTTGGCCTTCGACATCTACCCGGACCAGGTCGACTTCATGCAGTTCCTGCCGGTCTCGCCGACGCAGACCCTGATCCGCGAGATCGCCTACGTGCACCCGGACAGCCGGCGCGAGATGCGCGCGGCGCGCTACCTCAACTGGCGCATCAACCGCCAGGTGAACCTGGAGGACAAGGTCCTGATCGAGCGGGTGCAGGCCGGCATGGCCTCCAGCAGCTTCAGCGCCGGCCCGCTGGGGGAGAGCGAGGTCTGCCTGCGCAGCTTCGCGCGACGCATGCGCGGGCTGATCGCGGAGAGCCGGCTGGCGCAGGCGCCGGTGGCGGGTTGGGGCTGTAAGCTGTAGGTCGGTCTTCAGGCCGACGCTTCGTCGCCCTCAAGGGCGACCTGCAAACCAGATCGTCGAACTGCACGGCGCATCCCGCGCCGCGCACGGCTCGTCACGCCCCTTGGCGTTCCGCCACAAAGGCGCTGTAGCCCGCACGCCGCGGAGCTAAGTTGCAATTCTCCTGTGACGATAGAGTTCCCTGTCGTGCCCGGTCAGCCGCGACTTGCAGCGGTTGAACCGGTCTTGCAAGGCGGGCGGATGAATCCCGACGTCCGTCCGCCTCCCTTTTTGACTGCATGCTCCGCTCAAGGCGCGGCGGACTTGGCCGATGCTCCGGGCGCCTGCCTGCGCACGCTGAACTCCAGGCGGTCGAATTCCCTTCCGCCTTCGCCGAGCAGGCGCAGCAGGTGCGCACCCGGGCGCGGCGCCCAGAAGTATTCGCGGTCGGCTCGGGCCAGGGGCTTGCCGTAGACGTCCGCTTTCGGCGGCGTGGGACATGTGAGCGACTGGAAGCGCCAAAAAGCTGCCGTCGAGCTCACATTTGTGAACGGCACGTTCGGTGCCAAAACGAGAGGATCGGACCTCCTGCAAAATGAATGACTGGTCCTGGCGGACTCGGTCATTCGCCCGGCAGCTTTCGGCGCAAAAGGAGTCAGTCGCGAACGGCTGCTTTCAGACAACGCATTTGATGTTTCCTATGCAGGCCCAAATCGAGCGTCGCAGATCGCAGTCTGACAGACCTATCCGCGCGCGTACGTCAGCCCACCGTCGACCTTGATCACGGCGCCGCTGGTGTAGGACGCCGCGTCAGAAGCCAGATAGAGCGCCGCGCCGACAATCTCACTGGGGTTGCCGGCCCTGCCCATCGGGATGCTGCGCTCCAGGTGCTCGCGCAGCTCTTCCGGCCACGCCTTCGAGATATCCGTCAGGAAGGCGCCCGGAACGATGGTGTTGATACGCACCTTTCCGCGGTACATGTGTGACATGCCAGCGGCCATGGTATGGAGCGCGCTCTTGGCCATGGCATACGGTAATTCAAGCGGCGTGGGTTCGAGCGCGGAGATGCTGCTGATGTTGATGATGCTGCCCCCGCCGAGCTTCGCCATTTTCTCGGCAGCGAGCACGGACAGCCGGAACGGCCCTTTCAGGTTGAGGTCCAGCACCTTGTTCCACAGGTCCTCCCCGATTTCGGCGAGCGAGGGATACAGGGGCGAAGCCCCGGCATTGTTGACCAGGATGTCGATCCTGCCGAACTCCGCTTCGACGGCGTCCATCAGTCGTTGACAGTCCTCCCAGCGCCCGGCATGGAAGGCCAGCGGGAGAACCTTGGTGCCACAGGCGGCGCCAAGCTCCCTTGCCGCCCGCTCGCAAGCATCCAGTTTCCGGCTCGCGATCACCAGCCGGGCCCCGTGTTCCGCAAAGGCGCGGGCCATCTCGAATCCCAGCCCGCGGCTGCCGCCGGTCACCACTGCGACCTTGCCGGTCAGATCAAAAAGGTTCTGCATACGTGTGCCCATTGGTAAATGTGTGGTCTGCCGTTCAGCCTTTCTTCCCGCGCTTCGCCGCTGCTGCCGCAACCCTGGAATATCCCGTTTGCAGTCCTTCCGCTTTCGTCCGCTTCCCGGCCATAGCCGGAAGGCGTTCGCCACGCTGCGCCGCCATTCCTGCAAGCAGGGCTTCAAGGGACCAGAGCCAGTGCCGCCGATCGAAATTCATGAACGCCGGCAGCGACTCGCGTACGGCGGGCAGGTCGCCCTGGCCGCGCTCCGCCAGCGCCTGACGGATATCCCGCTCCCAGGGTGCGCCCTGGGCGGCGCTGGCATCCATGGCGATGATGCCGGCGGCCGCACCCAGTGCAAGCTGGCCAATGGCGCGGTGCATTTGCAGCCCCTCTTCGGCGGACACGCCGTATTTGGCGACCGCTTGCAGGAACTGCTCCAGCACGTCGATCTCGTTGCGCGGCCTGATGTTGCCGCGCAGGAGCTCGTTGATCAGGGCCGGTTGCGAGACGAATGAATCAAACAGCGTCTGGCCATAGCGCCGGGTGATGTCGGTCCAATGCACACCCCGGTCGTCCGGCAGCTTGCGGTTCAGCGTCAGCTGGAATGCCGCCGCCCGCAGCAGATCGTCCTTGGTCCGCACGTGCCGGTATAGCGTCACCACGTTGACGCCCAGCTCTGCGGCCACCGCCTTCATGGTCAGGTTGTCGAGCCCCAGCTTGATGGCGGCGCGGACGATCAAGTCGATGGTGAGGCTGCTCGGCCGGCCCGGCCGCGGCGTGGTGCGTGTGGGATGCATGAATTTCGACAGTGTGTTTTGCATATTCTGGCACATGCCCCGATGCGAACTGCTTCGGCGCGCAGGTCTAATATGCAATATGATATTGCATATTTGATTCCACCGCCGTATGCTTCGATCGTCCCCGATGCAGCCGCACGTGCCGGGGCGGAATTGAATTCGACCGCGCCGTGCCCCGCCCGGGCACCTGAAGCGCGGCGGCGACACGTTCGCGAGGAGGACATCATGGGCATCGCTGAATCGCTGCCTGGCGGGCCTGCGCCGGAACCACCGTTGGTGCGTGGCTTGCCGCTGATCGGCAGCACCCTGGGCATGGTGCGCGACCCCGCGCGCTTCTTCACCCGCTGCTACGAGGAATATGGGGCGGCCTTCCGCGTAAAGGTGTTCGGCAACCAGCTCACCGTCATCGCCGGTACCGAGGCGGCCACCTTCATGGGCACCCGCGAGGGCCGCGACGCCCTGCGCTCGCGCGAGGTGTGGGAGCCGCTGGCCCGTGAGTTCGGCGCCTCGAAGATGCTCTCCGGCGAGGACGGCGAGCTGCACAAGAAGCTGCGGGCGGTCATGAAGCGGGGTTTCTCCAAGGAAGCGGTGGCCGGCCGCTACCAGGAATTGGCCGATCTCACCGCGGCCTCGCTGGCGCGGGACTGGAAGGTCGGCGGCTTCGTCCATGCCGTGCAGGCGATGCAGTACCTGGTGGTCGACCAGCTCGGCATGGTTCTGACCGGCAACTCGCCGCGCGAGTACATCAAGGACATCCGCACCACCATCCTCTACATCCTTAACGTGCTGGTGACGCGACAGCGGCCGAAATTCTTCATCAAGCTGCCGCACTACAAGCGAGCCAAGGCGCGCATGATCGCGCTCGGCCGGCAGATGGTCCGCGACCACTACGCCAAGCCGGGCGGCACGGCGGACGAATACAAGACTTTGGTCGACGACATCATGGACGCGCACCAGCGCGATCCGGACCTGATTCCGGATGGCGACCTGGCAATGCTGATGGCTGGCCCCTATGTGGCAGGCCTGGACACCGTCGCCAACACCACCGCAGCCATCGTCTACACCGTGCTCAAGCACCCCGAGGTGCTCAAGCGGGTGCAGGCCGAGGTGGACGCGGTGATGTCCAGGCCGGTCGACGAAACGGAATACATGCGCAGCATGCCGGCGCTGTACGGCGCGATCATGGAGACCATGCGCCTCTATCCGATCGCGGTAGCGCAGATCCGCATCGCCAACAAGGATTTCGTCTTCGGCGGCTGCCAGATCCGCGAAGGCCAGATGATCTACCTGGGGACGTCGGTGCCGCACTTCCAGGACCGGCACTACCCCCATGCGGAAACCTTCGACGTCGACCGCTACTCGCCCGAGCGGGCCGAGCACATGCAAGTCGGCGCGTATTCACCCTACGGCCGCGGCCACCACACCTGCCTGGGCAAGAGCCTGGCCGAAGTGCTGATGATGATCACCATGGCCCAGCTGTTTTACCTATTCGAGCTGGAACTGGAATCGCCCGGCTATGTGCTCAAGACCAAAGCCGCCCCTACGCCGGGGCCGGCGATGAGCTTCAAGGTCAGGGTCAGGAGACGGCGCCATTAAGGCGCCGCCCAATCGCAACTTAATGGGGATGGCATGTCGGCTTTTTCGGAACGGACCGCACTCATCACCGGCGCAGGTACAGGCCTCGGACGGGCACTGGCGGAGGCACTGGGGCGGGAGGGAGCGGTCGTCTACGTCAGCGCCCTGCATTTGGTGGAAGCGGAGCCTGTTGCGGCGCTCATCACCCAGGCCGGAGGCCGGGCCTACGCCGTGAAGCTGGATGCGCGCGAGGTATCCGACCTCGACTCGGTCATGAGCCATATCGTTGCATCGCACGGCAGCCTGGACTACGTCTTCAACAATGCCGGCATCGTCTTTGTCGGCGAATTCGCCGAAATGAAGCCGGCGCAAGTGCAGAACCTGGCCGCCACCAACTTCGTCGGCCCGGCGCTGGGCATGCTCACCGCCATCCAGTACATGCGCAAGCAAGGCGCCGGCCACATCGTCAACGTGGCCTCGATCGGCGGCCTGATGCCGGTTTCGTCGATGGCGATGTATTCAGGCACCAAGCATGGTCTGGTCGGCCTGTCGGACAGCGTGCGCGCGGAAGTATCCGGCGATGGAATCCGCATCAATACCGTGTGCATGGGTTTTGTCGAGTCCGATCTGCTCAAGCGCTCGGACAAGGGAAAAGGCGCGGAGGGGGGAATCGGCGAACTACTGAAGAGCACATCGCCGATATCCGCCGAACTGGCCGCGCAGCTCGTGCTTCGCGGCGTCCGCCGGAATCAGCCCTACATCCTGTTCCCCGCCTACACCAAGGCGGGCTGGTGGATCCGGCGGCTGCTGCCCAACCTGGCCAACTGGATCGCAAGAAAATCGTTCGAACGCTTTCGCAGGGCGACAGCCCGCTGAGCCGGGAGGGGAAATGGTGCAGCTACATCGGCAACATGGTGCAAGAGGGCATTGGCCTGCGTTGGCGTTCGCCTGCCTGACGTTCGGACTAGCCGGACCTGCTCATGCGGGCGCGTTCGATGTCGGCGACGTGCACGCCGACTACAAGTTGACCCTCAACTACGGCGTGGCCATGCGCATGAAGGAGCCCGACAACGCGCTGATCAACGGGCCGATTGACGAGTTCCAGTTCAGTCCAGGAGGGCTTTCCAACGGCACCGGCGTCGCCTCGCACACCGGCCTGCCCACCACCGTCAACGAGGACGACGGCGACCGCAACTTCAAGCAGTTCAGCCTGATCAACAACCGCATCAGCGGCCTGCTCGAGACGCAGTTCACTTACAAGAACTACGGTGTAGTGCTGAGCGGCGACGGCTTCTACGACCAGGTCTACCATCACCCCAACGACAACAACTCGCCCAACACCATCAACAAGTACGGGCCGACTGCGCGTTTCTCCGACGGTGCGCGCTACTACGACGGCCAGCGCGTGCGCCTGCTCGACGCCTACGCCTACGCCACCTGGCCGATCACGGATGACGCTACGCTCGATTTGCGCGCGGGACAGCAGCTGGTGGCCTGGGGCGAGAGCCTGTTCTTCTCGGGAATGGCAATTTCACAGTCGGCCGCGGACGCGACCAAGGCGTTTACCCCGGGCGTTGAGGTAAAGGACATTCTACTGCCCGGGAACCAGGTGTCGGCCACCCTGGGCGTGGGGCCGAGCCTGGCGCTGATGGCCTACTACAAACTGGCATTCAAGAAGACCGAAATCTTCCCCGCAGGCGACTACTTCTCGTCCACCGACAGCGTCGGCCCCGGGGCCCAATACTCCTACGGCGCGGTGAATCCGCTCTATCTGAGCAGTTGCCCTGGGCTGCTCGGGAGTTTGAGCTTCCTGTGCAACCAGGGCGGCCTGGGCGGCACCGTACTTGGCGCGCCACCCTATATCGTCGCTACGCTGCTGCCGGATCGAAAACCCAGCGACTTCGGCCAATACGGCGTCGGCGCCAAATATCAAGTCACGCCGGGGACCAGCGCCGGTTTGTACTACATCCGCTACACCGATCCGAATCCATCGGTGGACTTCGTCACCGGTTATCCGGTCATCGCCACATTCCCCACGCAAATCACCACGCAACTCTTCGACGAGACGACCACCACCGGCTATTTCCGCACCTGGTACACGGGAATCGACATGATCGCCGGCACCATTTCCAGCGTGGTCGGCCCGGTCAACGTGGCCGGCGAAGTGAGCTACCGCAACAACCTTTCTGTCCCGGTCCAGTCCATCCAGGGCGGCAACGTCTATCCAGAATTCACCCGAGGCCGGCTGGGGCAGGCATTACTGTCCGGCATCTACGCCACCAATCCGCATCTGTGGTTCGACAACGTCTCTCTGGTGGGTGAGGTGGGCTATGTGCGCGCCTTCGGTGTGGACCCGGTGGCGACGCGGCCCGGCATCATCGCCGTGGGCAACGGCGACAGCCTGTTCTACAGCCGCAACGCCTGGGCGTTCCAGACGCTGATGATTCCCGGCCGAAGCAATGTCTTCGACGGCTGGGACCTGAGCACGCCGGTCTCCCTGGGTATGCTGGTCAAGGGCAATCCATCCATGCCCGGCGCCTTCGGCGCTTTCAGCGGGGCGGGCGATCTGCGCCTGTCTACGGGCATTGCGCTGCAATACTTTCAGAACCTGCAATTCGCCCTGACTTACAGCTTCTTCTTCGGCAATCCCAACCAGAACGTCGGACCGAGCTTCATTCGCCAGAACGCCTATGCCGACCGGGATTACCTGGCGTTCAGCATCAAGTACGCGCTGTAGCTATCGCCTGTCTGTGGAGATCGCATGATGAATCTTCGTACATTCGTAGTCGCTGCCCTGGTCGCTTGCTCGGCGGCCATGGCTTCGATCGAGGCTCAAGCCAAGGTACCTGAAAGCAAAGCAGCAGAGCTTGGAAAGCGCCTGACCTGCAGCGGCGCCGAAAAGGCGGGGTCGGCCGGCGGGGTGCCCGAATACACCGGAAAATTCAAGGGAAGCTGGCCGGGAATGAAGGGAAAGTACGGTTTCGAGCCTGGCCCGTATGCCGATGAAAAGCCCCAGTTCTCGATCACCGCGGCAAACATGTCCAGATACGCGGACAAGTTGACCGAGGGGGAGAAGGCGCTGTTCGTGAAGTATCCCGCGACGTTTCGCATGGATGTGTACCCCAGCCACCGGGACTTTGCGCCGCCGGATTGGGTGTGCGAAAGGACCAGGAAGAACGCAACCAGTTCTGAGCTGGTGCACGACGGCAAAGGTGCCACCGGCGTCGGCGGCGGCGGCGGCTTCCTGTTCCCGATCCCGCAGAGCGGCCAGGAGGCGATCTGGACCATGGGTCTTGCCGGAAAAATCTGGACCGAGCAGTGCATCTGCGACGTCGCCGACGTGTACGCTGGAGGCAGGCCCGCCTGGGGACGCGAAAAGTTCATGGTGCTGACCCTGGGCAACGCGCCGCCGCCGGCCACGCCGTATTCCTACCTGGAAAAGATCAACTCCTACTTCTATGTCGGGTTCCTGCTGCCGGAGCGCCTGAGGGGATTCGTCGCGGTCGGCTACCAGCCCAACGACTTCACCGATGGTGGGACGATGTCCTGGCAATACCTGCCGGGAACGCGTCGTGTACGCCAGGCGCCGGAGATCGGTTTCGACTATCCCACGCCGCCTGCCGGGTTCCGCACCACCGACGACGACTACGGCTTCAATGGCTCGCCGGAGCGCTACAGCTGGAAGATCGTCGGCAAGAAGGAGTTCTACGTTCCCTACGATAACTTCCGCATCAACGATCCTGCGGTGAAGTACAAGGATCTGATCAGGGACGGGACGGTCAACCCCGACTTTGTGCGCTACGAACTGCATCGTGTCTGGATCGTGGAGGGCACGCTCAATTCCGGTGTGCGTCACATCTACTCCAGGCGCATGGTCTACGCCGACGAGGACTCCTGGCTCATCTTGCTGGCCGACAACTACGATGCGCGCGGCACCCTTTGGCGGCAATCCCTCATCACCTTTCACTATTCGCAGGAAGCCGGGGCCTGGCATCGTGGCGCTTCGATCTATCACGATCTGCTCGGGGGCACCTACGAGGCCGGCTATCTCACCAATGAGTCCCCGAGCTGGTGGCGCATCAACCAGCCGTTGAGTCCGAACCAGTTCTCGCCAACCGCTGCGGCGCAGGGTGGCCACTAGGACTGCTTTGTGGCGCATTCGGTCGCGCTCACGTCGTGGTTGGCCCAAAAGCGAACGTGATGATCGCACCGGACACTGGATGACCGCTTTCGGGAGGCTATGTCCAGGTGTTGACTGACCGCTCTTGGCCCACTGCGTCGAAATACGGAAATCTCGAAAGCGGTCGTGAGCCGCCTGCGAGCAGTACAGCCCTGTCAGACGGCGCAGGGGAGGGTAGTGTCGATTTCGTGCCGTTATCGTGGCTAGGGGGCAGTTGCGTGCCAATCGCTATGGGCCTCTGAAGTTGCCCCGGTCGCGACAGCGCCGGAATCTCTGCAATAGTGGCTCGTATGCACCGTCCTCTACGGGGCTGACACCCACCCACTCGATCGCCATGATGTCCAATTGGGTCTCATCAACTCTGAGACCCTGGCCCATGCTCTGCGCGAGGCGCTGTAATTGATATTCGCGACGCAACGGTTGATCCTCCGGTGGCGTCGGCATGCCTGTCAGTATTTCTGCTCGGATGCAGAGCATCTTCAGTGCCACCTCATTCGCCGCGAGATCTGCGGAACCCGCACCGGCGAGCCCCTTCTTGAGGGCATCGAGCCCACCCTTGGGCCATCGCTGGACGGAGGCCATGCAGGTTTCGGCAGCGGCCTTCAAAGTGTCCAGCTGCTCCGTGTCCAGGCTGCGTGCCACGGCGAGTCTGTAGGCGCGCACATGATTAGCCGCATCGAACAGATCGTCCCAGCCACGCTCGACGTCACGCGCACGTTGGCGCGCAAATGACTTTTCGCAGCGATCCAGGCCCTGGTCAAACCTGTTGCGAAGCTCGCGTGTATCCGCACGGGGAAACTCGCCGAGTGCCTCGAAAGCGCTTCGCGATTCGGCCATTGCTCCGGCCTGCGCGAGCAACTCGGCCCCTTCGAGAGCGGCGATCTGGTCGAGCCGCTCGCACAAGGCAAGTGCCTGCGTCTTGTTGTTCTCGAGCCCGGCCGTGTAGGCGGCAAACTCCTGCTGGCGCTTCTCGAACACGGCATCGCAGTGTTGGCGGAATTCCCCCCAGAGGCGTTGATCCACTTCGCGCGGTACCGGGCCTACGGTCTGCCACTGCTGTTGCAGCTGCTTGACCGCGTCGATGGCCTTGCGGCTATCGTCGCTCGCCAGCAACTGTGCGGTACGCTCGATCAGCGACTCCTTTTGCTTCACGTTGCTGGCGTACTCTGCATCCAGCCGGCCCTGCAGGCTCGCAGTGAGAGCCGCGAACGCCTCCTGCTGCTGCTTGCCGGCCTGGCGGTCCACGGGCGAGCAGCTGCGCCATTCGTCTTTCGTCTCCCGCAGGGTCTTGATGACGGCCCGCCAGTCAGCTTGCTCCCAGTTGTGGCCCGCCTCAAAAGCGGTCAACTTGGCGAGCAAGGCATCGCGACGCTTCAGATTGTCCTCGCGGACGAGCGCCTGGGCGGCGAAGTACTCCTTGCACGGCTGATACGCCCGTTGAGCGGCTGCCTGAAAGCGCTGCCAATCGGCTTCGATATCCTCGCCGGCGCCCTTGCTCAGCGTGCGCCACTCGTCCTGAAGACTCTTGATCCTGTCGGCGAGTGCCAGCGGATCGAGCGTCGCCTCGACGAGCAGCTCCATCTCCTCGATCAGTTCGGCGCGCTTCGGCGTCACGGAAAAACTCTTCCAGTCCTTCAAAGCGTCGAGCTGCTGGTCGAGGGACTGTATTTGGCTGGTCAGGTTGGCCGGCAGGGGTGGAGCGCCCGCCAGCTTCTCCTCGATGGTCCGTCGCACCCCGGCCGCGCGGGAGGTGCTGCCGTCGCTCAGCGCGGCACGTGCCTTCCGGATCAATTCGCCGATCTGGCGGGCAGCCTGCTGCTCGGCGTGCTGCTGTTCAGCCAGTGCACGGTTCTGCTCCTCGGCAAGCCGCGCTTGCTCGGCTGCAGCTGCGGCGGTTGCCTGCGCCTGCTCCTCGCGCAGGCG
>FTAG01000523.1_pt1 | contig 29926 bp, 26 predicted proteins | sample 1638911 | NCBI WGS metagenome assembly FTAG01 (sample SAMEA3914813, study PRJEB12502) | metagenome | biome: forest; material: soil | place: Canada | collected 2011-07-07 | depth 0.3 m
CTCTGGCGGAGACTTCCGAGTAGTCAGGCCAATCTGGCTTTTTGTATTTCTCGTATAACTCCGCTCTCCACTCATTAATTAACTGCTTTGCGGTTCTAACCCCTGAGGTTACAGAAGCGCCTGCCCCCAAGAGGAGAGTGTAGTTCGGTACTCTATCTGCTTGCGTAGAAATGTATCGAACTAGGTCGTGGATAGTGCGCTCTTTCGCCCCCAAGAAGTTCTGAATTGCATTCGGCATAGCTCAGGCGGCTCCGATAAGTCCTGTGAGTGATTCTGAGTTTCAAAGCGAATAATAGGCGGACGAAAAGGGTACGGATTTATTAATGTTCGGTGATCCTCAGCGTGGCGTTTCCCACAAAGATAGCTGCGCCTCGGACTCGCTCACTCCATATCCAAATTCTCTTTCGAGTAGCGCGCCCACATCAGGTGAAGTAACGTCAACTGGTGTTTCTTTCTTGTTTTTGTCCACGCGGTATAGCTTGGATTCCGCAATAAGGTCCTTGTTAAGTGTCCACCTGAGGTGCAGTCCCTCTGACTTGGTCATATTGGGGACAAATGCTTTGATGGTGATCACATCAAATCGTCCCTCAGGAACGTTGAATACCACGGTACGCTGAATCGTTTCGCCAGGGTTGAGGGCGGTATCTGAAAAAAGGCGCCCTAGCGCCACTACCTTGCGTCCTTCTTTGCTGGCTACGTATCTCTCCACGTCTTTCGGCTTGGGGGAATCAAGCGCTTTGCTCGCAATGTCTTGAAGCTTCTGCTCAACGTACTCATCCTCGGGCAGCCTCTGCATCTTGTCGCCGAATGCGGCCCACATGCATGGGAGCAAATAGACGATTCGGGAGCTTGGATTTGTTGCCGCAAATTTCACCTCCACGGCAACCAGGGCATCCGATCCTGTCACGCTTCCCGCTTTTTTCAATTGGAGGTTCACGGATACATTCACCGGCGCCGATTCTGGTACTGCGAATTGCGAGTGCCAGAATGTGTAAACCGCCCAAACGCCTGCTACGAATATCGCAATGGTCTGCGCCCAAGTATTGACAATCTCGCCAGTAGTTCGCTTGGTTTCTTGCTTCATTCCGAGGACCTTTAAAAGTTAGGGGTTAAAGGGGCCAGGCTGGCCCCTTTAGCCTATTTTCGCTGCGCCAGTTCCTTCAGCCTGGGCAGCTTGCCCTTGAGTACGGGGAACGCACGGACGACCATGCTCATGGCTTTTCCTTCTTCTGCACCCCAAAAACGCAAAAAGCACCCCTGTAGAGGTGCCTTTCCCTGGCGTTTGCCGCGCTCGCTTGCGCAGCCAGCTTACCCCGGTTCGCCCGGTGAGGTGTGAGCAGGGCCGTAAAACCTGGCGTTCACGGCCCCTCTCCCGGCGCTGACGCGCAACCCTCTCCCGCAAGCGGGAGAGGGGACTGCATTTGTTTATCTGCATCGAAACTGCTCTGGCGTTCATACCCGCCCTGGCGGGCTGCTCGGGGAGGCCAGATTTGATTCTCGCGTATTTGGAAGGAAAAACAGCCGCCTGGCCGCAATGTTTAGGGATTGATTAGCCCGTATTCGCAAATTCAGGCGGCACTGCTGCCTGAAAGTGCGCCCCTCACCCGCGCTTGGCGGCGCGGCCTCTCCTCCCTGAAGGGACTTCCTTCGGTCGCAGAGGGAGAGGCGATGAAGGGCCTTTGAAGCGCTGGCGCTACGCGGGCTAAGGGGCCAAGGCAGGTTTTCTTTGCCTGCCTCCGCGGTTATCCTGCGGCCATGCCCTCAAGCGCCGAATACCTGGTCCTTTCCCACGGGCAGTGGGACCGCGAAGCCTCGCCGCGGCAGATCGAGCAGGCGATCGAGCGTTTCTACGCCTGGCACGACCGGCTGGTGGGGGAGGGCCGCATGCGCCCCGGGCAGCGGCTGGCGCCGCAGGGGAAGATGGTGTCGCAGGGGCGGGTGATGGACGGGCCGTTCACCGAGAGCAAGGAGTGGATCGGCGGGTACTGGTTCATCCTGGCGTCCAGCCTCGACGAGGCGGTGCGCATCGCCTCTGAGAATCCCTGCCTGGCGATGGGCCTGAGCTTCGAGATCCGGCCGATCGAGCCGGAACGGGCCAGTGTCCACACGAAGAGTTGCGAGACACCGCGCGGCTGATCGGGTTGTCGGGGCTCAACGGCAAGCGTTGGATGGGCTGGCGTTTCCTGCTTGGTCACGTGAGGGGATACCTCAAGGACAGACCACGATTACCTGGAAACCGTTAGTGGATATTCGACTTTGGCCCCTTTAGTTTCTTAGTTCCAATGACATCGCCCCTCCTGAGAGGGGCGATGGCTTCAAGCCACACCGTTCGCCGGTGCTTGCGGGGCGCTTGCCCAGTTTTGCTTAGTGGGGGTCGTCACCGCTCTCGTTGTCCGAGCGCAGGTCGAGCCCTTGTGCAGTGAGCGTGCCGCCGGCGAATGTGCCGAGCGCCAGCACTTTGTCATTGGCGTTGGCACTGTTGCCGAGGGCCTGGAAGAAGGCCGCGCCGGTCGAGGGATGGTCTTGCACGAAGTAGCGCGTGCAGGCGCTATTGCCGCCGCCGCTCGACGAACTGCCGGCCCCGCTGGAGGAGCTGCTCGAAGAGCTACCCGAAGAACCACTCGACGAACTGGACGAGCTGCCCGAGGAACTGCTGGACGATCCGCCCTGGCTCGCGCAATCCGGCTGCCCGGTGACGCTGATCGTCTCCACGCTCAGCGTCGTTGCGGTGGCGCTGACGTTGGAGAACACGCCGGAGGCGCCGCTCAGGGTCAGGTGCGAATCCGGACGCTCGATCTTCAGCGCCGTCAGCGTTGGCGTGCCGCCGGCCGTGGCCGCGGGGGTCAGCAGCACGGCCACCAGCACCCGGTCGCCGGCCATCAGGTCCGACAGCTTGAACATCGGGTCGTGCTGCTCATGGTCGCTCAGGATGGTGTTGCTGGTCACCGTCACCGTCTGCCCCAGCAGGCTGATGGTGTTGGGGGTGGTGGTGGTGTTCGGCGCGGCGCTCAGGGCGCCCAGCAGGAAGCCGCGCGAGTTGCCGGCGTGCTCCGCCATCTCCACTTCGATCTTCGTCGCCTGGATACTGCCGTCGGTGTTGAGCGTGCCATGCACTTCGACGCGGGCGCCCACGATCAGATCGGTGGCCGTGCCGTTGACGAAGACGGTGTTGGCGTCGTAGTTCACCGCGACCATGCCGACCTTGAAGCTGTTGTTCATCGCCGCCTGGGTGACGAGGCCCTCGAGCTCGCCGTCTTCACCCGGGTTGGCGCCGTCGAGGTCCTTGCGTATGCGCACTTTGGCGGCGGTGATGATCGTGCCGGTGCTATCCAGCGTGCCGCTCACCACCACCGGCTGGCCGTTCTGCAGGGTCGTGCCGGTCGGCACGATCGTCGCGGTAGCGTAGTTGATGGTTTCGGCGCCGATGGTAAAGGTGGTGGCGGTGCTGTTCAGCGCCGTCACCGCGCCGCGCAGGCGCACACTCGCCGGCGCCGTCGTCAGCAGGCGCACGAAGGTCGCGGCGATATTGCCGCTGGCATCGCGCGGGCCGCTCACCGCCACGTTGTTGCCGACTGCGAGCGCCACGAAATTGGCCACGCCGTCGTACACCGTGGTGACGTCCACGTTGACCGTCTGGCCGAGCGCGGTGAAGCTGTTGCCGGTGGCGTTGATGGCCGAGATCGGCCCCACCACTTGCGAGTCGTATTCCACCTCGTGCGCTTCGTGGTTGCCTTGCGCGTCGGTGCTGCCGGAGATCGTCACCTCTTCGCCGGCGCTGAGATCGGCCTGGGTGGCGGGTGCATCGTCGGCCACGAAGGTGGCGCTGGAAGTGTTGTAGTGGGTGCCGTTGATCACCACGCTGCCGAAGCCGGTGATGGTGCCCGTGGTGGTCGTCGCGGTTGCCGGGGACGGGGTGCCACTCATGCCGCCGCCGGAACCACCACCGCCACAGCCGCCCAACGCAGCCAGGGCGATGGCCATGGCGAATACTCGCATTTTGCTCATGTGGATCTCCTCATTATGAATCGCCGGTTGTTCATCCTTGGGCATACCGGCAACCCCAACCACCGCTGTCCGTAACTACCGGCGGTGTTATGCGTGGGGTCATTCTAGTCCTGGGGGGAGACTGCGGAGCACCGCTGATCGGTGCTACAGAACCCTCTGTCCAAACCTGCGGCGCACTGGACGAGGCCCATGCAAGCCCCATCTTCCGGGCCCCGCTCCGGCAGATCAGCGCAGCGGCTGCCAAGCGGCTGAATAAGCGGGCAAAACATGAGTGCGGCGGCGACAGCGAAGAATTGATGTGTCAAAAGGCCGCAGCCAACACTGGGCCAGCCTTGGATACTTGGCATTCTGCCTATTTTAAGTTGCGGCCTATCGGCGCCGTTCCCAACCAAAGGGGCAGGGTTTGAATTTCCGGCATAAAGCCCAGCCTGGCCCCTTTAGTTTCTGAAGTCACCCCAGAGCTGCAGTTGGGAAGACCGCTGTTGCAGTGAGTACCATACGAAGCGATCGATGAGACTTTTTACGGCCTCGGAAACTGCGGCTTGTTGAGCTGAATCCAGGCGATCCTCCGGAACGAATGTTTCAGGCAATGGGAAGCTTCGAGCTGCCCGCTGGGAGGGTACGTCGAACGGAGGTTGGATATATCGAGTGATTCTGGCGGGAGCCGGGAGTACTACGAGCATGTCAAAATTTGCGTACGCGGCGGCGGACGTTGTAAAGAACGTCCGTGTGTACAAGCCATAGCCTTCAAGATGCTGAGACGTGTTGGCGATGTAGTCTCCAGTCTGCTGACAGCTCACAACGAAGATCGCGTCGAGCTTGTTCTGCTCCATCAGATGCTCGAACGCCGAGGCAACGTTCGAGGTGAGCTTGGGTCCGCTGAAACTCGGACCCGTCAACCGTGTGTCTGCGCCGAGTCCATCCGGTATATCCAGCAATACGGGTTGTCGCCCACTTGTTTTCAGCTCCTTGGCCATTTGTTTCGCCAAATAGTCGCGCGGTTGCCAAGGGAGCGGAACCGGCGCTTCGAAGTCATTGAATGCGGTTGTCCCAACGTGGACCAGACGTGCCTGTTCCGGTATCAGGGTCAGGATTCCTATACGGGCGTCTTTGGCGAGTCGGGTGGGTAGTTCCGGTTGCGTGGCACAGGCGGCCAACAAGGAAAAAAACTGCGCGGTCAAAACCAGCCGGAGTTTCACGAAGATTTCCTTTGCGGTTAAAGGGGCAGAAATATCGCTCGGGCGGCATCAGCGTAGCGCATTGCGCCGAATGAAACCGGGCGCGCAGACAGCGGTAATATGTTCATCTCCCATGACCTCCCTCAACCTCCGCGCCCTCCGTTCCAGCCTGCTCGGCCTCGCCTTCATGGCCGGGCTGCTGTTCATCCCCGCCGGAACCCTTCGGTACTGGCAGGCCTGGGCCTTCATCGTCGTGTTTTCTGCTTCTTCCACCGCCATCACGGTCTACCTGGCCCGGAACAATCCCGCCCTGCTGGAGCGGCGCATCAAGGCCGGGCCGCAGGCGGAAGCGGAGGCGGCGCAGAAGGTCATCATGAGCTTTGCCATGAGCAGCTTTCTCGCTATGCTGGTGGTACCGGCTCTTGACCGCCGCTTTGGCTGGACCGAAGTGCCCGCCTTGGCCTCGGTGGCGGGCGATGCGTTGGTCGCGATCAGCTTCCTGCTGGTGTTCTTCGTGCTGCGCGCCAACAGCTACAGCGCCTCCACCATCCAGGTGGTGGAGGGGCAGCAGGCCGTCTCGACCGGGCCCTATGCGCTCGTGCGGCACCCGATGTACGCCGGCGTGCTGCCGATGCTGCTGGGCATCCCGCTGGCGCTCGGCTCCTGGTGGGGGCTGGCGACGCTGGCGGTGTTCGTTCCCGCGCTGGTATGGCGGCTGCTCGACGAGGAGCGGTTTCTGCTCCGCAAGCTGCCGGGCTATGTGGAGTATTGCCAGCGCGTGCGCTACCGCCTGCTGCCCGGCATCTGGTAACTGCAGAGCTCCTGCCGCCAGCCTCGAATATCATGAGCCCGGGCAAGTTCCGGGAATCAGGAGTCACACCGATGCGGCAGGCGTGGCGTGGCATCGTCTTCCTCCTGGGCTGTTTTGCCGGGCTTTGCACCCTGTTCGCCGGCTGTGCGACGGCCTATGACGCCTGGCGCGAGCACGTTCACGCCGGCTGGCCCACGGCGCAGGCGCACGTCTCGCGCTGCGAAATCCGCGATTACCGGAGCCAGGGAGCAAGCTACTACGTCCGCTGCCGTTTTGCCTACGCAGCGGCCGGCCAGGCCGTCGAGGCGCAGATCAACTCGGGCAGCGTACCCGATCCCGCCCGGGTGATCTGGCGCAGCCCCGGCTATCCCGGCCTGGGAGACTTGCAAGCATGGGTCGATGCCCATCCGGCCGGCGCCCCCATCGATCTGCACTACGATCCCGCGAACCCCGGCACCGCCGCGCTCGTCGCCACCGACATGCCGCTCGCCGGCCCCAGGGCGCCGGGCGACCTCAAGCTGCTGGGCGCCTTCGGATTGTCGAGCCTCGTGCTTTTGCTGATCGGCGGTGTGCGGCGCAAACCTCAATAAGCGCTTTGCCGCGCCCGCTCATCGCAGCCGCACAAGCTTAAAGGGGCCAGCCCCTTTGGTTCCTGGATTTTGCCGATACCCTCTCGACCGTCAAGGCGCAACACTTTCCGCATGCTTCGGCACGATGAAGCCGCCGGCGGCCAGCAAGGCCCGGCAACTCTCGCCTTTCATCGCCCGGGCAAAGTAGTGACCCTGGCCTTCGTCGCAGTTCCAGGCCTTCAGCAGGCTCAGTTGTTCCGCCGTTTCGATGCCTTCGGCGACGACCACCAGGTCCATGGCATGGGCCAGCTCGATGATCTGCCGTACCAGCTGGTCGGCGCCGGGGCCGATTCCGATCTCGTGGACGAAGGATTGGTCGATCTTGAGCCTCTGCAAAGGCAGGCGCCGCAGGTAGGCCAGGGATGAGTAGCCGGTGCCGAAATCGTCAATGGTGATCAGCACGCCGAGATCCTTCAGTGCGGTCAGCAGCCGGATGGTTTGTGCGACATCGCGCATGATCACGCTTTCGGTGACTTCGATCTCCAGGTCGCCCGGATTGAACGCGCCCTGGGCGATCAGGTCCCTGACCACCTTGATCAGGCTGCCTTGCCAGAACTGGCGGGCGGAAGCATTGACGGCCATGCGCACGTTCGGCAGACCCTGGGCGCGCCACCGCGCCAGCTGCTCCGCCGCCGTGCGCAACACCCATTCCCCGATCGGGACGATCAAGCCGCTGTCTTCGGCCAGCGGAATGAAGCGCGCCGGCAGGACGAAGCCGAATTCCGGCTGGTGCCAGCGGATCAGCGCCTCCACCCCGACGATCTTGCCGTCGGCGAGCTGGATCTGGGGCTGGTAGTAGAGCTCGAACTCGTTGCGGTCGAGCGCCTGCCGCAGGGCGCGTTCCATGGTGAAGCGCTCGATCGTGCGCTGCCCCAGCTCCGCGGTGTAGAAGCCGAAACCGCTGCCGCCTTCGAGCTTGGCGCGGTACATCGCGCTATCGGCATTCGCCAGCAACCTTTCGATGGTCACGCCATCGGTGGGATAGATCGTGGCGCCCACGGTGACGGTGGTGAAAATTTCGTGCCCGCCTATGGCAAATGGCTCGGCCAGGGCGGTTTGAATCTTGTGCACGACGGGCAGCACTTCGTCCGGCTCGGCGAGCCCCTCCACCAGCACCACGAATTCGTCGCCGCCGCGCCTGGCCACGGTATCGCTGCTGCGCACGCTCTTGCACAGCCGCGCCGCAACCTCCTTGATCAGCAGATCGCCCAACTGGTGGCCCAGGGAATCGTTGACCACCTTGAAGCGATCCAGATCGAGGAACAGGATCGCCAGCAGCCCTTGCCCGCTGCGGTTGGTGCGCGCGATGGCCTGGCTCAAGCGATCGTCGAGAAGATTCCTGTTGGACAGTCCGGTCAGCGCATCATGGGTGGCGAGGTATTCGATCCTTTCCTCGTACTTCTTGCGTTCCGTGATGTCGGTGTAGGTCCCGACCAGGCGCAAGGGCTGGCCCTGCGGATCGCGCTCGACGATGGCGCCGAGGCATAGCACCCATTTCCAGCCGCCGGAGGCCGTCTTGAGCCGGAACGTGGTCCGGTATTCCGCACGCTCGCCGGCCAGGTACTCGCGCCTGGCCTGCGCCGCTTCCGCCCAGTCCGCGGGATGGACCAGGGTCTGCAGCGATTCGAAGGACCTTTTGAACGGCTTGGGCTCGTAGCCGAGCATGCTGGCGCATTCGGCGCTGAAGCTGACCTCGCCTCCAGCCTTGAGATCGGCGTCGTAAGTGCCTTGTCCGGCGGCGGTGAGGGCCAGGGACAGGCGCGCTTCGCTGTGCCGGAGCGCGTCTTCCGCCCGCTTTCTCTGCGTGACATCCTCGATCTGCGAGATGAAATACAGCGGTTTGCCTTCGCCGTCGCGCATCAGGGATACGCTGAGCGAGGCGGAAATGATGTGGCCGTCCCGATGGAAGTAGCGCTTCTCCATGACGTAAGACTGGATCTCGCCGGCGACAAGACGTCGGACGTACTCCAGATCGGCGGGCAGGTCATCCGGATGCGTCAGCGTCTGGAAATCGGTTTTCAGCAGGTCCTCCGCCGGATGACCCAGCATGGCGGTCAGGGATTTGTTGACCTGCAGCAAGCGCCCATCCAGGGAAACCAGCGCCATCCCGATCGCGGAGTGGGTAAAAGCGGAGCGGAACCGCTCTTCGCTCTGAGCCGGCCCTGGAGCCGGATGCTCCGAAGGGCTGGCGCGGCGGCGGAACAAAGCCCCGAACTTGCGTGCGCAGGAACTGGCTGCGTTGCGCAGCGCGCCGTGGGGCTTCTCCACAGGACTCTTCAATGGAATGTCCTATTCGTCGATGTGAATACTCGAATGTTCAGTACCCGGCGATTCCCGGACGCCCTGGGAATACGACTCCGGCACTCCGCGCTCGACCTTGATGCTATAGAGTTTTGTCACCCCTAAAGGTTCGTGGTGATGTCCTGCATGGTCCGGTGTTCTTGAAGGCCAAAGCCGATTCTCGCGTACCCGGCCGGAAAATCAGCCGCTTCGGAGCAATAGTTAGGAATTGATTAGCCCGTTTGCCGCCTGTGCCCCCTGGTGTCCTCGCACCGCAGGCCTGCCCATGATCGCCCTTGGTCACTGAAACCGATCAACCGCACCGGGGTCCAAGGGCCATCGCTCCCGCCATCCCCGGAAAGGACGCCCCGTGCCCAGCCAACGCCGCTCCCAGCTCCGCCCCACACGGCGTTCCCGCGTCCGCAAGACCACCCCGAAGGCGGCCGCCGTCAAGCGCAGCCACCCCAAGACCGCCTGGGTCTTCGCCGGCGGCGGCAGTCTGGGCGCGGTCCAGGTGGGCATGCTCAAGGCCCTGGTGCGCCAAAAGGTTCTGCCGGACCTCGTGGTGGGCGCCTCGGTGGGCGCGATCAACGGCGCCTATTTCGCCGGCCGCCCGAGCGCGGCCGGCGTGGCGGAGCTGGAGAAGATCTGGCTGCGCATCCGCCAGGACGACGTGTTCCCGGTCTCCGTCCTGTCCGGCGTGGCGGTCCTAGTGGGGCATCGCAATTACTTCGTGGATCCGGCCGCGCTGGCGGGCTTGATCGCCAGGCTGCTGCCGTTCAGCCAGATGCAGGACTCGAAGCTGCCCTGCTACGTCGTCGCCACCGACATCTACAACGGCCACGAGGTCTGCTTCTCGGAAGGGGATGCCCCCAAGGCCGTGCTGGCCAGCGCTTCGATCCCGGCGGTGTTCCCGCCGGTGCAATACGGCGAGCGCTACCTGGTGGACGGCGGCGTCGCCAACAACACGCCCATCTCGACCGCGGTGGAGCTGGGCGCCGAACGGGTGGTGGTCCTGCCCACCGGTTTTTCCTGCTCCATCGCGCAGCCGCCCGCCACCCTGGTGGCGATGGCGCTGCACGCGCTCAACCTGATGATCATGAAGCAGTTGGTGCGCGACATCGCCGTCCTAGGGCGCCGCGCGGAGATCATCGTCGTGCCGCCGCTGTGCCCGGTGGAGATCACCCCTTACGACTTCTCCCAGACCGCCTCGCTGATCGAGCGCGCCGAACGCTCCACGAAGAAGTGGCTGAAGGACGGCGGCTTCGGGCCCGGCGAGGTTCCGCATGCCCTGATGCCGCACAACGACGCCGACGATCCCGACGTGCCCTACGTCGTGCCCAGGCCGGAGGCGAAGCGGAAGGCGCGCCGTACCTGATTGATTGCCGGCCGCCGCGAGCCCGGCCCGCTTTCCACGGTTCCTCACAAGCCCGGCACGGTCCACGTCATCGGCCTTGTGCGCCCCGCAACACCTGCATTAAGCAGGAGCGTCCGCATGGGAGTCGCATACCGCCTCCGTCCGCCGCTGCACCGGGAGATACCGCACATGAACATCTATCGCCGCGTGACGCTCGTCCTTCTCACCTGCCTCGGCCTGTGTCTGCCGCAGGCGAGGGCGGCGCAAGCCGCCCTGTTCGACCGCCTCACCGGCACCTGGGATGTGGTCTATGACATCTACGACAAGGACGGCAAGCTCAGCCAATATCACGGCCAGGTGAGCTACAGCCGCATCCTCGACGGCACCACCCTCCAGGAGGTCTGGACCTCCGACGCGCACAACAAGGTGCCGCAGCCCTACAGCACCACCATCGCCTTCCAGGACAGCCAGCAGCAGCACTGGACCGAGGTCTGGATCTATCCGGCCAAGGGCGTGGTCGGCAAGGTCAGCGGCGGCGAGGTGGACGGCCGCCTCGTGCTCAACGGCCGCGACGACGATGGCACCCTGCAGCGCTGGACCGTGAGCGACGTCAAGGCGGATTCGATCGAGTGGCGCTTCGAGAGCTCCACCGACCAGGGCAAGACCTGGCGCCTGCTCGGCGTGAATCACCTGCGCCAGCACGCCGGGTAGGGCGGATCGCGGCCTGCGTTGCACGGTGCATCCGCTGCGGCGGGTTAAACTGCCTCGCAGCCACCTGGTCTCAACCTCCCGCCAGCGACATGCCCCCGCCCATCCAGAAATCCGTCCTCGATCTCGTCCTCAAGCTCACCGGCGGCAAGATCGAAACCACCACGCCGGCCTGGCTGATGCGTCCGGGCAAGGCCGAGTGCGGCAAGCGCTGGCCCCTGATCCGCTCGATCTATCACGACCTCACCGGCCTGGATCTGCCGGAGGTGCTGCCCTTCAACAACTGGCGCGGCATCGATGGATTTGTGAGCAGCCCCGGCGCCGTTCCCAGGGTGATCGAAGTGGACGAAAGCCAGCACTTCAACAATTTCCGCGGCATGAGCCTGCGGCGCTATCCCGCCAACTGGCCCCTGGCTTATGACGTGAAAGTCTGGATCCGAAAGTCGCATGAGGAGCCCAGGCCTTCGGGCGCCGCTGCCAGGCCGGTGCCGCTGTTCCCGGGAGATACGGGGCGTCATACGCAGCGCGCCTTCCGTGACGCCCTGGCGGATCTCCTGCCCCCCGACCACGGCTACCTGCCCACGCTGCGCATCGCCGACTTCGAGGTCAAAGGCTGGATCGGCACGGCCAAAGCCGAAAAGCGCATGGAAGAGCTGCTGGACGCCAGGCTGGCTTAACCCCGGCAGGGCAGGGCGATCGCCCCGCAAGCCGCCGCCGTCTCGCCATCAGCCCCGGCGCACTCAGCGTCGGACGCGGGACCTCGGCGCCTGGTAGCCCGCCGCATGCCAGTAGCGGCAATCGGCCACTTCGGGGTGTTGCGGCGTCAGCTGTGTCAGCGCCATGGCCTTTGCCGTGGCGATATCGATCGCCTCAACCACGCACTCCGCGATCAGGCACGACCGCGCCAGATCCCCTCTACGATAAAACCCAACGGTGAATTTCAATGGAAACGTCCCTGTTGCGATAAACGGCGATACATCGCCTTGGACATCTCCGGGCGCCGGTGGTTCATTGCACCGTATGTCCGGCATACGTCCGGATCGCAAAGGAAAGACGATGTGGGCGTGCTCTACATCATGCCGAGACCAGAGGTGCGGCGTCGGACGAACAGGGACAGGGTGTCCGATTCGTCATGAATCAGCCCGCTGCCGGCCCGGTCGATCCCAGCTTGAGCCGAAGCGTTTCCATCGAGGCCTGCATGTGTGCGAGATACTTGCGGTCCGCTGCGTCGGCTGCGGGCATCAGGCCAAGCAGCGTCGCGATGTCGGCTGCCAGGGGCGCCAGCTTGGCACCGTTGCGATAGGACTGGGTGGCCAACCAGGCGAGCAGGCTTTTGTAGGGAATGTCCGGCTCGGCGACGAAATCGCCCGCCCAGAACAGCATGGCCTTTCGCATCCGGCGGAACAGGCGCAGTGCATTTTCCTCATCGAGCGGCGGCTGTCGCTTCAAACTGGTCACCAACACGGCGTTTACAGAGTAGGAGATGCAGTTCCAGGCTGCGTCGATGGCCAAGCGTGTCGGTGCGGGCTCCTCGCGCCCGAACTGGAGCAGTTCCCGGGTCAGGTGTGTGGCGCGGATTTCTTCAATCCGGAGTGCCTTGTCTACAGTGCGCAGGATGATTGGCGCCAGCGCTTGCTTGTCGAGCATGCCGATCAGCTCGCGCGCGGTGGCTTGCCAGTCGCTCAATTCGCCGTTGTAGCTGGGCCGGATTCCGTCCAACCGCCATTCCTGCGGCAGCGGGTTGCCGATGTATCGTTCCAGCACGGCGATGACCGGCTCGGGAAAGGCCGCCTGGCGAGTGAATTCCAAGGTGTCGTGCAGCAGGATGCGCCAATCGTCGAGTTCAGATGCCGGGTTCCTTGCCATGTTCTCTTATGTCCGACCTTGCGCGTTTATCCCTGTGCAGCCTTAGCGCCGCCCGTATGCTCATGGCTCGGCAGGTGTTCCTCGCAATACTCCATCGGCGGATCGCACTTCGTGCAGTAGCGGAAGTCCATCGTCGGGTGGGTCTTCTCGGTCACGCCGCAGCTGCTGCAGGTGTGGTTCGCCTTGCTGCGCTTGACGATCGCGCTGGCCTGGCTTTTCATCTTCTGGTGGCCGTAGCGCATCCGGTAGAAAACGTCGTTGCCGAAGAACGCGAAGAAGTTGGCCACCGAGGCCATGATCAGCAGGCGCCCGGCCCAGTCGCCGACGAGGAATTCGAAGCCGTAGTAGAGCCAGGTCAGCAGGGCCAGCCACTTCATCCGCACCGGCAAAATGAAGAACAGCAGGATCTGGAACTCCGGGAACAGCTGGGCGAAAGCCAGGAAGATCGAGCCGGTGATGTAGGTATTGGTGGCCACGCTGTACGGAAACAAAAACGCCGCCGCGATGGTCATCGCAAAGCCGATCAGCACGTAGACGTTATAACGGAACGCGCTCCAGTGCGCCTCCAGCGCCCCGCCCATGAAATAGAGCATGTACAGCGCGAAGATGGCGAAGATCGGGTTGCCGCCGGGCGGCGTGAAGACGAAAGTCAGCAGCCGCCACCATTCGCCCGCCATCGCCGCCTGCGGCTGCAGCAGGATCGAATTCAGGAATCCGGGCATGGCCAGGCTGATCAGCAGCACGGTGCCTTGGCCGCCCACCAGATACATCGACAGATTGTGGATCGCGAAGCGCCCGAGCTTGCGCTCGGCCTGTTTCAGAAAGTTCATGCCTGGATTTCAGTGAATGATGGGTACGGGCAACAGTGCTTGCATCGGGCGGGACGCCAGGGAAGCTCAGGACGTGCGCGCTGCCTCGGCAGGCTGCGCCATGCCCCGAAAGACATCGCCGGTTTCCCGCCATGGTCCTTGCCCGCTGCCACTTCTTTTGCCATGACGGCTCCTGCGAATCCTAACGCAAGGGGATGGCGGCGGACCACCCTTTGAGCCCGGAACCGATCGCCGAAATCGCTTAAGCTGGCGTACCGCTGGCTGTCCCATCCAATCCGCCGACCCGATCGCGAGCTTTGCCATGAACCGCATTGTCCTTCCCGCCGCCTTGTTCCTGGGCCTGCTCACGCTTTCTCCCGTTCCGGCCCTTGCCGCCGAGTCCCGGGCCCCCACCGCCGAGGAACTGGAGCACCTGGTGGTGCGCGATACCAAGGTCGGCACCGGTGAGGAAGCCAAAATCGGCAACATCGTCGACGTGCAGTACACCGGCTGGCTCTACAGCCCCACCATGCCCGGCCTGCACGGCGCGCAGTTCGACAGCTCCGTCGGCCGGGAACCGTTTTCCTTCATGCTCGGCGTCGGCAGCGTCATCAAGGGCTGGGACCGCGGCGTCCAGGGCATGAAGGTCGGCGGCAAGCGCACCCTGATCATCCCCGCCAACCTGGCTTATGGCCAGCAAGGTTCCGGCGACGGCCAGATTCCCCCCGGCGCGATCCTGGTGTTCGACATCGAGCTGCTGAAGCTGAAGTAGCGATATGCTGAAAGCAAACCAGAGGAGAGACCGGCGTGAAACTTGAAGGCGGATGCTATTGCAAAGCGGTGCGTTACGTCGCCGAGGGCGAGCCGATGATGAAGGCCCAATGCCACTGCCGCGAATGCCAGTACATCAGCGGCGGCTCTCCCAACATGTTTGTGCTGATGCCGGCCGCCGGCTTCAGTTATGCCAAGGGCGCGCCCAGGCGGTTCACGCGCAGCGATCTGGAGCAGCCGGTGACGCGCGAGTTCTGCGCCGAATGCGGCACCCACCTGATCACGCGGCGGCCGGGCTTGCCGGCCGTCATCCTCAAGGTCGGCACGCTCGATGAGCCCGCCCTCTTCGGCACCCCGCAGATGGCCATTTTCACCATCGACAAGCAGGCCTTCCATCAGATCCCAGAGGGCATGCCGACATTCGAGCGGCTGCCGCAGCGCTGAAACAAGCGCATCCCGCGCCTGGATACGGTAATCCTATGAGTCCACCACCGCCATGGCGCTGGGGCCTCGCGCTGTGGGCGCTGGTCCTGTGCGGCTGCTCCATCCATCCCGTTCTGCAGCCGGCAAACGACCGGCCGTTCCGTTTCGAGCGCGACAGCCTGGCATTCGAGAACATGCTGGCGTCCGGCGGCAAGGGCAGGGAAGGAGAGGACGACTACACCCTGCATTGCTTCGTCATGACCCGCTCGGCGCGGCAGTTCTTCCAGTTCGCGCGCTTCGACGGCGACCAGCTGCCGCTGGACGACGAGGCTTACCGCAAGCTGATCCGCGCCGTGATCGCGCATGACCCGAGCGAGCCCACTCCGGCGCGCGCCGACCGCATCCTGATCCCCGGCTACTGGAATCTCTACAGCTTCAGCAAGGCCAGGGAAGACCTGCTCAAGGACGAGCTGGGCAGCGCGATGCAGAGCTTCATGCAGCGCGGCAACTGGCGCATGGTGTTTCCGTTCACCCATGATGAGCAGGAGGAAACCGCGCTGAGCATGGCGGCGGAGATCAGGCGGCATCGTCCGCCGGTGGTGCATCTGGTGACGTTCCCCAGCCTGAGCATCGACCACGCCGTGCTGCTCTACGCCGTCGAGGAAACGCATGGCGGCATCCGCTTCGAGGTCTACGATCCCAACGACCCGGCGGCACCCGCCAGCCTCAGCTACGAGCGCGACAAGCGCAGCTTCCATTTCCCCAGGAACAAGTATTTCCCCGGCGGCATCGTCGATGCCTACGAGATCTACAAGTCGGCCGAGTACTGAATCCGGCGGAACCAACGCCGGGCCCGAAAACCGGTGACGGCGTTCGAGCCCGGCCTACCTTCTTGCGGTGCGATCAGTTGCGCATTGCGGCACGACGTGCGCGGCCTTGTCGCCGCGCCATCCGGTAACTCCAGGCCAGCGCCAGCAGTACGGCGGCCAGCGGATCGAAGCTGCCGCCGCCACTGTTGGTGCCGCCGCCGGTGCCGTTGCCGTTGGTACCGCCGGTCTGGCCGGTGCCGGTGCCAGTGCCGGAAGTCAGCGGGTAGAGGTAGGCGATGCCGGCCAGATCGTCGCTGCCCAGCCGTGCGCCGCGGCCGTCGGCATGGATGTAGGGGCGCATCAGCGCGGCATCCTGCGCCGTGCCGGCGACGCAGGCAGCTTCGCCGGAGTCGCCGCAGGGATGGCCCAGGCCGAGCGTGTGGCCCAGCTCGTGGCCGAACAGCTCCACCGCGTTGGCGTTGGCATGGCCGGAGAGCAGGCAGCCGGCGCCGTTGCGGATCACGATGTCGCCCTCGACGATCGGCTGCGCGTTGATGCCGTCGAACGACTGCGTCGAGCTGCTGCGCCAGCCGCCGTAGCCGGCAATGCCGCCGGTGATGCAGTCGAACACGCCGCCGATGAAATTGCTGAGGTCGTTGAACAGGATCTTGTTAACGCCGTCCGGGTGGTTGAGGTCGCCGGTGGCGCTGGTGACGCCGGCGTAGGTGTAGTTCACCTTGGCCACGCCGCTGTTGTTCCAGGCGGCGATGGCCTGCTGGAACTCGCCGTAGCCGCCGTCGAGCAGGCCGAGCTGCCCGGCCGCGCCGGCGTAGAAGGGCACGCTGCCGCCGTTGTCGAACTGGAACCAGCGCGCCGGCGGATTGGAGACCACATAGCGTGGCTGTACCAGGTTGGGAGCCGCCAGAGCCTCGTCGTTCCAGTATTGCGCGGCCGGCTGCTGGCCGGCGGCCTGCTGCCGCACCCAGGCGCTGAATTTGCCGAGGTCGCGCTGGCGGTTCATCGCCGTGGCGGTACTGCCGTTGCCGGAGTCGAGCGCGCCATCGAGGTCCATATCCCGGGTCAGCACCGCGGTGCCGGTGATGGTCTGGCGCACATGGAACGCGCCGATCGACAGGTGAACCAGCACGTAGTCGCCGTCATCGCGCCGGTCGAGGAAGGCCAGCACGCGCTCGCCCGCCGCGATGCGCGGCGTGCCCGGGATGTTCAGCGCCCCGGCGGCGCCGGGATCGACCGCGCCCGGCACCACGATGCCGATCGCTTGCGCCGTCGTGCCGCCCTTCAGCACCTGCTCGACGCTGAGGCTGTAGCGCGTCGCGCTCAGCTCGTTGCCCGGCGCGGCGGCGACCGCGCTGACCTCGCCGAGCACCACGGTGTCGGCCTGGTCCAGCAGCGGCGCGTCGGCCATCGGTACATAGCTCATGGCCTGCGCAGCCGGCGTCAGGAACAGCAGCAGCGGTGCGGCGAACAGCCAGTGGCGGATGATGCGGACAAAGTTCAGCATGGGTGCGGTCCTCGATATCGGTTTTGTTGCCGGCCTCTCTGCCTGGCCGGTTTCCCTTCCTTCGGGCAAAGACGTCCCCGCGACGCCTTCATGGCGCCGTAAGCGGGTGCGTCCCGGTGGTGATTCAGGTCGCGAGCTGCGTCGCGGTGCCGCTCTCAGGCGCAATCCAGGCCAGCCGCGTCCCTGCCGGCCTTTTTGCGGCCGGCGCTACGCTGTGGGATGAATCCGCTGTGGAGAACCGCGCGCGTCCCGCGCCTGTTGGCGCCTGGCCGGAACCGGATTCGGCTTTCGCTGCAGCCTGATCCGCCCGGCAGGGCGCCGCGGTTTACCCGCTACATCGTCGAACGGGCATGGCGGACAAGGGCCCGGCGGTGGAATCGCCGTACCTGACAGTACCTACAAAGGTGGAATACCTCATGTCTCCCCCAATTGGAATGCGCTCAAACCGGCCGCTGATGACTGAATCCTGCGCCCGGTCGCGGGTTCCAGTGAGTACGCTTCCGCTGAAAGGGAGAGCGGACGGCGGTGAGAGGTATCAAGCTGACCACCGATTCGGCTGGCTTGGGGACCCCCTACGAGGTCATTCGTGCCGTGCGGCATGCGAATCAGGCGATGTTGGCCGAGCTGGAATTGGGGATTTCCGCGCCCGGTCGCTGAGTGAGGCGGGACCAAGCAGGGAGCAACAAAAAAATGCCGGGCGGCTTGCAACCCGCCCGGCAGCTTGAATCAGCGAATGGATCAGTAGCCCGAGGGCGCCTGCTCGTAGTAAGCCGGGGGCGGCGGCGCGTAATACTGCCGATACACTACCCGCGGCTGCACGTACACCACCCGCGGCGGCGGTGCGTAGTACACCGGCGGCGGCTGCGAATAGACCACGCGCGGAGCGGGGGCGTAGTAGGCCGGCTGCGGCGGGTAGTAGGCGCTCGGCGCCGGCTGGTAGTAGCCGGGCCCCGGCTGGTAATAGCCAGGCTCCGGCTGGTCGTAGTAGCCGTCGTTGAACGGCGCGGTGGCAATGGCCGCCGCGGTGCCGATTACCGCCGCACCGACGACGAAGGGCAGGGCGATCAGTCCGCCGATCAGGCCCGGGCCATGGTGGTAGTAGCCGCGCCCGCCGTGGAAACCGTGGGCATCCGACACGTTCGGCAGGGCCAGGCTCAGGCCCAGCACCGCGCTGGCGATGATGCGTTTCATGCTTGTCTCCCGTGCCCGCGCAAGCGGGCAGTTGCATCGCTTATACACCAATGCGGCTGAATGGAAGGTGAATCCGGGCCGGGGTGCGGTTTTGCGGCGTTTTCGTTCGCATCCGCGCGCAACGGGTGCCCGCAGCAAACAGCATGCACGCCAACACAAAATGTTGGCGCGCATGGCGCGCATGCTGAATTTGGCCGGATTGTTGCGCTGCACACACCATGCGCGCCATCAATCCGGAAACCTGGCGCGCATGGTGGGTTCCTAGGCCGCTCCCTCGACGTACTGCGTCAACCCCTCCGCCAGCGCATCGAACACCAGCCGGCAGCGCCGGTTCGCGCGCAGGTCGCCGTGCATCGCCAGCCACACCGGCAGCTTGAACAACAGGGCTTCCGGCAGCACCCGTTCCAGGCCCGAGCGCATGCCCAGCGGCACCTGGCAGATGCCGATGCCGCAGCCCGCGCGCAGGGTGGCGAGCTGGGCCAGGTCGCTATCGGTGCGCAGGGAAAACATCTCGCGATTCAGCGGGAAGCCCCGCGCCTGCGCATCGCGGATGAAGGCGCTTTCGTGGTCGAAACCGATCAGCAGATGGCCGTCCAGCTCAGCCAGCGTCGCCGGCGCGCCGCGCTGCTTCAGGTAGCGCGGGTGGGCGTGCAAGCCCAGGTCCACCTCGCCGATGCGCCGCGCCACCAGCGCGCCCTGGGTCGGGCGCACCATGCGCACGGCGATGTCCGACTCGCGCCGCAGCAGATCCTCCACCCGGTTCGACAGCACCAGCTCGATGGTCACACCCGGATGCTGCTCCTGGAACTTCGCCAGGATCGGCGGCAGCACCTCGGCCCCGACCACCTCGCTGGCGGTCAGACGCACCGTGCCGCGCAGGTCCTCGCCCTGGCCGGATGCCGAGCGCCGCAGGGCCGCCGCCGCCGCTTCCATCGCCTCGGCATCCGCCCGCAGGCTCAGCGCCGCCCCGGTCGGCGCCAGCCCGTGCAGGGAGCGGGTGAACAGGGCCAGGCCCAGCGCCTGCTCCAGAGCCTCCACATGCCGGCCGATGGTCGGCTGGGTCAGGCCCAGGCTGCGGGCGGCGCCCGACAGCGAGCCCTCGCGCAACACCGCAAGGTAGCTGCGATACAGATCCCAGCTTGGAACGACGCTCTCACCCATACGTAAATGTATAGCCAGTCCACGCATTTAGACAATTCCGTAAATCACGCTGCACCCCGAAAATGAACTCATCCTCTTATCGGAGAAAGACGATGAATGACGCCAGAACAGCTCTTGTGGTGGGTGCCAACGGCGGTATCGGCGGTGAAATGGTCGCGGCGCTGCGCCGCCATGGCTGGCAGGTGAAGGCCCTGGCGCGCAAGCCGCCGGCCCAGACCGCCGCGGCTGGGGCCAATCCCGTCACCTGGGTGGCCGGCGACGCGATGCAGGCGGCGGACGTGCTACGCGCCGCGGCAGGCTGCTCGGTGATCGTCCACGCCGTGAACCCGCCCGGTTACCGCGACTGGGACAAGCTGGTGCTGCCGATGCTGGAAAACAGCATCGCCGCCGCCCGCGCCGCCGGTGCCCGCGTGGTGCTGCCGGGCACCATCTACAACTATGGCGAGGACGCCTTCCCGCTGTTGAAGGAGTCCTCCCCCCAGCACGCCATGACGCGCAAGGGCCGGATCCGCGTGCGCATGGAGCAGCGCCTGCGGGAAGCGGCGAACGAAGGTGTGCGCAGCCTGGTCGTGCGCGCCGGCGACTTCTTCGGCCCCCGCGCCGGCAACAACTGGTTCGGCGGCGGCCTGCTCGGCGGCAAGAGCCGGGTCAAGGCCATCACCTATCCGGGCCAGCCGGGCCTGGGCCACGCCTGGGCCTACCTGCCGGACGTGGCCGAAACCATGGCCCGCCTGCTCGACCATGAGGAGCAACTGCAGCCCTTCGATACCTTCCATTTCGCCGGCCACTGGGACGCGGACGGCACTCGCATGGTGGAGGCGATCCGCCAAGCCGCCGGCAAGCCCAGGCTGCCGGTGCGCGGCTTCCCCTGGTTGCTGCTGCCGCTGCTGGCACCGTTCAGCACTCTGCTGCGCGAAATGAAGGAAATGCGCTACCTGTGGCGGCAGCCGCTGCGCCTGGACAACAGCCGCCTCGTCGCCCTGCTCGGCGCCGAGCCGCACACGCCGCTGGACCGGGCGGTTCGCAGCGCCCTGAACGGGGTGACGCTGGGCTGAACCCGGTTCGCGCGGCTGCGGGTTTCGCTATGCTTGGCGCATGATCTCGGACTATGCGATCCGCCTGGCCCGGCCCACCGATGCCACGGCCATCGCGCGCATGTCGCGCGACTACATCGAGAGCGGCCTGGGCTGGGGCTGGACCGCGACGCGGGTGCTGCGCAGCATCCGCGACCGCGCCACCAACGTCGCGGTGATCCACCAGGGCGGCAACCTGCTGGCCTTCGGCATCATGCGCTACGACGAGCAGACCGCCCACCTGCTGCTGCTCGCGGTGCACCCGGCGCGCCGCCGCCGCGGCATGGCGGCGGCCATGGTGGCCTGGCTGGAGGTGGTGGCGCGCACCGCCGGCATCGAGCGCATCCGCGTCGAGACGCGCGCCGGCAGCGAAGCGGCGCGGGCCTTCTACCGCAGCCGCGGCTACGGCGAGATCGAGCGCATCGCCGGCTATTACCGCGGCGTCGAAGACGCGATGCGGCTGGAAAAGGATTTGCGCAGCACGCCGTTCTGACACGTTCCGGGAGCCCGCGATGGACCTGTTCAACTTCCTCTACGAGCAGACCATCGCGCAGGACGCGCTCAGCGCCCAGAGCAAGGCCAGCCAGGTGGAGTCGCAACTGTTCCAGCTGCGGCGCGAGCACCAGCAGTTGAAGCTGCTGACCCGCGCGCTATGGTCCCTGCTCAAGGAAAGCCAGGGCCTCAGCGACGCCGACCTCAAGCGCCACGTCCTCGCCACGCAGGAAACCGCAAGGAAGAGCGAGGCCGCTTCGCAGTACTGGACCTGCGTGAGCTGCAAGCATCAGGTGCCGCTGGTGGTGAAGACCTGCCCCTATTGCGGACACGTCGTCGAGACCGACGACACGTTCTGAGCGTTCAACGCGGGGTGGTGCCACCCTGGGTGCGCAGCCTGGCTCGTCCCGCCGCGCCGTTGCGCAGCGCCCAGCGGAAACCGGGAGCGATCGCCCGGATGCTGGAGTGCAATGCCGCACGCCGCAGCGCCGTGCGCGGCTTGATCTCCAGCATCGCCTGCGCCCAGCCCGGCAGCAGGTCTTCCCCGGCGTGCAGGAACAGGCGGCTGAACGGCTGGATCGCGGCGTTCGGCGCGCGCGTGCTGAACAGGATGCGGCGCACCTCGCGCACCCGCGCGTCGCAGCCCAGCTGTGGCCGCATTGCCTGCAGATACGCCTCGATCGCCGCTGCCGATTTCGGCACCTCCCGTGCGCCCAGCATCTCGGCCACCAACGCGGTCTCGGCGTAGTAGCGATCCTGCTCCGCATCGCTCAGCGCCGCGGGGGCATAACGCTGATAGGAGCGCAGGAAGCTGGAGTGCTCCGCCACATGCACCCAGGTCAGCAGGTCCGGATTGCCGGCGGCGTAGGGACGTCCGTCCCCGGCCTTGCCGACGACGCGCTGGTGGATTTGCCGCACCCGCTCGATCAGCCTTTCCGCGTCGCCCCTGCTGGCAAAGGTCACGCCGCCGACAAAGGCGGAAGTGCGGCGCAAGCGGCCGAGGATGTCCTCGCGGAAATTGGAGTGGTCCCACACTCCGGCCAGCGCCAGCGGATGCAGGGCCTGCAGCAGCAAGGCGCTGACGCCGCCGACCATCATGATGGTGAAGTCGGCATGCACCCGCCAGCACACCGAGTCCGGCCCGAACAGGCCGGGATCGCCGGCTGGCTCGAGGAAGTTCACGCGCGGCGCGCCGGCACCCGAGGTGAGACCGATCACCGCCGCCTCGATGCGCCGGCGCAGCGGCTCGGCGATGCGGCTGCGCCCGCCGGGGAGATAGGCCGGGCCGGCGTGCGGATTCTGCGGCGCTGAATTTCCGGGCTTCATGTGCGGATATTGAACTGTTTGCGGGTGCGGGGGACAAGCTTCCGGCCGCTTCCGAAACGGAAGTCAAAATTACCCGTCTGCGCCGCGCCCGCGCTGCGGCATACTGCGCGCATGAGCCGTCCGCCCTATAGCGCACCGATCCCCTTCCTGACCTTGCCGAACTGGATCAAGGCGGCGGCGCATTGCGGCTTCAACATCGAGCCGATCTTCCGCGAGCAGGGCATCGCCACCGACCTGATCCACCTCGAAACCACCACCGTCAACCCTTCGCAACTGCAACAGGTGATGTCGGCCTGCGTGGCGCGCGCACGCAACCATCATTACCCATTCGTGCTGGGCGAGACTTTCGCCTTCGACTACATGCCGGACATCGGCACCTTCCTCACTACCAGTTCCACCCTGCGCGACACCTTGCGGGTGTTCGACTGGGTGCGCGAGCTGATCAACCCGGCGCTGAACGTGCTGCTGGAAGAACACGGCGACGAGGCCTGGCTGGTGCTGGACCTGGAGGGTGGCGATGTCTCGCCGGCGCCGTATTTCACCGAGACGACATTCGCCTCGATCTACAAGTTCGGGCGTACCCTGCTGGGCGAGCGCGCGGTGTTCGGCCGGCTGTGCTTGCGCCACGCCGAGCCGCCGTATGCCGCCGAGTACCGCAAGTATTTCGGCATCGAGGTCGTTTTCGACCAGCCGCAGCACGCCCTGGTGTTCCCGCGCGGCCTGCTCGACGTGCCGCTGGAGGGCGCTTTCCCGGCGCTGCACCGCCAGGCCGAGTACCGCGTGCAACGCCAGCTCACCAGCCTGCCCAAGAGCGCCGCGCCGGACAGCATCATCGGTCTGATCGAGCAGACCTTCGCGCAGCGGCCGGAGCTGCTGGGGCAGGGCATCGAGCGCATGGCGGAGGCTCTGGCCATGCATCAGCGCACCCTGCAACGGCGCCTGCAGGACGAAGGGCAGGGCTATGCCGGGCTGCAGGGCAAGGCACGCTTCCGCAAGGCGGCGGACTGGTTGCAGCACGACGAGCTGAGCATCGAGGCGATCAGCGAGCGGCTAGGCTTTTCGGACCGGCGCAGCTTCACCCGCGCCTTCACGCGCTGGGCCGGGATGTCGCCGAGCGCGTTCCGCAGCAAGCCGGGCAAGGTATCTGGTTAGCGTCTACACCTAAACCGTTTGCCCCGAGTCGATCCGAAGGACCGTATCGAGGGGTAGCGGCGAGGCCCGGGTTCAGGACCAGCCCCTCGATACGTCCGCTACGCGGACACTCGGGGCGAACGGATTGAGTGGAAGTTTGAAAGAACATAAATAGGGATGGTTTCAGGGGGAGACATGAAGAAGATTTGCACGGCAGTCCTGCTCGGTGCTTCGGCAGCACTCGCTGCCTGCGGCAGTTCCAGCCCGGTGAACGGCAGCGGCGGCGACGGCGGCACCGCGCCGACGCCGCCCGACCAGCTGGCGCTCAAGGCCGAGAACGTGCTGCCGCCGGGCCAGTCCGGCTTCTGGAGCCTGACCGGCGAGGCCGCCGGCACCCTCAGCGGCAATCCGGCCGACTTCGGTGCCCACGTCGACGACCAGCGCGCCCTGTACTGGAGCTTCGCCGCCAAGCCCGGCGTGCTTGGCACCAAGCCAGGCGCGGTCACCATGCCGCTGTCCGGGGTGGAGATCTACCGTGACGACCATGGCGTGCCGATCGTCTACGCCGGCAATGTGCATGACCTGTATTTCGGCGTCGGCTACGCGGTGGCGCAGGACCGCCTGTTCCTGATGGACGCGGTGCGCCGCATGGGCGAGGGGCGCATGGGCGAGCTGACCGGCTGCGGCGCCATTCCGGCCGACATCCAGCAGCGCGTGCTGACCTACAGCGACGACGAATACAAGGCCTTCTTCAACAATCTCAGCCAGGACGCCAAGGACGCGGTCAACGGCTACGTCGACGGCGCCAACGCCTGGCGCAGCGCGGTGCTGAGCGACCCGACCAAGCTGCCGGCGGAGTACGGCCTGCTCACCTCGGTGCCGGAAGTGTTCACGGTGAAGGACGTGCTGGCGGCCGGCGTATACATCACGCGCTTCGTCGCCGCCGAGGGCGGCAACGAGTTCCGCAACATCCGCATGCTCAAGCTGCTGCAACAGCAGTACGGCTCGCCCGACGAGGGCCTCAAGGCGTTCAGGGACCTGGTCTGGCTGGAAGACCCCAAGGCCGTCACCACCGTTCCGCGCGCCGACGGCACGTTCTCCAACCAGGCCGATGCCGCCGGCGGCCGCGACGCGGTGCTGGCGCAGATGGCGCAGTGGGCGGTGGGCCTGCCCGAGACCTTGTGGAAAGGCGACGGCACCGGCGACGCTGCCAAGCCGCAACCCTGCGCCTTGCTGTCCTCGATCCTGCTGCGCGCGCCAGGCGGCGGCAAATCCGTCGCCGCGACGCGCGCGCCGGTGAAGGCGCTGGCGCAGAAGGTGGCGGCGATCCGGCAGGCCGTGCTCGGCGTGGTCGATGCGCTGGAATACCTGCGGCGTCACCTGCACGGCGGTTCGCACGCTTACGCGCTCGCTCCTTCGCGCACCAGGGACCACGGCACCCTGCTGCTCAGCGGGCCGCAACTCGGTTACAGCTATCCGACCCTGCTGGTGGAATACGAGATCCACGGCGGCGGCTACGACGCGCGCGGCGTCTCGGTGCCGCTGCTGCCCGTGGTGGGCATCGGCTACAGCAACGACATCGCCTGGGGCCTGACCACCGGCTACAGCAAGACCATCGACAGCTTCATCGAGACCATCTGCTCCACCGCGCAGCAGGCGGCCGGCAGCTGCAAGGCCAACCAGTATCTGCACAACCAGCAGTGGCAGGACATGAGCTGCCGCGGCGAAACCTTCAACTACCGCGCGGCCGCGAAAGGCATCCCGGTCGGCCCGCCGATCCTCAATGTCAGCGAGCAGATCTGCCGCACCGTGCACGGACCGATCGTGGCACGCGACGACACGGCGGGCATGGCGCGCAGCGTGCAGTACGCCATGTTCCAGCACGAGATCGACACGATCGAGGGTATCCGCCTGTGGAACAAGGCGCATTCCTTCGCCGACTTCCTCGCCGGGGCGAAGCTGGTGACCTGGAACGAGAACGTCACCGTCGCCACCCGCGACGGCCATATCGGCTATTTCCACCCGGGCTCGTTCCCGCAGCGCCCCGGCGGCAGCGACATGCGCCTGCCTGCGCCCGGCACCGGTGAATTCGATCTCGGTGCGAACCTGCCGTTCGACTCTCTGCCGCACGACATCGATCCGCCGCAGGGCTATCTCGCCAACTGGAACACCAAGCCGGCCTTCGGCTGGCTCGATGGCGAGGGCCTGGGCGACACCTCGCGCCCCGGTGGACCGGGCCAGCGCGTCACCACCATCCTCGACCTGCTCGGCACGCGCAGCGACTGGAACTTCAGCGATCTCGCCGCGATCGACCAGCATGTCGGCACCACCGACCACCGCGCACGCAGCTACCTGCCGGTGATGCAGTCGTTCCGCAACAGTGCCGCGCCCAAGCTCAACGACACCGAGAGGGCGGCGCTGGACCTGATCATCGCCTGGGACCACAGCGCCTTCGGCCCCGGCATCGACATCAACAACGCCAATGCCACCGACGGTCCGGCGGCAACGGTGTTCGACGCCTACGTGGTGGCGTTGCGCGACGAGCTGTTCGCCCCGCTCAAGACCCTGGTGGTGGACAGCAGCACCGGCGAGACGGTGTACTCGCGCGAGTCCGGCGTCGGCAGCCACATCTTCGATATGAGCGCGATGGACAACGTTGTGTTGCGCGTGCTCGATCCCACCACCTCCGGCCTGACGCTGAACCGCGACTACAGCGGCGGCCGCGACCGCGACACGGTGATGCAGGCCGCGCTGGATACCGCCCTGCAAAGGCTGGCCGCGCAGTACAACGGCGGCGCCGCGCTGGCGCCGGCGGACCTGGCCAAGGCGAGGCGGGTGCATCCGCGCAGCCAGATCTGTTCGCTGTCCGGCGTCGTCGGTCCGGGTTCGGACACGCTGCCGGGGCAGGCCTGCGTCACCATGCCCTACGAGGACCGCGGTTCCTGGGTGCACCGGGTGGGGTACGAGAAACAGTAGGTCGCCCTTCAGAGCCTGCCCCGGACTTGATCCGGGGGCGACGCTGTTGGAGCGCGATGTCGGCCTGAAGGCCGACCTACCAGGACTTATTCCATTGATCCGACGGGATTTTCCGCTGTCGCAAAATGTTCCCTCGCGTCGCCGCCGGTCATAGCCGGGCGGCGGCGGGCTGCCTAGAGTGGCAGCAAGAAAAGAATCGTCTCGAGGAGTGTCATGAGCGCCGACGGCAGCCAGAGTTTCAGTCAGTATCCCATCGTGCCGCGCCAGAACCTGGATTTCGGGCTGGACGGCGACATCCCCAAGTACTGGCTGGGCGGCGACCCTTTCAAGACGCGCTTCTTCGACGCCATGTCGACGCTGTTCCCGGAAGGCGAGAAGTTCTTCATCACCTGCGTGCGCGACTACCGCGACCGCATCACCGATCCCAAGCTGCAACAGGAGGTGAAGGATTTCATGCGCCAGGAAGGCGCCCACGGCATGGTCCACACCCAGTTCAACGACCGCCTCAAGCAACAGGGCGTGGAAGTGGACAAGATCGAGGACAACACCCGCAACATCCTCGCCCGCATCCGCAAGATCATGCCGCGCGCGTTTACTCTTGGGCAGACCGCCGCCGCCGAGCACATGACCGCGATCATGGCCCACAGCTTCTTCCACCGCCGCGAGGTGATGGAGCATGCCGACCCGCGCATCCGCGCCATGTACGCCTGGCACGCAGTGGAGGAGATCGAGCACAAGGCGGTGGCCTACGATGTGCTGACCAAGGTGGCAAAGGCCAGCTACTTCACCCGCGTCTTCACCATGCTCTACGTCTCGATGCTGTTCCCGCTGCACACCTTCCTGATCATGCGCCACATGTTCAAGGTGGACGGCTTCAGCTTCGTGCAGCGCGCGAAGATCTGGGCCAGGGGCCTGTGGTGGCTATATAGCCCCGGCGGCTTGTACATGCCGGTGATTCCTCATTATCTGGCGTACTACGTGCCCGGCTACCACCCCTGGAAGGAGGGCAAGATGTTCTCCTACGAGCGCTGGCTGGAAGTGTTCGCCCAGACCCAGGACCCCATCGCCGCCGGCAACGCCCTGCACGCGACCGGCATCTGAGGCCGGCCCTGCCGGGGGCGGCCCTCGCGGCTTTCTTCACATCCCGCGCCGCTTGCGGCGTGTAAACTCGCGCCCATTCCAACGGTCATATGCGGCGCGATGTCCCTTTTTCCCGCTACCCCGATTCGCGGCTTCTCCCGGCTGGTCCGTGCGACGGCCAGGCTGGCACTGGCCACGGTCCTCCTGGCTGGCTTGCCCGGCTGCGGCAAGTCGGCGCCGTCGCGGGGCGGCAGCGGTCCCAGCGGTGACGAGCTGGTGATCCTGGCCAGCAACGGCCTCAAGGACCTGGAATTCCTGCAGAAGCCGATGGAGGCGGCGATCGGGCACCGCATCCGTTTTGACTACGCCGGCACCGTGGAGATGGCCGACCGCCTGCGCAACAGCGGCGCCACCGCCGCCGACTTCGCCTGGCCGGCCAGCGGCTTCTATCTACGCCTCAACGTGCCGCAGCGCATCGTCGCCTCGGAAAAGATCATGCAGTCGCCGGTGGTGTTCGCGCTGAAGAAGCCGCGCGCCGAGGACCTGGGCTGGGACAAGCATCCGCCGACCTGGGACGAGATCGCCCACGTGGTCAGCCGCGACAACCTGGCCCTGGCCATGACCAGCCCGGTGGTGTCCGATCTCGGCCTGGCGGCGCTGTTCTCGGTCGGCCTGGCCACGGCGAGGGAAGCCAATCCGCGGCCGGCCGACCTGGACCTGGCCAAGCTGAAGCAGCTGTACTCCGGCACCCGTGTGCTCGGCGGCAATCCGCATTGGCTGGCCGGGGTCTACGTAAAGCAGGAGAACCGTCTCGACGGCATGATCAATTACGAGTCGGTGGTGCTGGGCCTCAACGCCGGGGGCCAGATCAGCACGCCGCTGGAAGTGATCCACCCGCGCGACGGCGCGGTGGTGGCGGACTATCCCCTGATGCTGATCAACCCGGCGCACAAGGCGCAGTACGACAAGCTGGTGGCCTTCCTGCGCAGCGTCAAGACGCAGCAGGACATCGTCGATCACACCTGGCGGCGGCCGGTGGTCCCCGGGGTGCGTCTGCGCAAGGAGTTCGAGGGCAAGTCGTTCAAGCCCCTGCCGGAGCCGGTGCAGCCGGTCCTGGTCGACGCGGTGCTCGACGCCTACCAGACCCAGGTGCGGCTGCCGGCCCACTCCTATTTCGTGCTCGACGTGTCCGGCTCGATGGCGCAGGAGCACCGCATGGACGAGCTCAAGGCGGCGCTGCACCTGCTGTCCGGCTCCGATACCAGCAGCCTGGCCGGGCGCTATGCCCGCTTCCTGCCGCGCGAGCGGGTGGACCTGACCACCTTCGACAGCCATATCGTCGATCACCTGTCGGTGGACTTCGCCAGCCCGGCCGGCTACGACAAGACCCGCGGCCGCTTCGAGGATTTCGTCGACGGCCTGCAGCCGCGCGGCGGCACCGCCATCTACGACGCCGTGCGCGCGACCTACGAGCAGGCGCTGAAGGACCGCAAGGCCACGCCCGGCTACTACCCCAGCGTCGTGCTGATGACCGACGGCGAGAGCAGCAGCGGCAGCAACTTCGAGCAGTTCCGCGACTGGTACCAGAACCTGCCGGACACGGCCCAGGACATCGCGGTGTTCACCATCATGTTCGGCGATGCCGACATGGACGAAATGAAGTCCCTGGCGGAGCTGACCGGCGGGCGGGTGTTCGACGCCACCGGCTCCAGCCTCAGCGCCGTGTTCAAGGAAATCCGCGGCTACCAGTGAGCCGCTTCCACGCCGCCGCGGGCGGGCGCCGGAGCCTGTTTTTGCGGTAAAGTGCGCGCCAATCGGGCCGCTGTCCGCATCCCCCATCCAGGCCCCAGGAACGGAATCAGGAAATGAGCGAAAACTACGACGTGATCGTCATCGGCGGCGGCCCCGGCGGCTATCCCACCGCCATCCGCGCCGCCCAGCTCGGCATGAAGACCCTATGCATCGACAGCTGGGTCAATACCGACGGCAGCAACTCCTTCGGCGGCACCTGCCTCAACGCCGGTTGCATCCCGTCCAAGGCCCTGCTGGAGTCGTCGGAGCTGTATCACCGCGCGCAGCACGAGTTCGAGGTTCACGGCATCGGCGTGGGCGAGGTCAAGCTGGACTTGAAGAAGATGCAGGAACGCCGCACCGCGGTGAGCAAGGCCAACTCCGGCGGCGTCAAGATGCTGTTCCAGGGCAACAAGGTCACCGGCCTGTTCGGCTTCGGCCGGCTGCTCGGCGGCGGCAAGGTCGGCTACAAGTCGCACGACGGCAAGGAAGAGACCTACACCGCCAAGTACATCGTCATCGCCACCGGCTCCGAGC
>FTAG01001373.1_pt1 | contig 29165 bp, 21 predicted proteins | sample 1638911 | NCBI WGS metagenome assembly FTAG01 (sample SAMEA3914813, study PRJEB12502) | metagenome | biome: forest; material: soil | place: Canada | collected 2011-07-07 | depth 0.3 m
AACGAAATTATCGAAACCGAACGCCTGCCGCTGCGCATCTTCGCGGAGAAGGCCTACCTCGACTACTCGATGTACGTGGTGCTGGACCGCGCCCTGCCGCACGTGGCCGACGGCCTCAAGCCGGTGCAGCGCCGCATCATCTACGCCATGTCCGAGCTGGGCCTGTCGGCGGCGTCGAAGCCGAAGAAGTCGGCGCGCACCGTCGGCGACGTCATCGGCAAGTTTCATCCGCACGGCGACTCGGCCTGCTACGAGGCCATGGTCACGATGGCGCAGCCGTTCAGCTATCGCTACCCGCTGGTCGACGGCCAGGGCAACTGGGGTTCGCCCGACGATCCCAAGAGCTTCGCCGCGATGCGCTACACCGAGTCGAAGCTGACGCCGTACGCGGCGGCGCTGCTGTCCGAGCTGGAGCAGGGCACCGTTGAATGGGTGCCCACCTATGACGGCGTGCTGACCGAGCCGAAGCTGCTGCCGGCGCGCACGCCGAACATCCTCGTCAACGGCACCACCGGCATCGCCGTGGGCATGGCCACCGACATCCCGCCGCACAACCTGCGCGAGCTCGCCGCGGCCTGCCAGCATTTGCTGAAGCATCCCAAGGCGACGGTGGCGGAGCTGATGGAGCACCTGCCGGGACCGGACTATCCCACCGGCTGCGAAATCATCAGCGATGCCGCCGAACTGAAGAAGATCTACGAGACCGGCAACGGCCAGGTGCGCGCCCGCGCGCGCTGGGAGCGCGAGGACGACGGCAACATCGTCGTCACCCACCTGCCGCACCAGGTCTCGCCGGCCAAGGTGCAGGAGCAGATCGCCGAACAGATGCGGGCCAAGAAGCTGCCGCTGGTCGAGGATCTGCGCGACGAGTCGGACCACGAGAACCCGACGCGGGTGGTGATCATTCCGCGCTCCAACCGGGTCGACGTCGAGGCGCTGATGGCGCACCTGTTCGCCACCACCGACCTGGAAAAGAGCTACCGCGTCAATCTGAACATGATCGGCCTGGACGGCCGGCCGCGGGTCAAGAACCTGCGCGAGATCCTGGTCGAGTGGCTGCAATACCGTACCGACACGGTGCGGCGCCGCCTCGAGCATCGCCTGGCCAAGGTCAACGAGCGCCTGCACATCCTCGACGGCTTGCTGATCGCCTACCTCAACATCGACGAGGTGATCCGCATCATCCGCTTCGAGGAGGATCCCAAGGCCGAGCTGATGCGGCGCTTCGGCCTGTCCGAGATCCAGACCGATGCCATCCTCGACCTGCGCCTGCGCCACCTGCAGAAGCTGGAGGAGATCAAGATCAAGGGCGAGCAAGCCGAGCTTGCCGCTGAACGGAAGTCACTGGAAGAGCTTCTCGGTTCCGAAGCGAAGCTGAGGAAACTTGTCGGCCAGGAACTGGCCGACGACGCCAAGAAGTACGGCGATGCGCGCCGCTGCCCGATCGTGGCGCGTCCCGCCGCCCAGGCCCTGGAAGCGGCGGAGATCCTGCCGTCCGAGCAGATCACGGTGGTGCTGTCCAAGGCCGGCTGGATCCGCTCGGCCAAGGGCCACGGCGTCGACGCCGCGGGCCTGAGCTACAAGGCCGGCGACGAGTTCCTGTGCGCGGCGGAAGGGCGCAGCAACCAGCTGCTGATCCTGCTCGACAGCCGCGGCCGCTCCTATTCGCTCAATCCGCGCGAACTGCCTTCGGCGCGTTCGCAGGGCGAGCCGGTGACGACCAGGCTGGACCTGCAGGACGGCGCCTCGGTGGTCGCCATCATGCTGGGCGAGGCCGGCGACAGGTACGTGCTGGGCGGCGGCGACGGCTACGGCTTCGTGGTCAAGCTCGACGACCTGCAGGCGCGCAACCGCGCCGGCAAGGCGGCGATCAACGTCGACCAGCCGCCGTTCGCCCCGGTGGCGACCCGCGATCCGGCCGGTGACCGCCTGGCCATCGCCACGGCGGAAGGGCGCCTGCTGCTGTTCCCGGTCAGCGAACTGCCGGAAATGGCCAAGGGCAAGGGCAACAAGCTGATCGGCCTGAAGGGCGAGGACCGCATCGTGGCCGCCACCGTGCTGCCGGCCGGCGCGCCGCTGGAAGTGCTGAGCGGCAAGCGCACCCTGACCTTGAAGCGCTCGGACCTGGAGCACTACGTCGGCAGCCGCGCCAGCCGCGGCAACCACCTGCCGCGCGGCTACGCGCGGGTGGACGGCCTGCAGCCGCTGCGGGAAAAGCCGGCCGAGCCCAAGCTGGAACCGGGCGCTTGAGTCCACGATCCAAGCCCACACAATAATCAGGCGAACCTCCCTGTAAACAAGAACTTATGAAGCGCATTCTGTTGTTTCTGCTGACCAATATGGCCATCATGGCCGTGCTGTTCCTGATCTGCAGCGTGCTTGGCGTGGACCACAATCTGACACGCCACGGGCTCAACATGCCGATGCTGCTGGCCTTTTCCGCCGTGATGGGCATGGGCGGCTCCTTCATCTCGCTGCTGATGTCGAAGTGGATCGCCAGGATGAGCACCGGCGCCCAGGTCATTACCCAGCCACGCAGCGCCGCAGAGGCCTGGCTGCTGGCCACGGTGGAGCGCGAAGCCCGCGCCGCCGGCATCGGCGTGCCCGAGGTCGCTGTCTACGACGCACCAGAACCGAACGCCTTCGCCACCGGCGCCAGCAGGAACAAGGCCTTGGTCGCGGTCAGCACCGGCCTGCTGCAATCGATGAAGCAGGAGGAAATCGAGGCGGTGCTCGGCCACGAGATCAGCCACGTCGCCAACGGCGACATGGTGACCCTGACCCTGATCCAGGGTGTGCTCAATACTTTCGTGTTCTTCCTCGCCCGCGTCATCGGCTACGCCGTCGACAGCGCCATGCGCCGCGACAACGACCGCGGCGGCGCCGGCATGGGCTACTACGCCACCGTGTTTGTTGCGCAGATGGTGCTGGGCATCCTCGCCACCCTGATCGTCTGCGCGTTTTCGCGCTGGCGCGAGTTCCATGCCGACGCGGGCGGCGCCCACCTCGCCGGCAAGCGCAAGATGATCGCGGCACTGGAGCGCCTGAAATCGCTGCACGAGCCTTCGACCCTGCCGCAGAACATGGCGGCCTTCGGCATCGCCGGCGGCGTCAAGGATCTGTTCGCCACGCATCCGCCGCTGGAGCAGCGCATCGCGCGGCTGCAGCAGAGTTGAAACCACTTCGAGATCAGCTCGCAACGGCGACAGCCTCTCGGAAGTTGTGAGATTCCGGGTCTTCACGGTAGTCTTGGCGCTGCACTCGTCCTGTGCGAATTTCACTGCCTGGCATTTATCATGAACGCCCAATCCCCAGCCGGCGCGGTCGAACCCATAGACCGATCCGATGCGTCTTCGTGCGCTTCGACTAAAGGTCCGGCTACCCGTGCGGAGAGTGTTGCCGCTATCGTTCTGACTTTGCTGGGCCTCGCCGGTCTGTCTGGGCCTTTGGGTGCGCTATGGCGTTTGTGGACCACCGATCCCCTCCGATCGTGCGGAATGCTATTGCCGCTTGTCGCAATCTGGATTGGCTTCAGGCAGTACCGGGCGGCTGATTGGACGGGCGGCGGTAGCTGGTGGGGCTTCGCAGCGATGGCGGGGGCTGTCGCGCTGGGCGTGGTCAATGCTTTTCACCAGCTGGGTATTGCGGTCTCGGTGGCGGGGCGTCTGCTTCCTCTATATCTCGTTCCATTGGGCGTGATCCTGTGGATATATTTTACAGGGGCTGTGCTGTTGTTCGGCGGTAAAAGCGCGGTTCGAGCCCATCGCTTTCCCCTGGCGCTGCTGCTTTTCGTCAACCCGGTGCCGGCAATATTCAGCAGCTTCGCCGACTTGCCGTTACAGTCGATTGCAGCCCAGACTGCCCGGGGGTTTGCACACTGGCTGGCCGTACCAGTGGACGGTGATGCGCTCAAGCTCATGTTTGCCCCGCAACTCGGCATGTTCATTGCGCCTGGCTGCGATGGCATGCGCGGGGCAGTGACCCTTGGATATCTGGCGCTCATTGTCGGACACCTGTACGGCATGAAGCGCGGCGCTTGGGCGCTCTACGTTATCGGTGCGATTCTGTTGGCTTACCTGTTCAATCTGCTGCGCCTTTGCGCGGTCGTTGTCTATTACTGGCTGGCGTTACGCATCACCGCAATTGACGGCTTGGGCACGCAGATAGACTACGCAATTGGCGGAACCTTGTTCGTATGCGCGGCGCTGTTCCTTTTCAGACTGCCGCGCGTGCTCCGCTCATGATCGCTCGGCTTGTCGTAGTAGCGTTGCTGGCCGTTGCAGGGCTCGGACTCAACGCCGCGGGGTACGTCCAGTTTCAGCCGGTTCGAGATGCTGGCGAACAGATCCAGTTGCTTCCGGACCAGATTGGCAACTATCAGAGGACAACGGATAGCTGGCGAAATCAGGTGTCGCAGGGAGTGATCGAAAACGGCGCGGTGTACAAGGATCGGAGCGGCGCTTCCGTCCAGTTGGACTTCTTCCGTCATGGTTCCCGACCGCACAACGGGCTTGGCTGTTACCTCGTTCAAGGCGAAACCCTGCTTTGGGAGAGAGTCCAAAACCTGCCGACGCGCACCGGTTCTGCCGAATTCGATCTGGGAATGGCCCAGACGCGGGAAAGTCTGCGGCTGGTTGCCGCGACGGAGTGCAGGGTCGATGGGTGCCGTGAGGACTCGCTGGCCATCTGGAGAAAATTTGGCGACTTCAAGAAGCTGATCTTCCAGCTGTTCTCTGAGCCGACCGGCGCCGTCGTTCCCGTTTCCATTGTCTTCACCACGCCGGCTGATCAGCGCGACCCGGCCGTGGAAGCCGATCTGATGGTGAAACTCCAGGAATTCATCGCCGCGCTGGATCTCGCTCCCGTGCGCACCCTGGCAGCGCTTCAAGGTGGTCAAACGCCCAAACCGCCTGATGCAGCGTCTCCCCATGCCGCGACGGGAAGCGGCGCAACAAGCATGGCCGTGACAGATTCAGGCGCGTCAGCTATTACCCAGGCTACCTACCCTGCCCCCGGGGGCGCTCACTAATCTATGTTCCCGTAAACAAGCCTCTCAGCCGCGGCCGCCGGCGATGTCGCTGGCCAGCAGTACCACCTCGGGCTCCTGCACGTGGTAGCCCTGGATGAAGTTCACCCCCATCTGCCACAGCCGCGCCATGACATGGGCGTCCTCGACGTGGGAGACGATGGTCTTGAGGTTGCGCTGCTTGGCCGCCTCCACCAGTTCGCCGAGGCGCTTCTGCGTGTCCTTCTCGGTGAATTTCTGCGTGAAGGAGGGGTGGAACTTGATGAAGTTGGCCGGGATGTGGTCGAGCAGCTGGGCCGAGTTGGCGCCGATGCCGAAGTGCTCCACGGCCAGGCCCGCGCCCATCTCGCGCAGCGCCTGGGTCAGGGCCTTGGCCTTGCGCACGTGGTTCTGGATCACCACTTCCTGGATCTCGAACACGATCTCGTCGCTCTTCAGCGGCTGCTCCTGCACCAGGGCCTTGAGCCAGGTGATGAAGCCGTCGTTGTCCTTGAGCGTGTCCTCGGACAGCTTGACGAACAGCACCGAGGCTTCCTTGGAGGCGGCGCGCTTGGCGATGACGCCGAGGGCGCGGGTCACCACCCAGCGGTCGATCGAGCGCATCAGGTTGAACTTCTGCGCCGCCGGCAGGAACTCGCTGGCGTGGTATTCCTTGCCGCTCTCGTCGAGCATGCGCACCAGCACGTCGAAGTGGCTGCGCGACTCGCCCTCGAGGCTGGCGATGGACTGGTAGGCAAGCTTGAGGCGGTTTTCCTCGATCGCCTTCTTCACCTGGGCGGCGCGGCGCGCTTCCTCGCGCTCGACCTGGTTGGCCTTGGCGGTGGCGCCGAGCGCCACGATCTGGTTGCCGCCGCGTGTGTTGGAGATCTTGCGCGCCTCTTCGGCGAGCTGGCGAATCACCTGTTCCGGCGGCTCGTTGCCGCCCAGCGGGAACACCGTGATGGTCAGGCTGATGTGCGCCTCGTGCTGGCGCGCGGCGAAGATGTGGCCGGAGATTTCCTTGCGCAGGAACTCGGCGAACTGCTCGGCCTCGTTGTAGTTCGGACGCTGCACCAGCAGCGCCAGCTCGTCGGTGGAGAAGACGAAGGACTGGTCCTGCGGCCCCAGCCGGCTGTGCACGGTCTCGGCCAGCAGGGAAGTCACTTCCTGGGCGTCGGCGTGGCCGATGCGCTGCTCCAGGGTGTCGAAGGCGTCGATGTGCAGCAGCATGGCGGTGCGCATCACCTTGCTGTCGGCGGCCGGCGCCGCCTCCGCCAGTGCCTCGGCGAACACGCCGCGGCCGTGGAACGCCGCCTGGGCCGAGGCCGGGCGGCCCTTGCCGCCCTCGGCGCGGATCAGCAGCTCGATCACGCTCTCGCCGTCCTGGGTACCGAGAATCAGCTGCGCCTTGACGTGGACATGGCCCTTGCGCCCGGCCAGCACCAGCTCCAGCGGCTCGCCGTTGTGCTTGCCTTTCTGCACCGCGCGCAGGCGTTCCTTGATCTTGACCTGCTGGTCCGGCGCTACCAGGTCGATCAGCGGCTGGCCGGCCAGCTCGGCCGGGTCGTCGTAGCCGAGCAGGTGGGTGAAGGCGTTGTTGGCATTGGCCAGGATGCCTTCCTGCACGTGGGCCACGGCATCGGCGGTGTTCTCGGTCAGCTGCTGGTGGCGCGACTCGAAATCGGCCAGGCGCTGCTGTGTCAGGCGCAGGTTGCGCATATGGTGGTGCTTGACGAACTCGCGCACCACCACCAGCTCCAGGTGGCGCAGGTGGCGCAGGTCGTCGTAGCAGACGAAGTCCTGGGCGCCGGCGGCGAGGGCAGCCACCGCGTCCTCCACTGAGTGTTCCTTGCTGATCACCACCACCGGCAGGTCCGGGCGCAGCTTGGCGGTGATGGCGATGACCCGCTCCGGCGGGGCGTTCCTGACATTCTCGTCGGACAGCACCAGGTCCGGAGGATTGCGCTGCAGCACGTCCTGCAGGTCTTCCAGGTCGGTGATCCAGGCCACGCGCAGGGGATGGCCGGCGTTGCGCAGGTGGCTTTCGATGCGCTTGGCCACCTCCTCGGCGGCGGTGACGACCAGCAGCACGCCGGAGGCTTCACTGAGCAGCGAGGAAGGCAATCGGGTCATGGGCTTGCTCGTCACCATGGCAGCAGCGTCTTGGCCGGGGCGCCCGGCAGCTCGCGCGCCAGGCGCGGCACCAGATAGCCTGGCAGCCGGGCCGCCAGTTCCCCCATCATTTTTATCGCAATGTTTTCGTTCACCTCGAAATGCCCCACTCCCTGGACGCGATCGAGTAGATGCAGATAGTAGGGCAAAACGCCGCAGGCAAAAAGCCGCTCCGACAGGGCGGCCAGGACGGCCGGGCTGTCGTTGACGTTTTTCAGCAGCACGGACTGGTTCAGCAGGGTGGCGCCGGCGCCCCGCAGGCGGGCAATGGCGGCTTCCGCCGCGCGGTCGATTTCATTGGGGTGGTTGACGTGCAGCACCACCACTTTCTGCAGCCGGCCGCGGCCCAGCCAGCCGAGCAGGGCCTCGTCGACGCGCTCGGGCAGCACCACCGCCGTGCGCGTATGCAGACGCAGCCGGCGCACATGGGGAATGCGCTCCAGCCCCGCCGCCAGGGCGGCCAGCTTGTCGTCGTCCAGCGACAGGGGGTCGCCGCCGGAGAGGATTACTTCCTCGATGCTGCTGTCCGCCTCGATCTGCGCCAGGGTCTCGCGCCAGTGGCCGCGCGAGGCCAGGTGCTCGCCATAGGGGAAATGGCGGCGGAAGCAGTAGCGGCAATTCACCGCGCAGGCCCCGGTGCTGACCACCAGGGCGCGGCCCTGGTATTTATGGATCAGGCCGCCTGGCTTGAGCTTGATCAGGTCGCCGACCGCGTCGCCGGAAAAGCCCGGTTCCACCCGGGCCTCGGCTGCGCCGGGCCAGACCTGCAGGAACAGGGGGTCCCGCGGATCGCCCTTGCGCATGCGCGCTGCGAAGCTGTGCGGCACGCGCAGCGGGAACTCGCGCAGGGTAACGGCCCCGAGCGCTGGCAGGGCGGGGTCGAGCTGCAGCAGGGCCAGCAACTCGGCCGGGCGCGTGATCCAGGGAGCGCGCTGCCAGGCGGGTATTGAAGGGGCGGAGCCGTCGTGCATGAATGGACCGATTGTCCGGGGTTTTGCGTCCGGGCTCAACGCCGCGGCGCAGCAATTTGCCCGGCGGCAGCGGTACCGGGCGTTCAGCGCCGGCGCGCCGCCCCGCTTTTGCGGCCGGCGGTCTTTGCCGGAGGCTTGCCGCGCAGGACCGCCGCCGGTGCCGGCTCGGCAGCCGGCGTCTTGGGCTTGTAGCGGCACAGGTCTTTAATCCCGCAGCGCCAGCATTCCGGCAGGCGCGCCTTGCACACATAGCGGCCGTGCAGGATCAGCCAGTGGTGGGCGTGCAGGCGGTAGGGCTGCGGCGTGATCTTTTCCAGCTTTTCGGAAATCCGGTCCGGATTGGTGCCGGGTGCAAGGCCGGTGCGGTTGGCGATGCGGAAGATATGCGTATCCACCGCGATGGTCGGCTCGCCGAAGGCGACGTTCAGCACCACGTTGGCGGTCTTGCGGCCCACACCGGGCAAGGCTTGCAGGGCCTCGCGGTCGCGCGGCACCTCGCCGCCGTGCAGCTCGAGCAGCTGCCTGCACAGGGCGATGACGTTGCGCGCCTTGGTCTGGTACAGGCCGATGGTCTTGATGTACTCGCGCAGCTTTTCCTCGCCCAGATCGAGGATCGCCTGCGGCGTATTGGCCACCGGGTAGAGCCGGGCCGTGGCTTTGTTGACGCCGACGTCGGTGGCCTGGGCCGAGAGCACCACCGACACCAGCAGCTCGAACGAGGAACTGTATTCCAGCTCGCTGCGCGGGTTGGGATTGGCCGCGGCGAGGCGCCGGTACAATTCCGTTACGTCGGCGGGTTTCATCAATCGTCATCCCCGCCAGGGATTGGCGGGGACCCAGTGACAGGGATGTCTAAGGCCCGCCTGGCGCGGGCGCGGTCGATGGCGGCGGTGATGTCGAAGGCCTGCGCCCGGTCGCGCAGCGTCGGTGCGCGGCGGCGGCGCGCCTCGATGCGCGCTTCCTGTTCGCGCGCCAGGCGTGCCTTGCGTGCGCTGTGGCGGCGGCGCCACAGCGGCGCCTGGGCGGCAGGCGCGGGCAGAGACAACGGCCGCGGTTCCAGCGCGATGCAGTCCACCGGGCAGGGCGGGATGCACAGCTCGCAGCCGCTGCACTCGGCCGCGATCACCGTGTGCATACGCTTGGCTGCGCCGACGATGGCATCGACCGGGCAGGCCAGGATGCATTTGTAGCAGCCGATGCAGACCTGCTCGTCGATCATCGCGACCAGGTCCGCCGTTGGCTCGACGCCGTTGGCCGGGTTCAGCGGCAATGGCTGGCGCCCGAGCAAGCGGGCGAGGGCGGCGATGGTGGCCGCGCCACCCGGCGGGCACTGGTTGATCTCCGCGGTACCGGCGGCGACGGCTTCCGCGTAGGGCTGGCAGCCGTCGTAGCCGCAGCGGGCGCACTGCGTCTGCGGCAGCAGGGCGTCGATGAGGTCGGAGAGCGTAGCCATCACCAGGTCAAAACTGGATCCCCGCCTTCGCGGGGATGACCACGCTCCGCGTGGTCATTTCACCCGCATCCCCGGCTCGGCGCCGGAATCCGGTGACAGCAGGAAGGGCTTGCCGTCGCCGTGGCTGGCGGCCAGCACCATGCCCTCGGACATGCCGAAGCGCATCTTGCGCGGCGCCAGGTTCGCCACGACCACGGTGAGGCGGCCGATCAGGGTTTCCGGCGCGTACTGCGACTTGATGCCGGCGAACACCTGGCGCTTACCCAGCTCGCCCAGGTCCAGCGTGAGCTTGAGCAGCTTGTCGGCTCCTTCCACGCCTTCCGCGTTGTCGATGCGCGCGATGCGCAGCTCGATCTTGCCGAAGTCTTCGATCGTGGCGTAAGCGGCGTCCCCAGCAGGCGGAGCCGGCGCGGCTGCCGCAGGTTTCGGAACGGCGGCCTTGGGGGCGGCAGCGGCGGCGGGCTTGGCCGAGGGGCCGAGGTCTTCCTTGGAGCTTTCCACCATGGTCTTGATCTGCGCCGGGTCGATGCGGGTGACGAGGGGCTGGTAGGGACGGATGGCATGGCCCAGCAACGGCTGCGCGGCGTCGGCCCAGGCCAGCGGCGGGACATTGAGGAAGTTTTCGGCCTGCGCGGCCAGTTGTGGCAGCACTGGCTTGAGGTACAGGGTCAGCAGGCGGAACACGTTGAGGTAGGTGGTGCAGACCTGGTGCAGGCGCCCGCGTTGGCTCTCGTCCTTGGCCATGACCCAGGGCGCGGCGCGTTGGATCGCCTCGTTGGCCTCATCGGCCAGGGCCATGACCCGGCGCAGGGCCTCGGCGAAATCGCGCTGCTCATAGGCGGCGGCGATCTGCGGCGCGGCGGCGGCGATGCGGCCGTAGCCTTCCGTATCGTGCAGGCTGCCGGCGAGTGTGCCGCCGAACAGCTTCTCGACGAAGCCGGCGCAGCGGCTGGCAATGTTCACGTACTTGCCGACCAGGTCGCTGTTGACGCGCGCCACGAAGTCCTCGAGGTTGAGGTCGAGGTCCGACACGCCCGGGGCGAGCTTGGCGGCGAAGTAGTAGCGCAGGTATTCCGGGTTGAGGCCCACGTCGAGATAGGTGCGCGCCTTGATGAAGGTGCCGCGCGACTTGCTCATCTTGGCGCCGTCCACGGTCAGGTAGCCGTTGACCGACAGGCCGGTGGGCTGGCGCATGCCGGCGCCATGCAGCATCGCCGGCCAGAACAGGCCGTGGAAGTTGACGATGTCCTTGCCGATGAAGTGCCACATCTCGTAAGGAGAGCCGGCGCCGATCACCTGTTCCAGCTTCGCCGCATCGCCGCCAAGGAAGGCCAGCAGGCTGGCGTAGTAGCCGATTGGCGCGTCGAGCCAGACGTAGAAGAACTTGCCGGGCTTGCCGGGAATGCCGAAGCCGAAGTAGGGCGCATCGCGCGAGATGTCCCAGTCCTTGAGGCCACCCTCGGTCCATTCCCTGAGCTTGGCCTTGACGCTGGAGTGGATCTCGGCGCGCGCCAGCCAGTCCTCCACGGCCGGTTGCAGCTTCGACAGCGCGAAGAAGTAGTGTTCAGAAGGCCGCCATTCCGGCGCGGCGCCGGACAGCGTCGAGTAGGGGTTCTTCAGCTCTCGCGCCGAGTACGTGGCACTGCAGTTCTCGCAGTTGTCGCCGTACTGGTCCGGCGTACCGCAGTTCGGGCAGGTGCCCTTGACGTAGCGGTCTGGCAGGAACATCTGCTTGACCGGGTCGTAGGCCTGTTCGATCTCGCGGGTGACGATGGCGCCGGCCTTGTCCAGGGCGTTGTAGATGCGCTCGGACAGCACCCGGTTCTCTTCCGAGTGGGTCGAGTGGTAGTGATCGAAGGCGACGTGAAACGCCGCGAAGTCCTGCTCGTGGCCGACCTTGATGCCGGCGATGAAGGCCTCCGGCGTCACCCCGGCCTTCTCCGCCGCCAGCATGATCGGCGTGCCGTGTGCATCGTCGGCGCAGACATAGGTCACGTCGTGGCCCTGCATGCGCTGGAAGCGCACCCACACGTCGGCTTGGACGTAGCCCACCAGGTGGCCCAGGTGCAGGGGGCCGTTGGCATAGGGCAGGGCGTTGGTCACGAACAGCTTGCGGACGGCGGGCGCGGTCATGTGCAAAGGACAGGAAAGCGGGTCCGGATTATCGCATAGGGTGGTCCGCGGCCCGGAAAGGCCGTCGGGGCTTGGATGCTAGACTCTGCGCCTCAAGATTGACGCTTTCCCCCCTTTTCCAAGTCCTCCCGCCGATGTCCGATCAAGCTCTCCTGGAAGCCGCCCTGGGCGGCTACGTCGATCCCCTGCTGGGGTGCAGCCTGCAAGCCGCCGGCGTGTCGCGCAGCCTGAGCCTGGAAGGTTCCCGCGCGCGGGTGCGGATCGAACTCGGCTTCCCCGCCGCCGGCTACCGCGCCACCCTGGCGGCCGCGGTGCAGCGGCACCTGGCTGCTGCAAAGCCGGGCCTGGCCGTCGAAGTCGCCGTGGAATGGAACATCACCCCGCACGCGGTGCAGAAGGGCCTGCAGCCCCTGCCCGGAGTCAAGAACGTCATCGCCGTGGCCTCCGGCAAGGGCGGCGTCGGCAAGTCCACCGTGGCGGTGAACCTGGCCCTGGCCCTGCAGGCCGATGGCGCGCGCGTCGGCATGCTCGATGCCGACCTCTACGGCCCCAGTCAACCCCTGATGCTGGGCCGCAGCCGCGACAAGCCCACCTCGCCGGACGGCCGCCGCATGAACCCGATCTCGGCCCACGGCCTGCAGGCCATGTCGATCGGCTTCCTTCTCGATTCCGACGCCCAGCCCACCATCTGGCGCGGGCCGATGGCGACGCAGGCCCTGTGGCAGCTGCTGACCGAGACCGCCTGGGATGCGCTGGACTATCTGGTGGTGGACATGCCGCCGGGCACCGGCGACATCCAGCTGTCGCTGTCGCAGAAAGTGCCGGTGGCCGGCAGCGTGGTCGTGACGACGCCGCAGGACGTGGCCCTGCTCGACGCGCGCAAGGGCCTGGAGATGTTCCGCAAGGTCGGCATCCCGGTGCTGGGCATCGTCGAGAACATGAGCACCCACCTGTGCTCCAACTGCGGCCATGAAGAGGCGATCTTCGGCTCCGGCGGCGGCGAGAAGCTGGCGCGTGAGGCCGGGTCGGAGCTGCTCGGCCAGCTGCCGCTGGACATCCGCATCCGCCAGCAGGCCGACAGCGGCAATCCCACCGTCGCCGCCGACCCGGAAGGATCCCTGGCGCAGCGCTACCGCGACATCGCCAGGCGAGCCGCTGCGCGGCTCGCCTATGGAGAAGCGGCGGACATTGGGTTTCCCAGCATCGCCGTCGTCGAAGATTGATCCGTCTTGGCTGGCCGCCGGGCGCTGTGGCTGGGGCTCCTGCTGGTGCTGTGCCTGGTCGACGGCTGGCACCGCTGGTCCCTGCGCACCCTGCACCAGCCGCCCGGTGTGCTGGTGGCCGAGGAGCCGTTGCAGGAGGATTACCAGCCGCTGCCGCCGGCTTTCGCGCACGAAGGCTACGTGATCCAGCCGCTCGCGGCGTTCGGGCTGGAGGCGCGGGTGCTGTCGCGCGAGGACTATCGCTGGGACAGCATGGCAGGCCTGATCCCCACTGACCTGGCCCTGGGCTGGGGTCGTATGTCCGACACGGCGGTGCTGGACGCGCTTGAGATCGAGCAGGGCGACCGCTTCTATTCCTGGTCCGCCACGGTCTTTCCCATCCCGCGCCGCGAGATCGAGACGCACAGTGCCAATATGCACCTGATCCCGGCCAACGCCGAGGTCAGCCGGGCGTTGCGGCGGGTGCGGCCGGGCGAGCTGATCCGCCTGGAAGGCGAACTGGTGGAAGTGCATTCGCCCAAGGGCTGGAGCATCCGCAGTTCCATGACCCGCGACGACACCGGTGCCGGTGCCTGCGAGGTGGTGTGGGTGAAGAGCCTGGAATCGCGGTAGCGACCGCATCGCCCGTTGCGCGACAATTGTCGAATCTCCCGGGACCGTTGCGTACTGTGAAGTAGTTCTCGCATCCGGCCCGGTATGTTGTGCCATCGTGCCCTGCCGCTCATACTCGCGAACAGCTTGCATCCGCGGAAAAAGCTCGTGGCGTTGCTTCCTGACGATCAGGCAAACCACGCCATAAAATCCACTTAGTTCTGCATTTGTTCGTTTCGGGGGGGGTATGACGGCGCGAATTGGCTTTTCCCTGAAAGCATGTGCACTCCGAACAGTGCAGGCTCTGGCCCTGATCTCGATTTCGGCACTCCTGGCGTGTGGCGGCGGAAGCAGCAGCGAGGGCAGCCCGGCTCAGTATCATCTCTCGGGCCGGATCCAGAAGGGTCCCTTTACCGTCGGCTCGGCCATAGCGGTCAACGAACTGGATGCGACTCTTGGCCCCAACGGCACAGTCTTCAACGTGCAAACCTCTAACGCCCTAGGCGATTTTTCGGTTCCCTCAGCGATCAGCGCGCAGCAGGTAGAGATCATCGCCGAGGGTTTCTACTTCGACGAACTGAGCGGCAAGCTTTCCGCCTCCCAAATCCAGCTCCGGGCCATCACCGACCTGAGCGTAGATCCTTCTCCCACGGTCAACGTCCTGACGACTCTGCAGGAGCAGCGGCTCAAGACCCTGGTCTCTCAAGGCAACAGCTTCTCCGCGGCTTACACCCAGTCGCAGAGCGAGGTGCTGGCCTTGTTCGGCATTAATGCCGCCGATGTCGGCTCCCTGTCCACACTTTATGCCATGCGAGTCGACGGCAGCACGGATGCCGATGCCGTGTTGCTGGCGGCTTCCGTCATTCTTTCGCAGATTGCCACGGATGCCGCAAGCGCCAACGGCACAACACAAGCGGCGGAGCTTTCGAATCTCGTCAACACGGTTTCCGCCCAGCTTGCCTCCACCGGCACGCTGAGCGGCAGCGGTTTCAGCACGGCGCGGGACAAGGCGAATGCGGAAATCGATGCCGCGGTTGTAGCTACCAATCTTGGAAACTATTTCACCCAGAATGGCGTGACGGCTTCGGTTCCGCCGTTCATCGAATGGGTCGACCAGAGCAATTCGGGGATTCTCCCTCAGCGCCTGGTGCCGGTTGCCGGCCTGAGCTTCAGCGCCGTGGCCTCCGCCAGCCCGGGCCAGCTGGTCACGAGCAATACAGTGATGGTGGGCGGTCTGGGGACGGGCGTCGTCGTTCCGATCGCCGTGAATCCAAGCGTTACCCTGTTGAAGAACAATGTCCCCGTGCAGGGCAGATATACAACAGCACAAGATGGCGACTCGATTGCTTTGCAGGTTATCGCCCCGGGCTACTCCCTGAGCACCACCTCCAATATCTCCGCGGGATCGAGTTCGGCGGCGTGGATAGTAACCAGCCAGCCTTTGAGCGGATCCGTCAGCGGACTGCATGGAACGGGGTTGGTGCTGAAGATCAACGGAACCAGTCTAAGCGTACCGGCGGGAAGCACGACATTCAGCTTTTCCTCGCCTGTTGCGGATGGTGCCGGCTATAGTGTCAGCGTGGCGGCGCAGCCGACTTCGCCATTGGAAGTTTGCTCCGTGAGCAACGGCACCGGTACGGTAGGTGCGGCCCCGAGCAACGTCAGTGTCCTCTGCGATGCACAATCCGGCCTTCTCTTGGTTTCAGGAGGCGAAGGATATAGCGGAGGCTATGGAGCCACTCTCTACGTCTATTCAATAGACGCGATGACCGGTGTGTTGATGCAAATCCCCGGTAGCCCATACAGATTTGGTACTGCACAGTACTTTTCCATCGCAATAGATTCAAGCGGCAAATTCGCATACGTTGTAGATCCGAACTACACTGCAGTTCCAAGCTCCAATGTCTCCGCATACGCCATCAACACGGCAACCGGTGCGCTGACAGCGGTCGCCGGCAGCCCGTTTGGCGGAGGCTCATATCCCCTTGGCATCAGCGCCGACCCAAAAGGCAACTTTGTTTATATTGCTGGCGGCAACCCACGTACAGGTGTTTCGGCCTTTGCGATCGATCCTTCTACGGGGGCGCTTTCCCTCGTAACGGGAAGTCCCTTTGCCGGAGGCAATCTGGCTGATGTGGTTGATCCCAGTGGCCGCTTTGTCTACAGCGTGGATCTTAGTCAAAATCTCTGGGCGGATCTCATCGACCCGGCGAGCGGTTCGCTGAGCGCTATCGGAAGTGGTCCAATTCCTGCTGGCAACGATGGCCAGCAGCTTGTCACGGACCCTAGCGGAAGATTTGTCTATATGCCTGGCCTCACCGCAAGTTCGATTGCCGGTTTTACGATCGATCAGTCAAGCGGCGCGTTGTCTCCCATTTCTGGCAGCCCATTCGCATTCGGTGCTGGCAGCCCATATGCTTCTATGACTTTCAGCCCCTCCGGCAATTTCGCATATGTCGCAAGCGGCGGAAACGGCGCGGCCGGTACCGTGACGGTCTTCACGATCGACCAAACCAGTGGGGCATTGGCTCCCATCGCCGGCAGTTCCGTCGCAACAGGTGTTTATCCTCAAAACCCCGTTACTGATTCGAGCGGCAGCTTCCTTTTTCTCGCGAATACCGACGGCGGCACAATCTCGGCCTATGCAATCAATCCGACGTCTGGTGCGCTGACGCCTGTTGTCGGCAGTCCGTTTGTGACTGGTTTTGGCCCTTGGGGTCTTGCTGTCGTTCCCATTCATTGAGAGTCAATGCCAAACTGCTTGGTGACGCGAGGACACAGGCGTTGGTGCCTGCAAGGTGATGAGGATGAAGAGCGTCAACCGCGTCTCCATCAGCCTGGGTAACCATCGCAACCCTGAACTGGCCGGCCGCCAATGCGGTGGTGTGCACAGCCAGCGGCGCTTGGAGCGGCTGTACCTGCGCGCCTGACCGGGCCCGTTGCCGTGCCGGTGCACCCCTGCCGCGCTAGACGACCTGCAATAATCCGCGCTACGACAGGAGGAGCGGGATCAGATGAGCATCAAAGCAGATCGATGGATCCGCCGCATGGCGGAGCAGCAGGGCATGATCGAGCCGTTCGAGCCTGGCCAGGTGCGCAGCAATGCGCAGGGCCGCATCGTCAGCTACGGCGTCTCCAGTTACGGCTACGACGTGCGCTGCGCCGACGAGTTCAAGATCTTCACCAATATCAACTCCACCATCGTCGATCCCAAGGCCTTCGACTCGAAGAGCTTCATCGACTTCAAGGGCGAGTGCTGTGTGATCCCGCCCAACTCCTTCGCCCTGGCGCGCACGGTGGAGTACTTCCGCATCCCGCGCGACGTGCTGGTGATCTGCCTGGGCAAGAGCACCTATGCGCGCTGCGGCATCATCGTCAACGTCACGCCGCTGGAGCCGGAGTGGGAAGGGCACGTGACCCTGGAGTTCTCCAACACCACCACCCTGCCGGCGAAGATCTACGCCAACGAGGGCGTGGCGCAGATGCTGTTCCTGGGTGCCGACGAGGTCTGCGAGACCAGCTACCGCGACCGCGGCGGCAAGTACCAGGGGCAGCGCGGCGTGACGCTGCCGAAGACCTGAGCGCGATCAGCTCGGCTCGGGGACGGGCAAAACCTTTCAGTCATGCCCGCTTCTTGAGCACCACAACCGGGTACGCACCCAGTTTTGTCATGAGCCCGGGCAGCCGGCGCTCCATCCCCAACACCAGGCGATGAAGTGATTTGCCCAATGCGTTGTCCGGGATCAGGAACTTCGCATCCTTGTGGGTCAGGGAGCGCCACGGGCTGATTTGTACGGAACAGCTGTCGGCGAAGCGGTTCCACCAGCTCAGCGGGTGAGCGTGGTAATACAGCGGCATGGCCTGCTCGCCGGCGCCGTTCGGATTCTTCCGGGACACCAGGCGTTTGAGCCGCGCCAGGAGTTTGTCCGGATTGGCGTAGACGATGACGATGGGTGCTTCCGGCTTGGCAACACGGATCAGCTGGCGGACCGCTGCCTCCTGTTGAGCCTGATCGATGTGATAGATGGTATGCAGGCTCACGATTGCGTCGAAATGCTTGTCCGGGAACGGCAACTCCAGAATCGACACGCAGACATAGTCACCGCGATCGCCAAGCTTTTTCCTGGCCTGTTCGAGGGCTTTTTGGGAAATGTCGACGCAGACGCGCTTCCTGAAACCCGCGGAATACGACAGGTACTCGGGATACTGGATCGGGCCCGAGGCCGCGTCCAGGAACAGGTCCCCGCTCTTCGGCAGGAAGTCGAGCAGCTTCAGCCTGCAGGCGTGGACGTACTCCGCCGCACAGGGGCGCAGGTCTTCCCAAAGCTGGGCGTCTGTGCTGACGCCGCTGGCATCGGTTTCCCAGCCGGCACCGTCGTAGAAATCACCTACTTTCGTTTCAGCCTTCAAATCCCTGTTCATGATCCTTGAGCGCCGGTCCTTGGGGAACTACGTGTCAGACGGAATTGAACCGCAAGTCCGGTTCGTACCTTCTGCAAGATTGGGGCCCGCTGCGGCGCGGGCGGCGTTGCAAACTGCCGCTAGGATATACATTTTGGCCGAGGCAAGCTCCCGGAGGTCAACGCGCCGCCCGCTTCCGCCTCAGTACACCGGGTAGCCGAAGCGCTGCGCCTTGGCCTTGAGCATCTGCATTTCCAGGATGTGCGCGGCGCGCGAGCGGGACACTTGATCCACCTGGCTCAGGGAACTGCCGTTGGGCAGCAGGGCCGGCAGGCCGCAGACCTGACCGAAGGGGCCGGTGGGCACGCCGAACGCCGCTGCCGCGGTGTTCGGCGGGTTGTCGAAATCCAGCGCCTTGGCCAGGTTGTTGGAAGTGGCGGCGCGCGGATACCAGGGCGTCAGGCCCCAGCGCCAGACCATCATGTTCAGCACCGAGGTATGGTCGAACTGCGTGTGCTCGACATGGTTGCGCCTTGCGCGCGGCCCGATGATCACGGTGGGCACGCGGAAGCCGAGGCGGCCGTCGTTGCCCAGGGCCTTCTCGGCCGCGGTGATGGGTGCGAAGCCCGGCTCGACATGGTCGGCGAAGCCGCCCCATTCGTCGTAGTTGATCACCAGCAGGGTCCGCTCCCACTGCGGGCTGTTGCGCAGCGCGTCGTAGACCTGGTTGAGGAAGGCTTGGCCGTTGCGGATGTCGGCCAGCGGGTGATCGTCGTGGGAAACGCCCTGACCCTCGCCGAGAAAGATCGGATCGACGTAGGACACCGAGGGCAGGGTGCCCGCTGCGGCCTGGAGCAGGAAGGCGGTGAAGGGCAGGGATATGCCCAGGTAAGTGGCGCCGTACTCGGCGGTGAAAGGGATGTCGGCGTAGTAGTAGTTGCCGCTGATGCCCTTGGCGCGCAGCGCGTCCCAGATGGTCGGCAGCGTGGTGGTGGTCGGCGAGTCGGAGTTGTGCAGCTTGCTGGTCTGCCCCGAGTGCATGTAGAAGCGGTTCGGGTAGGTCTCGGCCAGGATCGAGCAGAAGTAGCGGTCGCACACCGTCCAGTTGCGCGCGGCAGGGCCGTGGAACGGCAGGTCGGCTTCCTCGTAGTAGCCGATGGGGAAAGTGTCGCCGGGGCTGGAGGGCAGCAGGAAGCCGTCCATCGCGCCGCCGTTGAGTTCCTTGCGGCCACCCTCGTAGCTGTGGTCCGGATCGGCGCTGGCGCAGTTCTGGAAGTCGCTGAGGTGATGGCTCAGCTGCGTCTTGCCGGCGGTATCGACGAAGCTGCGTCCCGCCTGCATGCCGTCGGCCCCCGGCAGCCAGCCGTAGTAGTGATCGAAGGAGCGGTTCTCCATCATCAGCACCACGACGTGGTCGATGCCGGAGGTGGCGGGATCGGGCAGGCCTGCGTTGGGCGAGGTGCCGGTGGCATCCACCGGCGAGGAATCGCCGCAGCCGGCGACGACGGCTGCGCCGGCGGCGGAGGCGGCGAAACCGGCCAGCAGCTTGCGGCGGCCGGGATTGAAGCGACCATCGTCGCCCGCAGACTTGCTCATCTAAAAAATCCCCCAAGCACTCAAAACATTACAGATTAAGGTGCTGAATTGTCAGAATTATGACTGCTACCGCGGAGGGAGCCCCGCCGCCTGTCTAAAGCGAGCGGCGGCGGATCGCCCAGCAGCGGTGCGGCGGCGGCGGCCGCTTGAAGTCCTCGTCCAGGGTCTGGGCGGTGATGTCGCTGATCTCCAGGCTGGCCAGGGCTTCCTGGTCGAGCTTGAAGCGCTTGCGGTTGGTGGAGAAATACAACACGCCCTGCGGGCTCAACAGCTTTGCGGCATTGAGCAGCATCTCGACGTGGTCACGCTGCACATCCAGGGTGCCGTCCATGCGCTTGGAGTTGGAGAAAGTGGGCGGATCGCACAGGATCAGGTCGTAGCGCTGCCCGGCCGCGTTCTGTGCCTGCTCCTGCAGCCAGGCCAGGCAGTCGGCCTGGATCAGCTGGTGGCGTGAGGGCTGCTCCTTCCAGGGATTGCGGCCGCGCGCGGATTCCTCGGGGCGTCGCTTGGTCTTGAGCGTGACCTTGAAGTCATTCAATTCCAGGTTGCGCTGCGCCCATTCCAGGTAGTTCGCCGACAGGTCGACCGAGACGCTGCCGTTGGCGCCGCCCTTGAGGGCATGCACGGTGGCGGTGGCGGTGTAGCAGAACAGGTTGAGGAAGCGCTTGCCGGCGGCCTCGGCCTGGATGCGCCGGCGCAGCGGGCGGTGATCGAGGAACAGGCCGGTGTCGAGGTAGTCGTCGAGGTTCACCCATAGCCGGCAGCCGTGCTCCTCCACCTGCTGGAAGCTGTCCTGCTCGCTCTGGCGGCTGTACTGCTCGCTGCCCTTCTGCTGCTTGCGGATCTTGAAGTGGATGGCCGAGGCCGGAATCTCGAACACCTCCTGGATCACTGCCAGCGCCTCGCGTAGGCGCCGCTCGGCGCGCACCGGGTCGATGGTCTTGGGCGGGGCGTATTCCTGGGCGTGGATCTGCGGCGAGGCGGTGGGGTAGAGGTCCACCGCCAGGGCGTAGTCCGGCAGGTCCGCGTCGTAGACGCGGTAGCAGGAAACGTCGCTGCGCTTGGCCCACTTGCCCAGGTGCTTGAGGTTCTTGCGCAGGCGGTTGGCGAAATCCTCGCTGCCGCCACCCGGATTGACCGCGCCGGGTTCCGCCGCCACCGCGGCGGGCACGTCGAACAGCAGCAGCTTGCAGGGCAGGTCGCCGTTGAACAGGGAATACATCTTCTCCGCGCGCAGGCCCAGGCGCGGGCCGAGGTCCGGACGGCCGGTGAAAATCGCCGCCCGCCAGCCGCCGAAGTGCTGCTTCAGGCCGTGGCCGAGCAGGCTGTAGAGCTTGATCAGCTCGGCCTCGCTGCCGAGGCGCTCGCCGTAGGGCGGATTGGCCACCACCAGGCCAGGCACCTCGCCGCCGGGGCGGGCGGTGGAGACATCGGCTTGCGCCCACTGGATGTGCTCGGAGAGGCCGGCCAGTTCCGCGTTGCGGCGCGCGGTGCGCAGGGTGGCGCCGTCCACGTCCTGGCCGAACAGCGGCGGCAGCTTGCCCAGGCCGGCCTGCTTGCGCTCGCGCGCTTCGGCCAGCAGCTGCCCCCAAAGCGTGCTGTCGTAGTTGCGCAGGGCCTGGAAGCCGTAGCGCTCGCGTGCCAGTCCCGGCGCGATGTCGCCGGCCATGTAGGCGCCCTCGATCACCAAGGTGCCCGAGCCGCACAGCGGGTCGATCAGCGCACCCCCGCGCAGCGCCACCTCGGGCCAGCCGGCGCGCAACAGGATGGCGGCGGCCAGGGTTTCCTTGAGCGGGGCGGAGGCGCCGCGGGCGCGGTAGCCGCGGCGATGCAGGCTGCCGCCGGACAGGTCCAGGCTTAAATTGATGTTTGCACCATTTAGGTGCAAATGCACCGGAACATCCGGGTTATCGGCATCGACATCCGGGCGGCGCCCGTGGTCGTCGCGAAAACGGTCGGCGATCGCGTCCTTGACCTTGAGCGCTGCGAAATGAGTATGGGTCAGGACGTTGGAGTGCCCGGCGACCTCCACGGCGAAGCTGCGGTTGGCGGAGAACCAGCCCGGCCAGTCGATCAGCTTGGCGCCGTTGTAGAGCTGTTCCGCGTCCACGGCTTCGTACTGGGTCAGGGGCAGCAGCACGCGGCTGGCCAGGCGTGACCACAGGCAGATGCGGTAGGCGCTGGACCAGTCGGCAGTACAGGCGACGCCGCCATTCTGCTCGCGCGGCTGAGCCGCCCCGAGGGCAGCGGCTTCCTGGGCCAGGAGGGGTTCCAGGCCCCGGGCGCAACTGAGGAACAGGGCAAAGGAGTCGGATGCGGCCATGCGGAATGATGGAGGACGGTCGCAGTCGGCGCCTGGGCGTATTCCGCGAGAGTGGAGCGGGAGCGGGTCGGCGCACCTGGCAAACAAGCTTCAGGTCCGCCGGCCCGCCGTTTCATGACATGATAAAGCCATGTGATCCGGTACGCCCGGCGCCCGCACTGCCGGGCTGCGTCGACGGGACGGGAACCGGCCTTGAACCACGAGCAGGAGTTGGCGCGGATGCTGAGTCGCAGGCAGGTGCTGGGCGGGTTGCTGGTTTCCGGGGTTGCCGGTTGCGCGTCGGACTCGAATTCGGTCTACAACCTGTTCTCCAGGACCGTTACCAGCAAGGGCGCCTCGGCTGGCGAATATCCTTTGAGCGCCGAGCAGATCGGCGGCATTCCCTACGCCACCATGGGGGTGCGCATCGGTTCGCTGGCTCGAGCCGTGGTGGTGCTGGCCACTGCGGAAGGGCAGGATCTGCAGTGGGTGTCCGCCGATCACGTCAGCTTCTTCACCAACGGCGGGCGCCTGGTTCGCACACACGGCCTTGACCGCGACCTCGCCGCCACGCGCTGGCTGGCCCCGGGCGGGAATCCGCTCGAGGATTTCGCCAGGACCGGCGTGGTTCCGCCGCGCGGGGTCTATTATGAGATCGATCTCAAGCACGCCGACGAGAAGGTGGTCGCGGTGGAGTCGCGCTTTGAACTGGTGGGAGAGGAAACGCTGCTCATCCTGGGGCGGGAACGCCCGGCGCGGCGCATCGACGAGGTGGCGACCGTACCGGCCTGGCGCTGGAAAACCCGCAACAGTTTCTGGATCGATGCGCAGGGCAGCCGCGTCTGGCGCTCGGTGCAGCAGTATTGCCCGGAGATGCCGGCGATCGAGATGGAGCTTCTAAAGCCGCCGGCGGCATAGGCCGGCGCCATAGGCCGGCGCCATAGGCCGGCGCCATAAAAAAAGCCGCCTTGAAGGCGGCTTTTTTCCAGACTCACATCAACTCAATGAGTCGTCGACGTGGACGTGCTGGTGGAAGTGCCGCCATTGCCGTTGTCGGACGAGCCCGCGACGATCGCGCCGATTACAGCGGCAGTACCCACGCCAGCCGCGACGATGGTGGCGGTGGAGCCTTTGGCGGCGCTCGAGGCCGTAGCCTGACTGCCGGCGGCAACGCCGGTGTCGTCTTCAGCGAAAATGGCCGGGGTGCTCAAAATAGCAGTGGCCACCAAGGCTGCCTTAAGTACCGTCTTCATAACGCCTCTCCATTTTCCTGAACCGTTTCAATGATCGGGAAGTCATTTTCCCGACAGCTTTGGATAGAGTATACCCAATACAGTGCCCTGCCAACCCATTAGACCGCCTCTCCACGGGTAGTTCTTAGCAAGTTTCTGGCCATTTTGTGCTGGATTTCACAGATTGCCGCCTGTTCCCCCGTTTCTGGGTGCTTTACGGAGGCCGGATGAGATTTTTTTTGACCCGCATGACAGAATGACGGGACTCAGGGCGTCGCCTTTGATCGGTCACATCCAGCCGAGGAATCCGGGTGGATGGATCACTTGGCTTGGTCCGGCTTCAACGAATCGTGTATTTACAGCGTGCCGGCGCAGCTGGGCAATGCGATGGTGTTGCCCGCATGGTCAAGCCCCGGTCAATCAGGAATCGCGGGAGTTCAAGTTTTGAGTCTTCGTTCAGGAACGCCGGTTTTCCCCCCTGGCATCGCCTGCATTGCGGCCGTCGCCCTGCTGGTCGTCACCGGTTCGGCCGGAGCCGCGGAGTTTGATGGCCTGTTTGCCGGCGCCAACGATTTCGGCAACGTCGGCCTGCTGCAGACCCCGACCGCCCGCATGCGTGCGGAAGGCGAGTTCGGTCTCGGCGTCTCCACCGTGCGTCCCTACAACCAGATCCATTTTTTCCTGCAGCCCCTGCCCTGGCTGGAAGCTGCGGTCCGCTACACCGATGTGACCAACCGGTTGTACAGCAACGACCCGAGCTTCAGCGGCAATCAGCACTACAAGGACAAGAGCGCGGATCTCAAGGTCAGGCTGCTCAACGAGGGGCAATACTGGCCCGCCGTCGCTTTCGGCGTGCAGGATCTCGGCGGCACCGGCCTGTTCTCCAGCGAATATCTGGTCAGCAACTATCACTGGTTCGACTTCGATTTCTCGTTCGGCCTGGCCTGGGGACGGCTCGGCTCGAATGGAAGCATCTACAACCCGCTGCGGGCACTTTCGGGTCATTTCGGCAATAACCGCTACGACACCAGTTCGAGCAGCGCAGGCAGCGTCGGGCTCAACCGCCTGCTGATCGGGAAAACCATCGGCCCATTTGGCGGTCTGGAATGGAATACGCCCATCAACGGCCTGGCCTTGCGCCTCGAATACGACGGCAACGACTACCAGCACGAAGGCCTGGGCGACAACCAGCACCAGAGCTCTCCGGTCAATGTAGGCCTTGCATACCGGGGAATTTCCGGATTGGATCTTGGCGTAGGCTACGAGCGCGGCAATAGGGTGATGGCACGGTTCGCCGTCTACACCAACTTCCAGAAACTGCGCGGCGTGGCCAAGACCGCCGATCCGCTGCCGTTGCCGCCGGCCGCGCCTGCCGCTGCGCCCATTCCGCAGCAGGAACAGCCTGCGACCGTTGCGGTGGAAGCCCCGCCTGCCGCTGCCGCGCCGGGGGCGCCCCTTGCCCCGGAGCTCTCGGCCGAGGAGCGACACCAGTTTGTCCTCAAGCTGAGGGAGGAACTGAAGCAGCAGGGCTTCACCCTGATCGCCCTGGACTACCTGGAGTACACCAAGGAAGCCCGCATCTGGCTGAGCCAGGACAAGTTCCGCAATCCGGCCAAGGCGACCGGGCGTGCGGCACGCGTAGTGTGCGTCGTTGCGCCTGCCGAGATCTCGAAGTTCACCCTGATCTTCGTGGACCAGGGCGTCGAAAACTATCGTGTGGATGTCGCGCGCCAGGATTTCCAGAAGGCAGCCTCTGAAAACGACAGCGATTCCGCTTTGTCGTCCGTTGTACTCAAGGGGCCGGGCGACGGCTTCGGCAGCGCCGAGTATATCGACGAGACGCGCCTGCCGAAGTTCTCATGGGACACCGGTCCCGCGGTGCGCCAGAGCGTGGGCGGCCCCGACACCTTCTACGCCGGACAGCTCTACTGGAAGCTGGCCACGGCCCTGGCGGTGACCGATCATATCAATCTGACTGGTGCCGCCGGCTTCAACATCGTCAACAACTTCAACGACATCAAACTGCAGTCGAACAGCGTCCTGCCGCATGTGCGCAGCGACATCGTGAAATATCTGCAGCAGGGCAAGGACGGCGTGATCAACCTCGAGGCGGACTACACCTGGTCGCCCTTGCCGGACCTGTATCACCGCATCTCGCTCGGCATTTTCGAGGAAATGTACGGCGGCGTGGCCACCGAGTTGCTATATCGGCCTTACGGTCGCAGCTGGGCGTTCGCCGTTGACGTCAACCGTGTGAAGAAGCGTGGCTTCGATGAGCAGTTTGATTTCCTGCCGTATACGGTGACCACCGGCCACGCCACGCTCTACTACAAGCCCGGGTTCTACAACCTGCTGTTCAAGCTCAGCGGCGGGCAGTACCTGGCCAAGGACAAGGGCGCCACCCTCGATATTTCGCGCGAGTTCGACAGCGGCGTGCGCTTCGGCGTGTTCGCCACCAAGACCAACGTGTCGGCGGCGCAGTTCGGCGAAGGGTCGTTCGACAAGGGTTTCTACATCAGCCTGCCGCTGGACCTGTTCTTCGCCAAGAGCACCCGCCGCGAGGCCGGATTTACCTTCAGGCCGCTGACTCGCGACGGCGGGCAAATGGTTTATGACGGGCCGGAACTCTATTTCACGGTCAAGGACGGACAGCCAGGGGACTTTGCAAGAGGGGCGTCAGAACTGCTCAAGTAGCGATTCGAGGCGGACCGAAGGCGATCTTCCTCAAACCCGTTTCAACCACTCGGCAACGCCCCGGTCGATATCGGCATACGCATGCTCGAAGGCCGCCTTGGGTTGCCGGTAGGGATCGGCGATGTCCGTGTTGTTGGCCCAGCGCCCGAGCTTGTGCGTGCGTCCGAGCAGCTGCGGGAAGCGGCCGCGAATCCAGTCGCTGTGACTTCCGTCCATGGTGAGGATCAGGTCCATGGCCATGAGCAGGGCAGGTGTGGCCTGCTGGGCCCGGTGCGCCGACAAGTCGTGGCCGTGCTCGCGCATGACAAGCTGTGCAAGAGGATCGGCCGGATGGTTCACGAGAGCGGCAATACCGGCGGATCGGACGTCCATGCCTGGCTTGCCAAGGCGGAACAGTTCTTCGGCAATGGGGCTGCGGCAGATATTGCCGGTGCAGATCACGATAAGTTTTTCAATCATTAAGGAATTTTAGAACTACAGATGTTGCGGTTTGCGGCATTCCGCGGGCGGCCCGAGCGACGACACGAGTGTAAAGTTTTATTGATCCGCCCCGCTTCTGGCGATTGTTAAGTACTAATATAACCGCCCAAGCACCGTTGCATGCTCGGGTATTGACCGCATTCTACTAGGCTGCAGGACGTGGCCCAACTCGGTGCGGCCCAAGCAGTGAGCACAAAAGGAGGAAATCGTGCATCCGAAATCTGCAATCGGGGCGCAAAGTGATCGCTTGCGTTATCTCCTCCAGTGCTTGGTTGCCTTGTGCTGGTGCTTGATGTTCACCGTTGAAGCGAATGCATCCGCCGTGGTGAATATTTATGTCTCCGTGGCCGGCGACGATGGAAACAGCGGCCTCGGCAAGGGCGCAGGCAGCGGCGGCCCGGTTCAGTCCCTCAAGCGTGCCCTGGACGTCGCAAAAGCCCTGCGGCAGTCCAATTCGCCCGACGCTCAACTTGTCGTCAATCTGCTTCCCGGCATCTATCGCCTGACCTCGCCGCTCGCCATTGATGAAGCCTTGGCCGGGACAGCTGCCGCGCCGTTGGTCATCCAGGGAACGGACGCGGCATCGGTCAGGATCACTGGCACGCAGTTGCTCGGCACTCTGGAGCAGAACCTCGATTCGCAGATCGCGTCGCGGCTGCCGCAGGCGTCGAAGCCTCACATCGTGGAGTTCGATCTGAACAAGAATGGGATTCGCCAGTGGGCCCCCATGTCTCGCCGCTCTTTCAACAGCGCGGCGGAGGTGGACGCCAGCGAAATCTTCGTCAACGGCGTCCCACAACACCTGGCGCGGTGGCCCGAAAGCGGCTATGCCACCATCACCAAAGTCCCCGACGGCAAATCCGGGGCCTCATTTGGAATCGACGCCAAGGAAGCTGGTTCCTGGGCCAACGCGCAGAATGTGTGGGTCTATGGTTACTGGTATTACAACTGGGCGGATGCCTATCTACCACTGAGCGGCCGGATGGATGATCATACCTTCTCGTTAGCGCCGCCGTTGCCCAGCTTCGGCATCCGCACCGGCCAGAGGGTCAGGTTCGAAAACATACCCGAGGAGTTGAAGACGGCTGGGCAGTGGTATTTCGACACCGGGCGCGGCTTGGTGTTCCTCTGGCTGGATTCGCCGCTCTCGCAGAACACCGTCGAAATTTCCACCGCGCCGGGCCTGCTCACCATTTCCAAGGCCAGCCATTTGCGGCTGCGAAACATCACGTTCGACGGCGTTCGCGGCGACCTTATTGCCGCCACCGGCGTCGAGGATTTCGTCGTCGAACACTGCGTGCTGAAGAACTCCGGCAAGGCCGGAATGCAGATCCAGGGTGTAAACAGCGGTATTCGGCAGTCCACCGTGAGCGACGTGGGCGGCATGGGCGTAATGCTGCAGGGCGGCGACCGGAAAACGCTGACGCCGGGCAATCTTTTCGCCACGTCCAACGTCTTCACCCGGTTCGGACGGATCTACCATACCTATCAGCCGGCGGTGCGGGTCGACGGAGTAGGCAACCGCGTGGACCACAACGTGATCAGTGATGCTCCGCATTCCGCCATCATCTTCAACGGCAACGAGCACCTCATCGCCTACAACGAGCTGCATGACGTAGTCACCGAAAGCAGCGACGCCGGAGCGATTTATATCGGCCGGGACTGGACCGCCCGAGGTTCGGTGGTGGAATACAATTATCTCCACGATATCAACGGAGTCGCGGAGGGTTCCAACGGCATTTACCTCGACGACCAGGCCAGCGGGATTCATGTGCTCGGCAACGTCTTCTTCAATGTCCGGCACGCCATTTTCGTCGGTGGCGGGAGCGACAATGCGGTCGAGGGCAATCTCTTCGTGCGCTCCTCGCCTGCGGTTCATCTGGACAATCGCGGCATGAACTGGATGCAGGCGGAGACCAAGAATCCGCAAGGAGATTTGCAGAAGCATCTGGCGGCCGTCCCATACAACCAGGGTCCCTACAAGCAGCGTTATCCGACCCTGGCGGCGATGACCCCGGACGAAATGGGGGTGCCGAAGCGCAATTCGTTTCAGGGCAACGTGGTCGTAGGGGGCACCCTGACGGAGATGCTGCTGCCGCCAGAAGTGCTCGCCCTCCAGAACGTGGGGCAGAATCTGGCGAGCGATACGCCGCAGTTCGTCAAGCCGGTCGACTGGAGCCGCGCCAGAGCGCCGCGGGCCGTAGATTTCGAGCTGTCTCCCGGTTCGCCGGCTTTCAAGAACGGATTTAAACCGATTCCTTTGGAGCAGATTGGTCTTGCGGCGAATTGATCTCTGCGTGGTCGCCTGGCGCCGGCCGGGCGCCCGATCGCCGGCACGGCCTGGCCGCCCGCGACGAAAGTCGGCCGCATTGATCCCGGGCAGTGCCCGATCATTTTGAATTCAGCACAGGAATGGTTGTTCGTGGCTTATTGCGGGTGCGGCGCAGTAAGCTGTGCAATTGCCTGTAAGTAAACGGTAATTTTTTCTGGATAGAATATTGCCTGTTTCCCGTCTTGACCCATCCCCCTCCCGAAAATATAGAGACAGTGCGGAGTCCGGAACTTTTCTTGTCCAAAAAAAAGAAAGATTAGGAATGCGCACTGCAGTTGTCCTGGCTCCTTACTCGCCGCCGGATACCGGAGTTACGGCCAATCTCGGGTCCGCCACCAAAATCGAGTCGATCATCCGCATCCTGGCGGAAATCTATGATTCGGTAGCGCTGATTAATTCGGCTCATAACGAGCAAAACCTGCTGCCGGCGAAGGTTTCCAGCCGAAACTTCCCTTCCACCCCGTCCGTGTCCGTAGAGGTCATGACTCCCCGCACCTGGGGCGCATCGCGGAAACTGGGAAAGCTTCTCCAATTCGTGTTTCAGGGCTCGAGCCGGGAGTTTCTGAAATCGCTCCAGCCC
>FTAG01001765.1_pt1 | contig 28340 bp, 21 predicted proteins | sample 1638911 | NCBI WGS metagenome assembly FTAG01 (sample SAMEA3914813, study PRJEB12502) | metagenome | biome: forest; material: soil | place: Canada | collected 2011-07-07 | depth 0.3 m
AACCTGTGACCCTCGGCTTAGAAGGCCGATGCTCTATCCGACTGAGCTACGGGCGCGTACGGCGCATTTTACGCGAGATGGCCCTGCCGGGCTGGAATTCCCTTCCGCCGGCCCAGCGTGCACCATGCGCACCTCGGCCTTATCCATAGAGCAGGACATGGAACTGAAGATGACCGCCCAGCAGGTGGAAGACCTGATCCAGCTGGGCTTTGCCTCCAAGCACAAGTGGCTGAAGGTGGATGAGGCGGAGCCGGGCCGGGTGCGCGTGCGCCTGATCTACCGCGACTCCATGCTGCGGCCCGGCAACGTGCTCTCCGGCCCGGCCCTGTTCACCGCCGCGGACCTGGCGATGTATGCCCTGGTGTTGTCCCACATCGGCCCCGAGCTGATGGCGGTGACCTCCAACTTCAACGTCAACTTCCTCAACAAGGGCAAGCCCGGCGACATCATCGGCGAGGGCCGCATGTTCAAGCTGGGTCGCAAGCTGGCGGTGATGGAAACATTGCTGTATTCCTCCGCCGAGCCGGAGACGCTGGTGGCGCATGTCACCGGCAGCTATTCGTTGCCTACGCCGAAAAAGTAGGGCGGCCCGTGGCCGCCGATGAATTTCGCGGGGAATAGATGGCGGGCACGGCCCGCCCTACACCTGGCTTAGCCCGCGCCTTCCACTGCCAGCCCACGCTCCCCGCGAAACGCCCGGATCTCCGCCGTAAACGTCTCGCCGTAGGTATCCAGCTTGTGCTTGCCCACGCCGGAGATTTCGGCGAAGGCGTTCAGGGTCTGCGGCTGCTCCTCGGCCATGGCGCGCAGCGCCGCATCGGCGAAGACCACGTAAGGCGGCACGCGCTGCTCGTCGGCCAGGCGCTTGCGCAGGGTGCGCAGCCGCTCGAACAGCTCCTCGCCCAGCGGCGTGACCACGGTGTCCGTGCCGGCCGCCGCGCCGCGGCCGGAGCGGCGCGCGGGCGCGCGTTCGCGCTTGGGCGGCACCGCCAGCATTACCTTGCGCTCGCCCTTGAGCACGGCGCGGCTCTCGGCGTTGAGCAGCAGCACCGGGTAGCCGTCGGTGGTCTCGTTGATCAGGCCCTGGTGCAGGAGGGTGCGGGCCAGCAGGCGCCACTCGTCCTGCGAGCGCTGCTTGCCGATGCCGTAGGTGCTGAGCTGCTGGTGGCCGCGGTCGATGATCTTCTGGTTCTCGGCGCCGCGCAGCAGGTCGATCACATAAGTCGCGCCGAAGCGGCTGCCGCGCTGCGCCAGCCGCGCCACGCAGGACAGGAACTGCTGCGCCTCCAGCGACCAGTCCTGCAGCGGCTTGGGCGCGATGCAGTTGTCGCAGGCGCCGCAGGGCGGCTGGTAATGCTCGCCGAAATGGCGCAGCTGCACCGCGCGGCGGCACTCGGCGGACTCGGCGTAGTCCAGCACCTTGCGCAGCGCCTGGCGGGCGAGGCGCTGCTCCTGCTCCAGCGGCTCGTTGGTCTGCGGATGCAGCTTCTGCGAGATGTGGAATTCCGCGGTGTGGATGTCGCCCATGCCGAAGTACAGGGTGCAGTCCGCCGGGTCATTGTCGCGGCCGGCGCGGCCGGCCTCCTGGTAGTAGCCCTCCATGGTGCGCGGCAGCTCGTAGTGCACCACCCAGCGCACGTCCGGCTTGTTGATGCCCATGCCGAAGGCGATCGTCGCCACCACCACCTGCGCATCGTCGCGGATGAAGGCGTCCTGGTTGTCGCGGCGCGTCTCCGCGTCCAGCCCGGCGTGGTAGGGCAGGGCGCGGATGCCGTCCCCGGCCAATTTGTCCGCCAGCTCATCCACCCGCTTGCGTGAGAGGCAATAGATGATGCCGGCGCCGCCCTTGCGGGCGCGGGCCAGCAGCTCCGGATAAGCCTGCTTGTCGCGCGGGCGCACCGAGTAGTACAGGTTCGGCCGGTTGAAGCTCGCCACCTCCACCACCGGCTGATGCAGCCGCAGCTGGTGGACGATGTCCTCCCGCACCCGCCCGGTGGCCGTGGCGGTGAAGGCGAACACCGGCACCTGGGGGAAGCGCTCGCGCAGCAGCCCCAGCTGGCGGTATTCAGGGCGGAAATCATGGCCCCATTCCGAGACGCAGTGCGCCTCGTCCACGGTGAAGCCGGACAGGCCCTGCGCACTCTCCAGCTGCACCAGGAAGCCGCCCAGGAACTCCGCCAGCAGCAGCCGCTCCGGCGCCAGGTACAGCAGCTTGTACTCCCCGCGCAGCAGGGCGGACATGCGCTCCGAGCCCTCGCGCCCGTCCAGCGAGGAGTTGAGGAAAGTGGCGGGAATGCCCATGTCGCGCAGCAGCCGCACCTGGTCCTGCATCAGCGCGATCAGCGGCGACACCACCACCATCACCCCGCGCCGCAGCAGCGCCGGCAGCTGGAAGCACAGGCTCTTGCCGCCGCCGGTGGGCATGATCGCCAGCAGATCCCGCCCCGCCAGCGCATCGCGCACCACCGCCTCCTGGCCGGGGCGGAACGCATCGAAGCCGAACCAGCGCTTCAGCGCATCGGCCAGGGCCTGGGGGGAGGAATCGGGGGAGTCGGGCACGCGGCTAGGGGGTGGAAATGACGGCGAACGCCATTATCGGCGATATGGCCGTGCCAGTCAGCGCCGACCGGAGTAACCGGCGGTTCTGCCGGCACCGCGGGGCGGCTTGTGACCTGCCCGTGCAACGCTTTGGATTCATGGTGATGGCCGGCAATCTGCCTGTCCGGTTTCTGCATCTAACTCGCGCGATATCTGCGATGGCGGGTATAAGCTGCCGATGCGCCATGCGCGATCAAGGGAGAATCATGGAAGCTTTACGCTGGGGTCTGGGTGTATTGCGGCGCTTGTTGCTGGCGGTGTTGCTGTGCTGCCTGGCGGGCGGTACGGCCTGGGCGGGGGCGCCGATCGTGAGGGATCTGCCGCCAGGCTTGCAGGTTCCGGCGGCGGCACAGCCGGGGCCGGGCTTCGATGCGGACAGGGCCACGGCGGCCTATCTGGCGCTGCTTTCGCCGGAGCAGCGCCAGCTGTCGGACCGGTACTTCGAGGGCGGGTACTGGCTGCAGCTGTGGGAACTGTTGTGGAGCGTCGGCGCCTGCCTGCTGCTGCTGCTCAGCGGCGCCTCGCGCTGGACGCGCGACTGGTCGCAGCGCCTCAGCCGGCACAAGTGGGTCAGCACGCCGATCTACGTCGGCCTGTTCCTGGTGGCGATGTTCCTGCTCGGCCTGCCGCTGTCGATCTACACCGACTACCTGCGCGAGCAGCAGTATGGGCTTACCGAGCAGGCGTTCGGCGGCTGGATGCGCGACCAGCTGGTGGCGCTGGGCGTGAACCTGGTGCTGGGCGCCGTGGCGCTGACCATCATCTATGCCGCGGTGCGCCGAGCCGGCGCGCGCTGGTGGGTGTGGGCGACCGGGATGAGCTTCGTGTTCCTGATGGTGGTTTTGCTGATTGCGCCGGTGTACATCCTGCCGCTGTTCAACGATTACAAGCCGCTGCCGGAAGGCCCGGTGCGGGAGGCGGTGCTGTCGCTGGCGCGGGCCAACCAGGTGCCGACCAATCACGTCGAATGGTTCGATGCGTCGAAGCAGACCACCCGGCTCAGCGCCAACGTCGGGGGGTTTCTCGATACCACGCGCATCGCGCTCAACGACAACCTGCTGAACAAGTCATCCTTGCCGGAGATCAAGGCGGTGCTCGGGCATGAGATGGGGCATTACGTGCTCAACCATGCATGGAAGGAGCCGATCCTGCTGACCTTGCTGACCGGCCTCGCCTTGGCGCTGCTGCACCTGGGCATGGACCGCGCGCTGGCGCGCTGGGGCGGTCGCCTGAAGCTGGCCGGTCGTGCCGACCCGGCGGCACTGCCGCTCGCCCTGGCGCTGGTGTCGGTGATCTTCTTCCTGCTCACCCCGGTCCAGAATTCCATCGTGCGCAGCTATGAAGCCGAGGCCGATGCCTTCGGCCTCAACGCCTCGCGCGAGCCGCAGGGCTGGGCGATGGCGGCGATGCGGCTTTCGACCTATCGCAAGATGTGTCCGGGAAAGTTCGAGGAATTCGTGTTCTACGATCACCCAAGCGGTTACGAGCGGGTGCATGCGGCGATGCGGTGGCTGAAGGAGAATCAGACGGCGGGGGCGAACAGTGCGCCGCCGCCGGCGGGCGATAAGGCGGGGTCTTAGACCTGTAGCTGGAATGGAGCGTAGCCCGGATACAACGAAGTGGAATCCGGGGCTTTGAATACTGACAACCTTCATGCGCTGCCCGAGCGCAGAAACCCCGGATTCCGTTTCACTACATCCGGGCTACGCTCGCTGCCGGTGAAGCAAGTCATCGCCGACGCCGTCCATGTCGGCATCTCTGCGCGCCGGATACAGAAAGTGATGCGTGCGGCCGGGGTGGAGTCCTTGCGGGAGGGCTTCGGGCGGGAGGCCAAATACATCTGGCGGCTCAAGGCCGTCACGGCCGATGCCTGAGCATCATGTATGCACCATGCGCGCCCATGTATGCCCCGTGCTGGAAGTGGGGGTACATGGGTATACATGGAGGGGTCGCCGGCCTTGCGAGCCGGCGACCATTGCCGCAGGTTTACTGCACCTTCTGAGGCGGCGGCTGCTCCGGCGTGACGATCTTGAGCATGCCATTACGCTTCATCATCTCGGTCACCGCGCCGATCTGGCTGTGGAGCTGGAGCATTGCCTGCGGCGTAACCACCAGACGACACGCCGTGTACTGCTTGGGCTGGGGCGGCGTGTCCAGTGCGGTCTGTACCATGCGGGTCACGGTCAGCTCCAGCATGCAGCCCTGAGGCCCCATGCTCACCGTGCGAACGCTGTCACAGAAGACTTCCGAGATTTCAGGGCGGTCCACGTAGACCGCCTGCACTTGCTGCTGTTGAATTTGCATTGCTATTGACCTTTAGAAAAACCAAGTTAAGAGGTGTCCTTATCCATTCGCACTCGATTAATGAGCACGTTGTCAAAGGTGGCTTCTATAGGTAGTCTTATTGTCAACTCAGGTTGACTCCTGAGCTTCCAACGAGAAAGGGGCCTACGAAGCCACCCACTGCTTGCAAGACTTGGGACTGATCGCTGGGTCCGCCAAAACACAACCGATCGGTGCCTATCATCCGAGCCCCTGACGCGCCTTTTCGTCAGGGGCTGTTTTTATGTCTGCACATCAGTTCTCCTTTTGCGTTGTACACCGCTTATACACAGCTTATACACGCGGGCGGCTCGTAACGAGCGCCCACTACCATTTGCGGCCCGACATCCAAAAACCCCAACATCTAGCTCCCTGAGGTGCTCCCTTGACTTTTCAAGGGGGCCACTATAGCTGGAGCTGGACTTTTGATTATACACAGGCATATTTCGTGTCCATACCCAAGAACGGCAGGCGCACGAAGAGCCCGTGGCAGGCGTATGAAAAGCCTGAAATTCTTAATTGACGAGTACGTCAGTAAGGGCCGGTAATACAGTCGGAAAGCAGTTGTGAAGGCGACTTGAGCTGCTGATGCAGCTAATCCGGACTACGGTCTTAAGGGGCAATACAAAAACGGGGACAGTCGTGAACCACTTGGAACAGTTGGTCGCTGAGTTCTACGAGTTTCAAGGCTATTTTGTAAGGCGAAATATTCAGGTGGGACGCCGACCTCGCGGTGGCTATGAATGCGAGCTGGATGTTGTGGCTTTTAATCCAGAATTGCAGCACTTGGTGCATGTTGAGCCGTCAATGGACGCTCACACGTGGAGCGTTAGAGAGGAGAGGTTTGGTAAGAAATTCAGCGCTGGCCGGCGATACATTCCAGGGCTATTTAAAGGGATCGATATTCCTGCGGACTTGGAGCAGATAGCGCTGCTAGGCTTCGCCAGCAATGCCAATCGAAAGACCTTGGCAGGCGGAAAAATCCTCACTGCTGCAGATTTTTTTGCTCAAATTGTGAAGAAGCTTGAAGGGCGTTCTGTGGCGCATGCGGCAGTGCCAGAGCAATTCGCTCTACTGCGCACGATCCAATTTGCGTCTGAGCATCGACGAGCTGCGGGCTGGAAGTGACGTAGTTCGGTAGGGCGGATTAGCGAAGCGTAACCCGCCTTTCGCGGAAGGCGGGTTACGCCGCTGCGCAGCTAACCCTACGGCCCTTGTCCACCCTCTCAAAGCCGGCTGATAACGTTCAGGGAGCTAGTTTCGTGACATCAGGAAGGGATTGGGCTTCTGCACAGCATCTAATCAAACGACAAAGGAGTTGAGCGGATTCCGTCACAACGTCCCGGGCGCTACCTTTAAGCGTTGCTCCATGCACGGCTTTCGAGCGTGAAGAGTAGAGCCTCTTTACGCTATGAAATAGCTCTCTGCGCTTTATCTCGTCGTTGGGTTCCAAAAACCTTGAAATGTACAAGCTGATGCGAAATACGAGTTCACCGTCAATTTCAAATAACCCCTCAATACCTGCCCAAAGGACAGCAATTTGCGCGCGAGGAACGCTATGCCAGCGATAGGACGATAAAGCATGAATAGCGCTGCTATAACGACTATCCGACATGAGCTTGCTGCCACCTTCAAAGTGCTTTTCTACCCAAACCACGTCCGACTCTGAAAGAGGGGCGGGCGGTCCGCTGGCTAGGCCTCGGAAATGCATGTTCGTGATTTTTAAGGCGCTAGTTTCTCCTAGTTTCTCGGCGGGATCGGGACATTCGAAGTTGCACACCGCCTCCCGTTGAAAGAATGCCCCAACCAACATTACGTCCCATCCGGCATTCCAAACTCGGATAGCAAACTGTTCGCCCAGCTCACCAACGATTTTAATCTGGCTGGTAATTCGGCTTAAAAAAATAACTGCCACTCCAAAGGACATGTCCATGTCCAGGGTGCGTATGCTCTCCGGAGAAAAAGTGGCGCACGCAGGCAGGAGGCTCACACCTTCTCGGAGAACAATTTCACGCGGTACGGATAGGCCGTTAACGTAAAGGTAGGTTGGCGAGTGGGAGGCGTAGATTTGCATGGTTCGGAGTCTAGTTGTCGCTATAAGCCTAATGAAAATCCCGCGAACTCGTCTGCAACTCCCCCAACCACCCGCTGTAATTGTGCACCCTTCGCGCCACCACGTTGATGACGTTCTGCTCGCATTGCAACTCGCCCTCCACCAGCATCAGGCTTGAGCCTAGGATGGCGTCGCGCTGGGCCTCCATCACCTTGGGCCAGATGACGAGGTTGGTGGAGCCGGTTTCGTCTTCCAGGGTGGCGAAGACCACGCCGGAGGCGGTGCCGGGGCGCTGGCGGTGGGTGACGATGCCGGCGACGCGCACGTTCCGGCCGTTCTGCAATCCGGGCAGCTTGTCCGCCGGCACCACGCGCAGCTTGGCCAGGCGCTGGCGCAGCAGGGCCAGCGGGTGGCGGCCGAGGGTGAGGCCCAGGCTGCGGTAGTCGGCGGATATGCCCTGGCCTTCGCTGGGGGCGGGCAGGGCGATGGTTTTCTCGTCCAGAGCGGCGCCGGCCAGCACTTCATTGAAGCGCTGCACGCCGGCCACGGCCCAGCGGGAGTTGTGGCGGTTGCCGGCCAGCGGCTCCAGCGCGCCGCATTCGGCCAGCGCTTCCATGCTGCGCTGGCTCAGGGCGGCGCGGTTGGCCAGGTCTTCCACATTGGCGAAAGAGCGGCGGGCGCGGGCGGCGAGCAGCTTCTTGGCTTCCGCTTCCGCAAGGCCGTTCGCCATGCCGAAGCCGAGGCGTACTTCCGGCTCGCCGTCCGCGCCGGGCTCCAGGGTGCAATCCCACTCGCTCAGTTCCACATCCACCGGGCGGAAGCGCACGCCATTGCGCCGCGCGTCGTTGACCAGTTGCGCCGGAGCGTAGAAACCCAGCGGCTGGGAGTTGAGCAGGGCGGCGCAGAACGCCGCCGGCTCGTTGCACTTGAGCCAGCAGGAGACGTAAGTGAGCAGGGCGAAGGAGGCGGAATGGCTCTGCGGGAAGCCATAGGAGCCGAAGCCCAGCACCTGCTGGAAGATCTGCTCGGCGAACTCCGGCGTGTAGCCGCGCTCGTGCATGCCGGCCTTGAGCTTGGTCTCGAACTTCTCCAGCCCGCCCTTGCGCTTCCACGCCGCCATGGAGCGCCGCACCTGGTCGGCCTCGCCGGGGGTGAAGCCGGCGGCGACGATGGCGATGCTCATCACCTGCTCCTGGAACAGCGGCACACCCAGGGTGCTGCTCAGCACTTCCTCCAGCGCCTTGCTCGGGTACTCCACTTTTTCCTTGCCCTGCCGCCGTTGCAGGTAGGGGTGCACCATGTCGCCCTGGATCGGGCCCGGGCGGACGATGGCGACTTCGATCACCAGGTCGAAGAAGTCGCGCGGCCTCAGGCGCGGCAGCATGCTCATCTGCGCGCGGGATTCGATCTGGAATACGCCGATGGTTTCGGCGCGGCAGATCATGTCGTAGGTGCGCGGGTCTTCGGCCGGCACGGTGGCGATGGTGAGCATGGGCTGCTTGCGGTACTCCGCCACCAGCTCGAAGCCGCGTCGCAGCGCGCTGAGCATCCCCAGCGCCAGCACATCCACCTTGAACAGCCCCACCGTATCCAGATCATCCTTGTCCCACTGGATGATGGTGCGCTCGGGCATGGCGGCGTTTTCCACCGGCACCAGGGTGTGCAGGGGATGGTGCGACATGACGAAGCCGCCGACGTGCTGCGACAGGTGGCGCGGCATGCCCTCGATCTCGTTGACCAGCTTCATGAAGTTCTCGAGCAGGACGCCGTCCATGTCGAAGCCCATGGCGGCGAGGCGCTTGAGCAGCTGGGCGTTGTCGTCCCACCAGGCATGGGCCTTGGACAGGGCGTCCACCTGGTCGAGCGACAGGCCCAGGGCCTTGCCCACGTCGCGCATGGCGCTGCGGCGGCGGTAGCTGATGACGGTGGCGGCGATGGCGGCGCGCTCGCGGCCGTAGGTGTTGTAAATGTGCTGGATGACTTCTTCGCGGCGCTGGTGCTCGAAGTCGATGTCGATATCCGGCGGCTCGCCGCGCTCCTCGGAGATGAAGCGCTCGAACAGGAGACTGACGCGGCCCGGGTCGATCTCGGTGATGCCCAGGGCGTAGCACACCACCGAGTTGGCGGCGGAGCCACGGCCCTGGCACAGGATGCCCTGCTTGCGCGCGAACTGCATGATCTCGCGCACGGTGAGGAAGTAGTTTTCGTACTTGAGCTTCCTGATGAGGGCGAGTTCCTTTTCGATGTCCTTGCGCGGGCTTTCGGGAATGCCGCCGGGCCAGCGCCAGCGGATGCCGGCCTCGGTCAGGTTGCGCAGGTGCTGCGTGGCATCCAGTCCCTCCGGCACCAGCTCCTGCGGGTAGCTGTAGTTCAGCTGCGAGAAATTGAAATGACAGCGTTCCGCAACCGCCAGGGTCTGGCGCAGCAGCTCCGGCGGATACAGCTGCTGCAAGGCGGCGAGCGGGCGCAGGCGGCGCTCGGCATTGGGGAACAGCGGCGCCTGCGGATCGCGCAGGCTGCAGTGGGCGCGGATGCAGGCCATCACGTCCTGCAGGGGCTGGCGCTCGCGCTGGTGGTAGTGCACGTCGCCGGCGGCGAGCAGGGGCAGGTTGTAGCGGCGCTCCAGGCGTTGCAGCAGTTGCAGGCGCTCGCGGTCCTGCGGGTGCAGGTGGCGTTCCCAGGTGAGCCATAGGCGCGAGGCGAAGCGCTCGCGCAGGGCTTCGATCTCGTCGGCGAACGCGGCCTCGCCCAGCCCCTGCGCGCTCCAGCGCGGGATCCACAGCGCCAGCAGGTCCGGCGTCTGCTCCAGGTCGGCGAGGCTGAGGCGGTACTGGCCCTTGGCGCCGCCGCGCCGGCCGCGGGTGATGAGGGCGCAGAGTTCGGCGTAAGCCTTCACGTCCGGCGCCAGCAGCACCAGCTTGGGCCCCTTCTCGATCTGGAACTCGCTGCCGACGATCAGGGGCAGGCCGGTATCCCTGGCCTCTTCCCAGGCGCGGATGATGCCGGCGAGCGAGCATTCGTCGGTGACGGCAATGCCTTCGTAGCCCAGCGTATGGGCCTCACGCACCAGCTCCTGCGGCGTGGAGGCACCGCGCTGGAAGGAGAAGCTGCTCAAGGCGTGCAGCTCGACGTAGCGGGGATTCATTGCCATAGGCCGTGCAGGCTCCACTGCCTGTCCCCCGGCTTGTAGTAGACCCACAGCTTGCGGCCCGACTCGTCCTCGGCCAGGTGGTAGTCGCGCCGCTCCTGCCGGCCTTCCCACCAACCGCTTTCAATGCGCTCCGGCGGCCCGAGCAGGCGCGGCGGGGGGATGCTCTTCGCCTGTGGCAGCAACCAGGGCGGGCGCGGCGGAGGCGTGCCGGCCACCGGCGATTCCGTACTGGTCCAGGCGCGCTCCGGCCGATGATCTGGTGTGGTGGCGAGCGTGCGCACGGCGCCGCCGCCCAGCCGCGCCACCAGGCGCTCCTGCAAGGTCTCGAAGCTCTCGGCCGAGTCGCTGCCGGTCTGGAACAGGTCGTCCTGCGCGGCGCTGGCCGGCTCGAAGCGCTTGGCCTCCAGGAACAGCTCCAGCACCGGCTCTTTCAGCGCGATCTTCTCCAGCCGCTCGCGCAGCACCAGCAGCAGGCGCTGCGGGTCGCGCGTGGGCGCGAGCAGGCCGAGGTCGAGCCGGGTGCGGTTGCGCCCCAGGTCGCGGAAGTGCAGGCGGAAGCGTTGCACCGCCACGTCGCGCCCGCGCAGGTACAGGGCGAAGTCGCCCAGCATCTTGCGCAGCGGGAACAGCAGCGCCTCCGCCGTCTCGGCGCCGCCGTGCAGCTCGAGGCCGCGGCGGTAGATCGGCGGCGGCTCGAACGATTCCCAGGCTTCTTTCGCCCGGCCGAGCAGGCGTGCCAACAGCAGCGGCACCTCCGGGCCGAAGCGGCGGCCGAGAGCGTCCGCCGGCAGGTTGAGCACCTCGCCGATGCGGCGCAGGCCGGAGCCGTGCAGGGTGTCGAGCACGCCGCGCTCGAACGGCAGCAGCCGCAGCGGCCACTGGCGGATGGCGGCGGGGATCTCGAACGGCTTGGCGATGGCCAGCTCCAGGCCGGCGTCGGCATGCGCCAGCAGGGAAGAGGAGGCAAGCGTCGGCGCGAGGCCGTAGGCGCGGGTGTAGGGCAGCTCCCGGGTCTGCGCGGCAATGTGGCGGCGCAGCGCGTCCAGCCCGCCGAACAGACGCAGGCTGCGGTGCACTTCCACCCACACGTCGAGCGCGGCGGGCGCCAGCGTCACCGGCGTACCCAAGGTATAGGCCCAGCAGGCGATGTTGTGCAGGCCGTGCAGCTCGGCCTCGGTGTCGCGCGGCAGCAGGCGGATCTCCGGCACCAGGCCCAGCGCCGCGTTCACGCCCATGCCCGCGTGCAGGCCGCGCTTGCGCGCCAGCTCGTTCAGACCGATCAGTACGCGGCGCGTGCCGCGCGTTTCGAAGATGCCGGCGGGCTCATCCGCCGGCGGCGACAGGGCCTCCAGCGGCAGAACCGGCAAATGGATGCAGAGCCAGAGCACGGATCAGACCCTGCATTTATGCCGCTCGTCGCAGCGGAAAAGCATAGTCCACCCGCTGCCCCGGCCGCGCGCCGCGGCAGCGCAGGATCTCCACCGCCAGGCCCGCCGGCGCCGCCTTCACCTGGAGGCGCACCGCGCAGATGGAGTGCGCGCCATGCGCGCCGGCGTGGGAGACGATGCCGACGCTGCGTCCGGTCTCCGCGGCAAGCTGGAGGCGGCGCTCGATGGGGGCTTCGAGCGCGGGGCTCCACAGCGCCACCGCGCCGTAGAGACCGGAACGCAGCATCTGCTCGGTGGCCCACAGCGCATCGATGCGGTCCTTCGGCGCCAGCCACAGCAGGCGCTTGAGCTCGATGCCGGCATCGCGCAGCGCCGGGGCATAAGGGATGTAGGGCGGGGTGACCAGGGCCACATGGCGCCCGGCCTGGGTCAGCCGCGCCAGCAGCGGCAGCATCAGGGAAAAGCCCAGTCCTGCTTCACTGCTCACCAGCTGGCTCAGTGCCCCCACCGGCCAGCCGCCGAGCAGGGCCTGGTCCAGGGCCGCGATGCCGCTGGCTTCCGAATCCGGCCGCGCCCGGCCCAGGCCGCGCCAGACGCCAGCGATGGAGTCCACGTCCACCACGCCGCGCAGCGCGCCGGGGGCGCGCGGGCTGGAGGCTAGGGCAGTTGCGGCGAGCATGGACTGAATACTATACAAATGTACAGTATTCTGGCAAGTCAGCCGGTCCATCCGGAACGCCGTGAATCCCGCTGACGGGCAGCGCCTGCCCAAGCACCGCTTTCCGGAACCGGCGCGCCGCGCCCGCGCCTGAAGCGGCGCCGCCTACGTCCTTGTTTTTCCTGCAATCCGGGCTTGGCGACGCTCTCCATGTTTCGTCCGTAAGGACGAGGGCGCGGCGGCATGAATCCCCCAGACTTCCGCCATGCAAGCGGCCGCGCGCCGCTCACCATCACGCTGCGCAATCTGGAGAGGGCATAGGTATGGGTATTGCGGAAACGGCTCCGGCGCTGAAAACGCCGCTGGCGAGCGGGCTCCCCCTCATCGGCAGCGTGCTGGAGATGGCCAAGGACCCGGCGCGCTTCTTCGTCAACAGTTACCGCAAGTACGGCCCGGTATTCAAGGTCAAGCTGCTCGGCAAGACCTACACCGTCATCGCCGGCGTCGAGGCCGCCAACTTCCTCGGCACGCGCGAGGGCAAGGAGTGCCTGCGTTCCAAGGAATTCTGGGAAGGCCTGGTCAAGGAATACGGCGCCACCCGCACCCTCACCGGTGAAGACGGCGAAGGCCACAAGGAACTGCGCGACGTGATGCGCCGCGGCTACTCCAAGGAATCGATCAAGGGCCGCTACAACGAGCTGATCGCCATCACCGACCGCTCGATCGAGCGCGACTGGAAGAACGGCCAGCTGGCCCCGGTGCTGCAGGCGATGCAATACATGGTGACCGACCAGCTCGGCACCATCCTCACCGGCGCCGCGCCGCTGGAATACGTCAAGGACATCCGCACCACCATCCTCTACATCCTCAACGTGCTGGTGACGCGCCAGCGGCCGAAGATCCTGCTGCTGCGGCCCGAGTACAAGAAGGCCAAGGCGCGCGTGTTCGAGCTCGGCCACAAGATGATCGCCGACTACTACGCCAGGAAGGGCACCCGGAAGGACGAGGACAAGAACCTCATCGACGACATCATGGACGCGCACGTCGCCAACCCGCGCGTGATGCCGGCGTCCGACCTGGTGGTGAGCGTCACCGGCCCCTACGTCGCCGGCCTCGACACCGTGGCCAACACCATCTCCTGCTTCGTCTACGCCGTGCTCAAGCACCCCGAGGTGCTCAAGCGCGTGCAGGACGAAGTGGACGCGTTGTTCGCCAAGGGCCCGGTGAACGAGGACGAATTCATGAAGAGCCTGCCGGCGGTCAACGGCGCCATCATGGAGACCATGCGCCTGTATCCCATCGCCGTGGCGCAGATGCGCACCGCCACCAAGGACTTCACTTTCGCCGGCCACCAGATCAAGGCCGGGGAAATGCTCTACATCGGCACCAGCGTGCCGCACTTCATGGAAGAGTATTACCCCAACCCGGACAAGTTCGACATCGACCGCTACGACAAGTCGCGCGCCGAGCACATGCAGTCCGGCGCTTATTCGCCTTATGGCCGCGGCCCGCACACCTGCCTGGGCAAGAGCCTGGCCGAAGTGCAGATGGCCATCTCCATGGCGCGCCTGTTCTACCGCCTGGACATGCAGCTGGACCCGCCGGACTACGTCCTGCAAACCAAGACCGCGCCGACGCCGGGCCCGTCGAACGACTTCAAGATCCGGGTGAAGGGCTACCGCCACTAGGCCGGAGTTTTCGTACAAGGGCGGGGCAGCGCGGGCTGCTCCGCCTTTTTTATTGCGCGGGATCCGCGTTCCGTCCCCGCTTTCTTGATTTTTCGACGGGAAGCGCGTATCAGAAATGGAAGCGAACCGATAGCGGCTTGCGCCCGGAGGCGACGCTCATGAACAAGCGAATCCTGCTGCTTCTCCCCTTGCTCGCGTTCGGCGCGGCGGCAAGCCCGGCCGCCAATCCCGACCTCTCCATGCTCTCCAACCAGGAACTGCTGTCCAACGACAAGCCGATCCTCAGCGTCGCCGAGACGCAGAAGGCGGTAGAGGATGGCGCGCTTTACTGCCAGACCGACGATGCCACCGGCAGCCGTATCGACAAGATGACCGTGTGCGAGCTGGCCCAGGTACCGTATCCGGTCGGCGCCCGCTACCGTTTCATTCTCACCGACGACGGCCTGCTGCCGACCTTCTGCTCCCCCGGCGGCGGCTGCACCCTGCCGCAGTCGGTGGTGGCCAGCCTGTCCAGCCTGCAGCGGGTCCATCTGAAGGGCAACTGACCGTCGAGGCTTGAGTCGCAAGACAGGCGGCGCATTCCGCTGGCTGTCTTGCCATGAATATTGTTCTGTTATTTGGGTGTTCAGCGGTTCAAGCGAGCCAATTTCGCCTATCCCTTCAGGGAATATCGGTCAGCAATTCAAGTGGGTGTTCGCAAGCCGCACTCACCGCCTGAACGCTTCGGCGGCGCGGCAGTCAAATGCAGCACTGGGAAACGGTGGAGACAGGGATGTCGAACCGGCGGCCGGTGTTGGGGGGCAGGGTTGTGGCGGCAAAAGCCGTGCTGGCCCAGTCCCGAAACCTGGGGCGGCAGCAATCGCCGCGGCCCGCGCTCGCTTTCACGGTGGGCTTGCTGCTGCGCGGCTGGGACAGCCTGCGTCCGGTTCCGTACATACGCGCGCGCCCCCACGCGCTGCTGGCGGCAACGGCGGCCACGCTTGCGCTGGCTGCCGTCCTGCTCACCGAGATGCAGAGTTCCATATTGACCTCCGTGCTCCTGCCGCCTTTGGTGGAACGTATGCGCAGCGTGGCCGGGCCGGGTCCGAGCCGCCAGGTCCGGTTCCCGGCGCAGGGACCTTATGACCAGCGCCTGGGCTATTCCAGCATGCCCGGCTTCATCGCTGCACTCGAATCGCGCGGCTGGGATGTGGTGCTGCAGGCCCGTCCCTCGGACTGGCTGCGCGCCTGGATCGATGCCACGGGCCACGCCGTGTATCGGGAGAAAACGGTATCCGGCCTGACCCTGCTCGATCGCAGCGGCGCGCCGCTTTACCGGGCCCGCTTTCCGGGCCGGATTTTCGGCGATGCATCCGACATCCCGCCGCTGCTGACCGCGACGCTCCTGCGCATCGAGGACCGGCATCTGCTGGATCAGGGTCGTCCGCGCCGGAATCCGGCCATCGACTGGCCCCGCTTCCTGCTCGCCATCGCCGGGCATGTGACGCACGGCGCGCATGCCGGCGCCGGCGGAGCGAGCACACTGGCCACGCAGATCGAGAAATTCAGGCATTCGCCGCAAGGCCGCACCGAAGACTACGCGGAGAAGCTGCGGCAGATGGCCACGGCCAGCCTGCGCATCTACGCCGCAGGCGGCGACACCACCGGGGCGCGGCGCCAGCTGGTCGCGACCTATCTGGACTCGGTACCGCTGAGCTCACGCGCCGGATACGGCGAGGTCATCGGCCTGGGCGACGGTCTGTGGGCATGGTACGGCATCGACTTCGGCCAGGTCCGATACGCGCTGGCCCTGCCGCAGCAGGATCCGCGGCAGCTGGCCGCGCTCGCTGAGGCCTACAAGCCTGCGTTGAGCCTGCTGCTGGCGGAGCGGCGGCCGACGTACTACCTGGTGGCGCATCACGCAGCCCTGGAAACCCTGACCAACCGCTACCTGTTCCTGCTGGCCGACCAGGGCGTGATCACGCCGCGGCTGCGCGATGCCGCGCTCGGCGTCAAGCTGCGTTTCCGCATGGATCCGCCGCCGCCGGCCGCAACGCCTTTCGCCGAACGCAAAGGTGTCGACGCGTTGCGCTTCGAACTGCTGCAGCAGCTGCAGCTGCCGAGCCTGAACGGCCTCGACCGGCTGGACCTTGCGGCACAGTCCACCATCGACGACCGCGCCCAGCGCGCGGTCACCGGCTTGCTGCAAGGGCTTGCCGATCCCGCCTACGCCGGCTCTCTGGGCCTGGTCGGGCCGGAGCTGCTGCCGGCGAAGCGGCTGGACCAGGTGGTCTACAGCGTTCTGGTTTACGAGCGCACCGCGGCGGGCAACGAATTGCGGGTACATGCCGACAATCTGAACCAGCCATTCGATGTCAATTCCGGAGCGAAACTCATCCTGGGTTCGACCGCGAAGCTGCGTACGCTGATCACCTACCTGGACATCGTGGTGGAACTGCAGCACCGGCTGGCACCCCTGCCGCCGCCGCAACGCCGGGCCGAGGCGGAGCGCGCGGGCGATCCGCTGTCGTTGTGGGCCGCCGCCTACCTGGACAGCGCGCCGAACAGCGGCTTGCGGGACATGCTCGAGGCTGCCATGCAAAGGCGCTACTCCGCCAATCCATACCGGAGCTTCTTCACCGGCGGCGGGGCCCACGTGTTCCACAACTTCAAGAAGTTCGAAGACGCGCAGAATCCAACCGTCGAGGACGCATTCGAGCATTCGGTCAACCTCGCCTTCATCCGGCTGATGCGCGATATCACGCGCTACTACATCGCCCAGCAGGGCGACGCCGTGAAGCGCCTGCTCGCCGATGCCGACGATCCGGCCAGGCAGGAGTTCCTGCGCCACTTCGCCGACGAGGAGGGGCGCGGCTACCTGAGCCGCTTCTATGAAGACTACCGCGGACTGCCACCGCGCGAGGCGCTGGAGCAACTGGCCGCTCATGCCCGGCAAAGCCCCGTGGCCCTGGCCGCCATATTCCTGTCGACACGCCTCGAAGCTTCGCCAGACGAATTGCGCCAGTATCTGGAGATGCAGGGGGCGTGGCATCGGCTCGATGAGCGCGGCCTCCGCAAGCTCTACGCGCAATGCCAATCCGGGCGCCTGTCGTTGGCCGACGAGGGTTACCTGGCCGGCGTGCACCCGCTGGAGATCTGGCTGGTCGGTTACCTGCGCAGCCACCCCGACGCCTCGCGCTCCGAGGTGCTTCAGGCGGGAACGCTGGCGCGCCAGCAGGCCTATGACTGGCTGTTCCGCACCCGTCATCCGGCGCGGCAGAACGAGCGCATCCAGATCCTGCTGGAGCAGATGGCATTCGAGCGCATCGCGGACGACTGGCACCGGCAGGGTTATCCGTTCCGGCACCTGGTGCCGTCACTCGCCAGCGCCATCGGCAGTTCCGGAGACCGGCCGGATGCGCTGGCCGAACTGGCCGGGATCATCTCGGCCGGCGGCCTGCGCGTGCCCGCCGTGGATCTGACGTCGCTGCACTTCGCCGCGGGAACACCTTACGAAACCGCCCTGCGACGCGCGCCCGCCGCCGCCGAGCGCGTGCTCGACCCACAGGTCGCCGAACTGCTGCGCCGCTCTTTGCAGGGAGTCGTCGAGCATGGCACCGCGCAGCGGCTCAGGGGTGGATACCTGAAGCCGGACGGTTCGCCGTTGCCGGTCGGCGGCAAGACCGGCACAGGGGACAACCGCCAGGAGAGCTTCGCCTCCGGCCATCGGCTCATCGCGTCGGTTCCGGTGAGCCGCAGCGCCACGTTCGCCTTCCTGCTGGGGGAGCGCCACTTCGGCGTCGTCACCGTTTATGTGCCAGGGAAACAGGCGGCGCAATTCCAGTTCACCAGCGCGCTGGCGGTCGAGTTGTTGCGGGTGCTGGCGCCGGCGCTGACGCCGTTGATCGAAGCAGCGCGCCCGGGCGCAACGACCGCGGCGACAGCAGCCCCGCGCAGCTGGCCGGCGTCCGGCGGGCTCGGATACGATCGGGGAATCCCGGGGACGGCCGCGCCAGGCACCGGGCTGCGACTGCGAACAGACGTCGTTGATCGCGGCGGCTAACTGTGCAAATTTTTTCGTGGCTGGTGTCGATGCTGTGCGGTAGAAAAAAGGAACGGATGTCCCCCTCTCCCCAGCCCCCTCCCGCAAGCGGGAGAGGGGAGTTATATGCACTTGAAGTAAAAATGCTCTCCCTTCAGGGAATATCGGTCAGCGATTCAAGAAAGTCGACAAGATCTTGACGATCCTTTTCCGTCAACGTGTTAGGCCGGTTGTTCTGCAAATTCCGATAGTAGATCTCGCGATCCACTGAAGCGCGGGCAGCTCACAGGCAACACCCGGTTTATTGATGAAATCGAGCGAGTGACGGGCAATCGCATCGAGCACGTGGTAGGCCCAAGAAAGAGATTGATGTTTGATAAATAAATCTGTCCCCTTTTATCCTTTTATCCGACTGGGAACCAGCGCCGAAACGGTCGGCTACGGCTACGACAGCGTCAACCGCCGCACCAGCCTGACCCTGCCTAATGGCATCCAGACCCAGTACAGCTACGACAATGCCGACCAGCTCACCGGGCTAAGCTACCTGGCAGCCAACGGCAATACCCTGGGCACCCTAGTCTATGGCTACGACAGCGCCGGCCGCCGCATCAGCCAGACCGGCAACTGGGCTTCCGACCAGCTGCCTAACGCCACTGCCAGCGATTACCAGTACAACCCCCAGAACCGCCTCACCGGCGGCAACAGCTATGCCCCGGCCTACGACAACGAAGGCCAGATGACCCAGGACGAGCAGGGCAGGAGCTATGTCTGGGACGCGCGGCACCAGCTCAGCCAGATTCTGCAGGGAACCGTGCCCGTCGCCAGCTTCCAGTACGACGCCTTCGGGCGCAGGGTGCAGAAGACTGTCAACGGCACCGCCACCGCCTACCTGTATGACGGCGACAATCCCATCCAGGAGCAGCAGGGGAGTGCACTGTCCAACATCCTCACCGGCGCAGGCATCGACGAACGTTATGCCCGGGATGACAGCATCGGCAGAACTTACTACCTCGCCGATGCCTTAGGCAGCACCATCGCCGTGGCAGATGGCAGCGGGAACATCCAGCAACAGTATGCGTATGAGCCTTATGGCACCTACTCGGCTAGCGGGCAGGCCGGGCTGACCAATCCTTATACCTATACCGGGCGGGAGAATGATGGGACGGGGTTGTACTACTACCGGGCCCGGTACTACAGTCCGCAGATGATGAGGTTTATCGCAGAAGATCCACTAGGGCTCGGCGGTGGGCCGAATGTTTATGCCTATGTCGGTGGGAATCCGATTTCGCGGACCGACCGGCGCGGGCTGAGTCCGAATGACGGCATGTTTGGACTATCGCCGGGACAGCTTCAGTTCTTAGGGCAGGTTGGCAGCAATCCTGATGCGGTCCAGTACTTCGAGAGCACCGGCCGTAACCCGCTTACGGCTGCCGCGGACGAAGATTTCAGCTGGCGGACTGATGCGCAGGGTCAGGCTCTTTTGGATGCCTATAGCCTGCTGTCACTAAACCCAGCTCTTGAAGGTGCTGGTGCGATGTGCAGGGTGGCAACGCCGAAGAATACGCGGGCCATCTTCACAGCGCTTCGCATGTTCGAAAGGCTTTACGGTTCTCCAGAGACGGTCGATACGGTCGAGGAATTTAGCCAGGAGATGGCCGAACAGAGGCTGCTGCCTGGAGGAAAGCTGAATCCGACGCCGCGGCCACCGGCAGCACCGCCGCCAACGGGCGGGCCGTGATGCCCTGGCGCGCGCTGAAGCTCACGGGCATGGCCCTCGCCATGGGAGTGCTGGTCACCCTGGGCGTTGCGTGCGTCCTGATTTTCTACGGTGGCCTGGCACCAGGCACGGCAAGGCTGGCGGCTTGGATTCCAGCTGGTGTCTGCGGAATCGTGTCCTTTGCTGTGGTGATGCTCAGGGGGTATCGAATGGGCGAGTCGATCGCTGACGTCCGGCGGTCTCTCCGCGAACTTTGGGACGAGATAGGGAAAACGCCGTTTTGATGCCCATTGCGCCGGTCACCGCCAGCGCCAGCGAGCTTGAAGCCGCACTCCAAGCATGGCTGCCGCGTGCGGGTGCAGGGGACTTTGTGGCGATGGCATACGTCGCCTTCGTCCTGCACCTGGCGGGCACCTCGTCGCACGAGGAAGTCAACAACTGGCTGCGTCGAGCGATGGTGAGCGACGAGCCGGAATTCTTGATCAACCTCGGCGAAGAACTCGTGATCGGCACGGCGGTCTATCGCGACCTGCAGCTGGCCAAAGACTGCTTCGACCGTGCGCTGGTCCGCTCGGAATTGATGGGGGCCTATGCCCTGGCGCGATTCACGATTTCAAGCGATCGAAAGCACAGCCTGGGATACCTAGAGCGCGCCGCGGCGCAGGGGCATATCCCGTCGCGGCACTTGCTCAACTCCCTGCTGCTTCCACGGAAGGGTTTGCGCCGGCGACTGCTGGCGCTTCGATATTTGCCCGGCTTGATTGGGCAGGCGCAGCGTGTTTTCAGGGGGCAGGCGGTGCCGCTCCATTGGTGGCGGTACAAGGACGTTTTTGGAGGCGAAGCGTCGATCCAGGCTGAGCTAGGGGATGACCGGCGATACCACTTCCCTTGGGCGCGGCCATCGTCGCTTGCGGTATTTGCGGCCGTGTGCGCGAAAGGTGAAGCGCCGACGCTAGGCCGTGGTGCAATTGACGCCGTTGCGCTCATGCCCCAGCTTGCGTAGGCACTTACGCTTCAGCCTGCGCCTGGCCGCGGTAGTGCTCCACCAGCTGCGCCGCCACCTGGTCGCCCGTCAGCTCCCCGTCGATCCAGCGCTGGTACAGCGCCTGGGCCATCGCCGACGGCGGCGGCAAACCCTCCTGCTCGCACGAGCGGCCCGCCGCCGCCAGCGCTTCGCGCCTGGCTGCACGCTCGCGCGCATCCAAGACCGGCATGCTCAGCGCCTCCCCTTGCGCCGGCGGCCCATCCCAAACCGCAGCCAGATGCCCAGCGCAGCCAGGCCGCCGAGCACCACCGCCAGCGTCACCACCGACACCCAGGGCGAGTCCATTTCGTAGCCTCCGTCACGCTCGAAACGCCGGCGTCTATTATCTCATCCGCGCACCCGGGACAAAATAAGGGGACGACAAAATAAGGGGAAAATAAGGGGACAGATTTATTTAAATGGTGTAAGATGGCTTTGTCTAAACTCCAAGAGGGTAGTGCCTATGCCGCGTGTCGGACGAGTGGTGCTCCCCGACTATCCGCACCACGTCGTGCAGCGCGGTCACAACCGCCAAGTCGTATTCGCTGCGGCTGAGGACTACGAACGTTATCTCAGCGACGTGCGGGAGTTGAAGGAATCCTTCGGCGTGCGGGTGTATGCCTACTGCCTGATGACCAATCACGTTCATCTGTTGTTAGGCCCTCGGGACATACCTTCAGCACTTGGGGAATTTATGAAAGCATTGGCGGGGCGTGCAACGCGCTATCGCAACCGCCTGGAAAGACGCTCAGGTACCTTGTGGGAGAGTCGCTACAAATCCAGCCTGGTGCAAACGGATAGCTATCTCTTGGCCTGCTGCCGCTATATCGAACTCAACCCCGTCCGGGCACGCATGGTCGGCGCGCCACAGGACTACCCATGGTCCAGTGCACGGGAGCGGTTGGGCATGGACTGTTCCGGCTTGCTGGACTGGAACCCGACTTATCGCTCCCTCGGTAAAAGCGATACCGAACGTCGCCAGCGCTACGCCCGGTTTCTGCGAGAGGCGATCCCAGAAGGGGAATGGGCTTTGATCCGTGATGCACTTCAGCGCGGGCAGCTCACAGGCAACACCCGGTTCATTGATGAAATCGAGCGAGTGACGGGCAATCGCATCGAGCATCGAGCACGTGGTAGGCCGAAGAAAGAGATTAGTGCTTGATAAATAAATCTGTCCCCTTTTATAGCGAAGGCGGCCTGCAACGGCTGCTGCTGACCGCCACCGACGGCGCCCGCGCCGAAATTTACGCGCACGGCGCGCATCTCACCTCCTGGATTCCCGCCGCAGGCGGCGAGCGCCTGTATCTGAGCCGCCGTGCCCGCTTCGAGCCGGGCGTGGCGATTCGCGGCGGCGTGCCGGTGATTTTTCCGCAGTTCGCGGGCGAGGGGCCCTTGGCCAAGCATGGCTTTGCGCGCGCGCTGCCGTGGGAGCTGATGTCGGTGTCGCAGCCCGCGCATGGCCCGGCCTGCGCGGTATTCCGCTTGGTGGATACGGCGGAAACGTGGCGGACCTGGGCGCAGGCCTTCACGGCGGAACTGCGGGTGAGTGTGGGCGGCGACGCGCTGGAGATGACGCTGCAAATCCAGAACACCGGCGGCACCGCGTTCTCCTTCACCGCCGCCCTGCACACTTATCTGCGGGTGGCTGCCATTGAGGAAGTGCGCCTGCGCGGGCTGCAAGGCCTGCGTTACCGCGATACCGCGCGCGGGGCAACCGAAGCTGTCGAAACGCAAGCCGAGTTGCGCATCGAAGGCGAGGTGGATCGCATCTATTTCGACGCGCCAGCGCGGCTGGAGTTGACCGAACCCTCAGGTGGTCTGCGCATCCAATCCAGCGGCTTCCGTGATACGGTGGTGTGGAATCCGGGTGCGGCGCGCGCCGCGGCGCTGCATGATCTGGATGTGGATGGCTGGCGCCACTTTCTTTGCGTGGAAGCCGCCGCCATTGGCGTGCCGCCGCAGCTGCAGCCGGGCCAGTGCTGGAGCGGCACGCAGAAACTGCTGCGGCTGTAATCCGGATTCTCCGATACTGCGGTGACGCAGGCGGTCGCCTTGCACATGGACATCCGTCCCGCTCCGGTCTATAAAGAAAACGAGGAGAGGAGAAGGACAGTATGAGCGTCCATAAAGGCGCCGGCGTCAAGGCCCAGGCGGAGGTGTACGCGCACAAGCTGTTCGCGCCCACCCGCTATGTGGGAGCGATCCGCAGGACGGCGATCCTGGAGCGGATTTTCAAGGACGATTGCAGCCGCATCGTGCTGTTGCAGGGCCCGGCCGGCCACGGCAAGTCCACCGCGCTGCAGCAGCTCAAGAGCGAGTTCGAGAACCGCGGTTTCCTCACCGGCTGGCTCAGCTTCGACGAGGCCGACAACGACGCCCGCCGCTTCTCCATCCACATGCACGCCCTGGTGGCGGCGCTGCTCGGCAATGAAGCCGGCGCGGCCGTGTCCGGCGACGACGAGAACAGCGAGCTGGTGCGCCGCCGCCGTTCCGACTGGATGATCGACTGCCTGTTCCGCCTCGGCCGTCCGGTGGCGATCTTCTTCGACGAATTCCAGACGCTGCGCGACAAGTCCATCCTCAGCTTCTTCCGCGGCCTGCTGGAGCGGGTGCCGGAGAACGTGCGCATCTTTATCGGCTCGCGCTCGGTGCCGGAGCTGGGCCTGGCGCGGCTGGTGGTGAGCAACCAGGCCCTGATCCTGCGCGCCGACGACCTGCGCTTCTCCCCGGCCGAGGTGGAGCAGTTCTTCGCCGCCTCGCAGGACCTCGACGTCAGCCGCGAGGAGCGCGAGGCGATCTACTCGCGCACCGAGGGCTGGCCCGCCGCGCTGCAGCTGTTCCGCCTGGCCCTGGTCAGTCCGCAGGTGCGCAAGGCCCTGGGCGATCTCGACAGCTACCGCCCGCGCGAGCTGGCCGAGTACCTGGTGGAGAACGTGCTGAGCCTGCAGCCGCCGCTGGTGCAGGAATTCCTGCTGCGCACCTCCCTGCTCAACCGGCTCAGCGCGCCGCTGTGCGATCTCGTCACTGGCCGCAACGATTCGCAGGAGATGCTGCAGCAGCTGGAGCGCTCCGGCCTGTTCCTGCGCGCGCTCGACTCCGACCTGCGCTGGTACAAGTACCACGCCCTGTTCTCCTCCTTCCTGGCGGAGCAGCAGCAGGCGCTGTCCGCCGAGACCGCGCTGGAGGTGCATCGCCGCGCCGCCGACTGGCACCTGGCGCACTGCTCCTACGAGGAAGCGGTGCATCACTTCGTGGCCTGCCGCGATTTCACCCGTGCCGCCGATACGATGAACGTCTGGGCCACGCGGCTCACCGCCGGCGCCCACCTGGGCACGGTGGAGCGCTGGTACGACCAGCTGCCGTTCGAGGAAGTGGCCAAACGGCCCGACCTGGCGATCAAGATCGGCTACTGCCTGGTATTCCTGCGCCGCCATCAGAAGCTCAAGCCCCTGCTGCAGCTGCTGCAGGGCGGCACCGGGGAATTCGAGCAGACCACCAATCCGGACGTGCTGCTGTCGATGGCGGCGGTCTGCGCCGACCGCATTCCGGAGTCGTTCCAGATCGTCGAGCGGGTGCGCATCGAAGGACGCGAGCCTTCCGGCTTCGCCGCGTTCGAGCTGGGCGCCGGTGCCAACCTGGTGAGCTACCGCGACCTCGCCATGGGCGAGATCGAGCGCGCGCGCCATCACCTGACCCTGGCGAGGGCCTTCAGCGAGCGCGGCGATGCCAGCTTCAGCGGCGGCTACACCGTCGGCCTTACCGGCGTGACCCTGCTGATGCAGGGGCAGCTGGAGCAGGCGCTGGAGAATTTCCGCCAGGGCCTGGCCGAGCAGCGCATGCACCTGGACGGCTCGTTCGCCTCGGCGGCCCTGGTGTCCTGCTACATCTGGGCCCTGTACGAGGCCAACGAGCTGGACCTGGTCGAGGCCCTGTTCGCCCAATACCGCGAGCTGATCGCCGACGGCGTGCTGCTGGATTTCCTCGCCGTGGCCTACCTACCGATGGCGCGCACCCACGACGCGCGCGGTCGCCCGGCCAAGGCGATGGAGGTGCTGGACGAGGCCGAAAGCATCGGCCATGCCAACGGCTGGGAGCGCCTGGTGCGCCTGGTGCAGTGGGAGCGCGTGCGGCGCTGGCTGGCGTCCGGCGCGGTGGACCGCGCGCAGAGCCTGGCCTCGCGCATTCCCGCCGCGGCCGAGCCTTTCGCCGACAGCTGGCGCCTGTTCTCGGAGGACGTGGAAGGCGAGTCCTTCGGCCGCATCCGCCTGGCCATCCATACCATGGACCTGGATGAGGCCGCGCGCATCCTCGGCCGCGAGATGGCGCTGCAGCGCGACCGCGTCAACCGCCAGATCAAGCTGCACCTGCTCGACGCCATGCTGCAGGACCGCAAGGGCGCCCGCAACGCCGCGCACCGCAGCCTGCGCAAGGCCCTGCAGCTGGCGCAGCCGGGTCGCTTCGTGCGCTGCTTCATCGACGAAGGCGAGAGCATCCTGCAGCTGCTGCGCGAGGAGTACCAGACCATCATGGAAGGCACCAGCGGCCGCGAGGCGCAGTTCGGCGCCGACCGCGACTTCGTCGAGCAGATCCTGCAGGCCTCGGGCACCGACCTGAGCCGCGCCCCGGTGACGGCGGTGCAGCCGCTCGAGGCGCTGACCGACCGCGAGAAGGAAATCCTGGTGTTCCTCGCCAACGGCGTGTCCAACAAGGAGATGGCCGGCCGCATCTTCGTCTCCGAGAACACGGTCAAGTTCCATCTCAAGAACATCTACTCCAAGCTGGCGGTGGCCAATCGCCTGCAGGCGATCAGCGCGGCGCGGCAACTCGGCATCGTGCACTGAGTCAGGGCCGCGCCGGGCTTGTGATCCGGGCCTTGCGTGAGGGAAGATGCGGCCAGAAGAGTCCCAACAGGATTGCTGCACTGCGGCAGGGAATGCTTATGCATGACCGGATCATCGAACAGTCGGGGCGCAAGCCCGCGCATGCGCCGTTGCGGCGGCTGAGCCCGGCATGATCCTGCTTCCCTCCGAATCCCGCCGCGCGCTCGACGCGCCGCAGCCGCTGCACATCGCCGACTCCTGGCAGCGCTGCCGCGGCATGGGCCTGGACTGCGCGTTCAATCCCCAGCCCAATGCCGTCAGCCGTCACGACATGCGCCACCTGCTGGAGCGCGACCTGCAGCTGGCCAGCGTCGCCGCCGGCGAGCTGCGGACCCTGGCGCTGGCCATGGCCGACACCGACCACGTAGTGCTGCTGGTCGACGACCAGGGGCGCATCGTCTCCGCCGCCGGTGAGGCGGCCTCGCGTGGCCCGGTGCTGCGCCACGCCCGCAGCGGCGTGGACTGCAGCGAGCCGCGTTTCGGCACCAATGCCGCCGGCACCGCCCTGGTCGAACGCCGGCCGGTGCTGGTGCGCCACACCGAGCATTTCTTCCAGGACCTGCGCCACATGGACTGTCTCGCGGCGCCGATCTTCCGCCCCTGCGGCGAACTGATCGGCGTGCTCGACGTTTCCTGCGAAACGCGGCCGCTGGTGCCGGGCCTGATGGAGCTGGTGCAGAGCTCGGTCGCGCGCATCGAGCGCCTGCTGCTGCGCGGGCTGGGCAGTCCCTGGATCCTGCGCCTGCATCCGCATCCGGGCTGCATCGGCACGCCGTTCGAGGCGCTGGTGGCGCTGGGCGAGGAAGGGCAGGTGCTCGGCCTCAACAGCTTCGGCGCACGGCTGCTCGGCGTCGGCCAGCAGCAGGCCCTGGGCCGCTCGCTGGGCGAATTGCTCGACTCCGACCTGCGCGGCCTCGACCGGCACGGCGAGGCGGTGAACCTGCGCACCCGGAACGGCATGAACGTCTTCGCCACCCTGGCGGAAACGCCGGACCTGGAAGGCCGGCACGGACGCGCCGCGGTGACGATCGCCGCTGCGCCTTCGGCGCCTTCCTGTGCAGTGCAGCATGAAACCGCCCTGTTCGAGAAACTCACCCGCCGCGAGCTGAGGATCCTGCGCCAGCTCGACTCCGGCCAGAGCAACCGCGAGATCGCGCAAGCCCTGTTCATCTCCGAGGGCACGCTCAAATGGCACCTGCACAACGTCTACGGCAAGCTCGGTGCGCGCAGCCGCGCCGGCGCCCTGGCCCGGGCGCGCAGCCTCGGCCTGTTCGACACGGCCGTTTGAGCGGCCGGCAAAAACCTGACTTTCGCTAGGGGCGCGCGGGCGCTCCCGGGTTTAAAAAACAAGGACAAGCAGTTGTAACGCTGGCGCTTTGTGCGCGGCGGAATCGCAAACTGCGCGGTGCTGCGAGGGGAAAGGCATGAGCCGTCACATCGTCGAGTGGGCAAGGATTGCATCCACAAATTCAAAACTACCCGTGCGGGTAGTGGCTTCGACCCCCCGCTTCCCTAGTCTTTAGAAAAATTCGGCACACCTCAGGCGTGCCTGCTGCATACAACGCATAAGGCGAGGATGGAGGAGACCATCATGCCCATCGCATCGGCGGGCCTGCCGTACTCAAGCGGCTGCATCAATGGCCGTCGCGGCGATGGCTGTTTCCCGACTTCCTCTGTTTCGACCGGTCCCGGCGCGATGTGCGCGGGCCGTGCCGCACCCGGCTGCTAAAGGAGATGCCTGTGGAATTGCACGTTGTCCTGGCTGCATCGGTCCGCTCCGGGCGTGGTGACTGAAGATGCATTCCCTGCGCTTCCGCATCGCTCATTGGGTCATGGCACATCGCGGCCTGATGGCCTTCATCTTCGTCGCCATCACCGCCTTCTTCGCCGCCGGCCTGCGCAACGTCGAACTGAAAACCATCTTCTCTGACCTGCTGCCGAAAGACGATCCCTACGTGCAGGTGTTCAAGGACCATCCGAACTTCGGCAACCCGCTGACCATCACCCTGATGGTCAAGCACAAGAGCGGCGACATCTACAACGCCGCGACCCTGGGCAAGGTGTGGCAGATGACGCGCGACATCGACCTGGCGCCGGGCGTCGACCACGACCAGATCCTGTCCATCGCCACCGAGAAGGCGCGCTACGCCGAGGCCACGCCGGAAGGCATCGACATGCGGCCGCTGATGGAAGACCACGTGCCGGCCACGCCGGAGGACATCGCCGATTTCCGCCGCCGCGTCGACAAGGCCCCCAATGCGCGCGCCTTCCTGATTTCCGGCGACGCCACCGCGACCCTGATCAACGCCACCTTCATCGAGCAGCGCCTGGACTACGGCGAGGCCTTCAAATTCGTGCACGGCCTGGTGCAGAAGTACGCCGACGCCGACCATGAGGTCTACATGGCCGGCCAGCCGGCCCTGACCGGCTGGGTCTACGAGTACGAAACGCAGACCTACATGATCTTCGCGGTCACCCTGGGCGCCCTGGTGCTGGCCCTCGGCCTGTACATGCGCAACATCGTCGGCATCGTCACGCCGATCGTCACCAGCCTGGTGGCGGCGATCTGGGGTTTCGGCTTCGTCGGCTGGCTCAAGTCGCCGATCGAGCCCTTGCTGATGGTGGTGCCGCTGCTGCTGGTCGCGCGCTCGTTCTCGCATTGCGTGCAGTTCACCGAGCGCTACTACGAAATCTACTCGCACGTGAAGGACCGGGTGAAGGCGGCCGAGATCACCATGGGCGTGATGATGGCGCCCTCGGTGCTGGGCATCTTCACCGACATCGTCGGCATCTTCCTCATCGCCATCGCGCCGATCCCGGCGATGCAGCGTTTCGCCCTG